>SMVA01135469.1_pt1 | contig 14673 bp, 11 predicted proteins | sample 2456451 | NCBI WGS metagenome assembly SMVA01 (sample SAMN11095933, study PRJNA526329) | marine sediment metagenome | biome: Marine sediment; feature: Surficial sediment; material: Deep marine sediment; isolation source: Hadal surficial sediment | place: Pacific Ocean | collected 2014-05 | depth...
CCGACCGATCCCTCGTCCGTAACGTGCAGGGCGAGAGCGACTATGACGAGCCGGCCGGGATCGCGTCTCTGCCTCTGACGTTGAGCGATGGGCGCCCGAACTTGAGCGGGGCCTGGACCATGGGGCGCGGCGGAGTCGGCATGGGCGGGGGAATGGGCATGGGTATGGGCGGCCCGCCGGGCAACCGCACGCCGCTGCCGTTCAACGACGTCGGGACCGCGATGCAGGCACGGTTCGATCCCGTCAGCGATCCGGCGGTGAACTGTGAACCACCGGGCCTGGTCCGCCAGGCCGGTTCTACGCCGCATCCCATTCGCGTCACGCAGACGGACGATCAGGTCATCCTGGCATACGAAGAGTACGGCGGTCGGCGAGTGATCGATGTCGAAGGCCGCGGGGCAGAGAGCGACGCGCTTACCCGTCTGGGTCACTCCGTTGCGCACTACGATGGTGACACGCTCGTGATCGAGACGACCCAACTGCTCGGCAACTACACGGGCCCGCTCGGCAACCCGTTGAGCGATCAGACCGTGACGGTGGAGACCTATCGACGCATGGACGACCCGAATATCGGCGCCGTGCTCGCGATGGAGATGGTCGTTACCGATCCCGGTCACCTGACCGCGCCGTGGACGGTCACATGGCAGAAATTCTATACGCCCGGTTACGAATTCATCGCGGTGGACTGCCGCGTGCCGTTCACGTATCGGGAGCCCGAGTAGGCCGGTCGGCCCGCCGGGCAGATCTAGCGGCTAGAATGGAAACGAAGCGGCCAGCCTTCCGGGAGTAGACGGTGAAATACAAAACGAGTTTCGTTGCAGCCTTCATGATGGCCTCCCCGGTATCAGGCCATCACAGTGACGCCGGCATCGCGATGGAGTCGGTGATCGCGTTCGAGGGAACGGTTACGGAGTTCAACTGGCGGAATCCGCACGTTTATGTTTCCGTCCAGGCCGTCGATGAGAGCGGTAACCAGGTCGAGTGGGCACTGCAAATGGGCACGGTCAACGGCCTGATTCGCAGGGGTTGGACACCCGAATCGTTGTCGAGCGGCGACCGGGTCACGGTTCGGGCACATCCCGCGCAGGGCGGGCGACCCTATGCGATCGTGGAGTCGATCGACAAGGACGGCGGACTCAGTTTGTCACCGGTGTCCGCCGCGCCGAACACCGGCGCCGCCGCGTCGAGCCTGGCGGGTGTTTGGACGGCGGACCGTTCCAAGCTGATCAGCTATCCTGGCGGCTTCGACGGTTTTTTTCGGGCCCAGCTCGTGTTAACCGAGCAGGGGAAGGCCGCCGTGGCTGAGTACGATGCGCTCTCCGACGAGAACCCGGAATCGACGTGTATCGGACGCCCGACACCCGCCGCGATTGTCTCCAGCAGCCTTTACCTGTTCGAGATCGACATCGACGAGGACGAAAACGTCGTCGTCTTTCGAAGCGAGTACTTCGACGAGGTGCGGACCGTCTATCTGGACGGCAGGGGGCATCCCGAGGGCAGTGAGCGTTTTGTCACGGGTCATTCTATCGGCCGATGGGAAGACGATGTTCTGGTCGTGGATACGACGAATTTTACGGATCATCGGTCGCCCTACCAGATCGGCGTACCTTCGGGTGCGCAGAAACACGTCGTGGAACGATACCGGTTGATCGAAGACGGAACGCGGATCGAGTTGTCCTTCCTGCTCGACGACCCTGAATACCTGGCAGAGCCGATGAGCCACAGCAGGGAGTTGATCTATTCGCCGCAGATGGAGAGGTTCCTGTTCGACTGTGACCCGGAAGCGACGAGACGGTTCGTACCCGATTAGTCGGTAGCTCGGATTGCCACTCAACACTAACGATCGCCGAAGGAGTCACCTGTGCGCACATTAGCCCGGATCCGAACCTTTCTCGTTCCCGCAGTCCTCTGCCCGGTACTGGCGCTTGCTCAGGCGCCTGACCGTATTTTCTATAACGGCAAGGTCTTGACGGTAGACGAGGATTTCTCCATCGCCAGCGCGATCGCGATCCGCGGTGAACGCATCGTTGCCGTCGGGGAGTCGGCAGAGATCCGCGGGCTGGCGGACGGGCGGACGGAGCAGATCGACCTCGGCGGTAAGACCGTGATTCCAGGCTTGATCGATAACCATATTCACTACCTGCGCGGGACCAATTTTGCCGCGTACGAGACGCGAATTCACGGCGTCACCTCTCGTGCCGAAGTCATGGCGCGAATCACCGCACGGGCCGAAGAACTCGGGCCCGGCAAGTGGGTCTTTATTCTCGGCGGCTGGCACGAGCAGCAGTTCGCGGACAAGCCGGGCGGCTTTACGCGCGAAGAGCTCGATGCGGCGGCGCCGAACAATCCGGTGTTCATCCAGAAGACCTATACGGCTTTCTATATGAATTCGATGGCCGAGGACATTCTCGGCCCCCAACTCGGCGATTTTTATACGGGTGATTCGGTCATCAGGAGCAACAGCCGTGACGGGCGGACGGTCATGTACGCCGCGCTGGAGTACTTCCCGTACGGGCAAACTCTCGAAGAACGCATGGCGGAAGTCAAAGCGTTCAACGCCTATCTAACCAGCATGGGCGTGACGGCCGCGTACGACGTGGGCTATCTCGACGGGTCATACGATCCGGTCAAGGCGCTGTATGAGAAGGGCGAGCTCGATCTACGTGTTTTCTATGCACAACGTTACTGGGCCGACACGCCGCGAACGGCGATTGCCGCCGCCGAGCTGCTCGACCGCGAGGCGGCGTTCCAACGCGACGACCGCTACGGCATGTACGGAATCGGCGAACACGTCTACGGGCTGCTGCACGACGGGACCGGCTCGAACAACCCATTCCCGCAGAATATCTATGACGATTTCCATCTGATCGCGCGTTCGGCCGCGAAGAACGGCTGGCAGTTGAACGAGCATACGATGCAGGACAGCACGGCGTCCCGCATGATGTCGATCGCGGAGGAGATCAGCGAGCAGTATCCGACGCGCGATCTGCGCTGGACGCTCGGGCATGTCGATCTGATCAGCAAGGAAAGCGTGGAGCGCGCCAAGCGCCTGGGCTGGCACATCACGATTGCCAATCACACGGTTAAGCCACGAATCGAGGGCAGGGCTTCGCCGCCGATCCGTATGATTCAGGACAGCGGCATCCTCTGGGGTATGGGTTCGGACGGCACGATCGTCGCGACCTATAACCCGTTCCATACGATCTGGGAATACACGGCTGGCAGGGTGTTCCCCAATATTCTCAAGTACGAGGCCGATGAGGTCATCACACTCGAGGAAGCGTTGATCGCCCACACGCGTTCGAATGCGTACCTGATGTTCATGGAAGACGACCTCGGAACGTTAGAAGCCGGTAAGTATGCCGACCTGGTGGTGCTCGATCGCGACTATCTCGAAACGCCGGTAGATGATGTTCGCGATATCCGACCGGTGATGACGATGGTCGGTGGAGAAATCGTCTACGAGAACACCAATCTTTGACGGTAAAATGAACGGAGCACGCTGGCCGGCCGGTACGACCCGCCCAAAAAGCGTATCATCGCTCCGGAACTTCTGACCTGCTGAGAGGGCGACTATGAACGAATCGATGCCGCCGCCGGACCATGTGCCAGCGGATGAATCGACCGAGACCGAGGAAGACCACACCGGCACATCGATCGAGGACAACATCAAGTCACGCTCAACCTGGCTGAGGCTGCTGTTCATGATTCTCTTCGTCGCGCTCTGGAGTATTTCCCGGATCATCGTCGTTGCCGTCGTCGTCCTGCAGTTCTTATGGGTTCTGATCGCAGGTGACTCGAACTCGCGGCTGGCTAGATTCGGTCAGAGCCTTGCGACTTATACCTACCAGATCGTGATGTATCTGACATTCAACACGGAGGAGCAGCCGTTTCCCTTCTCCGACTGGCCAACGGGTCCACCCGAATAACCGTTAGCCATTAGGCTCGCCGAATTTCCTCGCGCGGCACGCCGATGGCAGAACAATTGCGCCTTCTGGGGGACGACCGGCCGCAGCCGTGGCGTCGTGGCGAGCGAGCGGTGTTCATTCGTGAGAGCCGCCGCGCGAAGCGGCTGATACTCCAGATGATCCCGCCCTACACAGTCGAGCTCGTCGTCCCCCGGGGAACCCGGCCACGCGAGGTCGAGGAATTTCTTGCCGGCAGTCGCCGCTGGATCGAGCGGGCGCAGGGCGAGTTGCGACATTGTTATCCCGTGGGCCGGCAGGTCTTGCCCGATGCGGTCGAGCTCGCCGCCGTGGGGCGCCGCTGGGACGTACACTACGACGCCGGGACCGCGGCCAGGCCCCGGCTTCGGGAATTCCCACAGCATCTGCAGATTACGACTACGGATTCTGCTCCCGATCAGGTTCATGGCCTGTTGCGACAGTGGCTACTGGCGCAGGCTCGGCTCTGTCTCAAACCATGGCTTGCGAGCGAGGCTGAGGAAGTGGGGGTCAAGCCGAACAAGATCCAGGTGAGGACCCAACGAACTCGCTGGGGAAGTTGCTCGCCGCTGGGCAACATCAGCTTGAATGCCTGCTTGTTATTTCTCCCGCCGGCGGTGGCTCGTTATCTCCTGATCCACGAGCTGTGTCACTTGCGTTACCTGGATCACTCCGCCCGATACTGGCGCTGTGTAGCGCGATTCGAGCCGGACTATCGGGTCCTGGACAAGCGACTGCTCGAGTCGTGGTCGGAAGTCCCGGCGTGGGCCCTGTCCCGCTGACGTCACCCGATCGACGCTCAAGCCGCTCGATCGGCCTCGGCCAACTGGCGGAGTACGTAGTGCAGGATACCGCCGTTGACGAAGTACTCCCTTTCCTTTGGCGTATCGATCCGGACTCGCGCCTCGAACTGCGCCTGTTCGCCGTTCGCTTTGGTCGCCGTGATCGAGACGATGTCGCTGCGACCCCCATCGACTCCCTCGATGTCGTAGCTCTCTTGACCGTCCAGACGCAGCGTCCAGGCGTTTTGGTTCTTCAGAAACTGCAGCGGTAGTACGCCCATTCCGATCAGGTTAGAGCGGTGGATCCGCTCGTAGCTCTCGACGAGGACGGCACGCACGCCTAACAGCAAGGTTCCTTTCGCCGCCCAGTCTCTCGATGAGCCGGAACCGTACTCCTTGCCGCCGATGACCAACAGCGGAGTCCCTTCGTCCTTATAGCGAAGCGCGGCGTCGAAGATGCTCAGCTGCTCGCCGCTGGGGATGTGGGTCGTCCAGCCACCCTCGGTGCCGGGCGCCAACTGATTGCGGAGCCTGATATTGGCGAAGGTCCCGCGCATCATGACCTCATGGTTGCCGCGCCGTGAGCCGTAGGAGTTGAAGTCCTTCCGTTCGACGCCGAGCGAACGCAGGTAGTCCGCCGCCGGTCCATCCGCAGCGATCGCCCCGGCCGGGGAGATGTGGTCCGTCGTGATGGAGTCGCCGAGCAGGGCCAGTACTCGGGCACCCTTGATATCCGTGATCGGGTCGGGCTGCTGCGTCATGCCTTCGAAATACGGGGGATTCTTCACATAGGTCGACGCTTCGTCCCAGCTATAGTTCTCTCCGGTCGGGACGGACAGACCGTTCCAGTTCTCGTCGCCCTCGAAGACGCTCGAATATCTGTTCTGGAACATTTCCGCCGTGATGTTGCTGTCGATGAGCGCGTTGATTTCCTCACTGGTCGGCCAGATGTCGCGCAGGTAAACGGGCCGGCCGTCTTGGTCATCGCCGAGCGAGTCCTTGTAGAGGTCGATGTTCATGTTCCCGGCCAGCGCGTAAGCGACGACCAGGGGCGGTGACGCCAGGAAGTTCATTCTGACCAGAGGATGGATGCGCCCTTCGAAGTTTCGGTTGCCGGAGAGTACCGCACAGCCGACGAGATCCGTGGACTGTACGGCTTGCTCGATCTCTGACTCCAACGGGCCGGAGTTGCCGATACACGTCGTGCAGCCAAAGCCGACGACGTTGAAGCCCAAGGCCTCCAGGTCATCCAGCACGTCGGACTTCGCGAGGTAGTCGATGACGACTTTCGAGCCCGGGGCGAGCGACGTCTTGACCCACGGTCTCGACTCGAGGCCTTTTGCGACGGCGTTTCTTGCCAGCAGGCCCGCACCGATCATGACGGCGGGGTTGGAGGTATTGGTGCAACTGGTGATGGCCGCGATCAGTACCGCGCCGTCCTCGAGTTTGAAACTGTCCGAGCCCCGTTGCACGGATTTGCTCACCGCAGAGGCGCCGGCACGGCCCTCGATGATCGGCGCCATCAACGAGCCGAATTTAACGGCCGCGCTGCGAAGCGGAATGCGGTCCTGGGGCCGTTTAGGGCCTGCGAGGCACGGCTCCACGTCATCGAGATCGAGTTCGAGTGTGTCGCTGAAGCGAGGCGTCGACATGCCGCGCCACAGGCCCTGCTCCTTCGCGTAGGCTTCGACGAGTCGAATCTGTTGTTCGGGGCGGCCAGAGAGCTTGAGATACCGCAGTGTCTCGTCATCGATCGGTACCACGGCGCAGGTACTGCCGAATTCCGGCGACATGTTGCCGAGCGTGGCGCGGTCGGCCAGCGGCAGGTGATCCAGACCGTCGCCGAAAAACTCGACGAACTTACCGACGACGCCCCGCTCGCGGAGCATCTGCGTCACGGTGAGGACGAGATCCGTAGCGGTGGCGCCTTCGGCCAGGCGCCCTTTGAGCTCGAATCCAACCACGTGAGGTATCAGCATCGTCACGGGTTGACCCAGCATGGCCGCTTCGGCCTCGATTCCGCCGACACCCCAGCCCAGAATGCCGAGGCCGTTGATCATCGTCGTATGGGAGTCGGTCCCGACCAGCGTATCGGGATACGCTAGACGACGACCGTCGACTTCCACGTCGAACACCACGCGACTGAGGTACTCCAGGTTCACCTGGTGAACGATGCCCGTATTGGGTGGTACGACGCGGAAGTTCTGGAACGCCTCCTGGCCCCAGCGCAGGAACGAATAGCGTTCCTTGTTACGCTCGAATTCGATCGCGTTGTTAGCCGCCAGCGAGTCGGGGGTGCCGAAATGATCGACCTGGACGGAGTGATCGATGACCAGCTCGGCGGGGCAGAGCGGATTAATGGCGTCGGCCTTACCACCCAGTTTGACCATGGCGTCGCGCATGGCGGCGAGATCGACGATCGCCGGAACACCGGTAAAGTCCTGCAGGATCACTCGCGCGGGCGTGAAAGCAATCTCGGTCTCGGGTTCCGCCATGGGGTCCCAGGCTGCCAGCGCCTTGATATCCTCGGCCGTAATGTTTTCGCCATCCTCGTGCCGTAAGAGATTTTCGAGGAGAATCTTCAGCGTGTAGGGAAGCTCCTCGAGGCGGCTGTCGCCGATGAGGTCAAGACGATAGATGTCATAGTCGACGTCGCCGACTGAAAAGGATTGGCGGGCGCCAAAGCTATCGATCATTGGGGAAGCCCCTCAACAGCGTGTGAACGGGTCCGTGGTGGGCGCGCTGTTTCCAGTGGCGCGGCCTGCATGCCGGCCATCCGGATCGTGGCGCCACCCAGGCAGCGGTTCCCTTGATAAAACACGACGTATTGCCCCGGTGTCACGGCCCGCTGCGGCTGCTCGAACAAGACTTCCAGCGCGCCGTCGTTCCGGTACGTGACTGTACACGCTTGATCCGGCTGGCGGTAGCGGGTCTTGGCGTGGCACTTCAGCGGGGTGCCGTGCGACCAACCGGCGGGCGCGTGGCTGATCCAGTGGACGGCGTCTGCAGTCAGCCAATTCTGGTAGAGCAACGGGTGGTCTGTGCCCTGGACGACGATGAGGTCGTTGTGTTCGCAGTCTTTGGCGGCGACGTACCAGGGTTCCGGGCCATAGGCCGCGAGGCCGCCGATCTGAAGGCCGTGACGCTGTCCGAGCGTGTAGTAGGCCAGCCCCTGGTGTTCACCGAGAACCCGGCCGCCGGGTTCTTTGATCTGCCCCGGGTCTTCGGGCAGGTACTGGCCCAGGAACGCTGCGAACGGACGTTCGCCGATGAAGCAGATTCCGGTACTGTCTTTTTTGTCCGCGACGACGAGCCCCGCCTGCCGCGCTCGTTCCCTGACCGCGAGCTTGGTCATCCCGCCCAGCGGGAAGAGCACGTCGGCGAAGTCCGCATCGTTGACGGCGTGGAGAAAATAACTCTGATCCTTGCTCGAGTCGCGGCCCTTCAATAAATGGATGCGATCGTCGACTCGCAGGAGTCGTGCGTAATGCCCTGTCGCGAGCGAGTCTGCGCCGAGCCGGCGCGCGTAACGCCGCATCTCGCCGAACTTGATCTGCCGGTTGCAAAGCACGTCCGGGTTGGGTGTGCGGCCCGCTGCGTATTCCGTGAGGAACGGCGCGAAGACTTGCTCGCGGTATTCGTCGGCGAAGTTCACACGGTGCAACGGCAGATCCAGCTGCCGGGCGATCTTGCGAGCATCCTGGAAATCCTGCGAGGCGTCACAATAGCCGTCGTCTTCCCAGTTGCTCATGTGCAGGCACTGCACGTCGTAGCCCTCGTCACGCAGGAGCAGGGCGGTGACCGCTGAGTCCACCCCCCCGGAGAGCGCGACGATGATGAGTCCGTTGCCTGCCATGGGTGGGGATTCTAACAAACGCGGAAGCCGACACGCGGCGGCACGCCACCACGGTACGATGGGTGTAGGGAAGAGTCAGGGATGACGATGACGGAGATTCACGCTACAGGTGCGCCAGACGAATGGTGGGCTCCGTCTCACACGCATGCCATAGCTCATCGAACGTCTCCAGGTACTGGCTGACCAAGTCGGGGTCGTTCGTATCGGACATGCCCTCCCACCGTTTCCCGTCGGCACGGTACACCAGGGCGTTCCGATCCACGATACAAAAGGCCTCGTCATGGCTGCGGAATTCTTCTTTGAGGTTGCGGAACTCGATATAACTGTTCAGGCGCCGTCCCATACTGACGAACTGATTGCCGCTCTTCATCGCGCGCGCGGGATTCGAGATCAACACCCGGACGCGGGTGAACGCACGGGACAGAATAAACTTCTTCAGCGCGTCGAGGAATTTCTCGTCGTCGTAGATTTCGGGTTCGAGGTCCGGGGTCAGGGGTCAGAATGGCCAGCGCGCGATCCCCCCGCCCGGTGATCTCGACCACGGCATCAAGGACCTCCTCGCGACTCGAGAGGATTCGCCGTGTTTCCTTGACCTCAGCTTGATCTGTCATCCTGGCCCATTGCCTGCGGCAGTGCCAACGAATATTTTACGGGGAGGCCTGGTGGGCGCCGTGCCCTGTGTCACGTTTCCCGGGGCGCCGTCCGGCGCGACAGGCGGGCTAGATTTCCCGGGCCAGCTGAGCTGCGAGGCCGATATAGTCCGCGGGCTTTAAGGCCAGCAATCTTTTTTGCTCCGCGGCGGGGATATCCAGTGTGGCGATAAACGCTTCCAGGCTGGCCGTTGTGATCTCCTGGCCACGCGTCAGCTCCTTGAGTTGCTCATAGGCGTCGGTTATCCCGTGCCGTCGCATCACCGTCTGCACGGCCTCCGCGAGAACCTCTGTGCTCGCATCAAGATCGGCCGTGATGCGTTGCGTATCGGCTTCCAGTTTGCCGATGCCGCGGCGGGCAGATTCGATCGCAATCAAACTGTGCCCCAGCCCGACACCGAGGTTGCGAAGTATCGTGGAGTCGGTCAGATCTCGCTGAAAGCGCGATAGCGGCAGCTTCCCGGCCAGGAAGCCCAGGATCGTATTGGCGATGCCCAGATTGCCTTCCGCATTCTCGAGCTCGATGGGATTGACCTTGTGCGGCATCGTCGACGATCCGACCTCTCCGGCGACGGGTCGCAAGCGAAAATACCCCAGGCTGATGTAGCCCCAGAGGTCCTGGCAAAGGTCGAGGAGTACCGTATTGAAGCGGCTCAAGCCCTGCGCGTATTCTGCGATCCAGTCGTGGGGCTCGATTTGAGTCGTGTAGGCGGCCGGCTTCAGATCCAGGGACTCGACGAACCGCTGGCCGATGCCACGCCAGTCCGCGTCCGGATACGCCGCCACATGGGCGTTGAAGTTGCCGACGGCGCCGTTGATCTTGCCGAACACGGGCACGGCCGCGAATCGATCCAGTTGCTGCGTCATCCGGTACACGAAGTTCGCGAGTTCCTTGCCCAGCGTGGTCGGGCTCGCTGGCTGCCCGTGAGTCCGGGAGAGCATCGGCAGGTCGGCGAACTCATGCGCAAGTGCTCGCAGGTCGTCGGTCAGCGTTTTCATACTGGGGACCAGAACGTGCTGTCGTGCGTCTGTGAGCATCAGCGCGTAGGCAAGGTTATTGATGTCCTCCGACGTACACGCGAAGTGGATATACGGTCCCAGCTTCGTCGCGGCGCTAGAGACACCATTGAGTTTCTCCCTGAGGAAGTACTCGACGGCTTTGACGTCATGATTCGTCTCTTTCTCGAGTTCCTTGACGCGCTGGGCGTCCTTCATCGCGAAGTCGTCGACAAGCTGATTGAGAAACTCGTTGACCGGCCGGTCGAGCGTGCCGAGTTCCGGCAGGCCAGGGTCGTTCGCGAGATGCTGCAGCCAGCGAATCTCGACGAGCGTGCGATAGCGGATCAGCGCATATTCGGACAGATACTCGCGCAACGGCGCCGCCTTGGCGGCATAGCGCCCATCCAGCGGTGACAGAGCGGTGAGAGTTGCGGGGTCCACAGGATTGCTCGGCATCCCTATACAAGCAGTTGCGGAGTGCGCATCATACACCGTTCCTCGAGTTCCTCCGGCTTCAAGGACCCGAAGCCGATGCCGCCAGGGGGACAGACCCTTGAGGAGTGACAATGACAGCCGGTTATCGAGTCGAGCGAGACAGTATGGGTGAACTGGAGGTGCCTGCGGATGCGCTCTGGGGCGCTCAGACGCAACGTGCCGTCGATAATTTTCCGATCAGCGGCATCCCGATGCCGCGACAGTTCATCCGTGCGCTGGGGCTCATCAAGGAGGCTGCCGCCACCACGAATTCGACGCTGGAGTTACTGCCGGCCGAGATCGCTGCGGCTATCGAGGCGGCTTCGCGGGAGGTCGCCGAGGGTCAGCACGACGCGGCATTCCCAGTGGACGTATTTCAGACCGGCTCGGGCACGAGCTCCAACATGAATGCCAACGAGGTGATCGCCCAACTTGCCAGCAAGGCTTCGGGGCAACCGATCCACCCGAACGACCACGTCAACATGTGTCAGAGCAGCAACGATGTCATCCCCACGGCGATCCACGTCAGCGCCGCGTTGGGCGTCACCGAGCATCTGCTGCCCGCGCTGCAGCACCTGGCCGATACCATCGACGCGAAGGGCGGGCAGTTAGCCGAAATCGTGAAGACCGGTCGTACCCATCTGATGGATGCGATGCCGTTGCGTCTCGACCAGGAGCTGTCCGGTTGGGCGACGCAGATACGTGCCGACTATCAGCGCGTCGCGGGTGTCCTGCCCCGGCTGAGTTCGCTCGCGCAGGGCGGTACGGCCGTCGGTACCGGGATCAACGCGCACCCCGAATTCGGCGTCCGTGTCGCGGCCGAACTCGCGACGAAGACCGGTATCGCTTTTCGCCCCGCCGATAGTTATTTCGAGGCGCTGAGCTGCCAGGATACGGCCGTCGAGCTGTCCGGCCAGCTCAAGACCACGGCGGTGAGCCTGATGAAGATCGCCAACGACCTGCGCTGGATGAATAGCGGGCCTCTGGCCGGGCTCGCGGAGATCGCTTTACCCGCGCTCCAGCCCGGCAGCAGCATCATGCCGGGCAAGGTCAATCCCGTGATACCGGAGTCGGTCACGATGGTGGCGGCGCAGGTCATCGGCAACGACGCCACGATTGCCGTCGCCGGACAATCCGGCAATTTCCAGCTCAACGTCATGCTGCCCGTCATCGCCTATAACCTGCTGCAGAGCATCGAACTCCTCGGCAACGCGGCCGGCGTGCTGGCCGATGCGGCCATCGAGGGACTGACCGTCAACGAAGACCGCCTCAGGGAAGCGGTGGAGCGCAACCCGATCCTGGTCACGGCGCTCAACCCGGTGATCGGTTACGAGAAAGGTTCCGCGGTGGCTAAAAAGGCGTACCGGGAGGGCCGGCCGATTCAGGAGGTCGCGGCGCAGGAAACGGACCTCAGCGACAAAGAGCTCAAGTCCTTGCTCGACCCGATGGACCTGACGCGAGGCGGAATCAAGGGCTGACCGGCCATTGCGCGCCCTGATCGAGAAACGGCTCGCGCGTGCCCCGAACCAGGCCGATCCGCTGTCGCGGCTGCTGGCCCAGGCCGACGGGCCGGTCTCCCAGGAACTGCTGGATTTCCTCGACGATTCACCGACGCCGGCGGCCGTCTTGTTGGGGTTGGTCGAACGGCCGGATGGCCTGCACGTGATCCTGACGGAGCGTGCGGCGCACCTGAAGGATCATCCCGGGCAAGTCAGTTTTCCAGGGGGGCGTATCGAGGCGTCGGACGATGGCCCGGTGGCGGCGGCGCTCAGAGAGGCCGAGGAGGAGGTCCGGTTACGGCCCGATCAGGTGTCGGTCGCCGGCTGTCTGCCGGAGATCCTGACCGGCACCGGCTTTCTGATCACGCCGGTCGTCGGCTTCGTCGTGCCGGAGTTTCGCGCGATCCCCGACCGTACCGAGGTCGCGGACGTCTTCGAGGTGCCTCTGGAGTTTCTGCTTCGCGAGGACAGTGTCCGCACGAGTACGCGGGAGCGTTTCGGGACGACGCTGCGGATGTATGAGTTCGACTACGCCGGACATCACGTCTGGGGCGCGACCGCGACGATCTTAAGAAACTTTTCCATACTAATAAATCAATAAATAACAATAGATTATGAATACTATAGAGAATTTACTTGATATTATGGTTCGGCTCCGGGACCCGGATGACGGTTGCCCGTGGGACCGCGAACAAACATTCGCGACCATCGCGCCGTATACGATCGAGGAGGCCTATGAAGTCGCCGATGCGATCGCCAGGGAGGATTTGGCGGATCTCAAGGACGAGCTCGGCGACCTGCTGCTACAGGTGGTCTACCACGCGCGCATCGCACAAGAGTCGGGCGCGTTCGATTTCGCCGCGGTCGTCGCCACGATCTGCGACAAGATGACGCGGCGGCACCCGCATGTGTTTGGTGATGACCAGGTCCACAGCGCCGCGGCGCAGACGCTCGCCTGGGAGGCTATCAAGGACGCGGAGACGACCGATCAGAGTGGTAGCGTCCTGGATGGCCTGCCGAAGGCCCTGCCGGCGCTGACCCGCGCCACGAAACTCGGTCATCGCGCGTCGCGCGTGGGATTCGACTGGCGCGAGCTGGCGGGGCCGCGGGCGAAAGTCGACGAGGAGTTGCGCGAGCTGGACGAAGCCGTAGCGGGCGGCAACGACGACGCCATCCAAGCGGAGATGGGCGACGTGCTGTTCGCGTTGGCGAACGTCTGCCGGCACCTGGATCTGGACCCGGAAGCGTGTCTGCGGGGCGCGAACGTTCGTTTCGAGGCACGCTTCCGGCGAGTCGAGGAAAAAGTCGGCGCGGCGGGCGGCGACTGGCAGGCGTTCGACATAGACGCCCTCGAAGCCTTCTGGCAGGAAGCGAAGAGCGAACTCTAGCTTCGGGGAGATTCCTGCCCGAACTCGGTAGAATCCAGCCCAAAGAAATGTCTGGAGCATGTATGTCCTTTCTGGGGGAGATCAAACGACGCAAGGTCTTCCAGGTCGCGGTGGCTTATGCCGTCGTCGCCTGGGTTCTGATCGAGGTGGCGTCGGTCCTTCTGCCGACGTTCGAAGCCCCGCAGTGGGTCATGCGGGCGTTTTCTTTTGCGGTGATCGCAGGATTCCCGCTGGCGGTGATTCTCTCCTGGATATTCGATATCACGCCCGCAGGGGTGGTCCGAACGCCCGCCGCCGCGTTGACCGGTGGATCCGAGGACGGCGATCTACGGCAAGCAGACCACGGGTCAGAAGAGCCCGCCGCGGCCCCGGCAGCCGCGATCGATGACGCCTCTCCGGAAGTGCTCCCTAACTCCGTCGCCGTGCTGCCGCTGGAGAACCTGAGTCCGAACCCGGACGACGCGTACTTTGCCGCCGGAATCCATGAGGAGATCCTCAACTGCCTGACGAAGATCAAGGACCTCAGCGTCATCGCCAGGACGTCCGTTAAGCAGTATGCGGACACGACCAAGCCGATCTCCGCGATCGCGAAGGAACTCGGCGTAGGTACGATCATGGAAGGCAGCGTGCGCTACGCCGGCGATCGGGTGCGCGTGACCGCGCAGCTGATAGACGCAAAAACGGCCGACCACATCTGGTCCGAGGTCTACGAGCGGGATCTCGCCGATGTTTTCGCGATCCAGGCAGACATCGCGGCGAAGATTGCCGAGGCCCTCGAGGCGGAGTTTTCCGTTGCTGAGAAAGAAAGCATAGAGAAGCTACCTACGAATTCACCAGAAGCGTGCGCCCTTTACTTGCGGGCGATGGCGATCCTCCAGGAGCACGGTCTTGAAGTGGGCGGATCTCCAGAGCTGCGTTCGAGCAGTCAGTCCTATCTGGACGACGCGATCGCGGCCGATCCTGATTTCGCGCTGGCCTATGTCCAGAGAGCGCGTCTGTCTGTCTTCTCGCTAAACCTCGATCCGGGAACACGCGAAAACTACGCCAGTCGGCGAAAAGAAGTGGAGGGTCTCGCACTCCG
>SMVA01410917.1_pt1 | contig 14668 bp, 16 predicted proteins | sample 2456451 | NCBI WGS metagenome assembly SMVA01 (sample SAMN11095933, study PRJNA526329) | marine sediment metagenome | biome: Marine sediment; feature: Surficial sediment; material: Deep marine sediment; isolation source: Hadal surficial sediment | place: Pacific Ocean | collected 2014-05 | depth...
ATGCGGGAACAAGTATTCCTGCCATTGATAGATCGTATGGAGGACACTTTATTAGTCGAGGGTTCTGAAAATCCGCTGGTCCGAATAGAGAATTTTTTATGTGGAACCATACGGCTGCTGAATGAAAGTATAGAGACCCGGCAAATTTATGAAATCATGATGATCAAATGCGAGTATGTGGGCGAGTTTTCTACTGTTTTACGCGAAATTTTATTAACCTGTTCAGGCATAGAAGAAAAAATGCAGCTTGCATATAAAAAAGCAAGAGAACAAGGGCAGCTAGATCACTCACAAGATCCTGCTCAGTTGGCCATTGATACGCAATTATTCTTTATTGGCCTGTTGCATATGTGGGTAAAAGATTCGGATGGTAATCTTTTTCGAAATCGGGCAATTGAACTCATCAAAGCCCACATGCGCTTACGCCATCGTAAAAAGTACGTTTCCTAAACGAACTATCTAACCCCGTCCACCTCCTACTTCTCCCTAACTACCGGCACATGTTCAACAACTTGACTGGCTATTGGGATATAAATTTAGGTTATACATTAGATAGATAGATAGATAGATACATTACATATACATCTATAGTTGATAAAATCAATCAAGTATTATATAGTTGACTAAATTGATCATGTATTGTCAAGATTGATCATGCCATATTCTTAAAACTTTATCTAATAAGGAGACGTTTTATGAGGCTAACAACCAAAGGAAGGTTTGCAGTTACAGCGCTCTTAGATCTTGCAATACAGCGCAGTAGCAGCCCGGTGAAGCTTGCTGAAATCAGCAAACGCCAGCAAATCTCGTTATCTTACCTTGAGCAATTGTTCGGCAAACTCCGCCAACGCAAACTTGTCGAAAGTGTGCGTGGCCCTGGTGGTGGTTATTGTCTTGCCAAAAATATGGAACATGTGTCGGTGGCAGATATCATACTCGCTGTTGACGAACCGATTGACTCTACACAATGCGGCGGAAAGGAAAACTGCCACAACGACAAGAAGTGCATGACACACGATCTATGGACAAGCCTTAATGCACTCATCTTTAATCACCTGGGCGCAGTGACCCTGAAACATCTAGTTGACGACCAGCGAGTAAAGCAAGACGGTTTTATGCAAATGCAAGACATGCGTGGAACCACACCAGAATACGATCACACTGCGGCTTCCGTTTAATCCGTTAGGAAAAAATATTTATTTCAATCATATTTTTAGATAGTAGATGGAGATGGTAATGGCAATTACGTTGACTGAAAACGCAGCAAAACAAATTCGAAAGAAACTCGCAAAACGTGAAAAAGGGTTAGCCCTGCGCATTGGTGTAAAGAAAGTTGGCTGTTCCGGTTTTGCCTACACATTTGACTACGCCGATGAAGTACACGCCGGTGATCAATTGTTCGAGTCGCATAATGCCAAAGTAGTGGTCAATGCCAGTAGTCTGCAGTTTCTGGATGGCTCGGAAGTTGATTTCATCAGGGAAGGCCTCAACGACTCTTTTAAGTTTGACAATCCTAACATCGATAACACGTGCGGCTGTGGTGAGAGCTTTAGCCTGAAAGAACCGATTAAAACTTAGCCAAGAATATGCGAAAAACTTTGAACAAGCGATCTAAAGATCATCCCCTTGACCAAAATGATACTGGAGTAAATTGAATGAGCACAATACTACAAAATGTGGTCAACAAGCCCTATAAATACGGTTTTGTCACAGAAATTGAGTCTGATATTGCGCCAAAAGGACTTAATGAAGACACTATACGGTTAATTTCTACCAAGAAAAATGAACCTAAGTGGTTACTAGATTTTCGTCTCAAAGCCTATCAACAATGGCTCAAAATGGAAGAACCAAAGTGGTCAAACGTTAAATACCAGAAGATCGATTTCCAGGCAATCAGCTATTACTCTGCACCAAAGACGAAGAAAAAGCTGGCTAGTATGGATGAGGTTGATCCTGAGTTGCTACGCACATTCGAAAAACTTGGTGTGCCAATGCACGAGCGTGCAGCACTTGCTGGGGTTGCTGTTGACGTAATTTTTGACAGCGTGTCGGTGGCGACCACCTACAAAGAGAAGCTTGCTGAGGTCGGCATCATTTTCGGTTCAATTTCGGAAGCCGTTCATACACATCCCGAACTTGTAAAGCAGTATCTTGGTACCGTAGTTCCAATCGGTGATAATTACTATGCTGCGCTCAACTCAGCAGTGTTCACCGACGGTTCATTTTGTTTCATTCCGAAAGGCGTAAAATGCCCGATGGACCTATCAACTTATTTCCGTATTAATACTCAGGATTCAGGACAGTTCGAGCGCACGCTTATCATCGCTGAGGAAGGAGCAACAGTCTCCTATCTTGAAGGCTGTACCGCACCTAAGTTTGATACCAACCAGCTTCACGCAGCAGTGGTCGAGTTAATTGCACTCGACAACGCAGATATCAAATACTCTACAGTCCAAAATTGGTACGCAGGGGATGAAAACGGCGTCGGTGGTATTTACAATTTTGTTACCAAGCGTGGCCTGGCAAAAGGTAAAAATTCTCGCATTTCGTGGACCCAAGTTGAGACTGGCTCAGCAATTACCTGGAAATATCCTTCATGTGTGTTGCAGGGTGACAACTCAGTTGGCGAATTTTATTCGGTAGCAGTAACCAATAATTATCAACAAGCCGACACCGGCACCAAGATGGTACACATTGGTAAAAATACACGCAGTACTATTGTTAGTAAAGGCATATCAGCTGGTCACGCCAGCAATAGCTATCGTGGACTAGTCAGGGTTGCGCCGACTGCTACAGGTGCCCGCAATTTTTCGCAATGCGATTCGCTGCTAATAGGTAATCAGTGTAGCGCAAACACCTTCCCCTACATTGATGTTCGTAATAACAGCGCTAAAGTCGAGCACGAAGCGTCGACATCAAAAATCGGCGAAAACCAACTGTTCTACTTCGCACAACGTGGTATCGGCAACGAGGAAGCAGTGTCGATGATCATCAACGGATTTTGTAAGGATGTTTTTCAACAACTGCCGATGGAGTTTGCAGTAGAAGCAACTAATCTTCTGGGTTTGAAGCTTGAAGGAAGTGTCGGATGATTTACCAAGACAGCAAAACACTACTTAAGGTGCACGGGTTGTGCGCAACTGTCAACGGCATTGAGATACTCAAAGGAATTAATCTTACTGTCAAAAGCGGCGAAGTACATGCGATCATGGGAACAAATGGTTCGGGTAAAAGCACTTTTGCCAAGGTACTTGCCGGTCACGCCGCTTATGAAATCACGGGCGGCACAGTAGTCTTTAAAGGTAAGAATCTGCTTGATCTAGCACCGGAAGAACGCGCGAGGACCGGCATTTTTCTTGGCTTCCAGTACCCTATAGAAATTCCAGGGGTTGCGAATAACCAGTTCCTACGCCTTGCTTACAACACGGCACAAGTACAACGGAACAAAGACGAACTTGATCCACTTGAGTTTGACGATCTCGTCCGCGAGAAGATGAAGCTACTTAAAATGAATCCAGATTTTCTGGATCGTAGCGTTAATGAAGATTTCTCCGGAGGGGAAAAAAAACGCAATGAAATATTACAAATGGCACTACTTGACCCCAGGCTTGCTATTCTCGATGAGACCGACTCCGGCCTCGACATTGACGCAATCAGGATCGTCGCTAACGGTATTAATCAGCTTGCCAAAAAGGATAATGCAACCATACTGATTACACACTACCAACGCATGCTGAACTATATCGTACCGGATTACGTACATGTAATGGAGTCAGGACGTATCGTTAAGACGGGCGGTAAAGAACTTGCACTCGATCTTGAGTCACATGGCTATGATTGGGTCAGTGTCGAACAGCCTGCCACAGTAGGGACATAAGCATGAGTGTAGTTACGGGTAACAGCTATCTCCAAAGTCTGCTCCACGGGCAGTCACAACTAGCAGCGAGTCCGCTGGAGAAACTTAACCGGCTGCGTGCCAACGCGGTTGACCGCGTAAGTGCACTAAGGATGCCAACTAAAAACGACGAAGAGTGGCGTTTCACCGATATTTCGCCACTTACCAAGATGTCGTTCCAGCCAATACGCATAGCATCACCCCTGCAGGTTTCCGATGTAGAGCACTTCTATCTTTCAGAAGCGGTAACTCGACTCGTGTTTGTTGACGGCGTGTATGCACCTCATTTATCCACGCAGTTGTCGGATACATCCGAAGATTCTAGCGTGGTAGTTTCAAATCTGTCAGCGGCAACATCTGAAAACCTGGCAACTATAGAACCTCACCTCGGCCATCATACCGAGTTTCAGGACAATGTTTTTGCAGCACTTAATACTGCGTTCCTACATGAAGGAGCACTTATCATCGTGCCGCGTAACGTGTCAGTTGAAATGCCAGTACATCTATTATTTATTGCGACGCAAAAAGAAGTAGCGAGCTACCCACGTTGCCTGTTGATTGCTGGATCTGGCAGTGCAGTGACAGTTCTCGAGGATTACGTCGCATTGCAAGAAGAAGCGTATGTCACCAATACGGTAGCCGAAATCGTACTTGCCGATAATGCGATTGTTAATCATATCCGAATACAGCGCGATAGTAATCAGGCATTTCATATAGCAAACTGTGCGGTGTTACTTGCACGGGAAAGCCGCTATCAGTCGGTCAGTGTTGCGCTTGGAGCGCGCATTTCACGCTATAACCTGAATGTGCTGTTGGCAGATGAAGGCGCCGAGTGTACGGTTGATGGACTTGCGCTGATCTCTAACCGCCAACTTGCTGATACGCATACCTGTATTGATCATACGAAGCCACATTGTACAAGTCGCCAACTGCATAAATGCATTGTTGACGATGCTGCACACGCGGTGTTTAACGGCAAAATCATGGTACGGCCAGATGCGCAGCTCACAGACTCTTCGCAGTCGAACCGCAACCTTCTATTAACCTCCAAGGCGCGAGTCGATACTAAGCCGCAGCTCGAAATTTTCGCAGATGATGTGAAATGTGCGCATGGTGCAACGGTTGGCCAGCTTGACGATGAGGAAATATTTTATCTCAAGAGCCGTGGATTATCGGAAGTCACAGCGCGTAATCTACTGACGTATGCGTTTGGCGCTGAAATTATTGACCGTATACCTATTGCATCGCTCAAATTTCAGCTAGAGCAAACAGTGCTTGAACGAACCCAGACAAGCTAGACCATGAAGCTCGTTGAATCTTCATTGAAATCACTCAGCACCTCAATGTTCAACGTCGAACATATCCGCGCTGATTTTCCTATTCTTAAGCTTAAGATTGATGGTAAACCGCTAGTCTATCTAGACAACGCTGCTTCCAGCCAGATGCCACAGCCAGTAATTGATCGCATGGTAAGGTACCAAACTACGCAACATGCCAACATCAACCGTGCGGTGCATTATCTGTCTGAAACGGCTACTCTTGAATACGAGAAATCACGCCATAAGCTAAAACGCTTCATCAACGCAAATGAAGATCGGGAGGTAATCTTCACTAGCGGTACTACCGATGCGATAAATTTAGTTGCTCATGGTTACGGTCGTAAGTTTATTGGTTCCGGCGATGAAATTATTCTTACTACCCTTGAGCACCATTCAAACATCGTACCGTGGCAAATGCTGGCAGAAGAAAATGGAGCAAAAATCTGTGTTGTTCCTATCGACGATACGGGAGAGCTCTTGATCGATGAATATAAGCAGCTCTTTAACAAACGCACAAAATTCGTAGGTGTTACGCACGTATCGAATGCACTTGGCACCATTAATCCGATTAAGCAAATGATAGAATTTGCACATGCTCGTGATGTACCGGTACTAGTTGACGGTGCACAAGCTGCACCACATATGAAAATCGACGTGCAAGACCTTGATTGCGATTTTTATACATTCTCAGGCCACAAACTATGTGGCCCAACTGGAATCGGCATTCTCTATGGTAAGGCTGCTCAACTTGAACGTATGCAACCATTCAAAGGTGGAGGAGACATGATAGCATCGGTGACGTTTGAGAAAACCACCTATAACACGATCCCACATAAATTCGAAGCAGGCACACCACCAATCGCAGCTGCGATTGGTTTCGGTGCTGCAGTTGACTATCTATCGGCGGTTAACATGTCTACGATCGCGGCATACGAACATGATCTGATAACCTACGCAACTGAGCAGATACGCCACATACCAGGTATACGTATTATCGGTGCCGCTGCAGAGAAGGTTGCAGTCCTTTCATTTTCTGTTGACAGAATACACCCGCACGACATAGGCACACTCCTGAACCAAGAAGGCATCGCTGTGCGCACAGGACACCATTGTGCACAGCCAGTAATGCGCCACTTTAAAGTGCCAGCAACCACGCGCGCCTCTTTTGCATTTTACAACAGCATGATTGAGGTTGATGCTTTAATCTCAGGCATTCAAAAAATACAGAAGATTTTTTTATAATGAATACAAAATCACTCTATCAGGAAGTAATCCTTGATCACAATAGGAACCCGCGCAATTATGGCTCACTCGACAACGCGAATTGCTCGGCCGAAGGTCATAATCCGCTATGTGGAGACCACCTAAACATTAAACTCAATCTCAGTAGAGGATATATCAATGACATCGCGTTTCAAGGTGAATCGTGCGCAATTTGTAAAGCATCAGCATCAATGATGACTGCTAATGTTAAGGGAAAGACACAAGCAGACGCTGAAACGCTGATCCAAGAATTCCGTGATATGACGATTGGGAAGCTTGAACCTAATAGCAATCATCATCTTGGACATCTAACAGTATTTTTCGGGATACGCGACCTTCCTACTCGTGTCAAATGCGCGATCCTGCCATGGCATACGCTACACGCAGCGCTAAATTCTGTAGCCACGATCTCGACCGAGGCCAAAGATGATCCAATGCATGTTTCGATCGGTAATGCTTGATAGGAAATTAAGATGCCAAAAATTTCTGAAATAGAAGGTACACCAAATCCGAAAGCACTTAAATTTATCTTGAAGGAACCATTAACTTGGGGAATTACTCATTCTTACGACAGTGCGGACCAAGCAAAAAATGACCCACTCGCTACCGAATTGTTCGAGATTGATCACGTAACTAATGTGTTTTATGTAGATCGTTGGATCACAGTTACGCAAGATGGAAATGCTAACTGGCCAGATTTAGCTCGTGAAGTTGCTGACCCGATCCGAGCCGCTCCAGCGGCGGCCACACAATCTGAAACCACGATAGCGACGGCAAAAACTGCCATCTCAGGTTTAAGTTCAAAAGACCAGCTGCGCCTCGAAAGAATCAATACCTTACTTGACGAGGAAATACGGCCCTTTCTGCAAGGTGATGGGGGTGATCTTCACATAGTCGATCTTAAAGATAATGTGCTCAGCGTACATTATCAAGGTGCATGCGGTACCTGTCCAAGCTCAATTTCTGGCACACTTAGGGGCATTGAGGGTCTGTTGAGATCGATAGAACCCGACATTGAAGTCGTGGCAGTCTAAAGAGCGACAAAACTATCCCTAAACCAGCAAGGTTGGCTAACAGTCTTTATCCTAGTTCTCGCATGATATATTGCTGTCTGCGGCTTACTGGAAGTTTCTCTTCCAATCCTCTAAGCAACAGCATCCAACGTGCCTCCCCACTTACTTCCTCAATTCTCTCGAATCCAGCAATGTAGTCTTTTGCTACCAGGCAATTACGGTGAATGCGCGCAAAACGTTCTCGAAATTCCTCTTCCAGACGAGTCAATGACTCTTCCAGCAAATACCCTTTCTCACAGGTTTGGATTGTCACATATTTTAACTCGGCACGAAAGTACACTATGTCGCTTACAGGAATCAAATGAATTCTGTCGCGCTCATGTACACTAAGATGTGTGCGTGGTCCGGGACGAATTTTCTGTAACACTTCCTGCTGTATAGGAGTTACCGTACCAATACGCGTCAAAGCCTCCAATAATCGTGTCAGGCGTATGGGCTTGAGCAGATAATCTACGGCATGTAATTCAAATGCCTGGATTGCATATACATCATAAGCAGTAGTGAAAATAAACGCAGGTGGTACGGGTAGTTTGAGTAAATGCTGCGCTAGCTCCAGCCCATCCATTTCAGGCATACGGATATCAAGTAATACCACATCAGCATGCTGTGTCTGCAACAGTGCCAGTGCCTCTAGTCCATTTGATGCTTCTCCTGCCAGTTGCACCGGAATTTTTTCCATGCTGTCGTGCAATAAATCCTTGAGCCGATTACGTGCTGGGGCTTCATCGTCTACAACCATAACTCTTAACGGGGAATTACTCATTTCTTTTGCTTCCTCGTTGTTTTATTCCGTAGTGACGAATGGGATGATGATATGAACATGGTAAACACCATCACTGACCTTACTTTCAAGTCTACTCTCTGCATCAAAGTGCAATGCCAACCGCTCACGAATATTGTTCAGCGCCATTTTATTGCCACTATGGTGCTTTCCTTCTGGCTGATAAGGGTTACGCAAAACTATGTGAACTTCATTACGGCTTTTATAGATATTAATGTTAATGATACCGGTATCAACTATAGGCTCAATACCATGATACACAGCATTTTCGAGTAGTGGTTGCAACACCAGTGGCGGGATCAGTGCTTCTGACGGCAAGTTGTCGATATGCCACTCGACCTTAAGTCGCTCTCCCAGACGTAGCTGCTCCAATTGTAAGTATTGGCGACACAATTCGATTTCCCGTTGCAATGGCGATAATTGGCGATTATCGGCCATCAATACCCGAAATAAATCGGCCATGTCCTCCAGTGCATGCTCAGCACGTTTTGGATCTGTGCGAATTAACGAAAGAACAGCGTTAATGCAGTTGAACAGAAAATGGGGACGAATACGTGATTGCAACGCCTGTAAACGTGCTTCTGCAAAGGCAGGAGAGAGTGCTCGGCTACGTAAGTTAAAATATGCCAGCAACGCACCGGTAACGGCAAGACTCAACAACCAATAGCGAATGACCACTCCTATATCCATGTTGGCGGACACCATCTCACCAAACCAATACATTCCTGTTGCCAAAATCAGTTCTAGTACTAGCACCATGGAGACACCGACAGCGTAGGATAAACGTGAAAGTGGTTTATATAGGCCATACAATAGTAATAAATTCATCAATAATATAGGCTGGATAATGACCGCGATTTCTGTCAATTCTTGTATAACCCCAGACCACGTTGGAGCCTTGAGTAACGCTGCCATAAAGCCGATAACGTTTACGATAACCAAGATACGTAGTATTACGCCAAGGTTACGAAAGTTTGGCAGAGAGTGCTGATGCGATTTTTGATTTATACTTATCACTTCAAAAGTCTAAATAAAGATTAGAAGTTCGGAAAGGGTTGCACATACTTTCATTTTTGACAAGGCATTATGAAAATTTCAAAAAAGAAAAACTCATTAGCTACAAACCATAAAAGAACTTGGTCAGGGCGGTTTGAGGAACCAGTTTCTACGCTGGTACAGCGTTATACTGCATCGGTAGGATTCGATCAGCGATTAGCAGATTTCGATATTCAGGGATCGTTTGCACACGCCCAGATGCTCTCTGCCTCGGGAATTATCAGTGCAAAAGACCTGGTCGCCATTGAGAAAGGATTACGTCAGATTCAAGATGAAATCCATAGTGGTACTTTTAATTGGCTGTTAGAACTAGAAGATGTGCATCTCAATATTGAGAAACGCCTAATCACACTGGTTGGCGATGCTGGCAAACGACTCCATACAGCGCGCTCACGCAACGATCAGATAGCAACTGATGTGCGGCTTTATTTGCGCGCCTCCATTGATGGCATAATCAATCTCATCAAAACTATGCAGCAGGCAATATTAGATCTTGCTGAAAAACATATAAATACGGTGATGCCGGGCTTAACTCATTTGCAAATAGCTCAACCTGTTTCTTTCGGTCATCATCTCATGGCATATTTTGAGATGCTAAAGCGCGACACTAACCGGTTGTCTGATTGTAGAAAACGTGTAAACGAACTTCCACTTGGCGCAGCGGCCTTAGCTGGAACCAGCTACCCTATCAACCGTAAGATGGTAGCGAAAAAATTAGGTTTTGAAGATATTTGTAAAAACTCGCTTGACGCAGTTTCCGACCGAGATTTCGCCATCGAGTTCTGCGCTTGCGCAGCAATAATCATGATGCATTTGTCACGGTTATCTGAAGAATTAATTTTGTGGGTGAGCCCATTGTTTGGATTCATCAAACTAAACGACCGTTTCTGTACTGGCTCTTCTATTATGCCGCAAAAAAAGAACCCAGACGTACCTGAACTAGCGCGAGGCAAAACTGGGCGCGTCAATGGTCATCTTATTTCTTTGCTGACACTGATGAAAGCACAACCACTTGCTTATAATAAAGACAACCAGGAGGACAAGGAGCCTCTGTTTGACACCGTAGATACACTCAGCGAAACACTACGTATTTACGCCGACATGCTTAATGGTATTCATGTTAACAAGGATACAATGCGTAATGCGGCAAAATGCGGCTACTCTACTGCAACCGATTTTGCGGATTATCTTACAAAAAAGGGACTACCATTTCGTGATGCACATGAAGCTGTAGCTCAAGCAGTACGGTCCGCAGAGAAGAAAGGCTGCGATTTGAGTGCGCTTACTCTGCATGAATTACGGAAGTTCTCTCGGTTGGTTGAAAAAGATATCTTCAAAGTGCTGACTCTGGATGGTTCAATGAAGAGCCGAGACCAAGCTGGTGGCACCGCCCCGTCACAGGTGCGTAAAGCGATCAAGTTGGCAAGAAAAGGGCTTTCCTGAAGTAGTGCAATTTGGTAAACCGCTAACACATGCCATCTTGGTCAGATATTGCTGTACAAATCTCAGCCTCCATCGACACCCCGTTTGTTGTGGAAAAGATCTCCTCCATCAGCGGGGGTTGTATTAACCAAACTTATTGCATTGAAGGCGGCAACCATCGCTTTTTCGTCAAACTAAATAATGTAACAAGCTTGTCAATGTTTGAAGCGGAAGCAACAGGTTTACAAGAAATTAAAAATTCACACACCCTACGTGTTCCTACTCCAGTGTGCTGGGGAAGGAACGAAACTAATGCGTGGTTGGTGCTGGAATATCTTGATATAGAGAGCACTTCCAAGTGTGGAAGTACAGCCCTAGGAACAGGGCTTGCAGCAATGCATCGAATGTCCTTTGAAAAATTTGGTTGGATGCAGAACAACACTATCGGTTCTACGCCACAGATAAATGAGTTCTCTTTTGACTGGATACAATTCTGGCGTAAGCACCGCCTTGGCTATCAACTGCAGCTTGCTCAAACCAACGGCTATACAAGAGAATTACAGAAACAAGGTGAGCATCTAATGGCAGAACTAGATGCTTTCTTTCCGGGAACACAACCGATTGCATCACTATTACATGGCGACTTGTGGAATGGGAATTACAGTTTTGATCCCATGGGACATCCTATATTGTTTGATCCAGCAGTATATTATGGTGACCGCGAGACGGACCTTGCTATGACTGAACTTTTTGGTGGCTTTCCCGAGACCTTTTATGCAGCCTATAGGGAAGCTTATCCACTCGACTCCGGCTACAAAACTCGCAAGACACTCTACAATCTCTATCACATCCTGAATCACCTAAATCTGTTTGGGAGAAGCTATCTATACCAGGCAAAACAAATGATAAGCAAACTACTTGCCGAAATTCACTAGGCTAATTGCATAGCATTATAAACAGAATTATGCGGCTCGATACTTAATACCTCATGTCCCTTGTTTTGCAGTAATTGTCTTACAGTGTTCATGACATATCCTCCTACTGTTAGCTATGAATCTTTCAGTAGACGTTTATAATCCAATTAAATATTACCACAGCATATTAAGAAGTTTGACAAGTTGTCCCTACCCATTGATAGAATACAGTAACAAAAAAATTCAGAGGATGAATTGTCAATGGTTTCAGCCCAAGAAGCACTCAAAACTCTACATGAAGGAAACAATCGATATGTGTCTGGTGTTTCTAATTCGAACACAAAAACGAGTTATGCTCAACGCCGTGCGTTAGCGGCAGCACAGGAACCATTTGCTATCATTCTTGGATGTTCGGATTCGGAAGCGCCAGCAGAAATTATTCTTGATCAAGGCATTGGTGACTTATTTGTTATCCGGGTTGCAGGAAATATTGTTGCTTCCTCGCAAATCGATAGCGTCGAGTTTGCCACTGAGAAGTTTGGTACGCGACTTGTTGTGGTAATGGGTCACTCAAAGTGCGGGGTTGTTTTAGCTACACTTGAAGAACTTAGGCACGAGCCGAAAGAAAAGTCACAGAATCTTTGTTCGATCATTGACCGTATCCGCCCATCAATAGAAATGTTACCTGGGGCAGAACTTGGAGATTATTCAGACTCTTTTGTACAACAGGCCGTACGTGCAAACATCTGTGCTTCGGTAAACCATCTACAACAAAGATCAGAAGTTCTCGAACAGCTTATTAAGAAAGATGGACTCATTATCGTCGGAGCAGAGTATTCACTAGAGACTGGGGTTGTAGATTTTTTCGACAATGTACCTTAGGCCAGCTAGCAACAGATTTTAGAAAATACTGCTCCACTGTGCAGCACTTCTTAAGACTATCAAATTAATCTGTTGATTTTTAGAGTGATCACTTTATGCCTGAAATGAGTATTCATTAACTGCTGTGTTAAGTAATTTTACATCTATGAATGCTTTGTACAAGATGTCTCCTCTAGTCAATGCAGGAGGAAGGTCATCATGTATAAAAGTCATTTAACAAATAATCATAACACTCCATTTAACAAAGGAAAGCTAGTCGGACAAAAAGCCTCTCTTAAATTAAAAGGGATCTGGCCATTCGAGGCGGCGGGAATCGAATTGTAGCCTGTATCCGTTACTACAGGCTATTCTACATTTTTTCCAATTTTACGATACCAACAAATATACCATCTAGTTTGTTGGATGCTAGTGGACTGCTTTAGACTCAACTGTCCGTTTTGGCACAAAGCAGACATTTACACATCAATACTATTAGAACAAATTTGCCAGTGTGGTTAAAGTTGGTCTATTTGTGAAATTACATGCTAGACCCAGCAAAGAATAAGCAGTTAAAAGTTTTCTTGAAAGTAGATTAGAACTTGTGAACTAGGAAGCTACTACACCAGTGTGGTTTGTATTACAACTAGAATCTTCAACTCATACAAAGCCTAGTATGGTTATGTTGTCAAATATTGCTTGACAAAGCGATCCCATGAGCACGATGGCGCATAGCAGTTTCAAGGTAACTGGAATCCAGCCCTCCAAGCGCATACACTGGCATAGACAGGCTATTCGTTAAGTCAGCAAATTTTTTCCAGCCCATGCCGGAAACATTTGGATGTGTTGGCGTAGAATATACTGGTGATAATGATACAAAATCTGCACGTAAGGTAGCAGCATGTGCAAGCTCACTAGCATTATGGCATGAGACCGACAATAATTGTGCGCAAGGCCGGGTATGCGTGTTCATTAGTTGATTGACTGGTAGATGGATGCCGTCAGCGCCAGATTTAAGTGCAATCGACTCGTTTCCATTCACTAAGACTTTTGCACCATAGCTATGTGCCAAATTGACGATGGGACGCATAATCTGTATATGTTGTTCAGAACTCATGTAGCGTATATGTACCTGCATCAAACGTACACCTTGTTCCAACAAATATGTAAGGCGCGTCATAAGTTTTACCCTGATACCAGGGCCAGCATTTATAATGGCATATATCAAGGGCAATGCAATTGCTTGTAAAATTTTGTCATTCGCTGGTAATAAGGGCATAACAGTAACTGAACTTGGATTCTCCCAGGATATGTGCTGACCTTCCCTACCAAATGGTGACCCTTCCCAGGCGAAAACACGGTAGACATGTAACTTAACAATTTTGTCCGGATAAATATGCTTGTAGCGTATCCATGGGTAAGCTTCTTTAAATTTAATACCTAGTTCCTCATATAGCTCTCGTGCGATTGCCTGCTCGGCACCCTCTCCTAATTCAAATTTGCCGCCCGGGAATTCCCAGAAACCAGCAGATTCTTTTCCATAAGGACGCTCTGCCATAAGTACGTGTCCATCTTCCCTTTGTATTACAGCGACAGCCACATTTATCAATGGCAAATTTTGTTGTTCTACTATTGTATCTTGCATAGTTATTGATTTTGCTACACATCAATGACATTCCCTGACCATTGAGTAAATTTGATATAATTTTTTTACGTGGATTTCAGTTTGACCGCGTTTGAAATGAATCTCAGATTATGCCCAAGCTCCTTGCGATGTGTTGTTCTAGTTTACCAATTTCACTTATTATCCGAAACCACCATTGGTTTGGGAAATACAGTCGTAAAAAATATTTGTATTGTATCCGTGAGTAACTTAATTATTTTAAGTTATTAACTATTTATTTTTTTGTTTTCTATTTTTGTACGCGCGGGATTTTCTTATTTTTTCCAATTTTTGTTTAGTCTTTCTGGCTATATTCTGTCCTTCCATCTTTGCAAACTCCAGGAATGCCAGTGTTACAGGTGAAAGTTTTTTTTTCTTTGGATGAACTAGATACCAGTATCTATGAATCGGGAGTCCTTGAACA
>SMVA01057232.1_pt1 | contig 14658 bp, 14 predicted proteins | sample 2456451 | NCBI WGS metagenome assembly SMVA01 (sample SAMN11095933, study PRJNA526329) | marine sediment metagenome | biome: Marine sediment; feature: Surficial sediment; material: Deep marine sediment; isolation source: Hadal surficial sediment | place: Pacific Ocean | collected 2014-05 | depth...
CCCCTGGGCCCGTGACGCGCAGGACTACCTGCGCAAGGGATTGGCGGTGCATGACGCATGGAAAAACGACCCCTTGATCGGAACCGTTCTGGCCCCCCATGCGCCCTATACAGTTGACGATGCGACCTTGCAACACATCCAGGTACTCGCGGATGAACTTGACATCGGCATCCAGATGCACCTTCACGAAACCAACGGCGAAATCGCACTTGGAGAAGAAAAGTTTGGCATGCGTCCCATCGCCCGTCTGGAAAAAGTCGGTCTGCTGAATCCCGCCTTGCAGGCGGTTCACATGACACAGCTGACGCCGGAGGAAATCGCGCAATGCGCAGAGGCCGGAGTCAACGTGATCCACTGTCCCGAGTCCAACCTGAAACTGGCTGCCGGCTTTTGCCCCGTCACGGAACTCCTCGCCGCGGGTGTCAACGTGGCGTTGGGAACTGACGGCGCGGCCAGCAACAACGATCTGGACATGCTGGGGGAAATGCGCACAGCGGCACTGTTGGCAAAGGGTGTGTCCGGCGACCCGGCTGCCGTCCCCGCAACGACCGCGTTGCGCATGGCGACCCTGAACGGAGCAACAGCCCTGGGACTGGGTCACGAGGTGGGCAGCCTCGAACCGGGGAAAGCGGCCGATATGACGGCCATTCGCATGGACACCACCTCCACACTGCCCATGTACAGTCTGTATTCGCAGCTTGTGTATTCCACCCACCGGGGACAGGTCAGTGACGTGTGGGTAGCGGGCCGGCGCTTGCTCGAGAATGCTAAGCTGACCACTATTGATGAAACCGAAGTTTTGAGCCGCGCTCGCTATTGGGGAGCGCGCATTCGCCAACATGATGCAAAACATGCGTAGCCTGAAACTCAAGCCGGCGTTGTTCATGGCGCTGTTCATGGCGCTGTTTTGGGTGCGGAGCGGTTACAGCCAGGAAACAGATCCCGACCTCGACGCGCACAAGGCGGCATTGGCCGCCTACGAAAAAGGTGACTTCGAAACGGCCTTTGCGCACTGGAAACTGCTGGCCGAGAAGGATTCCCCGCTGGCCCAGTACTACATGGCCGTGCTTTACCGCGATGGCGCCGGCGTTCCACAAGACTACGTTCAGGCACGATCCTGGTACGAACGGGCCGCGAACGGCGGAAGCGTTCGGGCTCTTCACGACCTGGCGGTCATGTATCAGGGAGGAGTCGGGGTCGCGCAGAATTTTGCCGCGGCATTTCCGTATCTGGAACTCGCCGCCGCCAGGGGTTATGCGCCTTCCCAGTACAACCTGGGCGTGCTGCTGCTCGAAGGCAAGGGCACCGAAGCCGATGCGATGTTGGGCTATGTCTGGATCTACCGGGCGGCGACGCAGGGTCTCGAGCAGGCGCTGGCAGCTCAGGGGCTCGTGGCGCAGACGCTGACCCTGGATCAGCTGCAGGAAGCACGGCACATCGTCGAGGCGGGCAACGACAGCCAGTGACCACGAACGTCGATCAGGCCGAAGTCGGAAAATTCGACAACCTTGCCAGCCGCTGGTGGGATCCCGCGGGACAACTTCGTACGCTGCACGAGATCAATCCCGCCCGGCTGAACTGGATTGACGAGCGCACCCCTTTGAAGGGAGCGACGGTCCTGGACGTTGGCTGCGGCGGGGGAATCCTCAGCGAGTCCATGGCCAAACGTGGCGCCAAGGTCGTCGGCATCGACATGGCCGAAGCATCACTGCAGGTGGCGCGTCTGCACGCCCTTGAAAGCGAAGTCCGGGTCGAATACCGACACGAAACCGCCGAAACCGCGGCTGCAAGGGAGGCTGGCCACTATGACGTGGTGACCTGCCTGGAACTTCTCGAGCATGTCCCCGATCCGGGACAACTCGTGGCGGCCTGCTCTCAACTGGTGCGACCCGGAGGAAGTTGTTTCTTTTCCACCATCAACCGCTCGCCGCGCGCTTTCGCGCTGGCGATCGTGGCTGGAGAGTACCTGTTCGGGCTCCTGCCCCGGGGCACCCACGAATATGCGCGTTTTATCCGGCCTTCGGAACTGATCGCGTGGGGCCGGACGGCCGGTCTCAGTTTCCGCGAACTGGCCGGGATGCGGTACAACCCGATAACCCGGACTTGTCGCCTGAACGATGACACGGGCGTCAACTACCTCGCCTGGGCGGTCCGCCCGCAAGCGTGAAACGCCTCAGCGCAGTCCTGTTCGATCTGGACGGCACCCTCGTAGATACGGCGCCGGACATGGTGGCTGCCGCCAACGAGTTGCGAAAACTGCAAGGCCTCGGGGCCCTCCCCTTTGAGCGTTTGCGCGGACAGGTTTCCCGCGGAGCCATCGGGCTGATCACCGCTGCGCTGGATCGCCACCCCGACGATCCGGATTTCGAGCGCCTGCGCATGGACTTCCTTGCCCTCTACGGTGAACGCAACCACGAACAAAGCGAGATGTTCCCGGGCATGGACGAGGTACTGCAAAACCTCGATCGCTGGGACATCCGCTGGGGCATCGTCACGAACAAACCGGAAGCCTATGCGGACCCGTTACTCAACCAACTGGGCCTCGATGAGCGGGCGGGAACAGTGGTCACCGGCGACGCCCTGCGTCATCGCAAACCACACCCGGAACCCATTGTGCATGCCTGCCGGGAACTGGCGGTGAAACCCGGGAGCTGTGTCTATGTGGGTGACGCCGAGCGCGATTTTCAGGCCAGCCGCCGGGCCGGGGCCCGTGGCGTGGTCGCCCTGTGGGGGTATATTGACGGTCAGGACCAGCCCCGCGACTGGGCGGCGGAGGCCTGGCTGGAAACACCGGCACAACTGAGCGCCTGGATCGCGCAATGTCAGGGCCAGGAACACCCGAATCAATGACACCAGCGCCAGGAAATAAAAGGTCTGCGAAACCGGCCTGACCATGACAATACCGGAGATACTCCTCAGCGACGCGTACTGGCCCTGGCTCATGGCGGCGGCGGTTGTCGGGGCCGCGGTGGGTGCGCTGGCGGTCTGGGCCCTGAGTCACCCGCGCAAATCCCGGTTGCGTGACCGTAACCTGCGCCTTGCGGCGGAACTGCAGACGGAAAAGCGCCTCAACGAGGAACGCCAGGCGGTTTTCGAACAGGCTCGCAAGCAACTGGCCGAATCCTTCAGCGCGCTTTCCGTGCGCGCGCTGCGCGACAACAACGAGGCCTTCCTGTCATTGGCCGAAGAACAGTTCAAGCGGCACCAGCAAGCCGCGGGCACGGATCTCAAGGAACGCCATCAAGCCATCGAAACGCTGATGAACCCGGTGCGCGACGCGCTGAAAAAAACCGAGAAACAGATCAGGGCCATGGAGCTGGAACGCAAGCAAGCCTATGGCGGCCTGCAAAAACACCTCGAAGGCATGGCCCAAGGGCAAAAACAATTACGCGAAGAAACTTCCCGGCTGGTGCAAGCGTTGAGAAAGCCCGAGGTACGTGGCCGCTGGGGCGAACTCACTTTGAGACGCCTGGTGGAACTGGCGGGTCTCGTCGATCGCTGCGATTTCTACGAGCAGGAATACGTCAGTGATGACGAAGGCACCTACCGTCCGGACATGGTTATCCGCCTGCCCGATGACCGGGAGATCATCGTTGACGTCAAGACACCGCTGGACGCCTATCTGGATGCACTCGATGCGAACAACGATGAAGACAGAAACAAACATCTGGCCCGGCATGCGAAACTGGTACGCGACCGCATCAAGGAACTATCCGACAAAAAGTACTGGGCACAGTTCAAGCGCAGCCCGGACTTCGTCGTGCTGTTTATTCCCGGGGAACAGTACCTCGCTGCCGCGCTGGACGTGGATCACACTCTGTTGGAAGACGCGCTGGGCCGGCAAATCATCCTTGCCACGCCCACCAGCCTCGTCGCATTGTTGCGCGCAATCGCATTCAGCTGGCGGCAGGTCTCAGTGATCCAGAACGCGGAAGCTATCCGCTCGGTGGGTGAAGAGTTCTACACCCGGGTTTCCACGCTGGTGGAACATCTTTCAAATATCGGCAAATCTCTGGATCGCACGGTGAACAGCTACAACAAGGCCGTGGGCTCGCTGGAACGCAGCGTCCTGCCCAGCGCCCGGCGCCTTTCTGACATGGGCATTAGTTCTCACAAAGAACTGAAGGAGCTGGAACCCGTCGAACGACTCCCGCGCCAACCGGCGGACAAGGAAACGAGTTAACGACGCGTATGGATCACCTCGCCTACTGCGAGGACAAGCTCGCGCACCCGGATTCCGACTACCCTCTGCTACGGGTGTTCCTCGACGAGGATTCCCGCTGCCTCCACGCGGCTTTGCAGACCTTGCGCCTGGAGCTGCTGAGCATCCCGGACGAAATCAACGACCCGGAATTGGCGCAAACCAAACTCCATTGGTGGCGGGAGGAACTGCTGCGTTTTGCGGAGGGCGAAGCAAGACACCCGGTAACCCGACTGCTTTCAAACTACCGGGATGCAATTGCTCCCGAGGCCATCTTGCACATGACCCTGGCCATCGACGAGCTTCTTCAGACTGGCAGTACCTGGAACAATTTCGACGCGCTGTACGCTCACTGCCTGTTGATCAGCGGCACGCCGGTCAGTCTCGAGGCGGGTGCGCGGGGCCTGGATGACGACGCACGGGCGGTCGCCCAACGGATTGGGGCCGCCGCACATCTGACCCGGCTCATTGCCAACCTGCGCGCTGACGCTGCCAATAACCGGCTGTCGGTGCCCATGGACGAGTTGGCCCGTTTTCAGGTAACGCGCAAGGATCTGCAGGGTGGCACACAGACAGAGGCCGTCGTCGAGCTGCTCAGCTATCAAACCGCACGGGTCGCCGCCTTGTACACGGAAGCCCTGGCCGCGCTGTCGCCCTCGCAACGTTATGCGCTGTTGCCCTGGACCCTTCGGGCGCGCCTGGATCAGGCCCGACTGGCGCAGACGCCCCGTGCCGACTTGCAGCTCCGGCTCACGCCGCTAAAACGCCTGTGGATCGCCTGGCGAACAGCCAGGCGCACGAAACGCGAAGCACTTGGCATGTGACTCAAGGGCACTCCGTTCCCGCTGGGGCCGCCCACGAATCTAAAACTGGCCGCCAGGAATGATTCGACTGCGTGGGAGCGGCTTTCCAGCCGCGATCAAGAGCGAGTGCGGGTTTTCAAAACGTGCGCAGATCGAATCGCCCGGACACCTGTTGCAGAAAGAAGATACAATCTTGTTGCCAAAATCGTGGCTGTTGAGGGGAAACGTCGTGCAAAAAACCGTTTTGAAACAGAAGTTCGTTAGGACGCTGCTGTTCCTGCTAGCTGGAGCGTCCGCGTGCGCCGTGGCGCAGACATCGTCCGAGAGTCAGCCACCCGTCGAGGAGCGCGTAGCTGCTCTCAAGGCGTCCCTGCAGGCCGGCCTAGCGGGTCAGCGAGCCTACGAGTGGATCGAGACAACTACGGTGTCAATCAAGGGCGAGAAAAAGTCGCGCACACAGAATCGTTGCTACTACGCCATCGACGGCGATCTGCAGAAGGTGCCGATCGAGACGGAACCGCAGTCCGAGGGTCGTAGAAAGCCCCGTGGGATTCGTAAGCGGGTCGTAGAGCACAAGAAGGAGGACATCGCGGACGCGACGACGCAGGCGGTCGCCCTCGTGAAAGAGTACATCCCGCCGGTTCCAGAGCGGATTCAAAAAGCCAAGGACGAGGGTAAAATCTCGATGACGCCCCAGGATTCAGCCGGGCGGATCAAGTTGACGATCGCCGATTACCTGAAACCTGGTGACTCGATGACACTTAGCCTTGACTCTGTGAGCAACGCTCTCCTTGGGATCGAAGTAGCAACCTTCATGGAGAAAGCCAAGGACACAATTGTGCTGACCGCAGATCTTGCAACCCTACCCGACGGCACGATCTATCCATCAACGATCATCCTCGACGTCAAGAGCCAGAACCTCAGCATCCACATCAGCAACAGCGGGCACCAAAAGCTCACACCCTGAGAGACCAGCGAGCACATGCCAACAGCAGTCGATTCGCCGGTGGCAAGTCCAGTATCGACGGCGTCAATGGCGAAGACCTGAACAATGTCGGCCTGGGGTTCACGCTGGGTTACCAGATCAACGACAACATCCAGCTCACTGCAGCTTACATGGCAACCGTGAACGATAGTGACCCGACCGACCTGCGGATGGATGGATTCAAACTGTCGTTGGTGTTCGGCTGGCACCCGCTGGTGGAAGGGATGAATCGCCTTGAAAACTGAACGAACCGCGCAACAAAGAGTTCCTGGAACCCCGGACAAACGATCCGACGGGAGTTACGCTGCACGAAGCACTTCGAAGTTTACAGGCGGACTACGGAATGACCGCGCCGGGAGGAGACCTGTTCAGCGGCAATGCCTACGAACTGCTGGTGGAACGGGCCAGCAAGGTCATACTCGTCGACCCGCGCTGACCGGCGCAAACCGCTTCGGCGCTGACGCGACTCCCTGGTCCCCTCCCGTGTAGGAGCGTCATTCGTGGCGCGATTCATTTAACGGCGCCGCGGGCCACGTCCCTTTTTCCCCCGTTTTTGTCCCGGTCTTTTTGTCGGAACCAACACCAGCTGACTGCCCCCAGGCGAAAACCCCGCATCCTTCGCCAGCACGCGCACATCTTTAGCATCGAGTTCACGCCACGCACCCCTTTGAAGCGCTTTGTCGAGGAACACCGGGCCGAAACGCACGCGTTTGAGCCGGCTTACCTTGAGACCCTGGGATTCCCAGAGCCGCCGCACGGCGCGGTTGCGACCTTCCATCAGCACCACGTGAAACCACTGGTTGGTTTCGCCGCCTTCTCCGGCCACGATGTCGGTGAAGCGGGCCGGACCGTCCTCGAGCTCTACACCTTTGCGCAGGCGTTCCAGGTGCTCGGGCAGGATTTCGCCATGCACGCGGCAGGCATATTCACGATCCATTTCCGATGACGGATGCATGAGCGCGTTGGCCAGATCGCCGTCATCGGTGAACAGCAACAAACCAGTGGTGTTGATATCGAGACGTCCCACGGCGATCCAGCGCGCGCCTTCCAGACGGGGCAAGCGGGAGAACACCGTGGGGCGCCCCTCCGGGTCGCTACGTGTCGTCACCGTGCCTTCGGGCTTGTTGTACACGAGCACGCGCGGTGTGGCGTGACGTGACTCAACCCGGAAACCGCGCCCGTCTATCTCGATGCGGTCACCGTCTCCGGCGGTTGCACCGGGTTGCGCACGCTTGCCGTTGATTCGGACGCGTCCGTCGCCGACGGCCTGGTCGATCTGACGGCGTGAGCCCACACCCGCTCGCGCGAGCAGTTTCTGCACGCGTTCTGCCCGGGGATCGGCCCCACGATCGACGATACGATCGGGTGCAGAATCTTTTTGGGTCACGAGACTCGGTGGGCAGCGACCACCGGGGGCGGTTCACCGGATTCCGGGTCGTCCGGCGAAGAAGACTGCTCATCGGGTGTATCGGAATCCGCGTCCGCTTTTGCCTCCGCATCCGCGGTCGTATCGGTGTCCACGGCCACGCCGGCCACTGCCGGGGCCGGCGTTTCGAAATTCAGTTCCGCTTCGATCTGGTCAATATCCCGCAGTTCCGCCAGCGAGGGCAGATCATTCAGGTTCTTGAGATTGAAATAATCGAGGAACAACTTCGTGGTGGCATAAAGGGCCGGCCTGCCCGGCACATCCCGGTGCCCCACCACCTGGATCCAGTCACGCTCGCGCAGGGTGCGGATAATATTGGTGCTGACGCTCACGCCGCGCACCGCTTCGATCTCGCCGCGGGTAACAGGCTGACGATAGGCGACGAGCGCCAGGGTCTCCAGCAACGCCCGGGAATAAACTGGCGCGCGCTCCTCCCACAGGCGTGAGACCCAGCGCTGATAATCCGGGCGAACCTGGATGCGGTAACCGCTCGCGACCTCCCGCAACTCAATGCCACGGTCCCTGTAGTCGCCCATCAGGGCGTTCAGGGCCTCCCGGACCGCGTCCCGTTCCGGGCGCTCTGCCTCCTCGAACAACGCCATCAGCGTATCGAATGACAGAGGACGCTCCGAGGCCAGCAATGCCGCTTCCAGGATGTATTTGAGTGATTCCGTTTCCATGTCTCAGTCGTGGCTTGCCAGCGATTTTACATAGATCGGACCATAAGGCTCGTTCTGTACCAGTTCGATCAGTTCTTCCTTGATCAGTTCCAGCATTGCCAGCAGGGTGACCACCACTCCCATGCGACCTTCCTCCACGGTGAACATGGTCTGGAACTCCTCGTACCCCCCCTCCCGCAGCGCGCCAAGCACGCGCGACATGCGCTCACGCACGGACAAGCGCTCACGCTGGATGTGGTGGCGTGTATACAGATCGGCGCGTCGCATGACCTCGCCAAAAGCGCTCAACACATCCTTGAGGTTCACCTTCGGCGCGAGGCGGACTACCTTGTGATCTGAAGGGATCTCGTGGGTCACCACGAAATCCCGCTCCAGGCGGGGCAGAGTATCGAGGTCCTCCGCGGCTTTCTTGTAGCGTTCGTATTCCTGCAGCCGCCGGATCAGTTCCGCGCGCGGGTCGTCCTCGTCCTCATCCCCTTCATCGGGCCGTGGCAGCAACATGCGGGATTTGATCTCCGCCAACATGGCGGCCATGAGCAGGTACTCGGCCGCCAACTCCAGCCGTAGCTCCTGCATGAGATCGATGTACTCCATGTACTGGCGCGTGATCTCGGCGACGGGAATGTCGAGAATGTTCAGGTTCTGCCGGCGGATCAGATACAACAGCAGATCCAGGGGGCCTTCGAAGGCTTCCAGCAGGATTTCCAATGCGTCCGGCGGGATATAGAGATCCGTCGGCGGTTGCAGATAGGGTTCGCCCTGCACCCGGGCAAAGGGTATTTCGCCCTGTGGCGCGCCCTTGTAGTCGCCCTGGCGGTCACCCCGGGGCGAACCTATGACCGTCAACGCCGGCTGGGGCAGTTTCGATTCTTCCGTCATATTTCAGCGGCAGCCCAAAGCCATGCCCGGTGTATTTCTTCGGTCATGGTCTCAACCGTAATACAAACCCATGGCCCGGCGTACTTCTTCCATGGTTTCCCGCGCCGTATCGCGGGCGGCTTCCGTTCCTTCGGCGATCACCCGCCTCACCAGGCCGGGATCGGCTTCCAGTTCCACCGTGCGTCGGCGGATGGGCTCCAGTTCCGCCTGGATGGAATCGATCAGGGGTTGCTTGCAGTCGAGACAACCGATACCGGCGGTGGTGCAGCCGTTCACCACCCACTTGAGGGTGTCTTCGTCGGAATAGATCTTGTGCAGTTCGAATACCGGGCACTTGTTGGGATCCCCGGGATCGCTGCGGCGCACCCGGGCCGGATCCGTCATCATGGTACGCAGTTTACGCTCCACTGTCTCGGCATCATCACGCAGATCGATTGTGTTGCCGTAGGACTTGGACATCTTCTGACCGTCTACACCCGGCACCTTCGGCGTCGCGGTGAGCAGGACTTCCGGCTCGGGAAGGATCGTCCGCCCGGTGCCCTGCAGATAGCCGGTCAGGCGCTCGCGGTCGGCGAGTGAAATGTTCGACTGGTTTTCTATCAGCGCCTGGGCCACGCCCAATGCCTCACCATCACCTTCTTCCTGAAAACGTTTTCGTAACTCGTTGTACATACGGGCATTTTTCTTGCCCATCTTCTTGATGGCGGCTTCGGCTTTTGCCGCCATTCCAGGCTCCCGGCCGAAGAACTCATTAAAACGCCGGGCAATCTCCCGGGTCAACTCCACGTGGGGCACCTGGTCCGCGCCGACCGGCACATAGTTGGCCCGGTAAACCAGAATATCCGCGGACTGCAGCACCGGGTAACCAAGGAATCCATAGGTGGCCAGATCCCGCCCCTTGAGCTTTTCCTGCTGGTCCTTGTAGGTGGGCACCCGCTCGAGCCAGGACACCGGTGTCGTCATGGACAGCAGCAGATGCAGTTCCGCGTGCTCCGGCACATGGGACTGAATGAAGATCTTGCACAGCTTGGGATTAACCCCCGCCGCCAGCCAGTCAACCACCATGTCCCAGACCACTTCACTGATGACCGCCGTGTCCTCGTAGTGGGTCGTCAGGGCGTGCCAGTCCGCGACGAAAAAATAGCAGTCGTATTCGTGTTGCAGGCGGACCCAGTTGCGGATCACGCCCAGGTAGTGGCCCAAATGAAGGCTGCCCGTGGCACGCATGCCGGACAGGACCACGCCGCTTCGATTTGCCATTCCACTCCCTGGGTTGATGGTCTGAGCTTCTGCGCGATTATACGGGCCCCGGCATTCCGTGGGAGCGGCTTCGCGCAGGAGCGCCATTCGTGGCGCGATTCCTTATGCTAGGCTACCGCGCCCCATGAAACTGCTGTACGACATTCTCCCGGTTCTGCTCTTTTTCGTCGCCTACAAGGTGGCGGGCATCTACGTGGCCACCGGCATCGCCGTCGCGGCCGCCGCCTTGCAGGCGGGCTGGAGCTGGTACCGGACCGGCAGGATCGAGCGCATGCAACTCCTGTCCCTGGGGCTGCTGGTGTTGCTGGGGGGCGTCACCATCGCCTTCCGGGATGAGTCCTTCATCAAGATCAAACCCACGGCGGTGAACTGGCTGTTCGCGGCGGTTTTCCTCGCCAGTCAGTGGTTTTCGGACAAACCCGCCACCCAGAGGCTGATGGGCAAGGTGATGCGGGCCCCGGACGCCATCTGGCGCAGGCTCAACGTGGCCTGGGCCATCTTTTTCCTGTTCGCCGGGGCTCTCAACCTGTGGGTGGCCCTCAACTTCAGCACCGATGTGTGGGTCAATTTCAAGCTGTTCGGCCTGATCAGCCTGACCCTGCTGTTCGCCGTGGCCCAGGCTTTCTATCTGGCGCGCCACGCCAGGCCCGCCGACGAAAACGACACCGGATCGGGGGCTGAAAACACGGCCCCCGGTTCGTCCCCCGGCCCCCCGGAACCCGGCTGATCCATGGCCGCGCAGGATCGGGTCGCCCTCATCCGGCAACGGCTGGAAGACGCCCTGGCGCCAAGCCTGCTGGATGTCGTGGACGAGAGCCACGAACACGTGGGTCATCCCGGAGCTGCGGACGGGCGCGGTCATTTCTCCGTGACCATCGTGGCAGACGCCTTTAGCGGTCTGAGCCTCCTGGAACGCCACCGGCTCGTTTACGACGCCATGGGCGAGCTCATGGACACGGACATCCATGCCCTGTCCATCCAGGCGCGAAGCCCTGCCGAGGCCCGCGGCTGATCAGCCGTCTGTTTCAGGCATCGGGGGGGGCGGGAAGGATGACCGGATCGGGCGGTTCCCAGTCAGGATCGCGGTGCTCGGCCACGATCGTGGTGTAGATGCCCCCGCGAACGTTGAAATCCGCCGTCAAACGCATGAATCGGGGCTGGCAGGCGGCCACCAGGTCACCCAGGATCTGATTGGTCACCGCTTCGTGGAAAACACCCTCGTCCCGGTAGGACCACACGTACAGCTTCAGCGCCTTGAGTTCCAGACACAGTTGGTCGGGAACGTATTCCAGATCCAGCACCGCGAAATCCGGCTGACCGGTGCGCGGACACAGACAGCTGAACTCTGGAACCTGGATACGGATGGTATAATCTCTCCCCGGCTCTGGATTGAGGAACGTTTCAAGACTGCGACTCGGCTTGGTGTTCATTGTCTAACAACGGTCTGCTGCAGCAGGGACGGCAAACTTACCGCAATCCACGGACCGCGTCCAAACTGGTCCCTACGTTTAATGAATCGTATTCAGGCGGCGTTGCCGCCGTGATGGCCGCCATGTTGATTGCCGCATGCGTCTAGCTCAGATCAAACTCGCCGGATTCAAGTCGTTCGTCGACCCGACGACGGTTCATTTCCCCAGCGATATGACCGCGATCGTCGGTCCGAACGGCTGTGGCAAATCGAATATCATCGATGGCGTGCGCTGGGTCATGGGCGAAAGCTCCGCCAAGGTGTTGCGCGGCGACTCCATGGCGGATGTGATCTTCAACGGTTCCGACATTCGCAAACCCGTGGGCACCGCCACCGTCGAACTGATATTTGACAACAGCGATGGTGCGTTAGGCGGGCAATATGCGGGATTTGCGGAACTCTCCTGCAAACGCATCGTGTCACGGGACGGCGTATCCGCCTACTACCTCAATGGAACACGTTGCCGGCGACGGGACATCACCGATCTGTTTCATGGCACGGGTATCGGGCCCAGGAGTTACTCGATCATCGAACAGGGGATGATCTCCCAGTTCGTTGAAGCAAAACCCGAGGATCTGCGTGTTTACCTGGAAGAAGCTGCCGGCATCTCCCGGTACAAGGAGCGGCGCCGCGAGACCGAGAACCGCATGCGGCACACCCGGGACAATCTCTCGCGGCTCGACGACCTGCGTGACGAGATCGGCAACCAGATCGCGCATCTCAAGAGACAAGCGCGTTCGGCTGAGCGTTACAAGGTGCTCAAGGAAGAACAGCGTCGCCGTGAAGCGGAACTCCTGGCCCTGCAATGGAAGGAACTGGACTCGGAATCCAGCGAACACCAGCAAGAGGTGGATGTTCGCGAGACGGCATTGGAAAAGGCTGTCGCGCAGCAACGTTTGTTTGAAACCGATCTGGAAAAAGCCCGCGAAAAACACACCGGGGCCATGGATGCTTTCAATGCGGTGCACGCGGAATCGTACGAGGTGAGCAGCGAAATCGCCCGGCTCGAGCAGGAAATTCTCCACAGCAAAACACTGAAACAACAGCGCCAGCAGGAACTGAGAGAAGCCGACGAACAGCGCGCCGAAATCGAGGAACATATTGCGCTGGATCGCGTGCAAACGGAAGAATTGAGAACCGGTCTTGCCCAATACGAACCGGAACTCGACGCCGCTGTATTCGAACAGGAAGGCACCGAAACGCGTTTCACCGCCGCGGAACAGGCGCTGCAGGCATGGCAAGCCAATTGGGATCAGCACACGACCGAGCAGAACGAAAAATCCAGCCAGGCCGAAGTGGAGCAGACCCGCATTGATCACGTGGACCGGCATCTGCTGCAGTTGACCGAGCGTCTGGAGCGTTTGCGGCAACAAAGCAGCGAAATCAATGACGAGAAGATCGAAAGCGATCTGGACCAGGCATCTGAACAGGCCGACACGGCTCAGGAACAGATCGACGCCGCTGGCTCGGAGCTTGATGATATCCGCGAACAATACGCAGAACGGCAAACCGACAACGCGCAGATCGAAGAAGGCCTGCACGACGCGCGACAGGAACTGGAAAACCTGAGCGGCCGGCACAGTTCACTGCAGGCGCTGCAGGAAGCGGCACTGGGTGAGGGCGAACCCGATATCCAGGACTGGCTGCGCGACAACGGTTTGCTGAACAAACCGCGGCTGGCGGATTTGTTGCAGGTCAGCGCCGGTTGGGAAACCGCGGTGCAGACAGCGCTCGAGGGTCATCTGGAATCACTGGTCCACGACGCTGATGTGGACGCGGTGGCGAAAGCCCTCGAATCACTGAGCGAAGGGTCGGTGGGCGTGATGCAAAGCGGCGAATCAGAAAAAAGCACATCAGGGCTGTCCGCCCAGGTACGCGGCCCCGCCGCGCTCCACGACCTTCTGACCGGCGTCGCGACGGCGGAAAGCCTGGACGATGCGCTTGCCCAGCGCGCCCGGTTGAACGACGGCGAGTCCGTCATCACACGGGAGGGGGTGTGGCTGGGCCGGAACTGGGTGCGAGTGTCCCGGCAGGCCAGCAGCGAAAGCGGGATCCTGCACCGGGCACAGGCCATCGGGGAACTCGAAAGAAGCATCGTCGAACTGGAGGAGGACATCGCTTCCCGCCGCAAGGCTGTGGAACAGGGCGAAGAGGCTTTGTCCCAGATCGACAACGATCGTGATGACCTGCAGGAAAAGATCAACGGGCTCCAGCACCGGCACGCGGAAATCTGCGGCAAAGCAGAGGGCAAACGAACAACGCTTTCTCAGCAGCGGGAACGGCGCCTGGAGCTGACTGAAGATCTGTCCCAGACCGAACAGCAGATCGAGGATCAACGCAATCAACTGCAATCGGCGCGAGCTCGGCTCGAAAAGGCCATCGAAAGCATGGTCGTCATCCAGAAACGCCACGAAAAACTCACCGGTGAAAAGGGCGAAATCCAGCACGTATTCGGCACGGCGCGGGACGCGGCGGCAGTAGTACGCGATCGCGTACAGCGCCTCACCATCGAAGTCGAAAAGAAACGCGCGGCGCTCACATCAACACAATCAGCGTTGGAACGCATGACCCACCAGTTGGAACAACTGGATGCGAGGCGCAAACAGCTGCACACCCAGATCGAGGAAGATGAAACGCCCCAGACCGAGCGTGAACAGAATCACCGGGCGAAACTCAACCTGAAGCTGGCGATCGAAAAACGCATGCATGCAGCACGGACGAAGCTGGAAGAACTGGATACGGAACTGCGACGCCTCGACCAGGAACGCGTGCAGGCCGAAAAACATGCCCAGGATCTGCGCGGTGCGGTGGAACAGCAGAAACTGTCCGGTGAAGGCGTGCGGGTGCGCGCCCAGACTGTTGAGGAACAGATCACGAAAAGCGGTTTTGACATGAGTCTGCTGCTGATAGAACTGCCGGAGGATGCCAGCGTTGCAAGCTGGGAAGAGGAGTTGCA
>SMVA01240213.1_pt1 | contig 14658 bp, 17 predicted proteins | sample 2456451 | NCBI WGS metagenome assembly SMVA01 (sample SAMN11095933, study PRJNA526329) | marine sediment metagenome | biome: Marine sediment; feature: Surficial sediment; material: Deep marine sediment; isolation source: Hadal surficial sediment | place: Pacific Ocean | collected 2014-05 | depth...
TCTTGCTGAATCGACGAAGATAGTGCTGCAAAATGGTTTGGGCATTTTGGGTGTTACTGCGCCGGAGAGGATGTGAAGAAATGATACTTAATCAATATTTGAATATATCTATTTTATAACAGCGAGATACTTAATAACGGCGTCAACATTTATTAATTTGAATCATATTGACAAAACTATTCTATTATATTAGATTAAGAATATGATTACTGAATCAGATAAATATAAAATACTTGAAATCGCAAAAAAGTACAAAGCAGAGCGTATTTTGCTTTTCGGATCGAGTATTGATAATAAGGATGCGCGGGATATTGATATAGCAGTTGAAGGCATACCTGATTCTGTCTATTTCAAGTTTTGCAGCGAATTGATTTTTAGCCTTTCTAAACCTGTCGATGTAATTGACTTAAAAACCAAATCACGTTTTAATGAGTTGATTATATCAGAAGGCATACCTATCTATGGCTAATCTCAACGATAGAGTTAATGCAGAAATTATAAATATTGAAAGAGTGCTGCAGGAACTACCTTCTTTTGATAAACTTCATACGCTTTCTACATTGGAATTAGCAGGTGTAGCCACACTTCTTCATAATTTCTATAACGGTATTTAAAATATAATTAAACAGATATTAGTTAATCGTAATATCCCAATCCCTGACAGTTCAACCTGGCACAGAGATTTATTGAATGATTCAGTGTAAAATAATATTATTTCCGGTTCAACAAAGGAATCCTTGGGTGAGTTCCTTGCTTTTCGTCATTTCTTTAGTCATTCTTATGCCCTGGATCTTTATCCATATAAAATGGAATCATTGGTTGAAAAAGCAAATGAAATTTTAAAAATATTTCAAGACGAAATAATCAGAGCAATTAATTAAAATAATTACTTGAGAAAGCAACAAAAGTAGTACTGCGAAACGGTTTGGGCATTTTGGGTGTTACTGCGCCGGAGAGGATGTGAATAGTTTACAAATTATAATTTAGTAAAGTCATTTTTATTAAATGAGATATTAATATATACTTTGAATAAAGTAATAATATAAATTAAAGCGAAAATAATGGAAATGAATTCATTTATAATAATCACTCAGCGGTAATGTGTTTATTAACGGCGATTTAATTTGTAGAAACAATATTATAATAATTTGACGATGGAGATATGAAATGACTAAAAAGGATATTTAGGAAAAAATTAGGAAATTGCCCGATGATGTTATTCCGGAAGTTATGGGCTATATTTAATTCTTAATGACTAAATACGATAAAAATAAAAATGCGAGAAAAAAAATTAAATTTGATTGGGAAGGGGGTTTATCCAAATTAAAAAATAAATATACTTCAGTCCAATTACAGCATAAAGCATTAGAGTGGCGGTAGTGTTTTTAATAGACACGAATATATTTTTAGAGATACTTTTAAAGCAGGATAAGAGCAATATTTGTAAGGACTTTATCGTTAATAATATTGATGAAATAAATATCTCGGATTTTACTTTGCACTCTATTGGGTAATACTATTTAAGCAAAACGAAGAAAAACTGTTTTTAAAATTTATTTCAGAAACACTCTTCAAAATTCCGTTGATTTCCTTGCCTAAGAATAAATATCGAAATTGCAAAACAAATGAATATTAGTATTATAGAGGTATAAAATGAATACATATACATACAGCGAAGCAAGACAAAGATTGGCTTCTCTTTTAGATAAAGCAAAAAAAGAAGGTAGGGTTTTAATAAAACGTAAGGATGGAACCGTATTTGAGTTGAGAGCAGTATTAGAGAATAGATCACCCCTTGATGTTAAAGGTGTAAATATGAATCTTGGGCGAGAAGAAATATTAGAGATTCTAAGAGAAGTTAGAAATCGATAAGAATTATGATGTGTAACATAGTAAGTTTCGTCCATATTTCAAGAGGAGGTTACTTAACTGATTGAAATTCACTCCGCAATTGCCGCTGAACAAGCGTAAACCCGTACTGCGCCTTCATCAAGCAACACTTTGCCGCATTCCCGGATTGTGGCTCCGGTTGTTATCACATCATCCACTAAAAGAAAAGTTTTTCCCCCAATCAATCTTTTGTGTTTTACTTTAAATGCATTCGAAATGTTTTCTTCTCTTTCCTTAAGTGTTAAATTAGTTTGAGTTTCAGTATATCTTATCCTTTTCAAAAGGTTCTTCTTTACCCGAATGTTCAATCTTTTTCCAATCCCGGTGGCAATATAGTTTGATTGATTATAACCTCTTTCTGCTTTTCTTAAGGAATGAAGTGGAACGGGAGATATGTAATCAATATTCCAACGAGTTATCTGTTCATTAAGATCTTTACTGATAAGCTTCCCCAAATATTTAGCATTTAAAAATCGTTTATTATACTTTATGGAATGAATAAAAGATTGAAAGGCTTTATCCTTTTCGAAAACGAATAATGATGTGAAGCCAGAGATAATACCTGATGAAGCAAATTTTCTTTCGTACTCTATTCTTAGTATTTCAGGGTCGGCTTTTTTAATTGATGCCAGACAGTCATTGCAAATGGAAGATTCATAAAGCATCAATTTATTGTTACAGCCCGGGCAATGGCGCGGGATAAAGAAATCAAAAAATCCTTTTATAAATTTCATATTGCTTCAAGTTATTCAGTCTAATATTTTCAATTTTGTGAAAAAGATTCTTCTTCCCGATAAATCAGGATTCAGAATGACATTCTAATTATTTATCCCCGCTAAAGCATTCCTGCTCTTTTCCGTAAAAACCATTCAAGAGAGAATAATAAAATAGCAATTACCATCAACCAATCATTAGACCACAATGTGATTTCGGAAGTAGCAAATTTTGCTTTTCTTGACTTCTCATTTTCAATTCTTATCTTCCCGAATAGTTGTTTATAATTGTTTGCATCGGCAAACTCTCCGTGTGTTTCATTCGCAAGCAGATTAAGCAGTTCATAATTCATCCTTGTATCTATCATTTCTAAATCCAGTTCTCCAATGTTAAATGTTCCAGCAATGGAACCTAATTTTTTCCCATCTAATAATGCATTACCTGAAAATACAAAATCACCTTTTTTATTTATTCTTATCGAACCCTCGTATAATCCATTGCCGGCGTTCTGCATATCCAGCTCATAATTATCAGTCCCGGATTTAATATTTAATTTTATTTCTGCATCGGAAACCGGGTTGATTGATTCATCATAAACCTGTGCTTCAAATTCAATGAGTTCTCCAAGTGAGTAATTTTTTTTATTGATTGTGATTTTTACCCTTTTGTTTTTATCTGAGGCATTTAACCATTTTAAAGAGTTTATAATGAAACTATTGAAGAGATCATAATCCCTCCGTACAGTTTTAAGTTTCCATTTCCAGATGTCTTTACCTAATACAGCAATTGATCTCTTACCGCTGAAACTTCGTGAGATAATCAGGGGCAAATTCAGAACTGTATTGTTAACATTTATTTTTGCAATAACATTGCTTTCGGGTTTGGGAACAAAATCATTTGAAGGTTGAGAAATTGGAGGCAAATTATTCCAGGCATCAAGTATGTTATGCGCTCTATTCTGAATAATCGGATTATTCTTCTGATCATTAAATATTTGGGGCTGTACTTCCCGGAACCCCCTGTTTTCACCTAAAATAGAAAACGGCAATTCAGATTGTAATGCTCTTAGTTTATTTATATTGATGCCTTCTGCAAAAGTGAAGAAGAAAGGGACCCTGCTGTAATTGATTCTTCTTATCACTCTATTTAATAGTTCCGGTGATGTTTCGTTCGATGGAAAACCAATTAGAAAATATATATCTGCGCTATCAACAAACTCTAATGAACCTTGTTCAGCAAATTTATCTTTGGAGATATGAGTTAAACTTTTTACGGTAAAGTTTTCATCGGTCCTCAGGGCGTTTTTTATAAAGGTAAGATCCGGTGAAGGAGAACCGGCAAGTATTAGAACTTTAACTTTATTGGATAATACATTAATGTAAAACACTTTCTTATTATTTGCTGAAGTAAATTCATCGCTTAGAGTTGATATAACTACGGTTAATTTCTTTTCACCTGAAGTTTGAGGTGTATAAGTAAATAATTCATTCTGAATTCCGGTTTTGTTCAAAACAATATTTTTTTGTTCCATCAACACATTATCTTCATAAAGAGAAATATTAGTATTTTCACCATTTAGTCCGTTATGTAGTAATGTTACACTTATTGTAGTAGGAGTTTCAGCATACAATAATCTGTTATACTGAACTCGTTTAACAGCAGCGTCTTTTCTTTGAACAGTATCCCCAATACCAATAGTAAAAATAGGCAAGCCTAAATTAATTGCCGTATTAATTGAATTTGATCCGGCAGTAACAACTCCGTCAGTGATCATGATAATTGTCGAGTAATTTTTTTTATCCATTTCGATTGAAGAAAAAATTTGTGAAATGTTTGTAACCGCATCATCAAAACCAAGATTATCAAGGCTATCTTCAGATAGCTCTCTTATGTGGCTTCCAAATAAATATATTTCATCTTTTGCTAATATAGGATTTGTTAGGAAATCGGAAGTAATCTCTTTTACCTTATTTATTCTATCTGTACCATCCTTAATTGTCATTGATCTTGAATCATCCACAAAGATTAAGTTTATTGGTTCTAATATTATTTTCTTTGTAAATGAAAGAACCGGTTCAAAAAAAATAAACAATATTACAATTAAAGCAACAGTTCGTAAGGCAACAAGAATAATTTTTTTTGTTTTACTAACGGGAGGGACTGTAAATCGATAAACGTAATAGGTATAAGCCGCAATAATAGTTAATGCAATAAAAAAATATAGTGAAGAATAATATAGATGCAGATTAATTTCTTCATACCCAAACATTAATAGTAAAGTTCTCCTTTCAGAATGGTTACAGCATTGCCTGAGATTATTAATTCATTATTATCGGTTGAGTACTTAACATTAACTCTGCCTTCGCGCCCAAGAAAATCTCCCTGCTCAAACGTGAAAATTTTATTTTCAGTATTAGATTCAATCAAACTTAATTTATGCAGTACCAATAGCAATGGACCATTCGCAGATCCTGTAACGGGATCTTCATCAATGCCATAATAAGGTGCAAAAAATCTGAGATGAGCGTCATTTTTTTCATCAATGGTTTCTGTAGAAAAAACAGTTACTTCAGTAAATTCACCTTTTTCCTTTGAGAGTTTCACAAGCTCTTTGAAATTCGGTTTAAGGTTTTTTAGTAAATCAAGAGATTTTATATAAATAAAAAGGTTCCCATTATCTTGCAGCATAAGCGGATAGCGATTATCTAATTCATTTAGTTTAATACCGAGTATATCAATTATCCCGTTCTTTTCACTCTCGAACTCTTTAATTTCCGGAACAGGCAGTTTCATATAATAATCACTTTCATCAACCCTGCATTCAAGTATTCCAGAAAGAGTTTCAAATGATACATTTGAATTTCTTCCGATTATTTCCCGTTCAGCTAAATAATGAAGTGATGCGATAGTAGCATGACCGCATAATTCGACTTCGATAGTTGGTGTGAACCATTTTAAATTGAAGTCAGCTTTATCGGAAGAGGAAATAAATGCGGTTTCAGATAGATTCATTTCCTTTGCTATTTGCCGCATATTTTCAGTTGATAGTTCATCACTTAAAATAACAACAGCAGAATTACCGTTGAATGGTTTATTTGTAAATGCATCTATCTGATAAACATCATTTAGGATTTTCATTTCCCCTTTTCTCAATATTCCATTTTTTCAATTTTTCAAAAGTTTCATAGTCGGTTAAATCAAAATGAATGGGAGTTATAGCAACAAAATTATTTTTGATTGCTACCTGATCATATTCTAATTCAGTATCAACTTCCGTCATACTTCCGGTAAGCCAATAATAATCTTTGCCATAAGGATCAGTTCGTTTTTCATAATTGTCATCCCATTTTGATTTACCCTGTTTTGTAATAAGTATTCCAGCTATTTTATTTTCCGGAAGATCAGGTACATTAACATTTAACAAGGTACCTAAAGCCAACCCCTGTTCTATAATTTTCAATGATAACATTTTGGAAATATCGGCAGCATAGGAAAACTCTTTTGCCTTGTGATTTGCTACCGATACTGCAATAGACGGTACATCCATTATTGCCGCTTCTCTTGCACCAGAAACTGTTCCGGAATAAATAATATTAATTGCAGTATTAGAACCATGATTTATTCCTGATACAACAAGATCGGGTGTCTCCTTCATAATATTTCGTATACCCATTTTAATGCAATCAGCCGGTGTACCGTCAACGGCATAACCAAAAAAAGATCCGTTCTTATAATATTCCGTTACCCTTAGTGGAATCTGCATAGTTATCCCATGCCCAACTGCACTTTGTTCCTGTCTTGGTGCAACCACGGTTACTTCTGCAATCTCGCTCAACGATTTTTGAAGAGCCTCAATCCCAACCGAGTCGATTCCATCGTCATTAGTTACTAATATTTTCAATATATTTACTCTTAACTCAAATAAAAGAATTACCTAAAATACCACTAAAGATTTTTAGTCTCAATTTTAATTAATATACCCATCATTAAGTTTATTTAAATTTGTAAAAAGTGAAATTAATATATACACAGAATAAATGTTGATTATCAATCCATATATTTTTAAACAATTTCCGGAAATAACATTCGGGTTTAGTACTAAAGTCGGTTTACAAAGACATCAGCCATATTATTTTAATATGTCTTATTCTGTTGGTGATGACATAAATGTTGTGTCAGAAAACCGCGAGAAATATTTTAATCAATTAGGATTGAATTCTGAATCTGTTGCATATCAAAAACAAGTTCACGCCGATGGTGTTTCTTTTATAACTGAAGGTGGAGATTGCGGCAAAGGTGATGCGATGATTACAGATAAAAAAAATCTTGGACTCGCAATTAGTTCAGCAGATTGCTGTGCAATATTTATATATGATCCGGTTAAAGAGCTTATAGCCGGAGTTCATTCAGGCTGGAGAGGAACAAAGTTAAAAATATTGTTAAAAGTTTTACAGCAATTATCCAATGAGTTTGATTCCTCTCCGGGAGATATGATTTGCTATTTAAGTCCATCAGTTTCACAACAAAATTATAGGGTTGGACCTATTGTTGCAGAGCAGTTTGACTTAAATTATTTACAAGAAAAAAATGGAATGTTTTATCTTAATATTTCCAAAATAAATTTTGATATACTGTTAGACTATGGAGTTTACCCGCATAATATTCAAACCTCAAATCTTTGCACTTATGAATATGCATCAATTCTTCATTCATACCGAAGAGACGAAAAACAATCCGGTAGAGCGCTGGGAATTATTGCTATGAAGGATAAAAAATAAAAACAGTAGGATTAAAAATATTTTTAGTTTATGCAATGCTTTGTCTCATCTGGGGATCAACATGGCTGGCAATCCGGTTTGGGCTGGAATCACTTACACCTATTTATTCTGCCGGATTAAGATTTTCTACGGCATCAATATTTATTCTGGTATTGATGAAAATTCGTGGAGTTAGTTTGCAGTTAGATAAAGTATCCATCCGTCTTTATATAATTATGGGATTCTTTTCATTTGTAATTCCTTTCGGGTTGGTTTATTGGGCAGAACAGTTCGTTCCATCGGGATTAGCATCAGTGTTGTTTGCAGTGTTTCCATTTTTCGTTGCAATATTTTCCTTCCTGTTTATTGCTGAAGAAACAATTGGTATTTACAAAATATTCGGAATTACAATTGGTTTTATTGGAATAACAATTATTTTTTCGGATTCCTTTGGTGGGAATATCACAGACTACCTGCTGGGAATGATTGCGATTATTTTAAGTGCAATTATGCAGGCATCCATAGCTGTAACTATAAAAAAGTACGGTCATCATTTAAATCCCCTCGCAATGAATTTAGTTCCAATGCTTATTGCAGGAATTTCAATGACTGTCATCGGTTTGTTAATTGAAGATACATCAACCAATAGATACGATCTGAATGCGATTTTATCAATTTTATATCTTGCTTTTTTTGGAAGCTTGATAACTTTTACTTCATACTATTGGCTTTTAAAAAAGATCAATATCGTAATTCTATCCTTAACAGCATTTATTACACCCATTACAGCTTTAATCCTCGGATTTTTATTTTATGATGAACAGCTATCAAATAAGCATTTTATTGGGGCGGCTTTGGTGCTTATGGGTGTTTTAGCTGCAAACCTGAGAAATTTATTAAAAATAAGAAAGGGAGTTATCATAAAATCAGATGCTTAACACAATAATATTTTATATTTTTACATGTTAGTTAACAACAAAATGGTCATAAACATTTTATAAATGCAAAATATAATTAAAATAAAAAATGCAACCTTTTATGGTTATCATGGTGTACGAAGTGAAGAACAAAGTGTGGGTGGAAAGTTTGAAGCTGATGTAGATATTTATACTGATTTTTCAGAAGCTGTCAAAGAAGACAACCTGGATAAAACAATTGATTATCACAAAGTTTATTCTTTTATGTATCATCTTGCATTAGAGCAGAAATATTATTTGATTGAATCCCTGGCAAGTAAAATAGCCGATGAACTATTAATAAAATTTGATAGAATTAGTAAAATAGTAGTAAGAGTACGAAAGAATAATCCACCTTTGGGTGGTGTTGTAGATTTTGTCGAAATTGAAGTTGTTAAAAATAGAGATGAGATTAATTAGTTGTTTCTATTTATTTGATTAAGGAATTACATATTATTAATATTACCTACATAGGAATCGGTTCAAACAAAGGGGATCGAAGAAATTTCCTCGAATCTGCGATAGATAAAATTAATTCAGATCAATTTTGCAAGATTAATATTGTGTCACCAATTTATGAAACAAAACCTATTGGTTATAAAGATCAGGGTAATTTTCTGAATGCTGTAATAAAACTAACAACTGATTACTCTCCATCCGGATTGTTTGAATTTCTCAAACATGTCGAAAGGGAATTAGGAAGGAATAAAACTTTTAAATGGGGTCCGCGAGAGATTGATTTGGATATATTGCTTTATAATGATTTAATTTATACTGATAAAAATATTACTATTCCGCATATTGGCATTACGGAGAGAGATTTTGTTCTGATACCGTTATGCGATATAAATCCGGCGCTGGTTCATCCCAAGCTTGGGATAAAAATGAGTGAAATAAATATTCCGGATTCAGGATCAAATATTATTAATAAAATTACTGATTACGAATTGATTCAATGAGTAATAAAAAAAATATATCGGATGTAAAATATATTTCAATAGAAGGAGTGATAGGTTCCGGTAAAACCAGTCTTGCAAAAAAAATTAAGGACCGGTTAAATGCAAAAATACTTTTAGAACAATTTGATACAAATCCATTTTTGGAAAAATTTTATGTTGATAGAAAGAGATATGCATTTCAAACACAGATGTTTTTTCTTGTAAGCAGGTTCAAACAGCAAGAACAGTTGAGGCAGGAAGAACTGTTTACCGAATTTATTGTTTCGGATTATTTATTTGAGAAAGACAGGATCTTCGCATACCTTAATCTTAACGCAGAAGAACTAAAACTTTATGAAAGTCTATATCCATTATTAGCAAGAAATCTTAGAAAACCTGATCTTGTAGTATTTTTACAATCATCCACCGATAGATTAATGTATAACATAAAGAAAAGAAAACGTAAAGTAGAAAGAGCTTTGGGCAAAAGTTATATTGAAGAATTAAGTGAAGCCTACAATTATTTCTTTTTTCGTTACAACAGTACACCCTTGCTAATAGTGAACTCAACCGATATTGATTTTGTAAATAGTAAAGATGACTTTGAAGAATTATTCAAACAATTATTCAGAGAGGATAGGGGAGTAAAAGAATATTTCAAACCCGAATCGAAGAAGGCAGGATGACAGGATTTATAAAAGTTGTAATATTTTTTATTTTATTTCTGCTGATTATGAGGGTGTTTAGATTAATATCAAGATACTGGTCATCATCAAAAAAAACTATTGATGATCTCAGGCAAAATCAAAAAAAGAAGCCCGATCGGTTTGAAAATGTAGAAGATGCAAAATTTAGAGAAATTAATCCCGACAAGAAAGAAAAGAGTGAATAAGAATAATATTAATGGCTAAGAACTCTTTAATAACCAGAAGTATAAATTCTGTTTTTAGGAAATTACTGGAAGTTGAAGAGAATAAAAATTTAGATATCGGAAATCCCCGCAAAATTATTATTGTTCGCCAGCATAATCAATTAGGCGATTTACTCGCAGGTGTCTCACTCTTCCGTGCATTGAAGGAAACTTACCCCGAATGTCACATCACACTTATTGTAAGCCCGTTTAATTATCCCGGTATGATAAAGAACAAGTACATAGACAGAATATTTGTATTTGATAAAAAAAAGATGATTAACCCTATCTATTTTAACTTGTTTTTTAAACTACTAAAGGAAAAATATGACCTTGCAATTGTGCCTGTTGTTGTTTCAATTTCATTTACCAGTAATTTGATTGCTAGATTATCAAACTCTAAAATTAGAATTGGTCCAAATTCTCTTGATGGCATAGTTAATGAAAGTGCTTATTTTTTTGATAGGAGAGTTACATTGGACTGGAGAAGTCAGCCTGATTCAAATGTTTATGAGAGAAGTCTGGATATAGTGAGACAATTTGGAATAAATACGAAGGTATATAATTCCGAAGTTTCATTTGATGATGACGACATGAAAAATGTGCAGGTGTTTCTAAATGAGAATAATTTTGCAAACGGAACTAAATTGGTGGGTTTACATGTTGGTGCTGGAAAACAGACAAATCGATGGTCTCTGAGTAAGTTCACATCATTAATTAACAAACTTAAAAAAGAATTTAATACGGATTTTTATTTAACCGGCAGTAAAGCAGATGAAGAAGAAATTAATTTTTTAATTAAAGAGATTGACATTAAAATGGGCTTATTTATTAATAGACCAATTCTGGAAGTAGCGGCGTTAATTTCCAAATCAAATTTATTTATTACTAATGATACAGGAATTATGCATGTTGCCGGTGCAACGAATACACCGCAAATTTCGGTATTCGGTCCAACAAATCCGTTTAACTGGGCTCCGTTTGGCACACAAAAATATTTTATCCGGAAATCAGAATTAATTGAGGATGTTGCTGTTGATGATGTCTTTCAGTTGTGCAGAATGATATTAAATAAAAAATAATAATTATGAAAAATTGCATTGCAGCAGTAGATATAGGAACAAATTCATTTCATCTGATAATAGTACAGGTAAGAAAAGGCGGCGCTTTTAAAATTATAGATCGCGAGCGAGAGGTTGTTCGTTTAGGGTTCTATAAAGGAACGGATCTTAACGTGATATCTGAAGCCGAATTAGAAAAAGCTGTTGATGTTCTAAGCCAGTTCAATAAAATTGCAAAATTTTATGGTGCTGATTTAAGAGCAATAGCAACAAGTGCAGTAAGGGAAGCAACAAATAAAGATGAGTTTATAACAAGAATTTATCAGGCAACAGGTATTCCTGTTGAGGCTATTGACGGGGCCAAAGAAGCAGAACTTATTTATCTTGGTGTTCTTAAAGCGCTTAATCTAAAAAGAAAACGCGCACTTTGTATTGATATTGGGGGAGGAAGTTCAGAGTATTTACTTGGGGATAAAAGCCAGATTATCTTTTCGGAAAGTATAAAAGTTGGTGCAGTCAGGTTAAGTAAAAAATTCTTTCCGGATTATTATATCACACCTGAAAGTATTGCCGAGTGTGAAAATTTTATTGCAGATCACATCCTGTCAAAATCAAATCTTCATTCGCATCATCAATTTGATATTGCCGTAGGAACATCAGGAACAATTAACGCAGCAGCAAGCATTATACATTTTAGGAGGCACAATGAATTTGCCAAATCATTGAATAACTTTTCTTTTGATGCTGATGAGCTTTATCAACTGGTTGAAGATGTATTAAAATGTCAGTCCATGGTTGACCGCCTTTCGATTAAAGGCATGGAAGTAAAAAGAGCCGACATAATCCCTGCAGGTCTATTAATACTAAAAAAATCATTAGAAATATTTGATATTAAACAAGTAACAGTTTCTGAAAATGCATTGCGGGAAGGAATAATAATTGAAACAATAAAACAACTTGATGAGCGGTTGATTTTATCGCTCTCAAAATAACTTAGTTTAATTATATCTAAAACTATTTCAGGACATTTAACAACGGCATTTTACTTCTATGGTGATTTATTCTAAGTTTTATATTTTGTTTAATATAATTTATTATTTTCCCAATCGTTAGCTTACAAATACCTTTAATTATAACCTTACCCTCAGTATATTTAAAACCCATTTGGTTAAAGTTTTATGAATGATATAAGAAATTTTTGCATCATAGCACACATTGATCATGGCAAATCAACAATAGCTGATTGCCTTCTTGAAATAACAGGCACGGTTTCCGAACGGGAAGCTAAATCACAGGTTTTGGATGATCTTGAATTGGAAAGGGAAAGAGGAATTACAATTAAGTCTCATGCAATTCAAATGCACTATGATGCTGAAGACGGAAAATCCTATACGCTTAATCTGATTGATACACCCGGACACGTAGATTTCAGTTATGAAGTATCGCGTTCATTAGCTGCATGCGAGGGGGCGATACTGGTTGTTGATGCAGCACAAGGGGTGGAAGCGCAAACAATCAGCAATCTTTATAAGGCGTTTGATTCAGGATTGGAAATAATTCCTGTAATAAACAAGATTGATTTGCAAAGCGCAGAGGTGGATAAAGTTACTCATCAAATTATTGATTTGATTGGATGTGCTGAAGATGAAATTTTAAAAGTAAGTGCAAAAAATAATCTTGGAATCGAGGAACTGCTTGAGAGTATTGTAGAGCGAATCCCGGCACCGCAAGGGGATCCCGATAAGGAATTACAAGCATTGATTTTTGATTCTGTATTCGATCCATATAGAGGTGTAATCGCATATATCAGGGTGTTTAATGGCATTTTGAAAACACATGACAAAATTAAATTTTTTGCAGTTGATAGAGTAATGGAGGCTGAAGAAATTGGTGTGCTGGGATTAAAGAAGATTAAATCAAATATACTATCAGCCGGTGATGTAGGATACTTAATCCCTGGAATAAAAGATGTTAAAGAAGCTAAAGTAGGAGACACAGTTACTCAGGCTAAAAACGGGGCAGAAGAAGCACTACCCGGATATAAAGAAGTTAAACCGATGGTTTACAGTGGTCTTTACCCAACGGACACTGATGATTTTGAGAACTTACGGGATGCATTGGATAAATTCAGATTGAACGATTCTGCGTTGGTTTATCAGCCCGAAACTTCGGTTGCATTAGGATTTGGATTCCGCTGCGGGTTTCTTGGATTGCTGCATATGGAAATTGTGCAGGAACGGTTACTTAGAGAATATGATCAATCTATAATTACAACTTTACCGAATGTTGAATACAATGTTTATTTGAAAGACGGAAAAAATATTGTTGTGGATAACCCCGCAGATATGCCTGTGGTAACTAATATCGATTATATTGAAGAGCCTTATATTAAAGCACAGATTGTTACTCCCTCAGAGTATGTTGGAAATATAATGAAACTTTCTATGGATAAACGCGGCACTTATAAAAATACAACTTATCTTGATCCGACACGCGCTGATCTTGAATTTGAATTCCCACTTTCCGAGATCATTTTTGATTTTTACGATAAACTTAAATCTATTACCCGTGGTTATGCTTCGTTCGATTATGAGCATTTGGGTTATATTAAATCCGACCTGGTTAAACTTGATATTCTTTTAAATGGTGACCCGGTTGACGCACTCTCTGTTATTGTACATAGATCCAAATCTTATGACTGGGGAAGAAAAGTTTGCAGTAAACTTAAAGAACTTATTCCAAGGCAAATGTTCGAAGTAATAATACAGGCATCGATAGGATCGAAGGTAATTTCGCGAGCAGTTGTTAGAGCATTAAGAAAAAATGTACTTGCAAAATGCTATGGTGGTGATATTACAAGAAAGAGAAAACTGCTGGAAAAGCAAAAGGAAGGCAAGAAACGTATGAAGCAGGTTGGCAGTGTTGAAATACCACAGGAAGCATTTTTGGCAGTTCTGCAAATTGATGAATGATTTTTTAGATTGAAAGTGTAGCATTAAACGTATAAAAAAAATTATTAAATATCTGATTCTTCTTTTCCTGTTGGGAATTTTTATCAGATCATTTTTTCTGGGTGCTTTCCACATCCCTACTTCCTCGATGGCAAACACATTACTCTCCGGCGATTTTATTATTGTGAACCTTGCTGCATACAAAATAAACCTCCCTGCACAAATACCGTTATTAGGTATTCCGTTTTACCAGCTTGATTTATTCAATACCGGAAATCCAAAGATAAATGATATTGTTGTGTTTAAATTTCCTTCATTTTATTCAGATAGGAACTCTCGCTGCGGAACATATCTAATAAAGCGGATAGTTGCTGGCCCCGGAGATACTCTGCAAATTATTAATAAAAAGATTTTTGTTAATGGAAGTGAGGTAAATTTGCCGGCTGCTGTTAGGCGTAGTTATAAGGATATTAAAATTAAA
>SMVA01326465.1_pt1 | contig 14658 bp, 8 predicted proteins | sample 2456451 | NCBI WGS metagenome assembly SMVA01 (sample SAMN11095933, study PRJNA526329) | marine sediment metagenome | biome: Marine sediment; feature: Surficial sediment; material: Deep marine sediment; isolation source: Hadal surficial sediment | place: Pacific Ocean | collected 2014-05 | depth 0-1...
GACGTCAACAGTGAAGTTGCCGACAAGTTCGGTTTGACGTTTTCCCTGGCTGAAGACCTGCGTCCGATCTACAAGATCTGGGGCGCCGATGTTGCCACGGTCAACGATGATCCGGATTGCAAATTACCGCTACCGGCGACTTACGTGATCGATCAGGATGGCAAGATCGTCCACGCATTCACCGACGAAGATTACACGGAACGCCTCGAGCCAGACGAAATACTGGAATCGTTGCGCGAACTGTCTGAAAAATAAATCCGGCACCTTTTTCATGTGAATCGCCCGCTGGGACGGGCTCCAACGAAACGATCGTAGGAGCCCGCCCCAGCGGGCGATTATCAAATTTCGTATCATTTTTCGTGCGTAATCGCGGCGGGACGCCGCTCCTACGATCCTGCCAATAGTAACGTAGGAGCGGCGTCCCGCCGCGATTGTCGAATTTCATATCATTTTTGGTGCGCTGTGTGTGATGTGTTCCGATTTTTTAATCCCGCGAGATATTCGGAATCTCCTCTGCGCTTAACAAGTCATTGAATTCACGTAGATCCACATCGAGTATCTCCAGCATATCCGACTTGATGATTCCCCACTGCGTATTCAGTTCCTGTGCGCGCAACTCGCTTCCTCGAGTAACGGGCGGATCCTGATCCATCGCGCGCATGACATGCAGCACTTGCGTGCTCAGCAGTCTGCTGGGAAACGCTATACGGTCCTGAACATTGTTCGGCAAATCTGGCTGCGGTACGTGTACCTCCCAGGCATCGATCTTCCGGATCAGATGCTGGCCACTTGCCCTGATTTCAGCAGCCTCCGAGCGGCTTGCGACAATCTCCAGAACCGCGCGGATCTCTTCAACAACAGAGCGCATATGATTGGTCGAGCCATGAATTTCATTGACCATGGCGCCAAGTTCGGCGAGTAACTGCTGCTGTTGTTGCCACGCAGCGGCTGAAACTTCATCGTGCCTCGGGTCGGCTGTGACATCAAAAGATTTTGTGATGCTATCGCCGTTCAGCGTCAAGCGCACCTGGTAGCTACCCGGGGCCACGCGATAGGGTCGCGTACTGACATAGCGAATCGTATCGGACACGTCCGTGTACCGTTCCGTACGCAGATTCCAGATGTAGCGATTCATTCCCTGGCTGGTCTCGAGCGATGCCGCGGGCGGCTCACCAATCACGCCCTTCACAAAGCCGCCCTCGTCCTCTTCCACAGCTTTATTGCTGAAAGTGCGAATGACCGCGCCGTCTTTATTCAGCACTTCAAGCGTCAGTCCGCCGTCCACACTGTCGATTTCTTCGTTCAGGGCGTAGTAAAAGACCGCACCGTTTGGCGGATTTTTCGCTTGTTGAGAGCGGAATCCGCCGATGTCGAGACGATAGGCATCCTGCGGTTTGAAAAGATGCATGTCAGCAGAATCATTAACGTCACTGACCTCATGTAATGGCACGATACCATCCAGTATCCAGAATGCACGCCCCTGGGTAGCCGCAACGAGGTCGTTCTGATGCGCACGCAGATCGGTGACCGGAACCATTGGAAGGTTGAGTTGCAACGGCTGCCACTGCTCGCCGTCATTGAATGACACGTATATGCCAGCCTCGGTGCCTGCATAAAGCAGGCCTCTCCGCGCCGGGTCTTCCCGAACGACACGGGCAAACGCTTCGTCGCCGATACCATCGACAATCGACGTCCAGCTGCGACCATAGTTGTTCGTCTTGTAAATCATCGGCGTGAAGTCGTTGAACTTGTATCGGGTCGCCGTGATATACACGGATGCAGGATCGTGCGGCGATATTTCTATCGAGTTTACCTGTGATTCGGGCATACGCCGTGGCGTTACATCGTTCCAGTTTTCACCGCCGTCACGGGTTACAAATACACGTCCGTCGTCGGAGCCGGACCAGAGTGTGTCAGCGTCGTGCTGCGATTCGGCCAGGTACATGATGGTGCCGTAATGTTCGCCGCCAGCACCTTCGATCATGATAGGACCGCCGGTCGTTCCCTGCTTCCAAACTTCGTTGCGGGTAAGGTCTGGACTGATCGGTTTCCATTCGATTCCACGGTTCGTCGACTTCAGTACAACGTTCGACGCGTGATAAAGCACTGCGGGATCATGCTTCGACACGAGAACCGGCGCATTCCAGTTGAACCGGTAACGGAGTTCCCTGCCCGGGCGAAAACCCGCGAAATAAGGATACGGTTCTATGTTTCGCCGTTCTTCCGTTTCGATATTCAGTTCGACGATGGAACCGAGGAGGCTCGTGCCGTAGATGAGTATCGGATTGTCCGGATCGAAATCAATATGGGCGCTTTCGCCGCCGGCGACCGCCCGGAAATGCCGCATACTGATGCCATTCTCGAGCGTGCGGCTTGGAATCCGGACGGTACTATTGTCCTGCTGCCCACCATAAAGTCGATACGGAAAAACATTGTCGACATTGACACGGTAAAACTGCGCGGTCGGCTGATTTGACTGCGTGGACCAGCTTTCCCCACCATCGAAGGACACATTGGCGCCGCCATCGTTGCCCTGCACCATCCACTGATTATTGTTGGGATTTATCCAAAGATCGTGATTGTCGCCATGCGGCGTGCTGACGCCCTCGAAAGTCTCACCGCCGTCGGTCGACCTGACCATTGAGGCTGCCAGTACATAGACCGTATTCTCATCCACAGGGTCGGCAAAAATGTGCGTGTAATACCAGCCGCGATCACGAATGCCGGGATCGTCATTAACATATTGCCAGGATTCGCCGGCGTCGTCAGAACGATAGACGCCCCCCTCGACCGCTTCAATCATCGCCCACAGGCGATCCGGATTGGCGCGCGATACGCTGATGCCCGTGTTGCCCATCAGATCCGGAAGACCGTTCGTAAGCTTCTGCCAGGTATCGCCACCATCGACGGTCTTGTACAAACCACTTCCGGGGCCGCCGCTGCGAACATTCCACGGCTCGCGCCGATGGTCCCACATGCCCGCGTAAATTACGTCCGGGTTGGTCACGTCCATACTCAGGAAACTGACTCCGGTGTCATCGTCGATGAACAGGACCCGCTGCCAATGCTCGCCGCCATCGGTCGACCGATACACACCGCGTTCGGGCGTCGCTGCCCAGGGGGACCCCTGCGCGCCGATGTACACGATGTCCGGGTTGGACGGATGGATTGTAATCTTCGAAATCTGACGGGTCGCGGTGAGCCCCATGTGTTGCCAGGTCACACCCGCGTCCGTCGATTTATAAACGCCATCGCCATGTGATGTTGAAACACCCCGTATCGGTGACTCTCCGGTACCGGCGTAGATGACGTTCGGATCTGATTCGGCGACGGCAATAGCGCCGATCGTGACTGTGTTGAAAAACCCGTCGGAGATGTTTTGCCAACTGATCCCGCCGTTTTCGGTTTTCCAGACACCACCACCCGTGGCGCCCATGTAATAGGTGAACTGTTGATCCGGATGACCGGCGACCGCCGTCACGCGGCCACCACGGAACGGACCGATATTGCGCCATTCAAGGGCCTGGAAAAGTGCAGGATCAACCTCGTAGTCTGCATCAACTTGTGACTGCCCGGTTACCGGGGCCAAGAGGAGCAGGCACAGAGCTGAGAGGCTCCACGCCAATGCCGAAGAGGTTTTTGCACTCATGGAGATTTTCCTTCTGAAGTCGAAATTGCCGGAATCGATTTTTCAGCGATCACCGAATTGAATGCTGCAAGCTCACCATCCAGGATTCCCTGGTAGTCGTTTTGCAGCGTAGACCATCGATTACGTACGTCGCCGGACCGGGCCAGTATCCCCTGCGTCAGCGGCGGCTCCATCATGTCAACCATCATCATGATTTCGAGCAGGCTGAAATCCATGCGCGTAGAAGAATGTTGCGCGTTGACGAAATGCTCGTTGCCTTCTTCAATGACGTCGTTCAGCCAGCCATCGATTCTGCCAATCAATGCATCACGCAACGATTCGATTTCCTGAGACGCGTCATCGTCCATCATGTCCAGCAAATTACCGACCCGCGTACGAACGGACTGCAGCGACTGCACGCTCTGCACAACGGCGATTGCTTCGGCGTAGATCGCTTCTAGTAACACCTGCTTCTGCTGCGCATCCGCCGGCGTTACGTCGTGGCGTGGATCGCCGAGTACGTCGAAATCCTGGACGACGTTGCTGTCACCAACCGTCAGGCGTACCGAGTAATTGCCCGGTTGAACACGATACGCGAGCGGACCGCGATAAGTTGCGAAATCGGAGCGTTTGGCGAAGTCCTTGACGCGCCAGTCCCAGACGAAGCGATTGAGACCTGATTTCGTTGTGATTTGGCCGTCGCCGGACCCTGGCGCGAAGCTGTTCAACACCTCTCCGTCGACGGACAGAATCTCCAGCAATACGGCGCCCTCTTCAGTATCGGGCGCCCGGGAGAAGCTGTAATGGATCAGTGAACCAGTGGGCGGATTCTCGCCGCGGCCAGCTGATCTGCCGAATCCTCTGACCTGCACCCGTTCCGTACCTTGCGGCTTGTAAAGATGGAAATCGGCACGCACAGCTTCCTCGCTTGTTTGCCGCAAAACAGACAGATCATCCAGGATCCAGAACGCCCGGCCTTCCGTCGCAGCAACCAGGTCGCCATCGTGCACTCGCAAATCAGTTACCGGAACATGCGGCAAATTCAGCTGCAGCGATTGCCAGTTCCGCCCGTCATCAAAAGATACGAACGCAGATGTTTGCGTGCCGGCGTAGAGTAAACCCGCGCGAACCGGGTCCTCGCGCACCACACGTACCCAGTCCGCATCCGGAATTCCGTTAACGATACGTGTCCAGCGGCGGCCGTAGTCTTCGGTTCGATAAATGGCCGGCGTGAAGTCATCAAACTTGTAGCGTGTTACAACGGCATAGGCTTTGCCGGGCTGATGCGGAGAAATCTCGATCATGTTGATCTGGGCTTCATCGAGGCTGCGTGGAGTGACGTCTTCCCAGTTTTCTCCGCCATCACGGGTCAGGTGAATCAACCCGTCATCGGTGCCAATCCAGATCTCGCCACTGTCGTGCGGACTCTCGGCGATGTAAAAAATCGTGTTGTACATCGCACCAGCGGTACCCTCGAAGGTGAACTGTCCTTCGACAATGCCCTGTTTCTGTACCTCGTTTCGCGTCAGGTCCGCACTGATTTCTGTCCAATTCTGTCCGCGGTCGCTTGATTTGAGCAGCATCTGCGCGCCGTGATATACGACTGACGGGTCATGCTGCGAAACAACGATTGGCGCATTCCAGTTAAAGCGATACGGGTATTGATCGGGCGGACGATACGCAGCCGCCAGCGGATAGCGGCGAATGTCGCGTGCAATGCCGGTGCGATCATCGAATACGGAAATTTGCCCCTGGTAGCCGCCAGCGTAAATCAGCTGCGGATCGTCCGGGTCGAACGCGACATGTGCACTTTCGCCACCACCGATCTGGTACCAGTCCTTCGTGCCAATTCCCGAGCCAAACGTGCGGCTTTTTATCTTGACCGTTGAATTATCCTGCTGGCCTGCGTACAGGTGATAGGGAAACAGGTTGTCAGTGTTGACCCGATAAAATTGCGCAGTGGGTTGATTACCCTGCGTCGACCAGGTCACGCCCCCGTTGTAGGAAACGTTGACGCCGCCGTCATTGGCTTCGATCATCCAGTTCGCATGATCAGGGTGAATCCACAGATCATGATTGTCGCCGTGCGGCACCGCTACACGCTCGAACGTTTTTCCACCGTCTATCGATTTCAGGAACGGGGCATTCAACACGTAAACTGTCTCACTATCCTGCGTGTCGGCGACGATGTGCATGTAGTAGGCCGATCGCTCGGTCACAACGTGATCCTTGTTGACCTGATGCCAGCTGGCTCCGGCATCGTCCGAAACATATACGCCGTTCTTATCCGGCTCGGCCTCCACCAGCGCATAAACGCGATTGCTATCGGCAGGTGAAACGGCGATGCCGAATTTTCCAACGGCATCGGGAAGGCCTTTTTTCAGTTGCTGCCAGGTATCGCCGCCATCGGTTGATTTGTACAGCGCAGAGCCCGGACCACCACTGGTCATCTGATAGCCGTGCCAGGGCTTGCGCCGATGCTCCCACATTGCCGCATAAAGAATGCGCGGGTTGTGCGGGTCCATTACGAGATCATTGATGCCGGTATATTCATTGACGTACAGCACCCGCTCCCAGTTTTGCCCGCCATCCACGGAACGATAGACGCCGCGATCATCGCTCGGCCCCCAAGGTGTGCCTTGCGCGCCGACATACACGATTTCCGGATTGGCTGGGTGCACGAGGACTTTTGAAATGTGCCGGGTTGTGGCTAATCCGATATTGCGCCAGGTCACGCCGCCGTCGGTCGATTTATAGACACCGTCACCATGTGACACGGTGACGTCACGCACACAGTGCTCACCCATACCAACGTAGATGACGTTGTCATCTGACAGCGAAACAGCGATTGCGCCGACAGAACCGGTGTTGAACCATTTGTCGGAAATGTTGTTCCACGACACCCCGGCATCACTAGTTTTCCATACGCCGCCGCCTGCAGCACCCATGTAGAAAGTCCCGGGCTTCGCCGGAACGCCCTCGACTGCTGTTACGCGACCACCACGAAATGGACCGACATTGCGCCATTTCAGTGCGTCGAGAGATTTGCTGTTCATCTCCTGGGCCGGCGTAAACGGTGCAAGCATCGCTATTGCGAGGCCGGTGGAAACGAGTATGCCTTTCGAATTTCGCCGCTTATTCATCCTTATCCCCCGATCGCACGATCAAGCCGGAAAAATATAGTCTAATTCATATGAAAAATGTTAGAAAATTTTCCTGCCGATCCGTCAGATCTGTGCCCGGTGGTAGATTCGTAACTCCGGAATGATGGTATTCGAGTCCTGCTTGACACAGAAAAGTATCGCCTTCGAGACCTGGCCCGCAGATAGCCATTCGACGTCGGCCTCGGCCATCTCCGATTCTTCGGCCATCGGTGTCCAGATCATGCCGGGCATGATGGTCGAGGTTCGGATTTTCGTATGCTTCAGATCCTTGGCAACCGATTCCGCGAATCCGGTAACGCCAAACTTGGACGCGCAGTAGGCCGAACTGCCCTTCTCTCCCTTCAGACCCGAGCCGGACGAGATGAAAATGATCACACCCTCATTCTGCGCCAGCATGCCCTGGTTCAGCACCTCCCGGGTGCACAAGAACTGGCCCCGCAAATTCGCGCTGTGAATGGCATCCCAATCTGCTGGCAAAATCTCGTAGACCGGCCCAATGCGGCGAATACCGGCATTGTTGATCAGGATGTCAACTTTGCCCCAATTCGAGTAAACCAGGCTCACCATGTTTGCCACCTGCGATTCGACGCCGACATCTGCCGGTACATTCATCGTTTCAACGCCGAAATCTACGGCAACCTGGCCCATTTCCTCGGCGAGCAGCTCGGCACGCAGGTCCGTGCCGCAGACATTGACGCCCTCCCGCGCGAGGTCCTGCACCACGCGCAATCCTATGCCGCGTGCCGCGCCGGTAACGATCGCCACACTCCCTTCAAGTTCGCCGGACATTATTTGTCTCCTCTGCAGTGTTTCGCATATCACCGTGTTATATGCTTCGCAATTCTGAGTTTACTATCGAAATAGTAAAACAGGCTTTCTTCACTGACGGACAAAATGGGTATTACATCAAATGTAGCGACTTTCGATCGCTGGATACGATCAAGCTTTGTCGAAATGAATACCGAGCTCGAGGGCGTGTACTGGGCCCAGGAAAATCGGGCGAACGTGCAGGCCGGTGGCGCGGACATCAAACAGCAATTGCTGGAAGAAGGCCGCAGCCACATCGCCGAATTGCTCGATGAGGGCAATACGGATGAGGGTTTCGACAATAACTTTGACCTCCTTGGCAACGTGGGCCTGTACATGGCGGCGTGTCGCCGGCACGAACTAACCGAACCGTCGCGCGAACACACCTCCCCGTTGCGGGAAGCATCGGCCTTGGCGCTGCAACTCGGGGCGTCGCTGGGCGTCACGCCTCGATTTGCTACCAGCCATCTATCGACGCACAACCTCGCGATCGGTGGCGTCTACAAGACTTTTACATCGCTGGACGCGGAATTTTTCTTTCTGGAGTACAACACGCGCGGCGTATTCTCATACAAACGGGCGGCAGATGCCCTGCTCCGCACATTGCCACTGGGCGTCTCACATCCCGTCACTTATGATCTTCTTTCCACTGCGAATGACGCATTGGCAGAAGTGATAACGCATAACGAAATGTTGTATGAAAAACTGGATGCAGACCGGTTTTTCTATTGTGTTCGGCCCTACTACAAACCGCATCGTGTGGGTCTGCATGAATACCGGGGTGCAAATGCCGGCGATTTCGCAGGCATCAACGTAATCGACATGTTGTTGGGCCTTTGCCAGGCTGACAACCTTTCCTATGCGCAATTGCTGGTCGACAAATTCCTGTACATGCTGCCGGAAGATCAGGAGCGGCTGCGGGATGTCATGCGGCGCCAGAGTCTGTTAGACAGTTTCCTCGAAAAACTGCAGGCTGAGGGAGGTGCGGACTGGTTTCAACAGAATGCGAAAATGTTCCTCGAAGTCTGTGAGACACACGGTAAGACAGCAGCACAGCACCATAATCTCCTGGTCAGCCGGTTTATCGAAAAACAGGCGAAAGCATTGCCGGAGGAATTCCAGGAAAACATCACGGCAAGCGGGCCACCATTGGAAGTGGTCGTGAATGCGCTGGCGAAATTACGTGACCTCAGACTTGCTGCCGATCGGGACGATATACCCAGCCGCTATGCCGATATTGAAAAGCTCAAGTCGCGGCTGAGTTAGAAAGCTGCCGATGAACTTGCGACTGTGCAAGGCCGTTCTTCTTCTTTGCCTGATACCCCTAACCGTCGCAGCAGGCGAGCAACTCACAATCATCCACGCCGGCCAGCTACTGGCCATTCCGGGACAGCAAGTTATTCACCAGCAAAGTATTCTCGTAAGCGACGGCGAAATCGTCGCCGTTGTTCCCGGTTACCTGACAGCAGCCAAGGTTGACGCAGGCTACACGCGGGTGAGCGTGCTCGATCTGGCGGATCATTTTGTCATGCCGGGACTCATCGACCTGCACGTCCACATAACGATGGAGCCGCGCCCCGGGGAGCATTTGCGTGTAGTCACCGAAAGCGATGCGGACCTGGCATTGACGGGCGCTTATCACGCGAAGCTCACGCTTGAGGCCGGCTTCACCACGATCGTTGACCTGGGCCGCCCGGGTACGCCGGGCCACGAAGCGGCAGCATTTGCGCTTCGCGATGCTATTGCCGATGGTAAAGTGCCCGGTCCGAGGATGCTGGTGACCGGCAGCCCGTTGTCGTCAACCAGCCAGTCACGGCGACCCCTGTTTCGCGATGAAGTCGAGCAGTTGGTCGGCGCGCTCGCAATGTGTGACGGAGCTGATGCCTGCAGGCGTGCTGTGCGCGATCAAATTCGTAAAGGCGCTGACATCATCAGCTTCTACAGCTCCGGCAGCCTGCTATTTCCGGATCCGATCGGGCAAGCGATGACGGATGAGGAAATGCGCGCCATCGTCGAAACTGCACATAGCCTCGGACGCAAGGTCATCGCCGATGGCCACCACGCACCGGGAATCGCGGCGGCGATCCGTGCCGGTGTCGACTCCGTCGACTCAGTGCACATGGCAACGGACGAAACGCTGCAACTAATTCTCGACTCGGGTATCACCATGCAATCCCACATCTATGCTATCGCCGCCGCCGTCGGCGATACCCGTGAAACTGTGCACGATGGCGTCGTCTGGTGGCATCCAACATCCGTGCTCGAGCGCCTTTTTGACATCAAAATGCGGCCGTTCGTAGTCATCCGCGCTTATCAGGCCGGGATTCGCAAAATTGCGTTGGCGACGGATGCGGGAAACTTTCCGCATGGTGACAACGCCCGGGATATTGTGGAGTACGTAAAACGTGGAATTCCGGCAATGTTTGCGCTAGAGGCCGCCACGGTAAACGCGGCGGAGATGCTCGGACTCCTGGATACCATCGGCACCATCGAAGCCGGCAAACGAGCAGACATAATCGCTACCGGCAAAAGCCCGTTAAACGACATTTCGGAGGTGACGCGCGTTCGATTTGTCATGCGGGACGGAAAGGTCTACCTGGGCAACTGACCGGCTGCCCGATTTGTACCACGCGTAGGAGCGGCGTCCCCGCCGCGATTCCTTATCCATTCGCGGCCAGAGGCCGCTCCTACGGAAGCCGTGTCTTGCGAAGGTAATTGCCCCGAACGATTTGCAATTGCAGGAGCGGCGTCCCCGCCGCGATTCCCTAGTTACGGCTAGTAATTGATGGCTGGCGACATCGATGGATAAAACAGGCCGAGCAAACGCATGCCACCGGCAGTTGTGCATTCGAGCGAATGCGCCTGCTTCAATGGCAGGAAAATTGTGTCGCCCGGTTGCACGGGTGTCTTGGTCTCGTCTGTCCACATAAATCCCTCGCCTGACAGAATCGTTATCGTCTCCTCGTAAAGATGACGGTGATGCGCAGCCCGTGATTGAGGGATTTCTCCAATAAACTGGGTAACCGGCGTCCCGTGACTCTTGTCCCCGATCAACACCTGGAAGAACCGGTCCGCCATGGCTTCCTGCTTGCTTTCATCGACGCCCTGCACGCGATCCGGCACTGATGCGTCAAAAGTATCGGGCATTTCGTCCAGAAACTCCGGTGTATCGCAGTGCGGGCACACCGAAATGTTCATCACGACAGGTTCGGCGCTTAAGTTCGTGATCTGGAATGCCTCGCCGGGTTTCACGCAAACACCGGTCTCGGCCGCAACTGCAAATTCATGGTTGCCGATATTAACGGTGCCTTCCCCCGAGACAACGAAAAGCACCGCATCGCTGCCCAGGTAGCGCAGAACGGGTGACTCCCCTGTCGCAACGGTTGCTACATACTGGGATAACTGTTTGGCCCCATCCGCGGCGCCAATGACAGAATAGAACTGCATGCTGCCGCGTTTTAGCATCGATTCCTCCGGCACCCGGATAACATAGCAGCCGTTGTCGAGCATTGCCTTAAGCGCCCCGCTTTCCTGCTCCTGGTAGTCAACCAGTTCGGCACCTGCACCGTCACCCTCTTTGGCTTCTTCATAGACATCAGAAAGCTGGTTGTGCGAGCCATCACAAAGTGGCTGACCCTTGGTGTGTTTGCATGCACAAAAAAGTTTCTCTCCGGACTCGTCCGCAACCCACTTGAGCGGTTCGAATTCCGTGGACTTGTGCGATCCGTCGCAAAACGGCTGCTTCTTGCTCAATCCACAGGCGCACCAGAAGTAGGTTTTTCCTTCCTTGACTTCAACAAGATAGGGTTTGCGACGTGCGATTGTCGGGGACGGCATGGCGTTGTCCTTCAGTGTCAGACCAATAGATGCTTTTGTTCGCGCAATGCGCGAAACAGGGAATCTATGTCGTCTTCATTATTATAAAAATGCGGTGAGATTCTCAGGTTTCCGGATCTGCAGGAAGTGACGATGCCCTGCTTATCGAGAATTTCGACCAGCGCATTCTCATCATGGGACCGTAAAGTAATCAATGGGCCGTGTCGCACGGGATCATCAGGTACCGCCAGTGAATATCCGGCGTTCCTGGCCTCGGCGATAATCGATGCCGTGAGTTCGCCAATCCGGCGTTCGATCGCCGGCAGGCCGATTTCTTCAAGAATCTTGAGCCCGGCTTCCGCCGCGTAGCAGTTCGGCACGGGAGGCGTTCCCATCTCAAAGCGACGCGCAGTCGGCGACGGGTTGTAGCCGGTGGTATCCATGGCGAAGATGTCTGACTGCGCGAACCAGCCGGTCGCCGTCGGCACCAGGCTTTCGATGAGCGCTTCACGAACATACAGAAAACCAATTCCGGCCGTTCCGAGCAGGTATTTCAGCATGCCACCTACGGCGAAATCGACGCCGGCACGATGCACGTCAAAATCCATGGTGCCAAAGCACTGGTAGCCATCCATGAGGATGAGCGCACCCTTCTGCCTGGCTATGTCCGCAATCGCCGGGATGTCCAGCCGTGCGCCGTTGCGGAAACACACCTGGGTAATTGCGACGATTAAAGTCTCATCGTCGATCGCGGCTTCAAAATGCTCGACCGGTATGTAGCCGTCCTTTTCAGGTACCCGCACAACCTTTGCACCACGAAGTTCCTGTGCATACCAGATTTGTGCGTTGGTCGGAAACTCGAATTCGCTGATGACCACTTTGTTGCGCGATCGCTCAAAATTCAATGCGCTCGCCACGGAGTTGATACCGGCAGAAGCAGACGCGGTAACTGCTATCTCATCCGGGTCTGCGCCAAGGAATCTCGCGACCGCGTTGCGCACGCTGTCGTTGCGTTCCACCCAGTAGTGCCAGTCAGTGCCCTTCTCCTGGCGATCACGAATGTATCTTTGCAGGGAATTGCTGACATCTGTCGCCATTGCGCCGTACGCACAACTATTCAAATAGGTTTTCTTTTCGAGAATCGGAAAACGAGATCGAATGCCCGCCCAATCGGGCTCTACGGTAGTGGGGCTGATGTCAGGTCTGAGATTCACTGTGTGCAAATCGATTTCGGCAAAGCTGCTAGCGTGGAGAAAATACATGAAATCAGATATATTCTCAAAGCATAACGAATTCTTGGAGGCTGCACTATGCCGATCGAAGGACACGGTGACAAATGGTTACGGACCTTTGTGCCCTATCTCCTGTATCGGACGTCCAACCAGCTCAACCAGAGAATTCGCACGCGCTTGCGCAAGTCCGGCGTCAATCTCGCACGCTGGCGGGTGCTTGCGGTACTGCGGGCTTATGGCAAGCTCAACCTCGGCCGCATTGTTGAACTCACTGTCATGGAGCAATCATCGATCAGTCGAATCGTGACGCAACTAGAGCGCGAGGGCCTGGCCAGGCGCAAGGTTTCTACCGAGGATTCCCGCGTCGTTTATGTCAGCCTCACTGCAGCCGGTGAGAAAGCGTTTAGAGAAATATACCCAACCGCTCAAAAACACCAGGAACAGGCGTTGCGCGGTTTTTCCGAAAGGGAAATCGATAAGCTGGCTGATTTTCTGCGCCGCATCCAGGACAACATCGAAGCCGACGAATGAGCTCCCGCATCGCTGTGTTCATGTTAGTGGCCCTGGTCAATGGTGCCGCTGCCGCTTCGCCCCCCAATATCGTACTAATCGTCTCTGACAATCAAAGCCAGAGCCTGCTCGGTACTTACGGCAACACCGGCATTCTCACACCGCACATCGATCAACTGGCCGCCGAGGGCATCCGCTTCAATCGTGCGTTTGCAGTAAACGGCGTTTGCTCGCCCACGAGAGCGACCTTGATGACCGGCCTGTTGCCCTCACAAACCGGCGTTCACGTTGCGTTGCCGACAAACGTGGACGTGGAACACTGGTCGGCAATCGAGGAATTCCGCAATCTGCCGCAGACGCTCAAGGCAGCAGGCTATCGCACCGCGCTGGTCGGCAAGTATCACCTTGGGGCATATGAGACACCGCAGCTGGGATTCGATTTCTGGGTGACGTTCCCCGGTGGCCACACGACCACGTTTTACGACGAAGTTGTTGTCGATAACGGCAGGACCTATCGCAGTCCCGAACACCTGACGGATTTCTGGACACGGCGGGCCGTTGATTTTATCGAGCAGCAATCGAATGGGCAGCCGTTTTTTCTGCTGCTCACGTACAACGGCCCGTATATGCTGCCGCCGACAGTGACGATGGAGCCGAACAATCGCTACGCCGACTACTACGTCCAGCACACGCCGTCATTTCCACAGGAACCGGTCCATCCGTTCCTGAAAAGCTGGGCAACCGGGCGCGGACCCAGCGGCCTGATGGTTCGCGAAGGGACCACTGCCTGGACCGCGATCAGTGCACTCAATAACAAAACGGCGATGGTCAACACGGCATCGGAAACCGCAATGGTCGACGACGGGGTCGGCAAAGTGCTGGACGCATTGATATCCGCTGGCCTGGACGACAACACCCTGGTCATCTACACGTCGGACCAGGGAGCCTCTTACGGCCATCACGGATTGTGGGGCAATACCTCCTGGTCTTTTCCTTTTGCCGCCTACAACATCAACATGCAGGTCCCACTGATATTCAGGCACCCGGAGCGCATCCCGAGCGGCATCGAGAATGACAGGATGATCAACCAGGTCGATTTTCTGCCGACGCTTCTCGACTACATCGGATTGCACGACATCGAGATCGCAAATAGTCCGGGTAAGAGTTTCGCATCGATGCTGGAGGGCAAAAAAATTACGTGGGATGACACCGTGTTTTTCGAATTCGTCACAGTTCGTGTCATCGAAACGCCAAAATGGAAATACCTCAGGCGCTTCCCGCCTTCTGACCCGCGAGAACTCTACGACCTGGAGGCGGACGCCGGTGAAACCAGGAATCTAATCGATTCCCCCGGACATACAGCTGTTGTTGCCGCGCTGGACGAAAGACTGATGGCGTATTTCGAGCGGCATGCCGATCCGCAATACGACCTGTGGAACGGTGGCACGGCAAAAGGACGGTTGCTGGAAGAACATTACGGGCGCGATGATATCTTCAGTGA
>SMVA01320287.1_pt1 | contig 14656 bp, 15 predicted proteins | sample 2456451 | NCBI WGS metagenome assembly SMVA01 (sample SAMN11095933, study PRJNA526329) | marine sediment metagenome | biome: Marine sediment; feature: Surficial sediment; material: Deep marine sediment; isolation source: Hadal surficial sediment | place: Pacific Ocean | collected 2014-05 | depth...
CTTCCTGGCGCCTCCCGGCGGCGGCCGCTAGCCGCCCTCATCCTGCTCAGCCAGCGCCACACGTGCTTCACCCATGCGGATGGTGAGAAAATCCATCCCCTCGTCACCGCACGTGAAGCCGTAGCTCGTCCCGCCGTGGATCACGATGGAGTCGCCAGCCTCGAGATCGCCGATGCCGGCATCGAACTTGCAGCTGCCCGTGATCACGACGATCAGCTCGTCGTGATCGTGGCTGTGGGTGGGGACCCGGAAGCCCTTTTCCATCACCGAGCGGTTCATGAAGAAGCCGCCCTCACCGCGCACGATCTTCTTGCGCTTGGCACCCAGCTTCCGGGCCTGGTCGACGAGTTGCATCGGCGGCCGCTTGTCCGGGTCCAGGGCGGAGAGGGGGTCGTCCCACTCGAGCTGGTCATAGATGAAGACGTGCGGAGACTCGGCCATGGGTCTACCTCGACGCTCCGGCGGCCAAGGCCGCCTCAGCTTCTCGTGCCAGTTTCTCGACTTCCGCGAGCGCCACATTGATCTTCGCGCTGTCGATTTCGACGATGAGCGCGCCGCCGCCCGCGTATTCGAGCATCGGTGCCAGGCGATGCCGGAGCTGATGAAGCGCCCAGGGCAGCATCTCACCCATGGCGACCGGATCGAAGTCGACGATGGTCTGCTTCTCGCCCGACGGCTCGATGTAGTGATAGTGGGGACCCTCCACGAAACAGTCGAACCGCAGGTACTCGTGGCAGTCCGCACTGCCCAACACGTGGATCGAGACGCCATGGTCCTCGACGCTGTCGGTCTTGATGTTCGCCTGAATCTCGCTCATGGCTTCGCCTTGGTAGTTGGCGGCCAACTCCGCGTCGTTCAGGAGCCGGTACTCGACCCCGAAACGGAGCGCGCCGCCGTCCACGTAGGTCGTGTGCTCGGGGTCCGGCGGGATGGGAGCAACGGTGTAGACGGTACCCAGCATGGCAAGCCTCCTTCTAGCGGGGCAGTCGCGTGAATACGCTTCGCGCGGCGCCTTGCAGCAGCGCATCGCGGGCCTGCGCAGAGAGATCGAGATCGGGCAGCCTCGTCAGGGATTGACGGTGGCCAACGACGGGAAATCCGGTGCCGAAGAGCGTCTTGCCGCGTCCCGGTCCGGCAAGGAAGCGCACCAACTCGGTCGGCCAGTGGTGGGGTGGCCAGGCGGCGGTTCCCAGGAAGACGTTGGGATGCTTCTGGGCCATGGCCAGTGCCTCATCCGTCCACGGCCAGCCGGTGTGGGAGAGAACGAAGCGGACGTTCCCGAAATAAAGGGCGGGCCGGTCGATTCCCGCGGGCCGACCACACTCGCTGGGCATTCGCCCGCCCGAGGCGCCCGCCTGCATCACGACGGGCACGCCATGCTCGGCGGCCAGCGCGTAGAAGGGATACAGGTCGCGATGATCGAAGCGGCGATCCCAGCTGTGTGTGTGGAGATGAAGTCCCACGAACTCGGCGTGTCCGAGGGCCTCGGCCGCACGGCGCAACCCCTCGCTCCCCCGACTCGGATCGAAGCTCCATAGCCCGGCGAAGCGTCCGGGGTGATCGGCAACGAGTTTCAGCAGCTCTTCGGGGCGCGTGGCGTACCGCTCGTACTGGAACGGACCGGCCCCATCCGGAACGTCGCCCGTGGGCAGGATGACCGTGTTGAAACCCAGCTCGTCCATGCGTGCTACGAAACTGACCGGTTCAGCGAAGCTATCGTCGGCTGTCTTGCGTAATTTCACGGACAGTCCCTGGGATTCGATGGCGCGCTCCCAGAGCTCGCGCCGATCCGGCACAAAGGCGTTGCACCAATAGTCGATGGCGCCCACGGTCATGTGCTCCGCTCGTCCCGGAAGCGCTTGGGCTTCGGGGCGCTGTGCATCTCGGTCCAGGCGTCGAGCTCGCCCGGGGCGGCCAGCTCGACTCCGATACGAACGCCGAGGCGCTCCTTCAGGCGCGCGGCGACATCGGCAGCAATGGCGGCGTGTTGCTCCGCGTCTGCACGCGTCACGACGTGTACGACCATCTCGTCACGGTTTCCCTCCCGAAAGGCCCGGACGAAGTAGTCGCGCTCGAGGCGCGAATCGTCCATCGCGATCTCGCCGACCGCCTCCGGCCAGACGTTCACGCCCCGCAGCTTCACCATGTTGTCGGCGCGTCCGGCGAAAGGCCCCATCCGACGCAGCCAGCTTCCACACGCGCACTGCTCGCGGGGATGCAGGAAGGACAGGTCCTGGATGTTGTAACGGAACTGCGGGCTGCCGGTCTTGTAGATCTCGGTGATGCAGAGGCTGCCCTGCTCGCCGTCGGGCACACGCTCGCCGGTCTCGGGGTGGACGATCTGGACGACGAAGGCGTCCTCGAAGATGTGGAGCCCCTGACGCTCGGGACATTCGAGCGCCACCCACTGGACTTCGTGGAAGCCGTAGGATTGGTAATTCGCGACACCCCAGGTCTCCTCCAGCAGCTCGCGATCGCCGATGTTGGGCAGCGCCTTCAGATTGAAGTCCTTCTTCGGGTCGAGGCCCATGTCCTTCGCTACCGACGCCAGGTGCATCAGGTAGTCGCCCGTCGTCAGGATCGCGGTGGCCTGGTACTGGTGGGCCAGCTCCACCTGTCGTCGACTGCTGGTGACCGTCCCGGTTCCCGTGGTCAACACCACGCAATTGAGCCACTTGTGGAGCGCCTCGTCGAACGCGAAGGCTCCGTTGTGGGTTGAATAGGCCCACGCGTTCACGACAACGTCCCCGGGACGTACGCCCTGGAGATACAGGGCGCGCGCCATCAGGATCGCTCCGGCCTCGCGATCCCACTGGGTGTAGAGCGTGGGACGCGGCGCGCCGGTGGTGGCGCCCGACATGAACAGGCGCACGGGCTCCTCCAAGGCGTTATCGATGGACGCACCCTGGTAGTCGCCCAGCGGAGGATGAGCTTCGACGCTGCGGCGCAGATCGTCGACCGTGTAGCTGGGCGCACGCCACAGATCTTCCAGGCACTGGAGCTGGTCCGGATGGAAGCCGGCTTGCTCCCAACGGCTGCGGAAGAATGGAACATCGTGTGCGCGCCGTGCCCGCGCCCGCAGCCGCTCGAGCTGTCGCGCCTCGATTTCCTCCGGACCCAGCAGCCAGTCGGTCTCGAAGTATTCGGGCGGCGGCACGTGCGCGCGCATGAGCGCCTGGTGGTCGATCGCCTCGAAGGGTCGAGTGAAGCCAGACGCCATTGCCTAGTCCCCACGCTGCGCGGAGCCCATCGGCCTCTCGTCTGTGTGGCTCGGATTCTGCTCCTCAAAGTCCGTCGGCATGTGGCTGTCCGGAAAACGATAGAAATCCACGGCGTTGTCCCACAGGATCTTCCGCTTGCTCTGATCGGAAAGCTTTTCCTGGTCGAGAAAGTTCTGCACGGCGTTCGGATATTTCGAATCGGGATGCGGAAAATCGGTCTCGAAGAGGATTCGCTCGTCCCCCATCTCCTCGATCACCTGGTAGACCAGGTGCTCGTCGCACTCCGTCGTGATCCAGCAATTGCGTTGGAAGTACTCCATGGGTGACTTCGTGCATTCCGGTGTCTCGAGCCAGCCCGCCAGTTCCACGTGCTCTGCGATGCGGTGCAGCCACGATGGCAGCCAACCGGAACCCGCCTCCATGTAGGCCACTCGCAGCGACGGGAATCGCTCGTAGACGCCGTTCACGATCATCGAGAGTATGGCCATCTGCGCCTCCATGGGATGCACGCAGCTATGCCACTCGACGAAACTCGAAAAACGGTCTTCTCCGGCCGAGGGTCCCACCAGCCCCATGAACTCGTGGGTTGCAAACGGAACGTCGAGATCTTGGACGATCTCCCAGAGCGGGTCGAAGTAGCGGTCCCCCAGCGTCCGGTTGTTGAATGGATTCGGCCGTGCCCAGAAACAGCGGACGTCCAGGTGCTCGTAGCCGTAGACCACCTCCTCAACGGCACGCGTGATGTCGTTCAAGGGCACCGGACCGGCAGCCAGCACACGGCCACCCGACGTCTCGCGCATCTCCTGCGACCATCGGTTATACGCACGCGCCATGCCGGCCTGCAGATCCGGATCAATGCCGTCGACCCACATGTCATAGCCCGGACCATAGAGGACCATCAGGTCCACGCCTTCGACCCGCATCGACTCGCGCACGCTGGCGCCGTCGAATCCTTTGCTCACCACCTCGCCGTACTTGGCCAGCATCGCCTCGGTGGTCCAGCGCACGGCTTCCTGCTGACGGCCGTAGAGCGTCTTGTGGCTCTGCGTATAGCGACCATCGACCGTCGCGGGACGGAAACGGTCCATGCCTTCGATCGGTTGCTGCCAGGAGACGCGGTGCTGATAGCGCGCGTCCAAGAAGCGCTCCCAGAGATTCTTCGGCTCCACCACGTGGGCATCGGCGTCGAAGATCTTGAATCCATTGCGCATGACGTCTCTCTCCTTGACCCGTCAGGGGGTTCGGGTGTCCTCGAGCCAGTCGGGCAGATCGATCGGTGGGTTGGGAAGCTTTTTTGCGCCCTTCTCCGCCAACAGTTTCTCGAAACCTTCGGGGTCGGCTGGCCAGGAGCGTGGGTCGCCCATCATCACCTCGAACAGGACGACGCCCTCCGGCCCGGCGACGAAGGGCCCAAAGGCCGCGCCTTGCTCCAGCGTGAGGTGCATGCCGGCCGTGCACTTGACGTCGCCGCACATCATCTCGCCCTCGAGCACGAAGATGACGTGGTCGCTGTTGTGGCCGTGCTTGTGGATCATCATGCCCGGATCCCACTTGGCGTAGAGGGACAGGAAACCCGGCGTGAAGTCCATCCACTTCTCCCGAACCACGGCGCGGCGCTCGCCGATCTGGATCGCACGCACCTCCTGCCACTTCTCGTCATCGGCGTGACGAAACCTCACCTCGGGCATCGGATCCTCCTGAGCCATCAGCTCGGCCGGTCTCCGGCCAATGTGACCCGGTGCATGATGCGCCGCTCCCCGTAGTCGGGGACGGCGTAATGCTGCACCGAACGATTGTCCCAGAACGCGATCGAGTTCGTATCCCAGCGGAAGCGGCACTGGAAGAGCGGATCGCGCGCGTGATCGATCAGGAACGGCAGCAGCAGGTCACTCTCCCGCTCCGTCAGGCCCAGCAGCTCGGTGGTGGAGTTGGCATTGACGAAAAGCGCCTTGCGCCCACTGACTGGATGAGTCCGAACCACGGGGTGGCGCACTGGCGGCCACTTCGCCTGTAGCTCCGCGAGGTCGGCCGCGCTGTGACCCGCGGCGATGGCCTTCTGAAGCGGCTTCGTCAGATCATGAATCGCCTCCAGCCCATCGATCAGCCGCCTGATCGGCTCGGATAGCGCCTCGTAGGCGGCGAACATGCTGGCGAAACACGTGTCGCCGCCCACCGACGGCAGCTGCACCGCCTTCAAGATGGAGCCCATGGGAGGCTCCTGCATGAAGGTGTTGTCGCTGTGCCAGGCATCGGCGCCCTCGCCCTTGGGCGAAAGTTGATCCAACACGATGAACTCCGGGTCCGTGCCGTACCGGGGCGCGAAGGGCGGGATGCTGATCTTGCCGAAGTGGCGCGCAAACCGCTTCTGCTGAGCGGCGTCGATGTCCTGTCCCCGAAAGAAGATCACACCGTATTCGAGCAGCGCGTTCTCGATGCTGCGCACCGCGCCGGAATCCAGCGGCTGTCGCAGGTCCACGCCGAGAATCTCGGCCCCCACCGTCGCGGTCAGTGGACGGACTTCGATCGTGCGCTCTGAGGCCATCAGCCGGGAACCTCCAGGCCGTAGAGCTGCGCTGCGTTGCTCGACAAGAGCTGGCGCTGGGTGTCTTCGTCGAGATCGGCCCGTTCGGTCAGCAAGCGCACCGAGTCCGGGAACGAGCAGTCCCAGTGACAGTAGTCTGACGCGTAGCAGATGATTCGAGAACTCACGTGCTCGAACACGTAGGGCACCATCTGCTCTTTGGGCTCCATCGTGAGGAAGCAGCGGCCGGCGAAATACTCGGAAGGTGCACGATCGATCTCGGGCGCCTGCTCGGGCATCAGCTCCCAATGCTCGTCGAGCCGTTCGAGCCAGAACGGCAGCCATCCGACTCCGGCCTCCATGAAGCCCACGCGAAGTTTCGGAAAGCGCTGCAGGATGCCGCCCACCGTGAAGTTGAAGACGGCCTGCATGGCACCCAGCGGGTGGGTGATCGAATGCACGCCGAGACGGGTATCGAAGCGTTCGATCCCGAAAGGAGTCTGTCCCGGCGCCTGACCACCGCCGTGGGTGCAGACTGCGACGCCGAGGCGCTCGGCCGTACGCCACACGACGTCGAAGCCCGGATCGTCGAGATTCTTTTCGCGAATGTGCGTGGCCGTCACCATGCCGACGAAACCGTGCTCCGTGACGCAGCGCTCGAGCTCTTCGGCGGCCCGACTGGGCTCGATCATGGGCAGCTTGGCCACCAGCTTGAGTCGGTCCGGGGCGTGGCTCGCATACTCCGCCCGCGCGTCGTTGAGGGTCGAACACAGCGCCGCCGCAAAGGCCGGGTCGAGCATGGCCCACTCTTCTCCTGAACCCGGCGGGAAGAGCACCGCGATGTCAATGCCTTCCAGGTCCATGTCGTCCATGCGCGGAACCGGGTCGACCATACCGGCACGCAACTCGCCATCGAATTCCAGGTCGTCGTCAACAGCGATGTCCGACCCGGCACCGCCGTGCTGGCCCCCACCCGGGAGCCCCGCGTACTTCTCACGCATGGCGGCGACGTAGGCGCGCATCTGCGGCAGGAAGCGGTTCGGAATGCGGCGTCTCCAACCCCGCGGCTCGCCGCCGTGTCCGTCGGCGTCGATCACGAATTGTCCGTAGCGTCCCATTCCCCTGCTCCTCAGGCCGCGCTGCGTGCGAACGGACGCACCACCTGCCCGGGCAGCGCATCCGTGAGCTTCCCATCCAGCACGATGGGCTCGCCATTGACGATCGTGGCCTTGAAGCCGCGTGGACGCGCGCTGAAGCGTGCTTCGCCACCCGGCAGATCGTGGACCAGGCGTTTGGTACCCGGGCCCACCGTCTCGGGATCGAAGATCATGAGATCGGCGGCATGGCCGGGGAGCAGCGCGCCGCGGTCAGTGAAGCCCGCCATGGCGGCTGGCGCCTGGGTGAGCTGCCGGATGCCCTCCTCGAGAGTCCATTCGCCGCGGTCCAGCACCCAGAAGCGAAGGAAGTACGACGACCAGTCGCTGCCATCGTCGCGGTCGAGATGCGCCCCCCCGTCCGAGATCCCCATCAGCATCGAGGGGTGCTTCATGCTTTCGCGGACGGAGCTCTCCCACTCGGCGGTCTTGTTCTCCCAGCGGAACTTCATCTGCAGATCTTCGGCCAGCGCCAGATCCAGCATCGCATCGGCCGGCGCCTTGCCCAGCTCCCGGGCGATGTCGGCGATCGTGCGCCGTAGATACTTTTCGTGCTTCGGATCCGTGACTTCGTCGACGAACGTCACGTCCCAGTGCGGGGGCGGCAGCGTCGAGCCTGCGTCCGGATCGCGGTTCGGGTTTTCCACCGCGTAGCGCATCTGTTCTCGCACCGCGGGATCGTTGAGCCTGGCGAGCTTCTCCCGATGGGGCAGGTCCATGATGGCCGCCCAGCAGAAAACGCCCGCATACAGCGGGCAGCCCGCATCGAGATCGATGGGCCGATCGAACGGATGGTTGCGCAGCAGCGAGAAGATCGCGGCGCCGCGGCGTCCGGCATCCTCGAGGAACTCCCGCGCGTGATCCCAACCGGCGGTGGGCGCGTCGACTTTGTTGCGGCCCCCCACGCCCTGGATCACGATGGGCACGCGGCTGATCTGGCCCAGTTCGACCAGCAGCTCCTCGTCTTCCGGGTTGAGACCACCGATCACGCTCTCCGGCAGGTAGGCGATGCTGCCCGCCCCGGCCCGGCCCGCCTCCTCCACCAGTGCACGCAGCTCCTGCTTGGAGGCGAAGCGGCTGGCAATCGGTCGATCGTCGCCGTCGACCTGCGTGGGGACGTCCGACGAAGAGAAGCCCGCCGCTCCGGCCTCCACGGCTTCGCGCACCAGACACTTCATCTGATCGACTTCAGCGGCGCTCGCCTCCCGCTCCGAGCCTTCGGCCCCCATTACATAGCGGCGCAGCGTCGAGTGCCCGATGTAGCAGGCCAGGTTCACACCGAGTCGACTGCGTCGCGCAGCCAGGTAATCGGGAAAGGACTCGAAGTCCCAGACCACGCCGTCCAGCGCCACCGGCGCCATCCCCTCGACCTTGGCGAACATTGCCTTCAGGTAGTCGCGGCCTTCGGGTCTCACTGGCGCGATCGAGAAGCCACAATTGCCGGCCAGCACCGTGGTGACGCCGTGGTAGCAGGACGAGGTCGCATAGGGGTCGAAGGTGAGCTGCGGATCGTAGTGGGTGTGGGCATCGACGATGCCGGGCGCAACGATCAGGCCCTCTGCATCGATCACGCGCGCGCCGCTGCTGTCGCCCGGCAGGTGCCCCAGCGCGGCGATCCGACCGCCCTCGATCGCGACGTCGGCACGCCTGCGGGAGAGACCCGTACCGTCGATCACGATGCCTCCGCGAATCACGAGGTCATAGCTCATACGACGTCCTCACCGTGGCTGCCGAAGTAGGTCTCGAACGCATCCAGGAAGTCGCGCAGCGCGCGGTCGGCCTCGCGGACGCGGACGCGCCCCAGCGGTCCCAGCACGTCATCACTGGCGCAGAGGAACGCATTGAAGATGCGCTCCTGCGTCGCGAGACCGCGGCGCGTCAACGAGACCAGCGAGCCGCGACCATCTTCGGGATCGGGCGAACGCCGCACCAGGCCGCGCTCTTCGAGGCGCTTGACCATCTTCGTCATGCCGCCCGATGAGCGCTGCAAGCGGCTGTAGAGCTTGCCCGGGGTGAGCGCATAGGGCTTCCCCCCACGCCGGAGAGCGGCGAGTACGCTGTAATCAGCGGCGCTGAGGTCGAAGGGGGCTACGACCTCGTTCTGAAATGTCTCGATCAGGATGGCCAGGCGGGCCAGCCTCACCATGGGCGGCAGCACAGCGACGTCGTGGTCCGGGTATTCGCGGCGCCAGGCCGTGGAGAGATCGTCGATCCAGTCCATCGCTCACTCCGCTCGGTGGCGATCGATGCTACGACCGATCTATCTTTCTCGCAAGAGAAATCGCCATCCGGGTGTGTAACATTTTGATTCCGCTGCTGTTTCGACGGGAACCGATGGACTGAGTCCGTTCGAGTTCAGGCCGGCGTGACGTCCGCATCTTCAGGCTCGCCAGCGCGGGTCCCCGCCGGGCGCATCGACGCCGGAACCCACGTCGACGCCGCTGGCATCCGGCACAATCCCACAGGGGTCTACAGCTGTCCCGATCTCGCCAAGAAGTGAATCGGAAACGTTCTATCGCGACGATCCCCAGCTGATCGGGGCTTCGACCGATCTGCCCGAGCCCGGCTCATTCATGACCTCTCAGGACCTCGGCACACCGGTGCTGGCGACCCGCGATGCCGACGGCCAGTTCCGAGCCTTCGTCAATGTCTGCCGCCATCGCGGAAGCCTTCACGCGCATCATTCGCGCCGAGGACTCCGTGGCGGCGGCTCGCAGTCAACTCGGAGCCGAAGCCGGCATCCCCGAGTCCAACATCTTCGGTCGCAACGAGCCGGCCCTCCACCACGACCACAACACCTATCGCGAGGCGCTGGGGATGGAGCCCCTGGAGCGGCTGGAAGGCTGATCCCGCTACTCGTGCGATCTAGAGATGCTCGGAGAAGAAGCCGAGCATCCGCCGCCACGAATCCTCCGACGCCTCTTCGTCGTACCCCGCATGCAGTGGGGTGCGGCGCATCAGCGCAGCCATCGCGCCCTCTCCGAAGTCGTTCATGTAGGAATGGCCCACGTCGGGATAGATCTTGACGTCGTGCTGCACACCGAGCTCGGTGAGGTGCCGTTCGAGACGTTCTCCCTGCGCCGCGAACTGCTTGTCGAGCGCGCCGAAGCCGGCGACCACGGGGCAGATGTCGCGCAGCTGCTCCGCGTGGCTCGGCGTATCCCCGTAGTACGGGGCGCACACCTTCAGCCCGCCGCGCGCCGCGAAGAAAATCGCGAAGCCGCCGCCCATGCAGAAGCCGGTGACGCCCAGACGATCGCCATCGATCTCGGGCAGCGCGGCCGCGTGAGCGCGCGCCGCCTCGATCCGCTCGAAGGCCGCTCCCTTGCGCGCCTGCAGATCGCGGAAGGTGCGCACGACACAAAGGAAGGGCGCGCCCGCCCCGTCGTAGACCGCCGGGGCCAGCGCCGCATAGCCGTTTTCCGCAAAGCGCCGCGCGATGCGGCGGATGTCGTCCGAGAAGCCGAAGGCGTCGTGGATCGCGAGGATGAGCGGCCAGCCCCCGCTGGGCCTCTCGCCGTCCGGCAGGGTCAGGAGCGCGCGCATCGAAGCGCCATCGTCGAGCCGGATCAGCTGGCTGCGCTCTGTGCTCACGCCGCCACTCTACCGCACCACTCCGCCGCACCCAGCAGCGTGCAGGGCCTGCTTCCGGTCGTGTTGGCAGACAGATTGGGCCAGACTGCCGCAGCCTGCTCGCCCGCGTCGATCCGGAATCCTCCGATGCGAGTCCCCATTCGGGAATCACTGGCTCACGCAGTCACCCCCGGCAGCAGTCGAAGCTGCGGGCGTCGTGCGGCCGGACGAAGGGCGCATGTGGTGCTCGGAAGGCACCGGGCTTGGCCTCCCGAGCGCTCGTCTGGCGGCTACAGATCTGTGTCGCGGCGGACGAAGATGATGGGTAGCGGACCGCGAGAGGATCAACCCATGAGCTCCATCGAGAACCTGATGACCCGGAAGGTCGTGTCGGTCGAGTCCGACTCATCCATCCTCGACGTGCTCAACAAGCTGCGCGCCTATCGCATCTCCTGCGTGGTGGTCTGCCAAGACGAAGCACCGATCGGGATAATCAGCGAGCGCGACATCGTCAGCATCGCCTACAACGCAGTGGCCGGTCACGGCGAGGAACGGCAGCGGGCGCTGGATCTGATGTCGCCGAGTCTGACGACGATCAAGCTGGGCGACTCGTTCGAGCATGCGATCGAAATCGTCGAAGAAGAGCGGATCCGGCACCTGCCGGTCGTGGACGACGACGGACGCCTTGTGGGTCTGCTCACCCAGACCGATCTGCTCCGCGCCGCTCTGCGAGGCATGGAGTAGCGCCCCCGGCAGGAGTCGAATCTGCGACCGGCGGTCTAGCAAGCTGCGCCGCGGCCCCGCGGACGTTCTAGGTTGCTCTGAGTCTCAAAGGTCTGGACACCGCCAAGACGAGAATCCGATTATCACCGCCGACGATGAGCTCGCAACGAACTCTCCTAGCCAGCGGGCTCTGCCAATGCCTTGACCTCGAGGAACTCCTCGAAGCCGACGACGCCGTTCTCGCGCCCCAGGCCCGAGTGCTTGTAGCCGCCGAAGGGGACGTCGGGGCCGTACCACATCCCACCGTTGATCATCAGCGAGCCGGTCCGGATGCGCCGCGCCACGCGCTTGGCGCGTTCGATGTCTGCGCCGAGGATGCCGCCCGAGAGGCCGTAGCGGGAGTTGTTCGCGATGCGGATCGCGTCTTCCTCGTCCTCATAGCCGATCAGGCATTGAACCGGGCCGAAGTACTCCTGCTGGGCGACGATGGAGTCCGGCTCTGCGAGGAAGGCCGTCGGTTCGACATAGTAGCCGCGCGGCAGATCCTTCGGCCGGCCGCCACCACACAGAAGCCTGCTGCCCTCGTCGATCCCCTGCTGGATCAGCGCCTCGACGCGCTCGCGCTGGGCGGCGCTGCACTGCGGGCCCTGCACAGTCTCGGGATCGCTGGGGTCGCCCACCTTCACGTTCGCCATGGCGGCCACGAGCTTCTCCGCCGCTTCGGCGAGCTGACTCTTGGGCACGAGTACGCGCGACAGGATCGCGCACCCCTGACCCGAGTGCATGCACACGCTGGCACCCGCCGCGGCCGCAATCTCGGGGATGCTCGGCATGTCGTCGAGCAGAATCAGCGCCGACTTGCCGCCGAGCTCGAGGGCCACCCGCTTGATAAACGGCGCCGTGACCTCGAGGATGCGCTTCCCCGTGGCCGTCGAGCCGGTGAACGACACCATGTCGACCCGCGGGTCCACGGTGATCTGCTCGCCGATACCGTTGCGCGAAGACGTGATGGTGTTGATCACGCCGGGCGGAATGTCGGTGTTCTCGTGAATGAACTTGCCGAGCAGCAGCGTACACCACGGCGTCGCGGGTGCGCCCTTGAGCACCACGGTACAGCCTGTCGCCAGCGCCCAGCCCGCCTTCTTGAGGTTCAGCTCGTGGGGGAAGTTCCAGGCCGTGATGGCGCCTACCACGCCCACCGGCTCGCGCTCGATCCAACGGCGCGCCTTGCCCATGCCGAGGCCGTCTGCAACTCCCAAGTCCTCGGACCACTGGTACTTCTCGAGGAAATCGGCGTAGTAGCTGAGGCTCCGTACGGGCAGGTCGAGGGCCGGGCCATAGGTCATGTTGATGGGACATCCGACTTCGGCGACGTAGCTCGTGCGCAGCTCCTCGAGATTTTCTTGAAACGCGTCGTGGAGCTGGCGCAAGCAGCGCGCCCGAAAACTGTGATCGCGCGACCAATCGGTCTCATCGAAGGCGTGCCGCGCCGCGGTGATCGCCCGCTCGATGTCCTCGGGCCCGGCATCGGCGGCGACGCCGATCACCTCCTCGGTGGCCGGGTTGATGTTTTCGTAGGTCCGGCCGCCCGTCGCCTGGACCAGATCGCCATCGATGAGAAGCCGTTCCTCGCGAAAGTAGTCGGTCATGCAAGTTCTCCGCTGGTTCGTTGTCGGGGGCTGTTCACGGGCGATCGCCGTCGTGCCGCTGCGCCCCGATAGTTCTAGCCGATCTGGGGGCGTCGGCAGGGTTCGATCCTCGAACCGCCTGCTCGCGCTTGGAGAGCGGCGAGTTCTGCGCCAGCTGGAGAACCCCTCGGGTTGCCGAACACGAACTCGGAATCCGAGAGCTCGGGAAAGCAGAGGCTGTGCGTCCGCTGTCGAGCGATGTCGCAGGTCCGGAGCCTTGGCCGCACCCAGCTCGTGTCGTGACCGGCTCTCCCGCCACGCCAAGCGGCGCTCAGTGGGCGATGCTCGGCGTGAAACACACCGGCAGCGCGAGGGGCGCGCGGAAGACCATGCCGGTGATGTGGACGTCTTCGGCGTCCGGATCGAGGCGCAGGTCGGGAAGACGGTCGAGGAGCACTTCGAGAACCACGCGGGTCTCCATTCGCGCCAGATGTTGACCCAGACACAGATGCCTGCCGAAGGCGAAGCTCATGTGCTGGCGCTGTTTCCGGAAGATGTCGAAGCGGTCGGGCTCGTCCCAGTAGGCCGGGTCGCGGTTGGCCGCGCCCATATTCAATATGATCGAGCCGCCCTCGGTGATCGGAACGCCGCAGATCTCGGTGTCCCGGGTCGCCGTGCGCATGATCGTGAGCAGCGGCGGCTCCCAGCGCACGCCCTCCTCGATGCACTGCGGGATGAGCGAGCGGTCCTCTCGGATCGCGTCGAGCTGGTCCGGGTTCGAGAGCAACCCGAACAAGAGATTGCTCGATGAACGGTACGTCGTCTCGGCTCCGGCCGGAGCCAGCAGCCGAGCGAAGGCGAGAATCGCCTCGTCGTCCAGCTGCTCTCCGTCGACCTTGGCGTTGACGAGGACGCTGATCAGGTCCCCCGTTGGCTGCGCGCGTCGCTCGGCGATCAGGCGACGGAAGAGATCGCCCAGCTTCTTCGACGCCTCGAGCGCGTTGTCATAGTCGAGCATCACGCTGATCAGCTCGATCGCCCAGCGATGGAAGTCTCGAAAGTCCTCATCCGGGACCCCGAGCATTCCCGCGATCACGCGCACGGGGAAGGGGAAGGTGAGGTCGCGCACGAGGTCGGCCGAGCCGTTCTCGCAGAACTGATCGACGTAGGCCTCGACCACGGGACGCACGAGCTCTTTCTCCCAGCGCTCGAGAGAGCGGCGCGAGAAGGCGCGATTGATCAGGTTGCGATGCTGGGTGTGCTCCGCGCCGTCCATCAGCAGGATGGCGCGGCCCATGACCGGACCCATGATCTGCCCATAGCCCGACGAGTTGAAGCGCTCGTCGTCGCGCAGCACCTCTTCGACAGCGTCGTATGAGACGGCGAACCAGAGATCGCCTGACGGCGCCATCAAGCTCGCGCCAGGAGGGCCTGCGGCGGGCGCGTCCCCGACGCCTCCGAGCATCGCCTCGGTGTCGATCTTGTGGACCGGTGCTGCGGCCCGCATCCCGGCGAAGATCGGATACGGGTCCCGGACCGTCCCCATACCCTGGGCCTTGTTGAAGGCCTCGAAGGGATCATCCGTGGACTCAGCTGATTTTCGGATCGAATCTCGAACTGCCGCGAGTTGTCGTTCGATTTCGGACATGACGTTCCTCGCGCTGCACTGTCGGGCGATTCCAGCTTCAATGGCCTGATCGGTAGGTCGACAACGTGGATAGCCTTCCGGATCGCGAAATACCATTCGCTCGCAACATGATTCGAGAGGGTAACTAGTAGCTGCGTTGACCTGCCCGCATAAACTGGTCCAGGTTGAAAGTTCGTTTACGCAGCTTC
>SMVA01105054.1_pt1 | contig 14655 bp, 15 predicted proteins | sample 2456451 | NCBI WGS metagenome assembly SMVA01 (sample SAMN11095933, study PRJNA526329) | marine sediment metagenome | biome: Marine sediment; feature: Surficial sediment; material: Deep marine sediment; isolation source: Hadal surficial sediment | place: Pacific Ocean | collected 2014-05 | depth...
GACCGGCGTCAATGAAGCGATACATTGCATGTTGATGCTTGAGAATGACTTCATTGCACCATCCATCAACGTTGTAGACCGCGATCCTGCCATTGGCGATATGCCGCTGGTCACCGAACGAGTCGACAATGCCGGAATCAAAACGGTGATGTCGAACAGCTTCGGTTTTGGCGGTACCAACGCCACGCTGGTCCTGCAGCGCGATTGAGCCGGCAGAGTCTGTGGAAACACTATCCGAGCATCGCGCGTTCGGTGGCACCCTGGGTTTTTATGAACACAGGTCGAAAAGCATCGGCGTAAACATGCGCTTCGCTGTATTCTCGCCGCCGCAAGCCGAACGATCGGCGGTCCCCGTTTTGACCTATCTCGCGGGCCTGACCTGCAACGAAGAAACGTTCATGACCAAGTCCGGAGCGCTTGAGCACGCCGCTGAGCTTGGTTTGATGCTGGTTGCGCCCGACACGAGCCCGCGTGGCGACGATGTGCCAGACGACCCGGACGGCGCCTGGGACTTCGGTATTGGCGCGGGGTTTTACCTGAACGCGAGCGAAGCACCGTGGAGCACGCACTACCGGATGTACGACTATATTACGCTTGATTTAGCAGAAGTCGTCGCAAACAATTTCTCCGCCGACGCAGCTCGTCAGGGCATTTTCGGACACTCGATGGGTGGTCACGGCGCCCTGACTATCGGCTTGAAAAATCCGCAAACGTATTCGTCGATTTCCGCATTCGCACCTATTTGCAGTCCGACACATTGTCCGTGGGGACAGAAAGCGTTGGGCAGTTACTTAGGCCAGGACGAAAGCGCATGGCAGCAACACGATGCGGCCGCGCTTGCAGCGAGTATTACCACAAAACCGGCCAACAAAATTCTTGTCGATCAGGGCCTGTCCGACCCGTTTCTGGACCAGGAGCTTCATCCACATATGCTGGAAGCGGCCTGTGAAGATAATGGCATTGCACTCGATCTTCGGCGACATGCTGGCTACGACCATGGCTATTACTTTATCTCGACATTCATGGGCGATCATTTGCGGCATCATGGCGCAATACTGAACCGTTGATCACTCACTCATGACTGACATGACACTCCTTGTCATCGCAATGCTGGCGTCGGGTTGTGTTGCCGGGCTGTTTGCCGGGCTGCTCGGTGTTGGCGGCGGTATCGTCATCGTTCCAATGATGGAAGTGGCATTGTCATTTACCGGTGTTGACCCTTCGATCCGCATGCATGTTGCCGTAGCAACGTCACTCGCCGTCATTGTGCCGACGTCGATATCATCGGCCAGGGCGCACCACAAACGAAATGCAGTTGACCTCAAGTTAGCGAAGAAGTGGGTGATCTTCGTTCTGGTTGGCGCGTTAGCCGGGACGTACGTTGCGGCACAGGTGCACAGTCGTGTATTGGCTGCCATTTTCGCGGTATTCGCTTTCCTCATCAGCCTCAAAATGATTTTCGGTCAACAAGACAAGACGCTGACGAATGATGTGCCTGACAAGCCGTGGGTTTTCGCCGTTCCGTCATGCATCGGTTTTTTCTCCAGCATGATGGGAATCGGCGGCGGCACGTTTTCAGTGATGATCCTGACGCTGTTTGGCAAATCCATCCACAAAGCGGTCGGTACGGCCGCGCTGTTCGGCTTGTTTATCGCCGTGCCGGGAACAATCGGCTTCATTATCGCCGGTTGGGGCAATTCAATGACACCACCGTACTCACTTGGGTTTGTCAGCCTCATTGGATTCGCATTGATCGCGCCGACCACTGTCCTGGTCGCACCGATCGGTGCCAGAATTGCGCATGGCATGTCGCAGCGGAATTTGAACCTGGTATTCGGACTATTTCTAATGGTAGCGGCGCTGCGCATGGCGACTCGCGTGACTTGAGAACGGCATGACCAAGGCAAGAATCGATAACGTCGGTAATTCTGAAACATTTTTCCGGACGCTGCTTGAAACGGCACCGGACGCGATGATTATTATCGACCGAAAGGGTTGCATCGTAATCGTCAACAGCCAGGCCGAAAGGATGTTCGGATATCTGCGGGAAGAACTGTTTGGCGAACCGGTTGAAATTCTTTTGCCGGCAAACCTGCGAAATGTGCATGTCAAGAATCGTTCAGGCTACACAGTCGACCCACATGTTCGGCCGATGGGCCGGGGCATGGAACTTAACGGTCTGCGTAAGGATGGCAGCGAGTTTCCGGTCGAGATCAGCCTGAGCCCGGTTTCAACCGATGGCGGATCGTTCGTGTCGAGCGTCATTCGTGATGTTACCGAGCGCAAGGAAATGGAGCGCGAGATCATCGCGGCAAAAAGCAGCGCAGAACGTGCCAACAAAGCCAACTCGGCTTTTCTGGCGGCCGCCAGTCACGATTTGCGCCAACCTGTGCAGGCGCTCAGCCTGCTGAACGGTGCATTACGACGAACGGTCGATAACTCTTTGGCGCTCGAAATGATCGAAAGCCAGCAGCAATCGCTGGACTCGATGACCAACCTCCTGAACTCATTGCTCGACATCAGTCGACTGGATGCAGGCGCCATCGAGCCGGAAATTGAGGTATTTCCCATACAACAGTTGATTGATCGTCTGTCCAGCGAGTTCGAGCGTCAGGCAACCCAAAAGGGGCTCGAATTCCACATGGAGCCCAGCTCTATCATGGTTGAAAGCGATCCCAACCTGCTTGGCGAGATAATTCAAAACTTCGTGTCGAATGCGATTCGCTATACCGCCAAAGGCAGCGTGAAAATGCGATGTGAACAACACGGCGACAACGTGTGTATTCGGGTCTCCGACACCGGCATCGGTATTGAGCCAGAGCATTTTCGCGACATATTCACCGAATTTCACCAACTCAAAATGCCTGGCCAGAGCAATGAAGGTTTTGGTCTTGGCCTGGCGATCGTGCAACGGCTCTCCAATCTCCTCGGCCACAAGATTGAGGTAATTTCCGAGCCCGGTAATGGATCCGAGTTTTCAATCTGCCTGCCCGCAATCGCTGCGCATGACATCGTTTCAGACGCAACCGAGCCCGGCCGCGACGTGACGAAAGAAGGCGGCAAATACGGCACCATCATTCTAATTGAGGATGATACGTCGGTTGCAAACGCTTTGACGGCATTACTGGAGTCCGAGGGATATCGGGTGGCGGTTGCCGCATCGGCAAAAGAGGCGAAATCGATTGCGCAGCATATCGACGCGGTGCCGGAGCTGATTATTACGGATTTTCATTTGCTCGACGAATCGACCGGCATTGACGCCGTTGTCGTTCTGCGGGAGTTGTTCAAGGCGGAGATTCCTGCACTTGTCGTAACCGGCGATACATCGATGGTAGTGGAGAAGGCGAGAGAATTGCCAAACAGTCTGCTGATCCGAAAACCGGTCAATCCGGACCAGTTGTTGAGCGATGCCAATATCGCAATCGAGACCGGAAAAGTACCGGGACGTTGAATCGCTCGAACCGCTGATATTTGAGCGTAGGTGTCAGCAACACCTGCGTAGGTGAAGCTACTTATTGTCTGTGCCGCTAACTTTGGCAATGTACTAATCAAGCCCCAAAGTACCAACGGAACACGGACTCCATGCGAAATTCACCCGGAATTGCCACGCTTTTATGCGGGGCGCTCTTAACTGCGGTTGCGACGAACGCTCTCGCGCAGCAACCTGATGCTGACGACGAGATTGTGGATGAAATCGTGGTTGTCGCTCACAAGCACGCACGTGCTGTCAGCGATATCGCCGGAAATGTCATTGTCCTGACGCCGGCAGACATTAACGACACCCTGTCGACCTCTTTTTCGGACGTTTTGCGATATACCCCCGGAGTCGACTACGAATCGTCCGGCACGCGATTTGGCAATGAAGGAATAAACATTCGCGGTATTGGTGGTAATCGGGTTGCCACACTGGTTGACGGCGTACCACTGAGCGATCAGTTCGACGTTGGCAGTTTCTCCAATGCCACCCGTGATTTTCTGAATGCCGGAATGATCGAGCGAGCCGAGATACTGCATGGCCCTGCATCTGCTTTGTATGGCAGCTCGGCCATCGGTGGTGTTCTGGCAGTTCGTACACCGGACCCGGCGAAATTTCTGGCACAAAAAAACGTGGGAGGAAGCCTGCTGGCGAACTACCAGGGCGCGGACGGCAGTTTCCATGGCACGGGCATGATCGCCTTTGGCAGCGCAGATAAAGGGCTGCTGATTGGCGGCAGTCTCCGTGAGGGCGAGCAGTTCGATTCCGCCGCCATTGACGACGTACTGGATCTCCGGCAATACACGCGACGATCAGCGCTCGCGAAGTTCGTTGCCAACGATGCGCGGGATAACACCTGGCGCATCGGATTCATACACCAGGACTCAAGAGTTCAGTCGCAACTCAATTCAATGCTGGGCGAAGGGCGTTTTCGCCGCACGACCGCACTGGAAGGCGACGACCAGTACGAGATGAACCTGCTAAACGTGAGTTACGAATTCGGTGATTCGCAAGGGTGGATCGATGCAGGTGTGATACGCGGCTACTACCAGGTGGCAATTGTTCAACAACTCACACTGGACGAGCGCGGCCTGGCAACGCGGCCGGTTTCAATAGATCGTTATTTTGAGTTCGATCAGGAGATACGCGGCGCCGAGATTAACCTGCAAAAGTCGCTGTCTGGCCGTTCAACTGAGCACCAGCTCGGATTCGGTATTGAGTATCGACAACGCCAAACAGAGGAGTATCGCGACGCTCTCGAAACAGGTATCGACGACGGTTTGCAAACCAATGTCTTGCTTGGCGAGGTGTTTCCGCTGCGTGATTTTCCGATTAGCCATTCCAGTGAGTGGGGCGCCTATATCGAAGACGTCATGTCCATTGTCGCCGGGCATGCCGACGCGATCGGTGACAAAGAATACAACATAGACTTGAGCGAACGGCGCGCCGAAGCGGTCGTGGCGTATGCCCTTAGCAAGGGCATAGCATCTGACCGGCTGACACCTGTTGGCTTTGGTTTTTCGCAGCCAGTGGCTGACAACTCAACTGACGAGGGCCGGGCAAAGAATCGGCGTATCGAATTCCGCGTACAGGAGAAATAGAAATGGATTATTTGATTGAACAGATTTTTTTATATTTGCTGGTTGCTTTTTTGCTTGGCGCGTTGATTGGCTGGTATATCAGCAAGCAGGCGAGTGCCAGGAAAATTGCGGAACTTGAAGCGAAGCTTTCGAATCGCAAGGCCGGGACGCCCATCGAAACCATCGAGGGAATCGGCGCAGGATTTGGCAAGCGACTTCGAGCCGACGGAGTGGACACCACAGAGAAGTTACTGCAACTGTGCGTCTCTGACGAGGGAGTCGCCCAGGTATGCAAGTGCGTGGACCTGGATGCAGACACCATAAAGAACTGGGGCACGATGGCGGACCTGGTACGAATCAAGGGACTGGGCGGTCAATGGGCCGAGCTGATGTGGCGCGCCGGCGTGAAAAGCGTGCAGAATCTGGGCAAACAGGATATTGTCCCGCTGCGCGAACGAATGCGTGAGGTGAATGAGGCGGAGCACCGTGTTGCAGAGCTACCGGGTGAAAATCGGGTAGCAGGATTCATTCGGGATGCGTCCAACATGGATCCGGTATTACCGGATCGCGATTAAGAGTCGCAAATCAAGTCGTTTTCTCAGGGTCGAATTATCGAAACATGAAAATGCTCGTGAAATATATTGAGAAACTGTTATGGGTGTGTGGCTCACTCATGCTGGCATTCTTTCTTGGCTATCTGGGTCTGTCCGAGATGCAGCGACAGAATGATGTCGATAACTTCAAAGAAGAACAGCAAATAAGCGGGTTGGCAGTAATTACACCTGCGGAAAAATTGCAACTGGCCAAGTATTTGCCGCCGTTGTTGGAAAGCGACGAGCCGCCTGTGATCGATTACAAGCTCAAGCCGCCCGACAAATCATTATGGTCGGAAAGCAGGGTCGCGTCTTTTGCAGCCAGTATAGGAAAGGATACGAGCGAAGTCCTGGGCGTATTGGAAATTCCACGACTGGAGTTTGAAGTTCCTCTGTACGATGGCGCCTCCGACCTGAATATGGATCGTGGCATTGCGCGTATTAATGGCACAGCAATGCCGGACGAAGGCGGAAACATGGGCATTGCCGGTCACCGGGATGGCTATTTCAGAGTATTGAAAGACATTAAATTAGGCGACGAGATGATCCTGAATTCCAGCGCAGGGGTAAAGCGCTATCGGGTCGAGGACCTCATGATCGTCGAACCAGGTGCTGTTGACGTGTTGGATTACACTGAAGACACGTCAATCACGTTAGTTACCTGCTACCCGTTCTATTTTGTCGGGCACGCACCACAGCGATTTATTGTACGAGCGGTGTTGCAGGAAGATTCATTCATATCGGGAGGATAAGAAAAATGAAAATTGGAAAAGTGTTATTCGTTTTACCGGCATTGGCATTGCTCAGTATCGGCACCACCGCGTCGGCACAAACCGACCTTACTTGTGCCGACATTACGTTTTCATACGAAGTAACGTCGAAATACCCAAGCGTAGCCGATGGTTGTCGAGACGTTGTTGAAGTTGACGGCGAGCGATACGCCAAGATGCGAGTCGAAATAATGACCGCGCGTGGCAATGTTGGAACATTTCGTTTCATGAATAAAGACGGCACTTATGGCCCGCTGGAATCGGTCACAGTTGACGATGACTGGCGTGCCGAGCTTGGCGGCAGAGAATACCGCATGCGCCAGCTAAGCCGCGGGCAGGAAATGAATATCTATATTCCGAGTGATCGCTGGGAAGCGCATGTTGCAACGAACATGAGCGGAACAATCACAGTCTATTATGCTGTGGCGTTTGAAGGTGGCGGCAGTTCTGGTGCCGAGTTGCCAACAACGGCGAGCCCATTGCCATTGATCGGTATGCTGGGTGTGGGCAGCTTGTTTGCAGCGTTCCTCATGCGAGTGCGACGCCGGCGCCACGGATAAGCGAGCGGCATACTTGAAAAACGCGTAGAAACTCAGGCGACGGCTTCGTCGCCTGTTTTCTCTACCGGTGTTTCAAACCAGTCCGGCTTGACGACCAACACGTCACAAGGTACATGCTCCAGCGTCCGTTCTGCGGTCGCGCCGACAAACAGGCGTTTCCAGCGATTTCTCGCGATTGCGCCCATCACAATGACATCGGCATTCAGTTTTCTGGCGATGTCCGGCAATTCCTCGTGTGTTGCACCGTTGATAAGGTGCTTGTGGTCCTCCGGAATGTCGTAGAAGTCTGTCACCTCGTCGAACCGTCGCCCGTGCAGTTCCCGCATGTCCTTCTCGATTTCCTCGTACGGCAAAGATGCCGGGATATAGGAGTTCGCCGTGGCCGTGGCCAACGCGATGCGCGGATCGTAGGAATGAAATGCGTGCATGCTTCCGTTCGTCTTGCTGGCCAGGTTGCTGGCCAGTTTGAGAATAGTGTCATCAAGCGATGCCGGTTTGTCGTGTTCGTGAGTCGGATCAATTGAGGCGACAAAGGTTGGCGTCTTGTGCAATTCACGCGCCTTGGTCAACCATAACGGGGCCGGGCAGGTTCGAATCAGGTTCCAGTCGGTGTTCGTGAGCAACGCGCGCTCCATTGCGGAATGGTGGTGCGTATCCTTGAACACGATGTCTGCACCGCTTCTGATGGCTTGTCGAACAATGCCTTCATGCAGTGGATGGTCCCAGGTAACCGTGGTTTGTACCGTCAGGCCTGCGCTACGCAGTGGCTCAGCAAGTTTTTCCAGATACTGGGTATTACGCTTTACAATCTCCTGTCGCGCCTTCTTGAGCGACGGGGCGTCGAGAAATCGCTCTCCGCTCAGGTATTCGTTGTAATAGCAGATAAAGAGTTCAAGCTCGGCATTCACTTGCTGCGCAAGCCAGGCGGCTCTGTGCACTGCGGGTTGTACGCTTGTAGTGGGGTCCACTACGCACAGGATCTTGTTTATTTCTTGCATCTCAACACCTTGTGGTCGGTAGATGGTTAGCTAAATTTGGTTACCAAAAGAGTACTCGCCCGGCAAGCGACAAAACATAAGATTTCATGCCTAGCGGCTATCGGAATCTACGTATATGGGGCGCTGCACATGGCCCGGCAGTAGGGGTAACTACGGATTTCGGCAGCATCGGCCAAAGCACAAACTGACAGTCAATGAGTGGAAATCGGACTTAAGCTATGCAGAAATCTTCACTGGACGCCTTGCAGGCCGAATTGCTTCAGCAAAAACAAGAGCTTGAACAGCGCCTGGTTCGTATTAACGCGAACCACCGGCGGCCTTTGGAATCCGATTCCAAAGAACGCGCCATGCAACTTGAAAACAGCGAGGTCGTCGATGCGCTCGGCAACGAGGCGCGCGAGGAACTGGGGCAGATCGCTGCGGCGTTGATGAGAATTAAAAACGGTGAATTCGGCTTGTGCGTTGCGTGCGCCGAACCTATCGGTGACAAACGCTTGATCGCCTTTCCACAGGCAGACAAGTGCATCGATTGTGCTTCGCTTTCTGAAGAGCGAGAACGGCTGACCGGATAGCATCTCTACGCGGCCATGTGCATGCGCACAAGTTGGGCAAGCGACTTGGCACGCATCTTATCCATCACCCTGGCGCGATGAATTTCGATAGTACGCTGACTGACACCGAGCTCATGGGCAATAATTTTGTTTGGTTTGCCGGTAACCACCAGGTCCAGCACTTCGTGTTCGCGCTTGGTCAGCGTCGCAATTCGATCCTGTACTTTCAGCTTGTGTTCGCGTTCGGCTTCTCTCTTGCGTGCCGTACTCAAGGCTTCCGATATCCTGTCCAGTAACTCCTGGTCGCGAAATGGTTTCTGGATGAAATCAAATGCGCCTTTTTGCATGGCATCGACCGCCATCGGAATATCGCCATGACCGGTGATAAATATAATGGGCAGGGCACTGCCCATCTCGGTCAGCTTCTGTTGTAACTCCAGGCCGCTCAATCCTGGCATACGAATATCCAGTACCAGGCAGCCGTCGTTATTGCCGGTATGATGTTCCAGAAAGTCGTCCGCTGACTCAAACACCTGGTGCTGGAGACCAACAGATTTCAGTAACAAGCCCATGGCATGGCGGATGGCTTGATCGTCATCGACGATATAGACAATGGACTTCAGGTTCTTTTCTTCGCTCATCGCCGAATTCTACACATTGCAGGGGCGGGTGGGCTAGTCGAGTCGCCTCGAAAATCGCAATACGGCTGCCGTCAGGGCGACAACGGTAAACGCGAGCAACATCAGCACCTCGTTGCCGAGCTCAAAAATGCTCGCTCCGCGTAACATGATTCCCCTGCTAATTCGAATAAAGTGCGTTATTGGCAATATTTCTCCGAGGATTTGCGCCACCTTCGGCATTCCGTCGAACGGGAACACGAAGCCTGACAAGAGTATCGATGGTAGTAGTAGGAAAAACGTCAGTTGCATCGCCTGAAACTGTGTCCTGGCTACGGTAGACAGAAACAAGCCCAGGGACAGGTTGGCTGCAATGAATACGGCGGCGCCGGCATACAAACCGAGCAGGCTGCCGCGGACCGGCACATCGAACAGCAACCTTCCGATGGCCACGATGAGTGCGAGTTGAATTAGACCGATGACGATATAAGGTATGACCTTGCCGACCATCAGCTGGGTGGTGCTGACGGGCGTATTAATCAGCAGTTCGAGATTGCCGTGTTCGCGTTCCCGAACAATAGCGACTGCTGTAAACATCAACATTGTTAATGTCAGAATCACGCCTATCAGTCCTGGAACGACGTTTACGGCCGTGCGCCGTTCCGGATTGTAGAACGGACGAATTTCCAACGTTCGCGCAGGCGATGGACTGTAAGCGCCGCTGTCAAACTGAACAGGCATGGTTGCCAGTTGACCGGCTACATTCACGATGGTTGGGTCAGCGCCATCGATCAGCAAGTGAGCGGCCGTGCGTCTTTTGTCGATTACTCGCCGATCAAAATCTGCCGGAATGTGAACACCGATCGATATTTCTCCTTTGCGCAGCAATTCTTCCAGCTGCTCCGGGGTTGCAACGGCGCGCGTAATATTCAGTACCTGGGTCTGCCCAAGATCTGCAACAAACTGTCGCGACATGTGTGTGTTGGCCTCGTCGGCAACCGCGGCTCCCAGGTTACGAACATCCATATTGATGGCATATCCGAAAAGCAATAACTGCATCACGGGCAAACCAACAATCATGCCCATCGAGATACGATCGCGTCGAAGCTGCAGCAATTCCTTGCGCATTATTGCGATCAGACGTATCGGCATCATCATTGCGCGTCTCCGGATTCGCGTGTGCTGGCAACAAATACGTCTTCGAGAGAGGGAGCGATTATTCGCACATCCGCCTGTACCCCGCATTCGCTTAGACGGGACTGAACCAGTTTTTGCGGATCCTCATTGTCATCGGCAACCAGGATGCGCAGGCGAATGCCGAGCTGGGTCACGCTGACAATGTCCGGATGCTCTCGCAGCGCTCTGTGTGCATCGCCCGGGCTGTCTGCGTTCACTTCAAGAACGATCATGCCGATCGATGCTTGTAGTTCTGCCGGTTCGCCGTCCGCGACCTTGTTGCCATTGTCGAGAATGGCAAGCCGATGACATCGTTCGGCTTCATCCATGTAATGCGTCGATACCAGGATGGTCGTGCCGCCTTCCGCAAGTTCGAACAGCTTCGCCCAGAAGTCTCTTCGATTGCGCGGATCCACGGCGCTGGTTGGTTCGTCGAGCAGCAGTAATTCAGGTTTGTGCAGAACAGCGGCAGCGAGCGCGAGTCGCTGCTTCTGGCCGCCACTCAAGGTTCCTGCCAACTGGTCGCGGCGTTTGGCCAGGCCGTATTCTTCTACCAGCTCATCGATTCTCGATTTTCGTTTATTTCTGGGCCACGCGTAGATGTCGGCAATGAAACGGAGGTTTTCTACAACGGTCAGGTCGCCATACAAGGAAAACTTTTGCGTCATGTAGCCAATCCTGGGCTTCAATTCGTTCGCTGCTTGCGCCACCTGCAGCCCGAGCACTTCCGCGCTCCCCTCGGTCGGTTTCAACAGGCCACATAGCATACGAATTGCTGTCGTCTTGCCGGAACCGTTGGGACCGAGGAAGCCGTAGATTTTCGCGCGCGGCACATCGAGGTCGAGGTGATTTACGGCGACCAGCGAGCCAAACTGCTTGGTCAGGCCGCGCGCACGAATTGCGTAGTCTGCGTTCGTGTTCATTCGGTGCTGTCACCGACAAGTTCAACTTCAACTGGAATTCCATCGGGCAGTCGCTCACCCGTGACCTCGAGATCAATCTTGGCCAGGTAGGTCAGGCGCCCGCGATCGTGTTTGGTCAGCGCAAAATAGGGCGTAAACGATGCCTCGCTGGCTATCCAGCGAAACCTGCCATTGATTGGCTCGCTAATGCCGTCTGCGAATACTCGCACTCTGGTGCCGGGCGATACTTTGGTCCTTTCGTCTGCTGGAACGTAGATTCGCGCATAAGGTTGCTCCCCCGACAGCATTATGGCCATCGGTTGTCCGCTCAACGGTCGCTCGCCGGGCTCAAAAAGAAAACTGTCAACCAGACCATCTACCGGGGCCTTCGTTGTGAGTCGCTCCAGATCGACTTGCAATCCCTCGAGCTGCGCTGCGACGCGTCGTAACGCTGCCTGCGCCTGTTCAAGTTCTTCAATGGTTGTTCCGGTCAGCAGTTCCGCAAGCATCGCCTTGTTGAAATCGAGATTGGCCGCTGCACTGTCACGGGCGGCCTGTGCGCGATCACGATCGTCGGGAGACGTGAGTTGTCGATCCAGCAGCGCCTGGACGCGATCAAGTTCTATGCGCCTGAACTCGAGCTCCTGTACCGCACCATCGACCCTCGCTTGGGCTGCGACGATCTGTTCGGTTCGTGGACCGCGCGTCAGTTCGTCCAGGCGGGCCTGGTTTTGCGCGACTGCCGCTTCTGCCTCACGAACGCGGGCGACAGCCCGGTCGGGTGCCTGTTGAATGATGATGTCGCCCTTTTTCACGAGTTGCCCTTCTGTCACCAGCCTTGCAACAATCGTTTCCGCGAATGTTGCTGACAACTCAACACGATCAGACTCCGTTTGCCCGATCATACGCACTTGTTCATCCGCGCCCTGGCAAGCCAGCAGACTCACCGCTGCCATTAACGGCAACAACGTTCTTGTTTTCATTCTCCGGCTCCCGTGCCAGGTAGTACTTTGAGGTAACTCAACATCGCGTCGACGTGTGTCTCAATAAGCAAATCGGTATCGAGCTTCGCGTGCTTCTCAAATACCTGATTCCAAAAGATCGAAAAGATTACGGGCGACATGAACGATTGCGGCAGCTCATCCACAGGCGTATTTCTGAACTGTCCTTCCGCTATGCCGCGAGCAATCAGTTTTTTCATCATCTCAATGGCATGGACGACAACGTTTTCCCAATAAAACTCCACCAGGTCCGGATGCTTATGACCCTCCGAAAACATCAGCCGCACCATTATCCTGATCGGTGACTCAGGCAGGGTCTTGATCATGGTCAGGAATGGCCCACGAATAAATTCCTCTGCCGAGAGATCGGACTCATCAACAATGGCGGACAGTTCCTGCACCTTGGGCGCGACAAAACTTCGAATTACCGCCTTGAACAGCTCTTCTTTGGTCTTGAAGTAAAGATACAAAAGACCCTTGCTGACACCGGCGCGCTTGGCCACGTCGTCAACCCGAGTTGCCGAATACCCGTTCTCGGCAAACACGGCCAGTGCGGCCTGGGTGATTTCTGCAGGACGGTCGTCCTTCCGGCGCTGGAATTTGCGGGAGGGCATAACGGCTCTTAATGACTGTTGGGTCAGTAAGTGTAATTGATGACTGTCGGGTCAGCAAGGGTTTTTTGGGGTTGGGGGGGGTTGGTATATGGCACGGGGCCTGCGGCCCGGCGAAACGTTTGCGAGATGGCGGCCTCCGGTTCCCTCCGGTCCGCTTTATTCCCGCAAACGTTTCGCCGGGCCGCAGGTCCCCTCTCATCATTCTGACGTAGTTCGATCATTAATCGCGCCTCTACAGGCGCGATAAAACTCAACACACCAAGAGAGATGACAAGGGCGTGGCTCATGGGTGGTCTTGTCAGGACTGTCGAGAGGCATGGATGCCGAACGCCAAGCCCTACATGGACGTACTTGCGGGCGTGTCCTGACAAGGCCACCCATGAACCACGCCCGCCTGCCACTAACCTAAAGTGCAATAAACTGGATCACTGCCGCCAAAGCCGAATATTTTTCACCGAGCCCTCAAAATCAGACCGAAACGGATTGATGTCCAAACCCCCTCTGCGATTGTAGCGGGCATAGACAGTCAGCTTCTGCGGGCCACATTGCTTCTTGATATCAACGAAAATCCGCTCCACGCAAGCTTCGTGAAAATCGTTGTGTTGGCGGTAGGACACCAGGTAATTCAGCAGGCTGGTCTCATCGATCTTCGGCCCGCTGTAGCGGATCAGGATGCTGCCGGCATCGGGTTGGTTGGTGACCGGGCAGTTGCTGTAGAGCAAGTGGGAATGGAGTTCTTCCAGTTCGACATCGGGTAAGTCGCTTTTTAAAAGTGACGGGTCGACGTCCTTGCTTGAGGTGCTTGCCGGGCTCGCATCTATGCATTTGCCGGGCAATTGCGAGACCTGATGCTCGTGCCAGGTATTTGCGGGGGAGATCTTCACCAGGACTAAGGTACCGGCAGTTTTACTCAGGTCGTCTTGAATGACGTCTCTTACACTGGCCCGATTCTCAAAGCGACTCATCGACAGCGAATTCAGGTACAGCTTTAGCGATTTGGACTCGACGATGCAGGGCGATACGGCGGGGACGCGTATTTCTGCAGTGGCGACGATCGGTTTGCCGTTGGTATCGAGCCAGGTCAGCTCCCATGCGCTCCACAAATCGACGCCCGAGAACGGCAATTCCTCGCTTAAGCCCAAGCTGCTGCGGGCCTCAATTCGCGGTACTGCGAACAGCAATTCCGGACTGTAGGTTGAGGGATATCGGGTGGCTTCTACAAGCGGGTTTTTGCTCATTTTTAAAGCTGGAATCGTCTGTTGGCGAATGGAGCGGTAGTGTAATATATCCGCCCTTTTGCACCGAGTCTCCTTCAGTGTTGCAGCTAATCACGAACGCCCATGTATTTGCCCCGCAAGACCGCGGAATCTGTCACCTGTTGGTCGGCGGTGGTCGCGTGCTTGGGATCAGCAAGGACCTGGATGAACTGGCATCACCTGGTGCGAGGCAGATTGATATCGGCGGCCGGCGTCTGATTCCGGGATTCATCGACGGTCATGCACACGTAACCGGGGGTGGTGGAGAATCCGGATTCAAGAGTCGGGTCCCGCCGGTGGCCCTGGGCCAATTTACGACGGCCGGCGTCACCAGCGTGGTTGGGGTACTCGGCACCGATGACACGACACGCGATACGCGCTCGCTGGTTGCGCAAACACGGGGTTTACGTGAAGAAGGTTTAAGCGCGTGGTGCCATACGGGTGGCTATCATATTCCACCGGTAACGCTGACCGGCAGCGTAACCGACGATATAGTCTTCATTGATCCGGTGATTGGCGTCGGCGAGGTTGCCATCAGTGATCACCGTTCGAGTCAGCCGAC
>SMVA01238075.1_pt1 | contig 14653 bp, 16 predicted proteins | sample 2456451 | NCBI WGS metagenome assembly SMVA01 (sample SAMN11095933, study PRJNA526329) | marine sediment metagenome | biome: Marine sediment; feature: Surficial sediment; material: Deep marine sediment; isolation source: Hadal surficial sediment | place: Pacific Ocean | collected 2014-05 | depth...
GTTCTCTGGCAAATGGGGACTCTGAGTGTATGGTGGGAGCGCATGAGCACCGGTGAGACGGCCGCCGCGGTCGAAGAGCCAGCCTAAACAGAAGGTTGATCTCGCTCCTAGTGGCCGGCGGGGTAGAGTGGGGATGATTTGGCTCTAGTCTGAATGTCGCCTTTGGGTCGATACTGTTGAAAAACTCCGTATTACGATGATCAGAAAATTCAAAGGAAGTTTTTAAAGACCTGGTGCGCGAATCACAGATCAATTGTGCCGTTCTGAGTTGCGTCAGGCCGGATTTTCATACGACTTCTGCTACCCCCCTCGTACATACAGTACGCAATGCCGTTCAAATCGCAAATAAAATCGCCGCTCATTTCAAAACAGAGTTTTTCAACAGAATAGGCCAAAAGCAGCCACTCAGTTTCTCCAGTTTTGAATGTTCTGAGCGTCCGCTTTTGAGAAAATCGGACGTTCGGAGAAGCAAAACAGAGAAGCAACTAAGGTGAACCAGCATGAATCAAGGTGAGGTAAGACACCCCGAAAGCCAGTTCTTAGCGGCTCTCAGGTCTTGTAGGGTCAGCTTAACTAAAACTTAAAAGCCGTTGTCCGAAAGGACGCGCCGGTTCGATTCCGGCTCCGGGCACCAGGTTTGCCTGCAATCCAGATCGCGGGCATAGCCGACCGGTGCAAACCTACCTTTAGTAAATAAGATGGGGTTTCGTTACAGGAAAAATTCAAACCACAAGCTGCAATTTCTTTTGCCCGAACAAATCAGTCGGATTGGCTATGCGCTAATAGAATCGACACGGCCTAGAAATTGACCAACCAATTAAAAACCGAAAGTCGATTTCCTCGCCTTTCTCGCATCTAGTTAACCCGAAAAATAAACTTCATTACGTCAGAATTTTCACGCTCCCACTTTTCGCATGTTCGCTTGTGGGTCCATCGCTTGAGCGCTCCTGCATTTTCCAGTTGGAGCATATAGATCGCCTGCATGACCTCTGCATTGTAGAGCCCGCAGGCTTCGTCGTAATAAAGTCCTAAATCATCCCAGCGTCGTGCAATTTCGTCGGCCATTCTTCCGCACAAGTCACCTTGTCGCCGGCTTTCGTTCAACGGCGATAAAGTCGGGTACCTTTCATCCACAAACTTCTGGACATTTTTGAGAAATTGCTGCCTTTCTTCATCGTTCAAAGTCAGTCTCGTTGCAGAACGCATGGCCAATCCTCTTGCGGTCAATTTAGTCGCCCAATGGAAGCTATATGCCTCTCGCATAACAGTAGAAGATCGCGCTCGTTGGGAGTTGTCCAAAAACGTCAGCGCTTGGTCTTTAGACCTCAGATCGGCTTTGGCAGGACGAATAAATCCACCCTGTCGCTGCCAGGCGGCCTGGTCGTCTTACTCATTTGCCTTTGTGCGACAGGGAAACGCCGCGCACAAGAGTCATGCGAATTAGCGAGCGCAGATGCGAAATGACCGGGAGTTGAGGTATTGGGGCAAGACCCAGGCTCCCACCCCCGGCAAAGTACGAATACCACAAGGAACGGCCAATCAAATCGAAGGAGACCGGTATTGAACACATTCAACGTTACCAGGCACGATCAGCGCGACCAGATCTCACGCAAAGCGTCACGCAGAGGAATGAGCATCAGTCCGGTGTATGGGCAATATGCCATTACATTCTCACCGGAACGTATCGAACACCTGCGTCGTACGACCGGTAAGCTGAAGCCCGGCGTGATCGCGCTGTGCGGCACTCTCGATGAGGTCGAAGATTTTCTGCAAGGCGTTGAAAGGACCGCCGAATAGATAAGGCGGGGCCCTCACATCCGGGCTAGTGCTGCGCCAGCAATCGTGCAATCCGGTGCCCCGCCAGAATGACCTGTGAGCGGGCGAGCTCGGTGGCATTCGACAGGTAATATTCTGACAATACAATTTCAGGAAACTCATCTTTTGTCAGGCCGGTAATCAATTGTTCTTTCACATCTTCCGTATAGACATGCGTCTTCGCCATTTGAAAATGGCGCCTCGCCCAAAAATTGATTGAGCCTATTGCAACATTGTCTACTGCAAGAATGTCCCGGGTCAGATCTCCAGGCTCAAGGTTTTCGAAATTATTCGGCAAGCCATCCCATGCGGCATGCAGGTTTATTGGTCCATCTTCCCATTGCACATTGATACTGTTTCCGCCCCTGTCACCTTTCGGATAATAGGCGCGACTGAACAAGGAAACGTTGTGCAGGGGTTGGTGCATGTCGCCAACCAGATGCAAAATCCAGCAAAGTGCCACGGCTTTTTCGGTATCGGCTGCATCATCATCAGCCCACAACAGCAGGTTTCCTTTCAACGCCTGAATCACATTCAGGTTTTGCCGCAACGGCGGCGCAAATTCTGTGGACATGTTGTGATTGAGTTTACCCTCGAGTTCCTGTTCATCAGAATCTTCAAGATAGATCGGCAAATTGATGTAGTGCCACGTAGCGCGGTTATATTTGGCCCGATTGTGGTCATCCAGCCCAAGGGCAATGTCAGGCCAGATCGATGCTTGCTCAAACAGCCACAGAGCTTGCTCAATATCGGTAGCGGTGGCGATTTCATCCGGCATGGCATCCAGAAAATCTTCGTCAAAGCGCGGGTGTGCTGCCAGAATCCGGCTGACATATTGTTTTTCTTCCGGACGAAGCAGTTCGTACGCTATTTTGGCTGTTGCCTTGTGGCCTGTCCCGTTCCAGGCAACGGCGGGCACGGCCCAAAGCAATATCACTACCGTCATTAATGATGCGGTGTAACTACCAACGTTCTTACGATTATTTACGCTGCTGGCCAACAGGAAGACTCCGGTCAAGTACTCGTCAGTGGAGGATAACATTGCTATTGGAAGTCGGGGCAATCGCGGCAGGTGCAAGGCTTTTTGGCACAGGTTAGGATAGGGTATGGCCAAGCTTTACTTCTATTACTCGTCAATGAATGCGGGCAAATCCACTGCGCTGCTGCAGTCGAGCTACAACTATCGTGAACGCGGAATGAACACACTGATTCTTGCGCCCGACTTTGATGATCGTTACGGGGTCGGCAAAGTCACTTCCAGAATTGGCCTTGAATCGCAGGCGACGATCTTTCGCGGTGAAGACGATCTGTACAAGCTGATCAAGGCGAAAGTCGACGACGCTGGATTGCACTGTGTGCTGATCGACGAAGCGCAATTCTTAAGCAAAGAACAGGTTTTCCAACTGGGCGAAGTAACCGACGAATTGAATATTCCTGTGCTTGCCTATGGTCTGCGCACAGACTTCCAGGGCGAACCATTTCCCGGCAGCAAATACCTGCTCGCATGGGCGGACAACATAAAAGAATTGAAGGCCATTTGTTTTTGCGGTGGCAAGGCAACCATGGTGATCCGGCTCGATCAGGACGGCAATGCGATCACGCAGGGCTCGCAAGTCGAGATCGGTGGCAACGATCGATACGTTTCGATGTGCCGCAAGCATTTCAAGGCGAACTATTTCAGAGAAACGCTGGTGCCACTGCACCAGTTGCCGTTAGACGTTATTGAAGAACCGGACTAGTAAAAACGTGAGACCCCCCGGCTCTGCCGGGGAGACAGCCCAGGTTTGACCATTGCGGAAATCGCAAAGTAAGTTCAAAGCGTAGCGGCGAAAATTTGTAGCAGCGAGAAATTATGAGACGAGCAGGGTGTTTGGAGGGCAAGCGTATGGAGCAAATGTCAATCGCCCGCTGGGCGGGCTCCTACAATTCTTATTAGCACCTGTAGCCCGCCCAGCGGGCGAATTTACTACGCGAAGCGGTCCCGTCAAGCCACTTTGAGCAGCTCACAAACTAAAGCCCCAGGCTTTGCCTGGGGATACTTACTCACCGTCGCCAGAGGCTTCTTTGATGTCATCGGCGATGGGCATCAACTGGGTATTTTCCTTTGCCAATACACGGCGCATGTCTTCCAGTGATTTCATCACGATGGTGTCACTGAAGCCGAGACCTTCCAGGGCCACCCGGTCTCGTGCAGCAGGATCGACAAACTTGATGCCATAATTACCAATAGTAATGATGTCATTGTCAATCAGGACCTGGTTCGAAATCCTGCGAGAATTGACGAACGTGCCATTGGAACTATTGAGATCCATGAGCAAAGTAGCTTTGTCGTTGCGCACAAACATGGCGTGATGGCGGCTGACGAAACTGCTGTCGATTGACAAATCATTGTGCTTTGAGCGGCCTACAAGTAACCGTGGTCCATCGAGGACAAGTTTCTTGACCGTTTTGCCATTGTGCGTCAGGTATAGGGTTGGTGGCGGAACACTCGCACCTTCCTTAGCGGCCGTTTTCGCGTCCCCGGCAATCGCAGTATCCTCGGCGAGGGTGCTGTCCGGAATCGCCGGCCGCTCAATATGTTCACGCCGGACCGGACAATATTCCGCTTTTGCCAGTGCCAGCAATGCCAGTCGATCGACGATTCCAGGCCAGCCACCTGAAGCGGCGTGCAACTCATCGCAAACATCGTCCGGGAAAACGTTTTCCGGATCGAAACAGCCACCTGAGCGCATTTTCGCAAACAGATAATCCGTAAGCTCGTCCACAGTCAAGGGCGCAAGGTGGAAGTCTCCCGACAGGCGTTTTGCGATCCCCTCCATTGCCGGGGCTTTGGTAATGTATTGAATTGGTCGATCGCTGACCAAAACCAGTCGCAGGGCGAATTTTTCCCTGACGCGAATCCTGGCCAGCTCGCACAATACGTGCAATGCGCTGGGATTCATCGCATGGGTGTTTTCAATGATGCACAGTGGCGGCTTGCCGGACGCGGTTTGCTGCAGAATGAAAACCTTGACCATGTTGATGAGTTCGTTGACCGAATTGAACTTATGTTCAAAACCGAACTGGCTCAGCATCGCTTCCAGCAGCGCCGTGGTATTCAGGCCCGCGCCATCAACAACCGCCACTGCACTTTTTGTGCCCTGTAACTCTGCAAAATGCCGGATTATGGTCGTCTTGCCGGACAGTGTTGGACCTTGAAAAAGGCCCAGGCCATGGATGTTCTTATAGGTCTGCTCAAGAAACTCGAACGCTTCCTCCTGTGCCGCGTAGCCGACAAAGACCAACGGCCGCCCATGCGAGCGAAACGGTTGCTCCTGTAATCCGGCGGCGCGTAACTCCATATTTTTGAACCCGGTGGCAGTTGTAATTTGTCTTTCTGATACAGTTACTTTCCAAATTGTCTTGTTTTGAAAAGGTAACGTGGTCGTTCAGTCTACTTTTGGATCGTACGACTTGCAATTCGTGCAGGCGTGTTTTCTTTGCTCTCGGAGAGACCCAAAACTTAATTGGTAATTTACCTTATAATTGGATTGTTAGTTGTTGGTATATAACATAAAAATGATATCCGTAAAGACCACATTTTCTGTCGTCGAACAGAGACAGGTGAGGCTAAGACTTTGACTGCAAAGCTGTCCGGGAAAGACCTTTGTCTGTTGCGCGGGGATCGTTGTCTTTTTCAAAATTTAAATTTCGCGCTTAACCGCGGTGAGTTGTTGCTGGTTGAGGGCCAAAATGGTTGTGGCAAAACCAGTTTGCTACGCGCGATCGCCGGGCTGCTCGACTTTGAAACGGGACAGGTCGACTGGAACGGTCAATCAATCATGGCCAATCACCAGTCTTTTCGCTCTGACCTGGTATGGCTTTCACACCGCGTGGGTTTCAAGGGGGATTTAACGCTCGTTGAGAATTTGTCGTTTGAAGGGGGTCTGCGAGCCACAGCAAGCGAACTCCTGCAGTCTTCTCTTGATCGCCTGGGTCTGGCACGGCTGACGGAGCTGCCGTTTCGCGCCTTGTCGGCCGGTCAGCAGCGTCGGGTTGCCCTGGCGCGCATGCTGATGGCCAAAGCGCCGCTATGGATAATGGACGAACCCTTTACTAACCTCGATAGCAGCGGGCAGGCGCTGGTCCGGGAGCTCATCGCGGAGCATATTGGGCGCGATGGCCTGTGCGTCGTTGCATCACATCAGAGTATCGAACTGGATGCTCCAGTTAGACGGGTGCCACTCTGATGACGAACGGCGAAAACGCGACGCCGGGACTGTGGCAGGGCTTTGTGGCCGTCATCAGGCGCGACCTGTTGCTGGCCTGGAAACGACCTGGCGACATATTGAACCCACTGTTCTTTTTCGCGATGGTTTGCACTTTGTTTCCGTTGGCGGTCGGTCCGAGCTCGGAGCAGTTGTCTTTGAGTGGTCCTGGAATCGTCTGGGTTGCCGCTTTGCTGGCGACACTACTGTCCCTCAACAGCCTTTTTCTCAGTGATTTTGAGGATGGCAGCCTGGATCAGCTGATCTTGAGCCCACAGCCATTGCCATTGCTTGCGCTCGGCAAGACTGTCGCACACTGGCTCTCTGCCGGTTTGCCACTGGTGCTGGTGTCGCCACTGGTAGCGGTGACCTTTCATATGCCCGGCCGCACCGTTGGCGTCATGATGCTGACCCTGACCTTTGGCACGATGAGTCTGAGTTTGCTTGGTGCGATCGGTGCAGCACTTACCGTCGGCCTGCATCGGGGGACGGCATTGCTGAGTTTGTTAATTCTGCCACTGGCCATGCCGGTGTTAATATTCGGCGCCAGGACCGTCGCGCTCGCTGCGGCGGATGATGCTGTCTCGGCGGGCATTTACTTTCTCTGTGCCTATTGCATCCTGGCCTTGAGCCTCGCACCATTCGCGACGGCCGCAGCATTGAAAATCAGCAACGAGTAATTCAACGATTATGTGGAAGTTCCTGCACAAACTGGCATCACCGCCGCACTTTTACGACCTGTCGGCGAAAATCATCCCGTGGTTCATCGTGCCCGGTGCAATTCTGGTGATCTATGGGACGATCGCCGGGCTGTTCTATGCGCCGCCCGATTATCAGCAAGGGGACGCATTCCGCATCATCTATGTACACGTACCAGCAGCTTATCTGTCGATGCTCGCCTACACGGTGATGGCCGTGTCAGCCGGTATTGGCCTGATCTGGCGCATTAAGCTATCCCATGCCGTCGCGGCTGGCGCAGCTCCGTTGGGCGCCTGGTTCACGTTCCTCGCGCTGATCACCGGCTCGATCTGGGGCCGGCCGATGTGGGGAACCTGGTGGGAGTGGGGCGATCCAAGACTGACATCCGAACTGATCATGCTGTTCCTGTATTTTGGCTACATGGCGCTCAGAGCTGCGATTGATGACACGGCGAAAGCGGATAAAGCCAGTGCTGTACTGGCGCTCGTCGGCGCTGTGAATATCCCGATCATTCACTTCTCAGTAGAGTGGTGGAGTTCGCTGCACCAGGGAGCAACACTGGTGCGCGCTGACGGGCCGGCAATGCCCACTGAGATGCTCTATCCGCTGCTGGCCATGATCCTCGGTTTCTCGTTTATTTTCGGTGCGTTGTTGCTGGGAAGGGTACGATCCGAGGTGCTGTTCCGTGAACGCCGTTCACGCTGGGTACGCAGCCTGGTCTTATCATCGGGAGAGCAGGGATGATGGAAGTGCTGGCGATGGGCGGTTACGGCGTATATGTATGGAGTTCTTTCGGTTTAACCCTGATTGTTGTCATCATTTGCGTGGTGCAGGTCAAACGCCGTCACCGGCAGGTAGTTAGCGACATCAAAACGCGCCTTCGCGCGATGGAAGCAGATCAATGAAACCAAGACAACAACGAATGCTCGCAGTAGGTCTGGCCGGTGCTGGCATTGTGATTGCGGCTGCGCTAACGCTGCAGGCATTCAAAGAAAACATGATGTTCTATATCGAAATTTCGGAAGTTGCCAAGGGCAATTATCCGCAGGATCGCACTTTTCGAGTGGGCGGCCTCGTTGTGGAAGGTAGCGTAAGGCGACAACCTGGAGAGCTGGAAGTGGAGTTCGCCGTTTCAGATCTCAAGAACGAATTGGTAATTACCTATAACGGCATTCTACCGGATCTGTTTCGGGAAGGTCAGGGCATCATTGCCCACGGCCAGATGAGCAATGACGGCACATTCACAGCCGATGAAGTTCTGGCAAAACATGACGAAAATTACATGCCGCCGGAAGTCGCCGAAACGCTGGCAAAAAATGCCGCGGCGCAAAAAGCAGCACGCGACGCGGAACAGGCACAACAGTGATACCTGAAATCGGACATTTTGCGCTGATCCTGGCGCTCTCACTGGCAGTTTGCCAGAGCGTTCTGCCCCTGCTTGGGGCATACCGCAATAATGCTGCCATGATGAGCGTCGCGCGCCCGGCAGCACTTGGGCAACTCGTTTTTATCATGATATCTTTTGGCTGCCTGACGTGGTCATTCCTGCAAAGCGACTTTAGTGTTTTGTATGTTGCCAATCATTCCCAGCTCGCCTTACCTACCATTTACAAGGTATCAGCGGTCTGGGGCGCACACGAGGGCTCTTTGATACTTTGGGTCCTGCTGCTCGCTGGCTGGACTGTCGCAGTGAGTCGTTACAGCTCCGAGCTGCCGGATGCCTTTGCGGCGCGAGTCCTGGGCGTTCTTGGTTTGCTGAGTTGCGGATTCTTGTTGTTTACCTTGCTGACATCGAATCCGTTTGAGCGGTTGTTTCCGGCGCCAATGGATGGTGCGGACCTTAATCCACTGTTGCAGGATCCTGGCCTCGCTATTCACCCGCCAATTCTTTACGCAGGATACGTGGGTTTTTCCGTGGCCTTCGCCTTCGCCATTGCGGCCATGTTGACTGGCACCCTGGATCAGGCTTGGGCTCGCTGGACGCGCCCCTGGACGACCTGGGCGTGGCTGTTCCTGACCGTTGGTGTCGCACTGGGTAGCTGGTGGGCTTATTACGAACTCGGCTGGGGTGGCTGGTGGTTCTGGGATCCGGTCGAAAACGCCTCTTTCATGCCCTGGCTTGCCGGTACGGCGTTGATTCACTCGTTGGCCGTCACCGAGAAACGCGGGCTGTTCAAGAGCTGGACGTTGCTGCTTTCAATTACCGCCTTTTCACTGAGCCTGCTGGGTACCTTCCTGGTTCGCTCGGGCATCCTGATTTCGGTGCATGCATTCGCTACGGACCCGGGGCGTGGGCTGTTTATCCTTGCATTCCTTGGTGTAACCATCGGCGGTGCATTGGCGCTGTATGCATGGCGAGCGCCAGGACTTGATTCCGATGCAGGCTTTCGGGCGTTGTCCCGGGAGACATTCCTGCTGCTGAACAATGTATTGCTGATCATTGCCGCGACACTCATTCTCGCCGGTACGCTCGCGCCACTGATTGTGGACGTATTCGAAGCTGGCAAGATTTCTGTCGGGCCACCGTGGTTTGAAATTGCGTTTGCTATCCCGATGGTGCCACTCGTCTTGCTGATTGGTGTGGGCATGCATACCGCCTGGCGTACTCAGGCGATCCAGCCATTGTTTGATCAACTGAAAATTCCCGCGTTCATCGCTATTGTTGCCGGAATCCTGATTCCGATCGTGGTATACGGTCGATTCGGCGTCCTGCTGACAGTTGGCGTCATCGCCGGACTCTGGATCATGATCGTGTCATTGATCCACCCCTATCGATCCTTGCGCCGGGCAGCAGGTACGCCTCGGATGACGCGTGGCGTTCTGGGCATGTCCATCGCACATTTCGGTGTTGGCATGTTTGTGATCGGTGTAACGATCGTCTCAGCTTTCACTGAAGAAGTGGATGTCAGCGTGCGCCCGGGCGAGTCAGTTACGGTGGCTGGTTACGATTTCGAATTGCGTAGTTTGCGCAATGTCGAGGGACCCAATTACCAGGCGGTCGAGGGCGAGATCGAGATTCGCCGGAATGGCGAGTTTATCGGCCAATTGCGACCACAAAAGAGAACCTATCTCGTACAGCAAAGCCCGATGACCGAGGCGGGCATTCTGGCCAGCTGGAACCGTGATTTGTTTGTCGCACTGGGTGATCCGCTGGGCAACGAGGCCTGGAGCCTGCGGGTGCAATACAAACCGATGATTCGCTTTATCTGGATGGGCGCATTTGTCATGGCGTTTGGCGGATTGGTTGCCTCCAGCGACCGCCGCTATCGACTGACAGCGAAAGCCAGGGAAAAATCGACCAGGATGAGTGGAGAGCCAGCCTGATGATGCGTTACCTGGCACCGTTGGTTGTTTTCGCCATCATGATTCCCGTTTTCATGGTCGGCCTGAAGCGGGATCCGACGATGTTGCCCTCGCCGTTTCTCGACAAGCCGGCACCGCAATTTGAATTGCCAAAATTGAAAGACCTCAGTCAAACGGTTGGTAGCAAGGATTACGCCGGACAGATTGCGCTCGTCAATGTATGGGCGACCTGGTGTGTTGGTTGCCGCCAGGAACACGACTTTCTGGTGCGCCTGTCGCAGGAAAATCCGCTACCGATTTACGGATTAAACTGGCGGGATCGTCGCATAGACGGACTTGCGTGGCTGGAGAAGCTTGGCGATCCCTATGTGGCATCGGGTTATGATGCCGACGGTCGGGCAGGAATCGACTGGGGCGTGTATGGTGCGCCGGAGACATTCCTGATCGGCCAAAATGGCCTGGTTTTGTACAAACACCTGGGACCACTGAATCGTGTGATCTGGGAGCGCGAATTCCTACCAAGAATTGCAGCAGATGGTGGTGCAGTCCAATGAAAAAACTTTTTGTTGTGATTTCGTTTCTATGCCTGTCATCGGCTGGCGTATTTGCGATCGATTCCAGCAAGCCATTTGATGACCCGGTACTCCAGGCACGTTACGAAACGATTATTTCTGAAGTACGTTGCCTGAAATGCCAGAACCAGACAATCAAGGACTCGAATGCATTTCTCGCCGCCGACCTGCGACGTGAAATTCGCCGCATGCTTGCTGAGGGCATGACGGATGCGCAGATATACGATTTTCTGGTCGTGCGTTACGGCGAGTTCGCGCTTTATCGTCCGCTCATGAGTGGCAAAACCTTGGTTTTGTGGATCGCTCCGGGCCTGTTTATTTTGCTCGGTGCTATCGTCGCAATTCGTGTTGTGCGGGCCAGAATGTCCATGCCGATCGATGATGAAGAGTTAGAACCAGACCAGGCAGCGAACTAAGCGATGCTCTGGATTATATTTGGCGGCATGCTGTTTGCGGCAGTGTTGATCGTAGCAATACCACTTTACAAAACCGAAAAGAGCCTGTCGGCAACATCATTACTTTCGGTCGTTGCCGTAATCGCGATCGCCGCCATTATTTACTCGCAAATTGGCACGCCAGCAGTGTCAACCGACGCGACCGAGACACCGAATGTTGAAGCGATGGTTGCTTCTCTGGCGGCGCGTTTGCGGGAAAACCCGGACGACGTTGAAGGCTGGAAGATGCTCGGCCGCTCCTATCTGCAGCTGAAGAATTTTGACGGTGCCATCACCGCGTACGAACAGGCTGTGAACCTGGATTCCGGACAGAATGCCCAATCACTGGCCGACCTCGGCGAAGTAATCATGCTGAGCGACCCTCGAACGTTGCATGATCGGGCCGGTGAACTGTTTGAAAATGCGTTGGTCATTGATCCTAACAACCCAAAAGCCCTGTTTTACTCTGGTATGGCGGCTATAGACCGCGGTGAAGCGGAACTTGCTGCCGAGCGCTGGGAGGCGTTGCTCGCCACATCACCCCCACCGAATATCGAAAGCATGCTGCGGCAACGCATTGCCGGGTTACGTGGTGAAACGGTGGAAGTTCCGGCACAGGATTCGTCTCTGGTTATCCATGTAAACGTGTCTTTAGGTGCGGCAGCAGCCGCTGTTGTCGCTACGGATGCGATCGTATTCATCATTGCCCGCGATCCGGCACAACCATCGCCGCCGCTTGCCGCGGTCAGGAGACGCGTGTCCGAACTACCGGCGGTGATTGAGATTGGTGACGCAGACGCCATGATCCCTGGCCGGGTACCATCCGCTTTCAAGACGGTGGAAATCGTTGCGCGGGTCTCTGTATCCGGGCAACCGATTGCGCAGTCCGGCGACTGGTTTGGTCAACAGGTCATCGACACGTCTGCCGCAGAGGAAGTGCAGATTACGATCCATCAGCTTGTTCCGTAATTTGCTCGCAAACACGATACGAGTTCGCTGCAACCCCATAAAACCAATATCGGTGTCAACAAAGCGCGAAGTTTTGGCGCAATTGCAGGCAATCGCCCGTGCCGATAGACGGATAATCAAGTGGATCCAGAACGTGTATCTATCGTACGGCGGGCTCCTACAGTTGCTAATTAGAATTGTAGGAGCCCGCCCAGCGGGCGATTGCCTGGCAGGCTTATAGCCAGTGCTTGACAGTGGACGGCCTGTGCCCGGATATTGTACTGACCAGATGCCGGGGGGGCACCAATACGTGGACAAGTTTGAGCTGATCAAAACAGCACACGGGCATCAACTGAAGGTGCCAAAACGTGGCACCTCGCTGCTGCGTTACCCGTTGTACAACAAAGGCACCGGCTTTTCGCCAGAGGAACGCAAGCGTTTCGGCCTGGAAGGCCTGTTGCCCTCGCAACACAACGATATCGACACGCAGGCGCAACGGGTTTTCAATACCATCATGTTCAACGAGGATCCCGTCGGGCGGCACATCGGGTTAGCGGCGCTGCAGGATCGCAATGAACACCTCTATTACAAGATCCTGAGCCTGCATCTTGAAGAACTTATGCCGATCGTCTACACGCCGACGGTTGGCAAAGCCTCACAATATTTCAGTCGTGTTTTTCGACGCGCACGCGGCATCTGGATCACACCGGAGTACATGGGTCGCATAGAGCAGATACTGCGCAACGCAGCACCTTTTTCCGGGGTCCAGCTGATGGTGGTCACCGATAACGAATCAATACTCGGCATTGGTGACCAGGGTGCTGGTGGTATGGCAATCAGTGTCGGCAAACTTGCGCTGTACTGCGCTGGGGCGGGAATTCATCCGGCACGCACATTACCAATCAGCCTTGATGTCGGCACCAACAATCAATCCTTGCTTGATGACCCGCTCTATCTTGGCTGGCGCGAGACACGCTTGCGTGGTGCGAAATATGACGAGTTAATTGACGAGTTCGTTACCGCAGCACGCGCAGTATTTCCGGACGTTGTCATTCAATGGGAAGACTTCCGCAAAGAAAACGCACTCAAAATTCTGGATAAATACCGGCACCAGGTGCCATCCTTCAACGATGACATACAGGGTACCGGCGCCGTTGCGCTCGCTTGTATCCTGGCTGCGTGTCGCATCACGAGCACAGATATCAAAGAACACCGTGTACTGATTTACGGCGCGGGTGCAGCGGGTCTTGGGATCGCACGCCAGATCAAAGTTGAAATGCAGCGAGCTGGCCTGAGCGGGGAAGATTTGCAACGGGCAATCCTGGTGATGGACAGTCGCGGCATCCTGAGCGATGACCGTAAATTCGACGACTACAAACAGGAGCTGGCGTGGCCCGCGGCGCTGGCAGCTGATCTCGAACTGAACGATGCACAACGACGCACCCTGGAACGTGTGGTCGGCGCGTACCAACCCACGGTCCTGATCGGCACCTCAGGGCAGGGCGGCTCGTTCGATGAAGAAACCATCCGCACGATGGCAGCGGCAACAGAGTTCCCGGTCGTTCTGCCAATGTCCAATCCAACATCGATCAGTGAGGGTACGCCCGAGAGTATATTGCGCTGGACGCACGGGAAGGCGCTGGTTGCAACTGGCAGCCCGTTTGAGGACGTTCCGATGCGCGGTGGACCGCAGAGAATCGGCCAGGCGAACAATGTTTTCATATTTCCCGGCCTCGGCCTCGGCACCATTATCAGTGGCGCTACGGAAGTCACAGCAAACATGATCAGCACGGCGTCGCAGGCGCTGGCCGATAGTCTCGGCGATGACGAACTGGCGGCGCGCTGCCTGATGCCGGAAGTTACACGCTTATGGGATGTGACCGGGGCAGTGGCATTTGCCGTTGCCCAGTGCGCAATGAATGATGGCGTAGCGGAAAAAATGGACAGCAAGACGTTACAAAGCAAACTCGATGACTATCGCTGGGTATCTGCGTATCCGGATTTTGTTACTGATTGACTCGACTCGATTCTGCTGGAGATAGAAATTGAACAGTGATGAAACAATTGAAGCGGCACCGATGTGTTTTGCCTGTGGCGCTGACAATCCGATCGGCTTGCAAATAAAATTCGAAATTGCAGATGAACGATGTACCGGGCAATTCACCGGCACCGAAAATCATGTTGGTTTCGAAAACACGGTGCATGGTGGAATTATTTATTCTGCACTCGATGATGTCATGGCTAACACCCTGTACCTGCAAAACCTCAAGGCGCACACAGCGCGCTGCGAAATTCGTTATCGACAGGCGTTGGCAGTCGGACAAACCATCAACCTGACCGGCTGGATCGAAAGCAAGCGACGCAGACTGATTGTTCTCAAAGGTGAAGCCCGGCTTGCCGACGATGATACGTTGATCGCAGATTGCGAAGCGAGCTTCATGCTGGCCTAGTAGTAACGGGAGCCCCCAGGCTCTACCGGGGAGGCAGCCCAGGTTGGACAATTGTGGAAATCGCAAAGTAAGTTCAAAGCGTAGCCGCGAAAATTTGTACCAGGGAGAAGTTATGAGACGAACAGGGTGTTTGGAGGGCAAGCGTATGGAGCGAATATCAATCGCCCGCTGGGCGGGCTCCTACA
>SMVA01393090.1_pt1 | contig 14650 bp, 13 predicted proteins | sample 2456451 | NCBI WGS metagenome assembly SMVA01 (sample SAMN11095933, study PRJNA526329) | marine sediment metagenome | biome: Marine sediment; feature: Surficial sediment; material: Deep marine sediment; isolation source: Hadal surficial sediment | place: Pacific Ocean | collected 2014-05 | depth...
CCTGGCATCCAAACTCTCGCACGAACTGCGCACGCCGTTAGCCATAGTGACGTCTTCACTCGAAAACCTGGAGCACGAACCACTAAGTGATTCGTCAGCGAAGTACACGGTGCGCGCACTCGAAGGAACCGACAGGCTGCGACGGATTCTGAGTGCAATGAGCGAAGCAAGCCGCGTTGAAGAGCTAATGTCCAGCATTGAAATGGAACCGTTCGACATGCGCGCTGTACTCGCCTCGACTATCGCGGCATATCGCGACGTATACCCGGAACGCAAATTTCAGTTCGACTGCACGCTGCAAAGCGTCGCGACAACAGGATCTCCCGAGTTGATTATTCAGATGCTGGACAAACTCATCGACAACGCGGTCGATTTCAGCGCCGAGTCCGATACGATCGAAGTGGGCCTGATCACCGCTGGCCCCGAACTGCAGTTACGAGTCATGAACCCTGGCCCGCCACTGCCCGAACGCATGCGCACGCAGTTGTTCGACTCATTGGTGTCAATGCGCGGCGACAACAAGAGTCGTCACCTGGGTCTGGGCCTGTATATCGCGCGCCTCATTGCGGAAGGACATGACGGCAGCATCGTTGCACATGATGTTGCGAATGGCGTGGCTTTCGTTGTGCATCTGCCGCGAATAGCCGACGATCAGACCCCCAGTTAAAAAGATCGGGATCGCAGACGTATCGTGCCCTTGTTGCGGTATTTGACAGGTGGGGTCAACGGGATGTCGAGTACTAACCGGCCTTCAATCTCGTAAGCAATATCCTGACGAACACCCTGGCGAACGATAAATAACAATTGCGGGGCTGTCTGCAGCAGATTGAGGTCAACACTGATCGCGAACTGGGCATCACCGTCTGCCGGCACCGTAAACTCGCTGGCCGTTTCGCCGCTGGCAAAACGCTGCCCGTTAAGCTTCACGCCGTAGCTTACGTTGCTAATGGGTAGCGGAAAGGGATTTGGATTGGCAACATCGAATGACAGCACGAACGTCTGGCTCTTGAAGCCCAGCCCCACCATCTGGACATCGTTCAACTCGACGCGCGGTGCGCGTAAAAAATCTTCCGGAATCGTTGCACAGGCCGACAGAACGCACGTTAGCAGCGCAAGCAGAACAAACTCTCTGGTCCGTGTTTTCATTTCAGCCTAGTGCCGCTCCTTGCCCAACTTGCTCCAGCGCGCCGAGATAAGTTGCCACTCATCACCGTCAAGTTCCAGCTCCAACGAGAAATTGTACGCGTCGGCGCTGAATCCCAGTACGCCCTCATTGCTTCCGACCATGCCGACGCTGAGCTCAACTTCCGCCGCGGAGTTGCCAATTATACGTATCTGCCGGATCGAGGTAAGCAGCGAAATATTGTCTTGCCGCAGAAAATAAAGCCACAACATTTTCTCGATATCATCACGCTCGTTGCCCCGAGCATCCGCATACGCCGGCGAAATCATCTCAAGCAGGTTTCCGCGGTCCTGCTCTTCAACGGCAACCTGGCCGTGCGTAACCCAGAGTCTGATCTGCTCCTCGGGTCCGGCAAGCGGTTCGCTACAGGCGAGCAATAATCCGCTCAGCGCCAGAGTAAGGACGCCGAATCTGAGTGCGGCCCTGGCCTGGTTGCGAGTTACCGTCACCATCATCTGCTAAAGTTTACTGGCAACGAGCGAAGTTAATGGTCATATTGAGTCAATCTGTGAACTGGTTCGCACTTTGGCGGCCCACAATAACCCACAGACGACACCGGGAAAACGAATGTCCGTAAAACTCTTGAGCGAAAGTAGTGGCGTAACCATTACTGATGATGATCAGGCACGAATTGACGCGATTTTGTCGTTCTGGTTCAAGGAGCAGGAATTTTCGGGCCCACAGATCGATCGCCGCATGGAGGTCTGGTTCGGCGCGGATCCGGTACTCGATCATGAAATCGAGAAAGAATTTGGAGATGACATTGTGGCCGCTTGCGAAGGTGGGCTTGATCACTGGGCGACCGATCCGCGTGGCCGCCTTGCGCTGATACTTCTTATCGACCAGTTTCGCCGCAATATCCACCGCAATACCGCGGATGCCTTTTCGATGGACAAAATGGCGCTCAAGTTGTGCGTCGAAGGAGCAATGGAGAAAAAGGATGTCGGCCTCACGCCGCTAGAACGGGTCTTTTTCTATATGCCGCTGCAACATGCGGAATCAAGGAAGGTGCAGGAAAAATCCGTCGACCTCTACAATCGACTCGCAGAAGCCGTGTCGCCAACGTATCGGGAAACACTTCTGACCGTCGCACAATTTGCCGAACTACATAAAGACATCATCGAGCAGTTCGGGCGCTTCCCGCACCGCAACAAGTTGCTCAACCGCGACAATACGCCCGAAGAAGAAGAATACCTGGCGACCGACAGCCCCGATTTCGGTCAGGGCCCGGGGTCCGCTGGCAGCGAAGAACAAATATAAGCCCGCGATAGCCGTGCGTAACGCCAGGACAGGAGTATGGCCGCGACGCCCAGGCCGATAATGAACCCGCCCCAAATATAAATTGGCGGAGCCTGGTAGGTGATCGCGGCGAGGTAGGCAAGCGGGAACGCGAGTACCCAGAAGGCGAATGTATTGATCGCCATTGGCATGCGCGTGTCCTTGTAGCCGCGCAGCGCCCCAGCGGAACCAATCTGTATGCCATCGGCCACCTGAAAGATAGCTGCCATGAGTAACAGGCTGATCGCGATACCTTTGACCGCAACATCATCGGTGTACAGACTGACCACGGCGTCCCTGAATACCAACAGAAAAGCTGCCGAGACGCACATGAATGCCGCACACAGCATGATGCCGATGGTGCCGCTGACGCGCGCCTGACGAACGTCGCCCGCGCCAAGCAACTGACCGACGCGGATCGTAGTCGCGGCGCTCAAGGCAAGCGGAATCATGAACGTCGTCGCGGAGAAGTTGATCGCAATCTGATGTGCCGCCGTAATGCTCGTGCCGCGCGTACCCATCAGGATCGCAACGGCTGAAAACAGGCCGGCCTCTGCCGTTATGGTTATCGCGATCGGAACGCCCAGGAATATTATCTCTTTCAGTACGGACAAGCGCAGCGGCGCCAGCCGTGAAAAGATTTTCAGCGGCTTATAGTGACGGCTGAACAGCATGTGCGTGCCGAGTGCAATCATGATCAGCCACATCGTGATAGCGCTGGCAACACCACAGCCAACGGCGCCAAGCGCTGGTGCGCCAAAGTGCCCGAACATGAATACATAGTTGAGAAATACATTGCCAACCAACGCAAAAATCGACGTGAACATGATGGGTCGCGTATGGCCGATCCCCTCTGTCGTGAAACGCAGCGCAAGAAAAACAAATATGGCGGGTGCGCCATACATGATCGCGCCGGTGTAGCCAACCGTCATATCGCGAAACTCGGGATCGATACCAATTGCAATCAGCATTGGTTCAACCACGACCTGGCCAATTAGAATGAGCGGTATCCCCGCGACAATTCCAATGTAGATTCCCTGGCGCGTATAGCGACCTATGAGGCTGTCATGACCTGATCCATGCAGACGGGCGACGATTGGTGAAATGGCCATGAGCAGGCCGAGAAAAAACGTAAATGCGAGAAACCAGACACTACCGCCCACCGCTACCGCCGCGAGAGCGTCCGCCCCGAGTTGGCCAGCCATGACCGTGTCTGCGAACTGCATGCCCGCGATGGCAAGATTATTTACGATCAACGGGCCACCGAGCCGCAGCAGCGCCCGCACCTCCGTACGGGCTCGAAAATTCTCTTTCGGTGTCATGATCGGCATCTTAACCTACGGTTAAGTCGTTGAATGGTGTAAAGTTGCGACGCGCCCTGAGTCCAATATCACGAACGGAGACGGATATGTTGCACGATGGACGAGCCACAAAAGTAGCAATAATCGGTGGATCCCGAATTCCTTTTTGCCGAGCGCATTCGGCTTATCGGAAATTTTCCAATCAGGATCTCATGACCGCAGCATTGGGCGGTTTGGTAAACAATTACGATTTGAAAGGTCAAACGCTTGGCGAAGTTGCGCTCGGCGCCGTCATCGAGCATTCGAAAGACTGGAACCTGGCGCGAGAAAGCGTTATTGACTCCGGTCTGTCGATACGCACACCTGCCCTGGACCTGCAACGGGCATGCGGTACCAGTATCGAGGCAACGATACTGATCGGCAACAAGATTGCGCTGGGTCAGATCGAAGCGGGCATCGCCGGTGGCACAGATAGCATCAGTGACGCACCAATTGTTTACCCCGACGATTATCGTCGCATCCTGCTGGACATGCATAGCGCGCATTCGCTGTTGGGTCGCATCTCACCATGGTTCCGTCTTCGCCCGCAGCATTTCATACCCGAGTTGCCTGGCGTAACGGAGCCGCGTACCGGACTCTCTATGGGCGAGAGTACGGAAATTACCGCCAAGGAATGGGATGTACAGCGCGAGCACCAGGATCAGCTGGCGCTTTCGAGCCACATTAAGGCGGCTGCCGCGTACGACGCGGGCTGGTACGAGGATTTGATCGTGCCGTTTGCAGATGTCGAGGAAGACAACAATATTCGCCGCGACACGACGTACGAGAAGCTTGCCGAACTGAAGCCGGTGTTTGACAAGACCGAAGACGGCACAATGACGGCTGGCAATAGCACCCCGCTAACCGACGGCGCCGCTGCTGTGCTGCTCGCATCGGATGACTGGGCACACACAAAAAACCTTCCGGTCATGGCGTACCTGACTTTCGCCAAGTCGGCTGCGGTCGACTTCATCGATGAAGAGGGGTTGCTGATGGCTCCAGCCTACGCCGTGTCCAACATGCTCAAGCAGGCCAATCTTCGACTACAGGATTTCGACTTTTATGAGATCCACGAAGCGTTTGCGGCGCAGACCATCGCAACGCTGAAAGCCTGGCAATCGGAAGAGTTCTGTCGCAACAAACTTGGTCATAACGAGGCGCTGGGCCCAATCGATTTGTCGCGAATGAATGTCAAAGGCGGCAGCATTGCGATCGGTCACCCGTTCGCGGCCACTGGCGCGCGAGTGATTGGCACCATGGCCAAATTGTTGCACGAGAAAGGCTCTGGCCGCGGTCTCGTCTCTGTCTGTACGGCCGGCGGCATGGGCGTTTGTGCGATTCTGGAAGCCGCATAACATCACAACGATCACAAACCGGGGGTACGAATGGCTGAATTCAGCGCCTTGCTGGCCACTCTTAACAGCATTCTCTGGCACGAATATGTGCTCTACGCGATCGTCGGAACCGGCATCCTATTCACCGTTTGGAGTGGTTTCTGCCAGTACCAGGCGTTAGCTCATGGCCCATCGGTGCTGCGCGGCGTCTACGACGACCCCAACGATCCAGGCGCAATTAATCATTTTCAGGCGTTATCCGCTGCTTTGTCGGCGACGGTCGGCCTCGGCAACATTGGCGGCGTCGCGCTTGCAATAGCTCTCGGTGGACCCGGCGCCGTATTCTGGATGTGGGTCATCGGTTTTCTGGGCATGTCGATCAAGCTCACCGAAGTAACCTTGTCGATGTTGTATCGAAACACCGACGATCCGGACAATCCTCACGGTGGCCCGATGTGGGTTGCCCACAAGGCTCTGGAACGCAAAGGTATGCCAAGGCTTGGCCGCACCATCGGCGTCATATTCTGCGTAACGCTGCTGGTCTCAACAGCAACAGGCGGTAACATGTTCCAGGCATGGAACGTGGGCGAGTTAACTCAGGAATACTTCTCGGTTCCAAGCTGGATCACGGGCATCGTTCTTGCGCTAATCGTTGGCTCCGTCATTATTGGCGGCATCAAACGCATCGGCAAGGTCGCGGCAACGCTCGTGCCGTTTATGGTCATCTTGTATCTCGGCGCCGGATTCTACGTGCTGGCCATAAACATTGGCGAACTGCCCGGGATTTTCGCCCTCATCGTGAAGTCGGCATTTAGCCCGACTGACGCTGCCGGCGCCTTTATTGGTGGCTCCGCCGCGTCGGCATTTCTATTCGGCCTCAAACGTGCAGCGTTCTCTAACGAAGCGGGCCAGGGCTCATCACCCATTGCTCATTCGGCGGCGAAAACCGACGAGCCGGCGCGTGAGGGCATCGTCGCGGGGCTCGAACCATTTATCGATACGATCGTTGTGTGCACGTTTACTGCGCTGATCATCTTGTCGACCGGCATCTGGAACCGTGCGCCGGATGTCATGTTGCAAACTGTACCTACAGCGATTCAAGTCCAGGCCGGCTGGCAATTTTCGCCGACGCCCGCTCCCGGCGACGACTGGGTCGTGGATGACAGGGTCATGTTGGTTGTAGAAGCCCACGAAAATACGACAACGGGGCACGCTTACCACCGGATTGAAGGCGTCGTCTTCGCAGACGGCGATGGTTACATCGTCAACTGGGCACTGTTTGACACGCCGTCGCAGCCAAGCGTTATCGGTGGTGGCATGTACCGAACGTACGTGGGGGCGACCCTGACGGCGAAGGCCTTCGACAGCGTCTCACCAGGACTCGGAAAATGGCTGGTGTCGATCGCCGCGTGGCTGTTCGCAATATCCACCATGATTTCCTGGAGCTACTACGGCGAGCAAGGCATCGTCTATCTGGTGGGCGAAAAACCGGTGCTGGGTTACAAGCTCGTTTACTGCATCCTGATAATCGTCGCGACATTGGGCTTCATCAAGACGGACGCGGATCTGGACAACATCACCGGCGTCGGTACCGCCGTTATGTTGTTCGCCAATATCCCGATTTGCTGGTTCTTCGGTTATCAGGCAATGAGAGCCTACAAGGATTACGTTGCACGATTGAAGGCCGGACGCATGGGGCCGGACCATCCACCACCGAACATCGACGATCTGCTATCAGGGCGAGACATACAAAGCTAACGGCACGGCCGTCTACTGGCTATTGCCGTTTTTGCGTTGAAACGCGGCCAGCGCCGCTTGCAGGCGCTCTTTCGCCTGGGCGGTAAGTCCGCCGCGTTTGAATTCGTCAACGACAAACGACTCAAATTTTCCGACAAGGTCGTCGATGTCACCATCGCCGAATGGCATTGGCTGATCAAGTTTCTCCGGAGAATTCTTAGTCGCACCGAACAGGTTTATCCAGCGCTCCGTTTGTTGTCCAAAGCCAAGCAGATGATAGAACTGCAATCCAGGTCTGCCACCTTTGCCTTTGGCGAGACTGACGAATCCGGCAATTAGCGATGTAGGCACCAGGATCAGGTCGCGTAGACCATCAACGATCAGTTTTACCTGGAATACGCCGAGATCGCGTAACAGGGTCCAATATTCGGACTCCGGCTCTTGCCCTTCAAGTTGATTATTCATGGCTGCTTCGATTCAATAAATGTCAATTAAGACAAGCAATTAAGTAGCGCAATTATAACGGTATTTGCTGGCGCAAGATGGTTCTTTGCAGTACTGTAGGGCGCGTTCGATATCGCTTGCCGGATATATGCCGACGCTTCAATCACTGCCGCAGGTAGAACAAGGGATCTCAGAGTCCACAGGCATTCTCGTCGTCAACCTCGGCACGCCGGACGCGCCGACAACATCCGCTGTGCGGCGATTCTTAAAACAATTTCTTTCCGACCCTCACGTTGTCGAGTATCCGCGGCTAATTTGGTGGCTGGTCCTCAATCTTGTCATTCTGCAAATTCGACCATCGCGTTCTGCCGCCGCCTATCGAAAAATCTGGACAGACGAAGGTTCGCCGCTGCGGATTCATTCCCGGGACATTGCAGCAGGCCTGCAAGAGCAGCTCGATTCTCGAGCCGGGGAGCAAGTTCATGTCGAGTTGGCGATGAACTATGGCACGCCATCGATAGCGTCGGCTCTAGAGCGCCTACGGGATAAGGGTGCACTCCGTGTCCTGACGTTGCCTTTATATCCGCAATACTCCCGCACAACAACGGCGTCGGTTTTCGATTCCGTCACACGCAAGATAAACACTTTGTGGCACGTTCCGGAGTCGCGATTTATCGATAACTACCATGACGCGCCAGGATACATTGCCGCCCTGGCGGCCAGCGTTCGCGAAGACTGGGCGAGGAATGGGCGCGGCGACAAGTTATTGCTGTCGTTTCACGGCGTGCCCAAGAGCACTGTCGACCGTGGTGATCCTTACCTTGAGCAATGCCAGCAAACCGCAAGCCTTCTCGCAGAGGCGCTGGCTCTCAGCGAAGATGACTGGGCCCTTTCGTTTCAGTCTCGAGTCGGTCGCGAGGAATGGCTGCGACCCTATACCGACACGACCATCGCGACTCTTGGTGAACAGCGTGTATCGAGGCTGGACGTTCTTTGCCCTGGTTTCCCGGCTGACTGCCTGGAAACACTTGAGGAGATCGAGATACGGAACGCCGAACTGTTTGCGGATTCAGGGGGCGGTTCGTTACACTACATCCCGGCCCTCAATGCGCGTGAAGAACACACGTCATTTCTAGCTGACCTGGTGGAACAACAATTGTCGGAATGGTCTGAGAAATAGCTATGAGCACTATTGGTCGCTTTCTCGAGTTTTCGGTACAGACTCCGAATATTCTTGAGTCGCTGCACTTTTACAAGACCCTCGGTTTTGTCGAGCTTGAGATTGGCGACGTCTGGTCGCACAAGTACGCCGTGGTCAGTGATGGCGAACTCAATATTGGTATGCATGACAGGGTCTTCGACGCGCCGGCAATATCGTTCATGCAACAGGATCTTGCCAGGCACGCTCGCTCTATGACCGACCATGGCTTTCAATTCGACATCATGCGGCTCGACGAAGACGTGTTTAACGAGCTGGGATTTTCTGATCGTGATGGTCACTCGATTTCGATGTTTGAGGCGCGCACATTTCACGCCAGTGAGGAATTGGAAAAGGATTCACTTTGCGGCAGCTGGTTCGAACTGACATTACCCGTAAAAGATGCTCTTCGCGCTGCACAGTTCTGGGCGCCAATCGCTCCGACATTGCTCGAGATGCGTGAGGAGCCTACGACTCATATGCGCTTCGAGGCAGACGGCATACCACTCGGATTGTCCGAGAGTATTGCGGTGCAGGCGCCGTCTCTGTGTTTCAAGTGTCCCGATCGTGGCCTCCTGATGGAGCTCCTCGAGCAGCGCGGTATGGATTTCGAAAAGTTTCCGGGATTTGAGGGCGCGTTCGTCGCCATAAAAGCGCCTGAAGGCACCACGCTCTATGCCTTCGACGAAGACTTTCTTGGCGAAAAATACGAAGTGGACGAAAGCGGCGATATCAGAGACTTTCCAGGCAAGAAAAAAAGGTGACAGATAGGGTGACAGGGACCCTAACTGGGAGATCAGTAATTTCTGTACCGACAGATAGGGTCCCTGTCACCCTATCTATTTCTTAAAGTAATTCGTCAATCAGGCCCGTCGCCCGGCCGAGATACGCGCTGCCAAACAAATTCAAATGATTCAGCACGTGATACAGCTGGTAGAGCTTCGTTCTTTCCTGATGTCCTGGTCGTAACGGCCAGCTGCCCTCGTAGGCCTCGTAGAATTTCTGTCCGAAGCCACCGAACAATCTCGTCATCGCAATATCTGTCTCGCGATCGCCATAGTAGACGGCCGGATCGAAAATTACAGGCGCGCCATCAGTGCACGCCCAGTTTCCGCTCCACAGATCGCCGTGAAGCAGGGATGGGACGGGGGCGGCATCGTCGAAGTAGACGGGCAACCGCTTCAACAGTTGAGCGCCGCGGTCCTGTAAGTCGCGAGCGAAACCGCTTTCCGCGGCAAGTTGTAATTGATACCCAAGTCGGCGTTCACGAAAAAAGCCCAGCCAATCATCGTTCCACGCATTGTGCTGTGGGGTAATTCCTATGGTGTTGTCCCGATGCCAGCCATACCGATCTTTCGTTGCATGATGCAACTGCGCGAGCTGTTCGCCGAACTGTCTCTCGGTTGCCGGGCCTGGCGCCTCGAAGTTCAACCATTTCAGGGCAAGAAATACCACCGCATCACTGTGTCCCACCGCAATTACTTCGGGCACTCGAACGGCACCGGCTTGGGAGAGTTCGGCAAGACCATCTGCTTCCGCGGCAAACATGTCGCCTGCGGAAGGCGGGCCGGTTTTTACGAATACATCACCATCTGAGGACGCCAGGCGCCATGCCGCACTGATGTCCCCGCCACCGACCGGATGCGGCCGCGCATCGCCGGCGACGGCAGATCCGGCACTATTCAGTCGTGAAATTATTGTTGACCAGTCAGGCATGTCTAGCCCCTCCTGGAATTGCCCGGTCTAGTGTCGGTAAATATCCGAAATGCGTTCTGCCTGGCGGCGCAACGCCATTCCTATTCCCGCCTCATCGAACAACGCGTTAATCTCACCCAACCTGGGAGCGGACGGTTGCATCGCAGATTCGACGTTCTCTATTGGAACGTCGCACGCGAGACCCGTCAATCTGCGGGCAAGAATCGCATCGTCCTTGTGTGCTTCGAGTTTTGCGCCAAGCGTCTTCGCACCGCGAACATTAACCTCATGCACCGTGTCGAGGTTGTCGTAAATATTCTCAAGGCTGCCAAAGTGCTGCAGCAACACCGTTGCTGTCTTCTTGCCGACGCCGGGAACACCTTTGATGTTGTCGACAGCATCGCCGGCGAGCGCGAGAAAATCTGCTATTTGCTCTGGCCAAACGCCGAACGAGTCCGGAATTTGGTCATAACGCAATTTTCCCTTGCCCGCAAAGTCCCAGAACACGTCGTCTTTTGAAAGCAGTTGCGTCAGGTCTTTGTCACGCGTAACGATTGTGGATGGCCGCCCTTTATCACGACCATGGTAGACAAGCGTGCCGATCAGATCGTCAGCCTCGTAGCTGGGACTCGAGTACTCCATGACTCCAAGCGCTCGCACATAACGCCGACACTGTTCAAACTGGCGCTTCAACTCCGGCGGGGCTGGGTCGCGATTGGCTTTATACTCAGGGTAGATTTCTTTGCGAAACGAATTCGCAAGACTCTCGTCAAACAGCACCGCTACATACTCGGGCGTAACCTGTTCCATGAAATCGCCGATGAAACGACAAAATCCGTATAGAGCATTAATAGGGTTGTTGTTGTCATCGACCATGTCCTCGGGTATCGAGTAGTAGGCCCGAAAAACGTAAACACTGGCATCAATCAGGTACTGCACTGTGGGCGCGCGCTCCAGCGCACGATGCGCGCATCAATCATGAAAATGAACTTCGACGATCTCTTCACCATTCGAGAGATGACCGCTCAATCGTGCATGTAACGGACTTGAGCGCGGTATGTGCGCTAACAGGTATTGCATCTGATCGGTAAGAACGCGACGGCCCTTCAAATAGATATATTCGGCGTAGCTGGGCGAAAACGGCACAGCGATCAGTTCCATCGCCGCCTGTTCCGGAGTGCGCCCACCCTTGAAGTTGTTGCAACGCCGGCAAGCCGTCGCAACATTATTCCAGCTATCGAGCCCGCCTTGTGACATTGGCTTTATGTGATCGCGCGTCAGGTCCCGCGTCATGTAGCGCATGCCACAATACAGACACAGGTTTGCGTCGCGCTTGAATAGCGTGCGGTTGTTCAACGGTGGTACGTACTTGTCTCGATTGCGCGCAAGACCGCGACTGGTACCGTGGGTTGCAACGATGGAATTAACATCAATGCGGCTGCGTCGTCCATCGAGTGAACTGTAACCACCGAAGACCGTATAGAGACGTGTGCCACAGTCGTACGCTACCTGCTCCGAGTGATACAGACGTACCGCTTCACGGTAGTCGATCCACTCGAGCGGCATCCCGGCAACATCGGTTCGGAGAACCTGTTGCGAAATGTCAGACGCGAGTCCTGCGAGCATAAGTACACCTCAACTGTGCAACTGGCTACTACTTAGACTATCACGTAACTTGGGCACCCCGCCAAGACCGAATGCAGAACTTCGCACTCTGCTAAAGCGCCTTCAATACTGCCTCGAGGCTGTCTTTCGCGTCGCCGAACAACATTCGCGTGTTTTCCTTGAAAAACAGCGGATTCTGAACGCCGGCATAACCTGTCGCCATACTGCGTTTGAGCACAATGGTCATCGATCCTTTCCAGCACTCAAGTACCGGCATGCCCGCGATAGGACTGTCCGGTTCGTCCAGTGCAGAAGGATTCACAATGTCATTTGCACCGATGACCACCGATACATCAACGTTCGGGAAGTCCTCGTTCACTTCATCCATCTCAAAAACAATGTCGTATGGCACCCTGGCCTCAGCGAGCAGCACATTCATGTGTCCCGGCATGCGGCCTGCAACGGGGTGGATACCGAAGCGGACATTGATCTTCTTTGCGCGCAGCGCCTTGGTAATTTCGAACACCGTATGTTGCGCCTGGGCGACGGCCATGCCGTAGCCAGGGATTATCATGACTTCTTTCGCGCTACCGAGCAGCATCGCAGTTTCGTTCGCGTCAACTGCGACGACCTCACCTTGCAGCTCTGCGCCACTACTCGCCGTGGCTCCACCAGCAGTGCCAAATCCCCCGGCGATTACACTCAGGAATTTACGATTCATTGCGCGACACATGATGTAGCTCAGAATTGCGCCGCTTGATCCGACCAGCGCTCCGGTCACGATCAGCAGATCATTATTCAACATGAATCCTGTGGCTGCCGCGGCCCAACCCGAGTAGCTGTTGAGCATCGAAACAACCACAGGCATATCGGCGCCACCGATTGCCAGAACCATGTGCATCCCGAAAAGCAGCGCGATCACCGTCATGACGATAAGCGCTTCCATTCCCCCGCCAGCCGCGGATTGAATGACAAACTCATAGCCAAACCAGATCGCACCGATCAACAGACCAAGATTAAACCAATGCCGCCCGGGAATGGTCAGCGGCTTGCCCCCTATGCGACCAGACAGCTTGCCGAACGCGATGACCGAGCCAGCGAACGTCACCGCTCCGATAAGCACGCCCAGGTAGGTCTCGATATCGTGAATGGTTAACTCAACACCTGCGAGATGCGTTGGTCCCATGAAATTGGCGTAGCCAACAGCAACGGCTGCCATTCCGACCAGGCTATGCAGGATCGCGACAAGCTCCGGCATTTGCGTCATCTGCACGCGCCGCGCGAGAATGATGCCGATACTCCCGCCGATAACCAGGGCGGCCAGTAGTATGTCGTAGTGACTGTTGACGACGCCGAGTACTGTTGCGAGCAACGCGATCAACATACCAATGACGCCGTACCAGTTGCCGCGACGTGCAGTCTCCTGATCCGACAATCCGCTGAGGGCCAGGATGAACAATACCGTCGCAGCGATATACGATACGGTTACGATTCCTTCGCTAATCATATCGACCTCACTTCCTGAACATTTCGAGCATGCGACGGGTAACTGCGAAACCACCAACAATGTTGATGCTCGTTATCAACACTGTTGCTGCAGCGACCCACATGATCAGACTGTTGGCCGAACTTATTTGTAACAACGCGCCTATTACAATAATGCTCGATATGGCGTTGGTGACGCTCATCAACGGTGTGTGCAGTGCAGGCGACACATTCCATATCACCATGTAGCCCACAAAACATGCGAGCACGAAGACCGTAAAATGTGCCATGAACGACGCCGGTGCAACGGCGCCCAGCCCGATTAGAACAAGGCCGCCAACAATCATCGTGATGATCGGCCCCGCTGCGGAAGGTGTTTTTTCGACCACCTCCGGTATCGCTGCCGGTTCAGCCTTCGGCGGTGCCGCCGATAATTTCGGCGCAGGTGGTGGCCATGTTGTTGCACCGTCTTTACACACAGTTGCGCCGCGGATGACTTCGTCGTCCATATCGACAACGATGTTGCCGTCCTTCTCCGGCGTAAGTTCAGTGACCAAGTGGCGCAGGTTAGTCGCATAGAGCTGGCTGGCTTGCGTGGCGAGCCTGCTCGGCAAATCCGTGTAGCCGATTATGGACACACCATGGCGAACGACAACCTTGTCGGTCTCGGTCAGTTCACAATTTCCACCCTGCTCGGCCGCGAGGTCGACGATAACGCTGCCGTCCTGCATCGAGCGAACCATGTCGGCTGTAATTAGACGCGGCGCCGGCTTGCCAGGAATCAGCGCTGTCGTGATGATGATGTCGACGTCTTTCGCCTGCTCGGCGAACAACGCCATCTCGGCCCTGATGAATTCATCGCTCATGGTCTTGGCGTAACCGCCTTCGCCTGAGCCGTCCTCATCATCGTCGAAGTCGAGCATCAGGAACTCAGCGTCCATGCTTTCGACCTGCTCTTTAACTTCCGGTCGGGTATCGAATGCTCGCACGATCGCGCCCATGCTTTTGGCAGCGCCAATCGCCGCGAGGCCGGCAACGCCAGCGCCGATGACGAGTACCTTGGCGGGTGGAATTTTGCCTGCAGCCGTGATCTGTCCTGTGAAGAATCGGCCGAAGTGCTGTGCGGCTTCGACGATCGCCCGATAGCCGCCGATATTCGCCATGGAACTGAGTGCGTCCATTTTTTGTGCGCGTGATATGCGCGGCACACTGTCCATCGCTATCACGTTGGCGCCACTGTTCGTCAGCTGCTGCAGCAGCTCAGGATTTTGAGCTGGCCAGATAAAGCTGATCAGTGTTTGGCCAGCGCGGAGCCTGCCGACCTCATCGCCCTCAGGCGCTCGTACTTTCA
>SMVA01464643.1_pt1 | contig 14648 bp, 17 predicted proteins | sample 2456451 | NCBI WGS metagenome assembly SMVA01 (sample SAMN11095933, study PRJNA526329) | marine sediment metagenome | biome: Marine sediment; feature: Surficial sediment; material: Deep marine sediment; isolation source: Hadal surficial sediment | place: Pacific Ocean | collected 2014-05 | depth...
AAAATAAGTTTCTCGCCTTTTTTAAGTCCGTTACCCACCAAGGTTGTAAGAGAAACCCGGTTTTCCTGAGAGACTTTACAAAATTCCCTTAAGTGATCTCGGAGCTCTTGTGGTAAATTCATATTTGCCGCAAGGATCAAACTCAAAGATTTTTCTGAATAAATAATTTGTTCTGGAGTTATTTTTTTCTCGGCCAAGATTTCCAAAACATTTTCTTTAAAGTTTTGGGATGGGTTTTGAGGCTCTAAGTCTATTCGACAAAATGAAGACCTCAGGGTGATCCCACTAAAATTATCAGAAATTTCTCCCCTAACAATTTCTGTTCCAATGCCTGGGTTTTTAGTTGACCCAATAAAAACCTTTATATTTTTATCCATAACCGGTTTTAGCGCCTGAGGAAATAAAACTTTTGCACCATATTCACTCAGGGTATTGGCGCAGGCAAAGTTTAAACGCTTTTGCGCCTTCGCATTTTCAACTAACTTGGGATCGGCGGTATAGATTCCTGCAACATCCTTATAAATATGCAGTTCATCTACATTTAAAGCTGAGGCCAAAAGGGCGGCCGAAAGATCGGATCCCTCTCTCCCTAAGGTAGTAGTCCTACCTTGTTGATCCTGGCCGATAAATCCGGGAATAATGACGAGTGAATCGACGCAAAGAAGAGGCCTTAATTTTTTTTCCACCCTGTCTCTTATTTCACCAAAAAGAGGTCTAGCACTTCCAAACTGTGAACCCGTTACGATCACTTCCCTCGCATCCAAAAAATGTATCTTCTTTTTTGGATAAACTTTTTTTAAATAAGCGGCAAAGATGTTTGCAGATAGAAGTTCTCCAATCGAATAGAGAGCATCCATAGTTCTGCTACATTTTTTTTCTTTCTGCAAAAAATCAAGAGCAATAGTTTGCGCCTTAAGTATTAGTCCTTCCACTGGGTAGTCAATTTCAAGGGAACTCACAAGGTGTTGGTGAACGTCTTTAAGCTCTTTTAAAACCTCTACTGCCCCAGTGAAATCGCGTGATATTGATTTGCTTGCTAGTTCTTCCAGTAAATTAGTGGTGTTAAAGGTGGCGCTAATGACTATGGCCCTAATAGAAGGAGTATTTTCTAATACTTTAAGGCAATGCTTAAAATCCTCAGGGCCTTTAAGCGAGCTGCCGCCAATTTTAGCTAGTACCAAATTCAATATCACTGCCTTTTTAATTTTTTATAAACAAGTCTTGAAGGTCTTAGGGCCTTTTCACCAAGTCTTTTAACTTTATCCTCTTCATAATCAGAAAAATTCCCATCAAACCAAACGGCCTGGGAGTTCCCTTCAAAGGCAAGGATATGAGTGGCCACTCGATCAAGAAAATAACGATCATGGGATATCACAACGGCACATCCAGCATAATCCATCAATCCTTCTTCTAGAGCTCGCAGGGTATTTATATCTAAATCATTGGTCGGCTCATCTAGAAGTAAAACGTTTCCTTCCTCTTTAAGCATCGTTGCAAGGTGAACTCTATTTCGTTCTCCACCAGAGAGTTCAGAAACTTTTTTCTTGTGGTCATCACCTTTGAAATTAAATTTTGAGATATAAGCTCGAGCATTTATTTGATGATCGCCCAAGGTAATAAACTCAGTTCCACCACTAACCACGTCAAGAACTGTAGAATTTGGATCTAACTCCCTACCTTGATCAACGTAAGATAATTTAACTGTTTCACCTATTTTCAAATTTCCACTATCCGGTTTTTCCAGATTCATCATCATTTTAAATAATGTTGTTTTACCAGCGCCATTTGGGCCTATAATTCCAACAATTCCCCCGGGGGGTAGTTTGAAATTTAAATTTTCATATAAAACTTTATCTCCAAAAGCTTTTGCTAAATTTTCAGCATCAATTACACTTTTTCCAAGTCTAGGCCCTGGCGGGATATAGATCTCATTAGTCTCTGAATATTTTTCCTTGTTCTCTGCCACTCTTTTTTCATAATCATTGATTCTTGCTTTAGATTTTGCTCTACGGGCCTTGGGATTGGATTTGATCCACTCCAATTCTTCTTTTAGCGATTTTTGTCTTTTAGATTCCGTTTTTTCCTCTTGTGCCAGTCTCTTGGTTTTTTGCTCAAGCCAATTGGTATAATTACCCTCAAAAGGAATCCCTTGTCCCCTATCGAGCTCTAAGATCCAACCGGCGACATTATCTAGAAAATAACGATCATGGGTAACAGCAATAATAGTTCCCTTGTAATCTTTAAGATGTAGTTCAAGCCATTGTACCGTTTCTGCATCGAGATGGTTGGTGGGCTCATCTAAAAGTAAAATATCTGGTTCCTTTAAAAGCAGTCTACAAAGAGCAACTCTCCTTTTTTCTCCACCAGAGAGAGTTCCGCATTTTTGATCTTCGGGAGGACATCTAAGAGAGTCCATAGCAAGCTCTAAACGGGAATCTAAATCCCATCCATCACAGGCATCTATAAGGTCTTGAAGTTTGGCCTGCCTGGCCAGCAGCTTATCCATATCATCAGTGGTTTCAAAGGAAGCATTAACTTCATCAAATTCTTTTAAAAGGTCCACCACATGCTGGGCACCCTCTTGAACAATTTCTTTTACTGTTTTATCCGGATCTAGTTTTGGCTCCTGTTCCAGGTAACCAACGGTGTATCCTTTAGCTAGCGTTGTCTCGCCTAAATGGTCATCATCAAGTCCGGCCATAATACGAAGGAGGGTGGATTTTCCAGAACCGTTTAATCCCAATACTCCAATTTTAGCGCCTAGGAAATAAGAGAGGTTGATATCTTTTAGAACATGTTTTTGCCGGTAGACCTTCCCCACCCGGGACATGGAATAGATTATTTGCTTGTCGTTTGCCATTGCTTTTCCTTATTAGTTTTAATCAACCTAAGGTACTGAACTCACCCTTCCAAATCAATCAAAAATGGCGCTAAACTGCCCCAAACCAGCATAAAATAGGCCCCAAGGTAAAAAAAGGCCAAGATTAAAAAGCTGATAATTTTTAACATCTTATGAAACCTTTGGAACTCCTGGTCATAAACCTCCCATAATTCCTCCATCACTAGTTCAATAAGGGGGGCGATGGGAGTCCCTTGCTGTTCCCAGGACTTAAGCGGCCTTTTAATCTTGCGGTGAATTTGCTTTAGAGCAGAGGCCTTGGGCCTTAATTCTAAAACCTTACTTTTTCCCAGTATTTCACCAGTGGAGCAGCCAACTTTAAGGAGCGCCCAAAGTTTATAATAGGCCCCAAAATAAGGACTAAAGGGCAAAAGAATCTGTTTTCTTAAAAAGAAAAAGGCCAATACAAAACTTATGGGGCCTGAGATTTGTAGTATCAGTGCCCAGTAATTGGTTGAAGAGGGTATAATAGTGGCAGCATAAAACTTAAAGGCCCAGCTGATAATAAATATTAAGAGAAATTGTGCCATTCCCTCCCAAAATATTTTTTCCACCTCTTTTTCAAATCTTAAATCGCGTCCTAGATAAACTCTTAAACGGGGAATAAAAGAGTTTGGGGGAAGACCAAACACTCTAGAATATTCTAAAAGCTCATGAAAAATAGTGCCAAAAAATTTATACTCCTCTAACGCATAAATGCCTGGGATTTGACCACAGTAAAGCTCCTCTTCAATATCAAAAATTTTCAAAAAGAGCAGTTGTCCCTTTTTAAGCGAGCTGAAAGGACTAAACTTAAAAATAGCAAAATAACAAAGGCCCCAAAGGAAGAAAAAGATCACTCATTTTTATAAATTATTTTTTTACTTATAAGAAAACCTTTCCTAAAATTTTTCACATATGGAAAATAAAAATAAAGAACAAAAATCAAAACTGGTTAAAATCTGCCGAGAACTTGACCCTTTTGGGCCTATTCCACCAGAGGATGAAAAAGTTTTAAGGGATTTTGGAATAAATGACTTCTCAGATCCTTTTGCGGTCACTAAAGAGCTTTTGAAATTACTAGATTTAGTAGACGAAAAAAAGCACTGATTATTTAACGATTCGATCTCTCCAGGCCCTAATATCATCCTCTAGATAGTCGTATTTCATGGAATCTAGAGTGTACTGGGAAAATTCATAATCAGTGGTATGAGTTAAACACTCAGTTGGGCAAACAACAGTACAAAGACCGCAGTAGCAGCAAAGGGAGGTGTCAATGACGTATTGAGTGAGATCAAGACGAATTGGCGTCCCATCTTTGGTTTTAATTTTAGGGGCCTCCTTATCTCGTCTGTTGGAGGCGATATAGATACAATCTACCGGGCAAGCAGTGGCACACTGATTACAGGCAATGCAGTTTTCCACATCGTTATACAGTCTGGAGCGAGAATTTTCTGGCAGAACTTCCCGTACTTCCGGATATTCAATAGTCACCGGTTTTTCCGCCCAAATATAGCGGGTGGTAATGGTCAGTCCCTTAAAGACGGTACGGACGGCCGTCCAAATATTTGAAAAATAAGATTTAAAAGTTAGTGGAGGCGTCATGGTACTCATTTTTTATCCTTTACCTATCTACTTCACCTAAAACAATATCTATACTTCCTATTGTAGCAACTAAATCGGCGATCATCAGGCCTGGAGCGACCGCGGATAGCACTGAAACATGGGTAAAACAGGAGGACTTTACCTTAACTCGATAAGGAACCTTTCCTCCGTCCGCTATTAAGTAATAACCAAGCTCTCCTCGTGGGCACTCGGTTCTTAAATAAATTTCAGACTTTGGAGGTTTTATAATTTTTGAAACCTTTCCCATCACTGGGCCGGCCTCAATCCCCTCTAGCACTTGTCTAATAATTTTTATGGACTCAAGCATTTCACGCATTCTAACCCAGTAGCGATCCCAACAATCCCCTAAGACTCCATGCTCACCAGTTCCCACAGGAATATCAAAATCAAATTCAGAGTAAATGCTATAAGGCCGATCTTTTCTAAGATCCCATTTAACTCCCGAACCTCTAAGGATAGGGCCTGTAAGACCGTAGTCGTAGCATAGATCTTCATCCATCACTCCCACACGGGCAGTTCTTTCAACAAAGATTTTATTAAGTCCTACAAGATTGTGATATTTATCAATTTCACGTTCCATTTTATCGCAAAAACCAGAAAGTCTTTTTAACTGTCCATCTGTTATATCATTCCAAACTCCACCGATCCAAATATAGTTGTAGAGCAGTCTAGCGCCAGAGAGTTCTTCAAAGATCCTTAGAATAAATTCTCTTTCCTGAAAGGCATATAAAAACGGAGTAAAGGCCCCAAGGTCAATGGAATAAGTTCCAAAAAACATCAAGTGAGAGGCGATTCTTTGCAGTTCAGCTACTAGAACCCTAATATATTCGGCACGTCTTGGAACTTCAGTGCCTAGTAATTTTTCAACGGCCATAACATAGCCGTGCTCCATATTCATGGCAGCGACGTAATCCATTCTATCTACAAAAGGTATTACTCCCCGATAATCAATATTTTCGGCATGTTTTTCAAAACATCTATGAAGATATCCAATATGGGAAATTGCCTCAGTAACAATTTCTGAGTCGGTTTTAATTTCAACTCTCAAAACCCCGTGCGTAGCGGGGTGTTGAGGCCCCATATTTACTGTAAGAATTTCAGATTTGATATTTTCTTCACTACCCTGAGGGCTTTCTATTTTTTCTTCTTCACTTAAATCAAAGGTCATAACTATATTCCCATGGGATTTTTATTAGATAGCGAATCCGCGTTGGTTTTTACGCCAAATTGTTGATCCTCTAAATTCATTTTCTCTGGGGGATTAACCACCATGCCATTGAAAATCTCTTGCACCACATAATCTCTTCGCAGGGGGTGCCCCTCCCAATTACTTGAAGTTAATATTCGTCTAAGATCGGGATGGCCGACAAAGTCCACACCAATCATATCGTAGGTTTCTCGCTCCAACCAATTGGCAGCACTCCAAAGCTTACAAAGGGAATCAATCTTGGGAAGATTGTCATCACTACCCCTTGATAGTTTGGTTTTAATAATCACTTCATGATTTTTAGTGAAGCTGGCAAGAATATAAGCGAGTTCTAAATATCCCTCTTCTCCTTCAGGTAAAAAATCTGTTCCTGAGATTACTTGCAAAACATTGAAGTTAAATTTATCGTTATTTTTAAGGGTTTCGCAAACTTTATAGATAGCACTAGAATCAACTGTGATGGAGCTATCTCCAATTTCAGCAGAATTTAATTGGGCCTTAGCTTCTGGAACTGCCCCATTAATTATTTGAACTAATTCCTCATGCATTTTTCACCCACTTGTCTCTTAGCAGTCTTTCGTTGGCCACTTTCTTCTGCAAAGTCATAATGCCTTCAATTAAGGCCTCAGGTCTTGGGGGACAGCCTGGAACATAAACGTCTACGGGAATAACTTCATCAACACCCTTTAAGACGTGGTAGCCATGTTGCCAGTAGGGGCCTCCTTTATTTGCACATGAGCCCATGGACAAAACATATTTTGGCTCGGCCATTTGTTCATAAAGGGTTTTTATCCTACTCGCCATTTTAAGCGTTACGGTTCCTGCGACAATCATTAAATCAGACCGTCTAGGAGTTGCCATAAAGGCACCACAACCAAATCGTTCGAGGTCATATTTAGAAGCACCTGTTGCCATCATTTCAATTGCACAGCAAGCAAGGCCAAAGGTCATGGGCCAGAGAGAATTTTTTCTGCCCCAGTTAAAGAAATCATCAAGTTTCATGAGCACAACGCTGTCTTGCATAGGCCCTCCAACATAGTAAAATTTAGTACAATCTTAAGTGGTTATTTTTACCCACATGCTTCGTTTAAGTCAATGAATTGGCATGTGAAGAAGCGAATAAATGTTTTGACAACGTGACTCAATTTTTTGTTTTAATTGCCAGAATTCGGGGGACTTATTTTTTTCAATTAGGCCTAATTGCTTTCGATTGTTGCTACAGACTTTTTTAATGATGGATTTATATTCTCTAAAGGCAGCGATAGGGTACGGGATCCCGTAGACAGAGGAGATAAATAGCGGTTTTTCGGGACTCAAATATGGAAAATCCTTAAACTTATCCTTAAATTTTTCATAAAATGCCCCTACTTTATAGTACTCAACGACTCCCTGCTTCTTAGAACCTCCAACCCTAGGACAATTGGAAGAAAAATAGATCTGAGAGGAAAAGAGATCTTTTAAAACGGCACATTCCACTAAAAAGGCCTCAATTTCTCCACCAGTTCCCTCAACGGTAGATTTAATAAAACTCACTGGCCCAAAATGTTCACTATAGGGATTAAATGCGCTACGCAGAGCGAAGTGAGTTAATTCATGGGCCAAATCTAGAGCTGCATCCTTAACATTTAAATCTTTGTCTATAAAAACTTGAGATCTGGTTTCATAAATGACTTTTAAAGGCCCACTTCTCCTGAACTTTCTAATTAAGGTGGTATCTGTTAGAGAGGTCTCGCCAATAGAAATTACATCAAATAAAGTTTGGCCATAAGTCTGCGCCCTTTTTTGCGCTTTCTTAATAATCTTTTTTCCCATTCCAGATTTAAGAATAAGCCCCAGTAATATTTTTATACTTTCCTTTTCATTCACCCCGCTTTTTACCCAATTTTCATTAAAAGAATATCTCTCTTCTTTAAAGAGGATTTTACTCCTTCTATCAAAGAATTTACCGGCGAAGGCCTGAGAAGTTATAAAAAAGATAAAAACAGCAAATCTCATATAGATTCGCATCGGTATTATCTAAATATTTTAAAAAATTAAAAAGACAAGAGGAATGAAATTCCTAATAGAACCTTCGATAACTGAAAAGCTTCATCTGACCTGAGTCATCAACCTCTATTTTTCCCAGTAAAAAGGATTTTTCCTCCTCTTTCACATTGGCCCGCAGACGGTATTTACCAGGGGGAAGGTAGAAACTGGCCAGCCGTATATCATTTGGCAGAGTGGCCCAATACCTAATATCTGCTTTCTCGGACTTTTGAATCATATTAGAGGCAATAGCAAATTGCCCTACGGCAATGGCCTTGGCCAATCCGGCCCCTAACCTTTGTCTAAGTCCCATATAAGTAGCGTAGGAGGCGGCAATGGCCGTTACATACTTAGTGGCCAGTCTAAGTCCGATTCTTCGATATCTCGCGGGGGCATCCTCTGCCAGGGCCTGTTCGGCAATTTCTCCCATAGGAGAAATCAGTACCATTTTTTCTTCTCCCAGTGATTTGCCGTTAAAATCTAAAATATTAACGGTAATTTTTTCCCTTATGGGCCTATACCTTATTACCGGTACTTCAAATTTGATCGCGAGGGCACTACCAAAGGAATAGTTATTACCATAGGACCGGTAGTGGTAGGGAGCATAACCTATGCGCAAATCCCGACTGGCAAAATTATAAAGGCCTTGCTGCTGGTAACGCTGGGAGGCCATAATGGTTCCCAGCGGAAAGTACTCCACCTTGGCCACTTTTTCGGGAATGATTCCCCTCTGCAAAATTATGGTTATATTATCTTTTTCTTTTAATTTTTTTAAGATTTCTTTACTGGGTTTTAAACTTCTAACTAATTTTTTATAGGCCCTCTTATTTTTCTTTTTAGAGAGCTCCAAAACTTTATAATTTAAAAATTCTTTTAATTCTTTTTGAAACGAAGTCTCATTTACATAGTTATTTCTCACTTGCTCTGTTTTGAACCCATGAAGTTTATCAAAATCCTTTACAAATTTTTTATATAAACCATTATAGACCTGATAGGCATTGTAGTTTTTAAATAAGATCTCTCCCGCATCTTTATAGAGTTGCAGTGCTACTTCCAAATCTTCTCTCGTCCCTACAGATTCATGAACAAACCCACCAAAGACTCTGGCCAGTAGATCATTTTTAAAAACAGATCTCCCTTTTTTTTCACCAATTTGTTCACTAAGAAAGCTATCCCAAGATAAGATTTCTGCCCGCGCGGCAAATAGCTCTATTCTTTTTTCACTTTTTGAAAGTTTAGCATCCTGATGCAGAAGGAAATGATTTAGGGCGAGGAAAAAATGAATAAGAGATCTTTCGTAGGTGGCGCCAAAAAAATGATCATAGTTATCGTTGGCGATTAGTGATTGAACATTTTTTGAAAAACTTGAGGTATAGAGGGTTTTATAAACTTCTCTTGCCTTTTCAAAATCAGCAATTGATTTTTGATAGTTCCCCTTAGAATGCTCAATGAGTCCCGTTTCTAAAAAAAGCAGTAGTTTGGATTCATCTCTTTGATAATTATCGGAATTTTTTAGATATTCTAAGGCCTTATCATATTGGCCGGTCCTATGGGCATTCCTTAGAACTTGCTGATCCTCTTTAGTCATAAAAGAGGAACAGGAACTAAGAAACACCAATAGAAGGATTAATTTCATAAGGTCTTTTTATCTACCATCCACTTTTACTTTGCACGGAATACTTAGATGTCTTGGTGCGAACCCTTACTACTTCAATACCCGTTTCAATATCGGTCATACGAAGATTAATGGAATACTGCTTGATGGTTTTTCCTTTTCTGGTAGCTTGATGCATGTAAACATTTCCAAAAATAATTAAGTCCGCTCCCGCTTGCTTACCGATTTGTTTTACTTGCCTCTCATCCACCATGCCATCATTTTGATAGGTAAGTTCATCTAAGATGGCCTGCCGAGAAGAGGCATCTATTAAAATGTATTCCCCAGAATTGTGAAATTCGGTTAAGAGTTCATCATTTAAATCTCTAATGGGGAAATAGGCCTCACTGGTGAGGTTTTGAATTTCCCCAATGAAAATCTTAGGTTTTCTTTTTTGGGATTTATACTTGGCAAAGGAAATATTTTTATTTATTCCCAGCACCAGTTTTTTTACCACTCGCTCGCTATCAGTCTGATTCCATTTATCACTAATCTCCATGGCCCTTTTATCTGATTCCTCGGAATCAACTCTTTCGGCCTTGAAGCTTGAACAACTAACTAGTAATACTAACGCGATAAATGGAAAAACTTTCATCTTTTAGGTCCCTTGTATTTCAAAGCCATCCGGGGCATCTTTTAGAATCCTTTCTACTTGTTTATCTTTACCAGATTTTCTGGCCTCTTTTACAACTCTTTTGGATGCTTTTTCAACCGCTTCCGCTAAGGCATCTTTATTGATTTTCACAAATACTGCACAGGTATAGGCAGTAAAGTCCTTTTTGGCACCAAGGTCTTTCTCATAAGATCTTTTTTCCCAGTAAGTCTTACCTATTGCAACACCGTGAAGATTAGATTGAATTCGCTCCACCAATACGTTTGAGACAAAGTGCAATAACTTTTTATCTTCTGGACTATTTTCATCTATAAAGGCGTCTCCCTCTTGCCTGGATAGTAGCTCTTTTTCGATATAAGAAGATATCTCCCCTGCAATATCAACCTTGGAATTGGCCTTGGCCATGTTACAGGCGATATCCCGGTCAACCTTAGGGCCGGTCTCAAATGAAAAATAACGATACTTGGTGACATCTACGCCATTTTTTTTGGCCCAGAGGTTTGCATTCACAATCCAACCTGGACGGTAATTTGAACTGGCATCCCGAACCTTGTAGTTTTTTTCTAAATCTTCATGTTTTTTATCGGCCACATCATCCTTGGTGGAAGAACAGCCAATGGTAATAAGTAGAGCTAAAAGTGATATCCATTTCATGTAAACTCCTTTAATCTAAATTAATATCGTTAATATTTTGAAGTAAGTATTTTTTAAATTTATCCTTGGCACGACGATAGCATTGATTAAAATTGCGTCCTTTTTCCATGGTAGTTTCCATAAGTGTACCAATCTTGATCCTTACTAAATTATAAGAATAAAGCTTGATATTAAATCTATATTTAACAAAGCCGGGTACTTTTAAATATTCTTCTTCCCAATCTAGATAAAGATCTACGGAGTAATTGTATTTGCTCGTCTTCGAGGTTACAACTCTATAGCCCATTTTTAGTAGTAAAGAGGTGAAATAATCTTTTATTTCCTTAGGGACTTTGGTTTTAAATAAAATACTCACCTTCTTTTTTAGAAACTGATCCCTTTTTTTAAGCACGCTTTTTAAGCTGACTATTGGAGTGATCTTTCTCTCCACTAAAAAATCATGTTTGGCCTCTAATTTTTCGCGCGGGGAGAAAAGAGCTATTGCTTTAAATATTGAACCTCTTTTTCCTTCCCTATAAAGATTTTCTATTTTTTCATCTAATACTTTAATTTCGCCTTTTATGATTCTTGCGCCGCTTTCTCGGTTTAGAGCAATTAAAGCAAAAATTTTGCTTCCATCTTGAAAAGAGTTTTTTAAATAGGAGCCTTTAAGCGCCACATCAGTTAATTCTGAAACGTTTTTCTCAGAAACTTCAAAGACCTCTCCTTCAAAACCTAACGTTTCCGATCTAGTTTTGATAAAGGTATCGGAGGCAATCTTAACTTTAAAAATCTTGGCCAGCTCATCTCTACCCCTGGTGGTTGCCTGATTAAGATCGGCCCCCACCCCTACAGCGCAAATTTCTGTTTTAGGACAAGAACTACCCACATGGGTAATCCATTTGGGCCTTTGTCCAAAGGAATTAAAAGAGAAGAGAATTAAAAATAAAATAATCTTTACCATAAACCCTAAAAGGGTATCGCAAAATTAGAGATTTAGGAAAGCATGAATGGCATCTATATCATTTTCATGCTCTTCAATAAAAGTGGGCATTAAGTGAGTAGATCTTTTTGCTTTATAACCCTCCGGGTATCCACCTTTTAGTAATTTTTCTTTTATAAGTACTAGAGAAGAACCACTGATGGCAGGGCCTGTAGGCCCATCAAGTGCTGGATTCGGGTGATGGCAGACTACACAAGTAGTCATATAAACTGTTCTACCTCTATCAATTAGCTTAATTTCCGCTTCAGACTTGCCCTCGAGCCTTTTATCCTTGGTACAAGAAAATAAAATTAAAACTATTAAAAGAAAGGTGGGCCGAAAATTTCGGCCCTTAAAAAAAAGATTCATTAAATTATCCTAACAAATAATTTCGATGAGTCCGTATAGAACAACAGTTAGCCAAATACCCATATGAATAACTCCTGAAACGGATGCCATAGGCCCTAGTTTTCCTTTGAGAGCGTTTAACTCGAGTAAAAGAATCACCGCCCCTGTTGCCGCCATGGATTTCATTACCGTGCTGCTATCTGCTCCCTGTACTGTTAGGTGACTTGCGGCCCCCATAAAGAAAAGGAGAGGAATAGAAAAAAGAGTATTGGTTCTTGATGCAAGTCCTGCTCTGGCACCGGCAGCTGCTGCATCACCTAAGTTTTCCCCATTAGCAGCACCAATCACAATTTTTTGAGCAGGCCAGATTACCAGCCAAACATTTAAAAACATCAAGATACCCATCAGAGCACCTGTCATAATCATAACTCCCCATGAAGAGTTAAATACGCCGAAAGATTTTGCAATATGGGCCTTCATTAAAAGAAGTAAAACACCAGTTAAAAAAGTGAACATGGCGCCCCATCTAAACCACCAGAGGGCATTGGGTACTAATTTTTGAGTAACTTCCTTTTTAGTATCGCCTGTACTTTCTTTGAAGAATGAGCCTTGAACAAAGTTGAAGTACCAAAGAAAACCTATCCAACAAACACCAGCAAGATAGTGCATCCAACGAAATAGAAAATCCAAACCAGTCATATTAAACAGCGCAACGTCCATAATATTATCCTTTTTAATAAATTAAGTTTTTAATAATTTATCAAGGAAGATGATATTTATCAATTTTTTGAGGGAAATGAGGCGAATAAATTCGCCTCATGAGGATTATTTTTTAATTTTGAAATTAATATTTAGGTTTACTTCATCATAAATGAACTTATCGCCTAGTGAATTGAAAAACTTTTTTGATTTATAGCGAATATCCCACTTGGTTCGATCAAAAGTTAAGTTTGACGCTACCTTTATATATTTTTTTTCATTTTTGATATCTGCTTTAAAAATAACGGGATGAGTTATACCTTTAATCGTTAGGTTACCATGCACTTCATGCCCCCCCCCTTTTGCGGGAAGAACACTTTTAATATCAATAGTGGCGTAGGGGTGTTTTTGGGTAGAGAAAAAATCTTCTGACTTTAAGTGTCGAATAAGTTTTGTATTGTACTCTGGATCTTTAATATCCGTACAATTAAGGGAGGCCATATCAATGACAATTTTTCCCTGTACCAGTGTTTGCTTATCAAAAACTAAATTTCCACTCTTAATCTTAAGTGTTCCCTGGTGTTCTCCGGTAAATTTTCTCCCCTTCCAAGTAACCACACCGGAATTTTTATCAAGTTTAAACTGTTGTAATATTGTTGCGGACACAACTGCGTTGGCAGTAAAGGCCATCATAAGAGCTGACAAAATAGACATTAATTTTATTACTTTCATAACCATCCTTAATTGTTAGTTTGATCACAAAGACTACAACTAAAGAGAAAGTTTTATCAAGGGCCTTTCTGCCAGATCAAATTCCACATGGAAGGGCCGTCCTTTTCCAAGCAAACGGCATCAGATGGTTTAAATTCCATATACTTATCTGGGCCTAGTAGATAGGCGACCAGCTCGCTCATATACGGCAAATGGCCAACCAGCATGATATTTTTTTCATATGAACCTAGCAATTCACCCCAAATACTGGGATCTGACCCAGGTTCTAGGTCATCAGATTTAAGGATTTGATGCCCGGGGAAAAGGTGTTCTACTAATATTTGACAGGTTTCTAAGGCGCGAGGTTTCCCGCTTTGATAAATTTCCTCTACTGATAAGTTTAGCTTTGAAAGTTGTTTGGCCAGGGAGTGAACCTGTTCCTTCCCCTTTTCGCTAAGGTGCTTCTCCCCGTCTGGGGCCAGCTCTGCTTCGCCGTGTCTTACCAGTATAACTTTCAAGGTCCCTCCCTAAAGATGTTGATCTAAATAATTCATCAGGAAGCTGACCTTCTTTTTGGTATTACTTGATAACCCTTTTTTGGCGGACCTTTCAAAAAAAGATCTCGGGACAATCCCCGGTTTTTGAATTTTATTAAAATCACGAAAAATAAACTGAATCTTGTCATTAACCTCTGAGATGATTCTTTTTCTGATTATTTCTTTGGTAAAGCGGCTATATCCTGTAGCTTGAATATCAAGTGATTTGCTGGTTGTGTTAATACTTCCATTACCACTTTCAACAAAATGCTCAAACTTAACATTCATATCTCCACGGCCCTCAATAGATTGCTTGAGATTTGAGATTATGTAGGTTCCATTATCTCTCTCACCAACCTCATGGACTTGGGTAACATCAGATGCCTTTTGAAATCTCGAAATCATTAAAGATTTGATTTTATCCTTGGTATTAATATCTATCGAAGTCTCACAAACGAGTTCGATTTCCACGAAAAACATATTTCCCTGAAACTCCAACCTATTCCAACTATCACTGCCACAGGTGTAATGAATTTCGGCAAAGGAGTTGAAACTAAATAAAATTACTAACCAAAATAAGAGCTTCATAAATTTTGATCTATAAAGTTTAGTAACCACTTAATTTTTCTTTTAGTGTTATCGGCAAGTCCTTTTTTAGCTGCCCTAGTGAACAGTCCCCTTGGAGCAATTCCTGGCTTTTCAATTATATCAAATTCCCTAAACTTAAATTGAATTT
>SMVA01190783.1_pt1 | contig 14646 bp, 12 predicted proteins | sample 2456451 | NCBI WGS metagenome assembly SMVA01 (sample SAMN11095933, study PRJNA526329) | marine sediment metagenome | biome: Marine sediment; feature: Surficial sediment; material: Deep marine sediment; isolation source: Hadal surficial sediment | place: Pacific Ocean | collected 2014-05 | depth...
GGCGGCGATACGATTGCAACATCCGCCGGCTCCTTCTTTTGCGTTACGGCGATCGGAACCGTGCCGTCGGGCAAGATGGTCATGCGATCGGGCGGGCAGCCGGGCGATGCGCTCTATGTGAGCGGCGTTATCGGTTCGGCGAGCGCCGGATTGGCGATCTTGAGCGCAGCAAGCAGCCCGTGGAGCGGGCTGGCCGATGGCGTAAAAGCGCGCCTTGTCGATCGATACCGTTTGCCCGAACCGGCCATGGCGCTCGCCCCGGTTTTGCGTGCCCACGCCTCGGCCGCCATGGATATTTCCGACGGGTTGGTGGGCGATTGCGACAAGCTCACCGCCGCATCGCGATGCTCGGCCGTCATCAATGCCCGTGCTGTCCCGATCGATCCGGATCTGATTCAGGAAGCCGTCGAACCGGACGTTCTTGCCGGGCTGTTTACCGGCGGTGACGATTATCAGATCCTGGCGGCGATCCCGACATCGCAGGAAACCCCGTTTTGCGAGGCGGCAGCGGCTGCCGGGGTTGCGGTGAGCAAGATTGGCAGGCTTGTCGCCGGAACCGGTCCGGTGACAATCCTGCTTGACGGTGAGGCCATGGACTTGCCGGCCCGATCCTACGTCCACGGGCGTGGCGAAGAGGGACCATGACGGGCACCGCTGGAGCCAATATCGCCGACAGCGCGGACGGAGGTCTCCATGATCGCAAGGCTCGCCGCAATGTGATGGTTCTTGCCGCCGCGCAGGCGATCGCCGGTGCCGCCGCGCCGATGAATATTGCGGTGTCGGCGCTCGCCGGGTACAGCCTGCTCGCCCAGGACAAGTCGCTGGCGACTGTGCCGATCACCGCCTTTGTGCTCGGCACGGCGTGTGGAACGGTGCCGGCGGCGCTGCTGATGCGCCATGTCGGCCGGCGGGCCGGGCTCATCACCGGTATGTTGATCGGCGCCATTGGCGGGCTGACCGGCGCCGGCGCCATGGGCATCGGCAGTTTCTGGACCTTGTGTCTGGGGACATTTCTGATGGGCTTTTCGAATGCTTTCGTTCAGCAATTCCGGTTTGCCGCCGCCGATACGGCGAGTGTGGCGTTTCGGCCAAAAGCCATTTCGCTGGTGCTTGCCGGCGGCATCGTTGCCGCTGTTCTGGGGCCGCAGACGGTCATTCACAGCCGTGATCTGATCGGATCGGTGCCGTATGCCGGCGCTTTTCTTGCCGCGTCGGCTTTCCTGGTCGCCGGCGCGATGATCCTGATTGCGCTGGATATTCCCAAACCGCCCGCCGTTCAGCGCAGCCAAGCCGGGCGACCCCTTTTGCAGATTGCCAGGCGGCCCCGGTTCCTCATCGCCGTAACCTGCGCGATCACCGCCTATGCGCTGATGATCCTTGTCATGACGGCCGCGCCGTTGGCGATGGTCGGCAATGGCCATTCCCAGGATTCAGCGACGCTTGGCATCCAGTGGCATGTGCTGGCGATGTTCGGCCCGAGCTTTTTCACCGGCTCGCTGATCGTGCGGTTCGGGGCGGAGCGAATTATCGCCATCGGTCTTGTCATTCTCATCGGATGCGCGCTCGTCGCTCTGTCCGGCGTCTCGATCGCTCATTTCTGGACAGCATTGGTATTGCTCGGCGTTGGCTGGAATTTTGGTTTCATCGGCGGCACGGCGCTGGTCACCGAAACCTACGAACCGGTCGAAAAGGAACGCGTTCAGGCGCTCAATGACTTTCTTATCTTCGGTTTTGTCGTCCTCGCCTCGTTCCTATCCGGTACCATTCTCGTTTCTGGCGGCTGGAACGCGGTGAATCTGTCCGTGTTGCCGATTGCGGTTATTTGTCTTGCCGGACTGGGCTGGCTGGAGATCAGGGCGCGCAAAAGGGGGTTGCGTGAAATTCCCAGCCCTTGACGCGGGCAGGCGTTTCGTCAATACCGCGCCCCGGTAAAGGGTACCGGCCATCCATTGCGCCGTCCTTGCTTCCGGGATCGTCTTCCCGGTTTTTCTTCGGGGGAATTCCCCGGCCCATCCTTCGGGGGATTTCAATGTCATCGCTTTATTTTGTCATCGCCTGCGGTGTGCTTGCGATTGTTTATGCGCTCTGGGCGATCCAGTCCGTTTTGTCGGCGGATGCCGGCAATCAGCGCATGCAGGAGATCGCTGGCGCCATCCGTGAAGGCGCAACCGCCTATCTGACGCGGCAATATACGACGATCGCCATCGTCGGCGTCGTCGTGTTCATCATCGCCTGGCTGCTTTTGTCGATCACGGCGGCGATCGGTTTTGCCATCGGTGCGGTGCTGTCGGCTCTGGCCGGGTTCATCGGCATGCATGTTTCGGTGCGGGCCAATGTGCGCACGGCGCAGGCGGCTTCCCGGTCCCTGGCTTCCGCCCTTGCCGTGGCCTTCAAATCCGGCGCCGTCACCGGGCTGCTGGTTGCCGGTCTCGCGCTTTTGGGCGTTGCCGTCTATTTCTGGTTCCTGACCGCCATGTTGGGCTACACACCGGTCAGCCGCGCGGTGATCGACTCGCTGATCGCTCTTGGCTTTGGTGCGTCGCTGATCTCGATCTTCGCCCGTCTCGGCGGCGGTATTTTCACCAAGGGCGCCGATGTCGGCGCCGATCTCGTCGGCAAGATCGAGGCGGGAATTCCCGAAGACGATCCGCGCAATCCCGCTACCATCGCCGACAATGTCGGTGACAATGTCGGCGACTGCGCCGGCATGGCGGCCGACCTTTTCGAAACCTATGCCGTGACCGTCGTTGCGACCATGGTATTGGCCTCCATCTTCTTCACCGGCGACCAGGCTTATAGCCTGATGATGCTGCCGCTGATGATCGGCGCCGCTTGTATCATTACCTCAATCATCGGCACGTTCTTCGTCAGGCTCGGCGCCAACAATTCGATCATGGGCGCTCTCTACAAGGGCTTCATCGCCACGGCGGTGCTGTCGGCGGGCGCGCTTGCCGTCATTATCTGGGGCTGGCTCGGCGTCGATATTCAGTACACGGCCAGCGGCGTCACGTTTGATGGCCGCGATCTGTTCTATTGCGGCCTGGTCGGCCTGGTCGTCACCGGGCTTATCATCTGGTCGACCGAATATTATACCGGGACCAACTACCGGCCGGTGAAATCGATCGCCAAAGCCTCCCTTACCGGGCATGGCACCAATGTCATTCAGGGCCTGGCCGTATCGCTGGAATCGACGGCGATACCGGCGATCATTATCATTGCCGGCATTCTTTCGTCCTATGGGCTCGCCGGTTTGTTCGGCATCGCCATTACGGTGACGACCATGCTGGCGCTGGCCGGCTTTGTCGTGGCGCTCGACGCTTTCGGCCCGGTCACCGACAATGCCGGCGGCATTGCCGAAATGGCCGATCTGCCCGAGGAGGTGCGCAAAACGACCGATGCGCTCGATGCGGTCGGCAATACCACCAAGGCGGTGACCAAAGGTTATGCGATCGGCTCGGCCGGGCTCGGCGCGCTGGTGCTGTTTGCCGCCTATACGGAAGATCTGAAGTTCTTTGCGGCCCATGCGGAACCGGGATCGTATTTTTACGGCATCAACGTCGATTTCTCGCTGTCCAATCCATACGTCGTCGTCGGTTTGCTGTTCGGCGGTCTGCTGCCGTATCTCTTCTGCGGCATCGCGATGACGGCGGTTGGCCGGGCTGCTGGCGCGGTTGTTGAGGAAGTGCGACGGCAGTTCAAGGAAAAACCGGGCATTATGGAGGGCACCGAAAAGCCGGATTACGGCCGGGCCGTCGATATGCTGACCCGGGCGGCGATCAAGGAAATGATTTTGCCCTCGCTGCTGCCGGTGCTGTCGCCGATCTTCTGCTTCTTCGTCGTCAAGGCTATTGCCGGCACGGAGAACGGGTTCGCAGCGCTCGGCGCCATGCTGCTCGGCGTCATCGTCAATGGCCTGTTTGTCGCCATTTCCATGACGGCGGGCGGTGGCGCATGGGACAACGCCAAAAAGCTGATCGAGGACGGCCATTATGGCGGCAAGGGGTCGGAAGCCCACAAAGCAGCCATAACCGGCGATACCGTCGGCGATCCGTACAAGGATACGGCCGGACCGGCGGTCAATCCGATGATCAAGATCACCAATATTGTCGCGCTGTTGCTGCTTGCGGTGCTGGCGCAGTAGAGAAGCACGGCCTGAAACGGGAAAAGCCCCGCATTTTGGTGCGGGGCTTTTGTTATGCCTGCTGCGGAGTGCCTATTACTGGGTGGGCGTGAAGCGTCCGGTCGCATCGAGCAATTGCGCGATGAAGGAAAAGTCCGAGCCGCCGGTCGGCGTCGTCCGGGATACGAAATCGAAGACCTGGCCATCCTTCAGGCCATAATTGGCGACCTGCAAGACAAGATCCTCTTTGTCAAAATAAACGGCGAGCACCCGCTGATCGACGACGCGGTAATTCATGAATGCGACAGGGCGGGTCGCGGTCTGGGAAATATAATAATAGGCCTCATTGCTAAAATTGGCGGTTGTGGAGGGCGTTCCAAGCGCGATCAGCACCTGGTCCCGGCTGGCGCCGACCGGGATCTGCTCAAGCGCGAATTCGGAGACGACATATCCGCGCTGCGCGGTCTGGCCGATGCAGCCGCCGAGCGAGGCCGAGCCGAGAAGGGCCAGCACAAGCGCCGCCGATATCCGACGATTGCTTTTCACGTTCATGGCATCGCTCTAGACCGCCGATTATGGCAATGCAATGGCACCCGCCGCGAACTCCTGAATTCCGGCATGAATATTCACGCCACTATCCGATGGCCGGCCTGGCGGTTTTCTGGAAAAGACCCACATTACCCGCCATGCTAGGATTATTCTCAAACAATCGGCGTCGTCCCGACTATGCCGCATCGGTCTATGCGGCGATCGTCGAAGCGGCGCGCAACCAATTGTTCTATACCCGCTTTGGCGTGCCGGACACGTTGGATGGCCGGTTTGAAATCCTTTCCATCATGCTCCATGCGGTGAACCGGAGGCTGGTGCATGGCAAGGATCCCGACAAGGGTTTTTCCAGGCGAATCACCGAGCACTTCGTTGTCGATATGGACAGCAATCTGCGCGATATGGGCGTCAGCGACGTGCGTGTCGCCAAAAAAATGAAGACGCTTTACGGGGCCTATGGCGGGCGCATTGGCGCCTATGACATCGCCCTTGCCAGCGGCGGCGATGCGCTGGAAAAGGCGGTGGCGCGCAATGTCTTTGCGCAAGGGGCGTCAGCGGGCGCGGCGGCCGCGCTGGCCGCCTATATCCAGGCCGCAGAAACCATGCTGGAAGGCATTCCCACGTTTGATATTGGCGCCGGGCATGTCGCGTTTCCCGATCCGGCCGCCTTCCTCCCCGCCACTGTCTCCAGCCCACCGGAGGCCTCGTGATGCAACCTGTGGCCGGCGCCCTGTTTTCGCTGAAGGTCATGGTCCGCGACATAGGCCGAAAGGGCCAGTCCATGAAGCTGGAAGCCGATGCTGGCCAGCGGGCTGCATTGGCCAAAACGCTCGCCATAGCGGCGATTGAGCGGCTTGTCGTGGAATTTCACCTCGACAGGGTTCGCGGCGGCGCTGTTCATCTGCGCGGTCGGCTTGTGGCCGATGTCGTCCAGATCTGCGTGGTCAGTCTTGATCCGGTGCAGCAGCATATCGAGGAACCGATGCGCATGACTTTGTTGCCCGCCGAGGCTGCCGACGGGGGGCCGCAGAAGCGGGTACCGATCGATCCGATGGAGGAGGAGGATCAGGGCACCTTTTGCGGGGGCCTGATTGATCTTGACAGGATCGTCCACGAACAATTGGCGCTCAGTCTCGATCCCTATCCACGCGCGCCCGGCGCGGATCTCGAAGCGAGCGGGGGTAGCGAGGTGAGGGAGCGGGCCTCGCCCTTTGCGACGCTGGAGCGCCTGAAGCGGGATCGCGGTTGAGCATTTACGCATTCGGGCCGACAGATTAAACCTTGCCATTGAATCCGTTGCCGGTATCGTCCCGGCCGGTTCGCAATCTCCGGTTCGCAATCACCGGTTCGCAATCACCGGTTCACAATCAAGGGAATGGACCCGCTCGCCGTCATGTCCTCCACGATCATCCTAGCATTGGACGCCATGGGCGGTGACGTTGGCCCGGCCATGATCTTGCCGGGGGCGGAGATCGCTCTGGAACGGCGACGCGATCTGAAATTCGTGATCTATGGCGAGGCGCCGGTGGTTGAGCCGCTTCTTGGGAAATATTCCAGAGTTCAAGCGGCTTCGACCTTCGTTCATTGCGATGTCTCGGTGCAGATGGACGACAAGCCCAGCCAGGCGCTGCGGCGTGGCCGCTGGAAGTCGAGCATGTGGCGCTGCATCCAGGCGGTGCGCGACGGCGAAGCCCAGGCGGCCGTTTCGGCGGGCAATACCGGCGCCATGATGGCGATGTCGAGATTTTGTCTGAAGATGCTGCCGGGAATTGAGCGGCCGGCGATCGCGGCAATATGGCCGACATTGCGCGGCGAAAGCATCGTTCTGGATGTCGGTGCGACCATCGGTTCCGATACGCAAATGCTGGTTGACTTCGCAATCATGGGCGCGGCGATGGCGCGGTCGCTTTTCGGTCTGGAGCGTCCGAGCGTCGGTCTCCTCAATATCGGCGTTGAGGAGATCAAGGGCGTTGAGGAAGTTCGCGAAGCCGGGCGGATACTGAAAGCGATTAACCATCCCCATTTTCATTACCACGGCTTTGTGGAAGGCGACGATCTGGGCAAAGGCACGGTCGATGTTGTGGTGACGGAGGGATTTGCCGGCAATATCGCCCTGAAAACGGCAGAGGGAACCGCCCGCCAGATCTCCGAATATCTGCGTGCCGCCATGAACCGGACAGCGTTTGCCAGGATCGGCTATCTGTTTGCCCAATCGGCATTTAACAGGCTGCGCGAAAAGATGGATCCGGGAAAGGTCAATGGTGGCGTCTTTCTCGGCCTCAATGGTGTCGTCATCAAGAGCCATGGAGGCACGGACGCCGATGGCTTCGCCGCCGCGATCGATGTTGCAAGGGAAATGGCGAAAAACAATCTCATTCAGAAAATCGCCGATGACATCAAGCTCGGCCGGCAAGACCTGGATGCCAGTTCGGTAGCGCCGGCAGAGGCCAAGGCAGGATGATCCGCACAATCATCGTGGGGACGGGCAGCTACCTGCCTTCCAAGATCCTGACAAACCAGGAACTTGCCGAAATGGTCGAGACTTCCGACGAGTGGATCGTCAAGCGAACCGGCATCCGGGAGCGCCGGATCGCTGCTGAAGGGGAATTGACCTCCGATTTGGCGACCATCGCCGCCGAACGGGCGCTTGCCGACGCCCGATATACGTCCGACGATATCGACCTGATCATTCTGGCGACGGCAACCCCGGACTACACCTTCCCGGCGACGGCCGTGACGGTGCAGGATCGTCTGGGCATGCATCATGGCACCGCATTCGACGTCCAGGCGGTGTGCAGCGGTTTCCTGTTCGCGCTGACGACCGCCGATTGTTTTATCCGGACCGGCCAGGCACAGCGCATTCTGGTCATCGGCGCGGAGACATTCTCCCGCATTCTGGATTGGACCGACCGGACCACCTGCGTGCTGTTCGGGGATGGCGCGGGGGCGGTGGTCGTTGAAGCCTCAGAGCAGCCCGGCGCCCATTCCGATCGTGGCATATTGACCTCGCAATTGCGCTCCGACGGTCGCTACAGGGACAAGCTTTATGTCGATGGCGGGCCATCGTCGACCCGAACGGTCGGCCACCTGCGCATGGAGGGGCGGGAAGTTTTCAAACATGCCGTTTCGATGATCGCCGATGTGATCGAAGCGGCATTTGCCGCAACCCAGACCGGGCCGGACGATATCGACTGGTTCGTGCCGCATCAGGCAAACAAGCGGATCATCGATGCGAGCGCAAAAAAACTCGGTATTTCGCCAGAGAAAGTGGTGATTACCGTCGAACGTCACGGCAATACTTCTGCCGCGTCAATCCCGCTGGCGCTGGACGAGGCGCGGCGCGAAGGCATGATCCGCGACGGACAGCTTGTGCTTCTGGAAGCCATGGGGGGTGGCTTCACCTGGGCCTCGCTTATGGTGCGTATGTGAAAAAATGAGTGGACCCATGTGGTTGACCGCTTCCCACCGGCGGAATACGGTAGCTGACCGTTAGTAGACGATCCCGTATACAACTGTAGCGAGTGGCTGATGGGGGGCAAGACGATAACCCGCGCAGACTTGGCCGAGGCTGTTTATCGGTGCCTTGGTCTCTCGCGCACCGAATCCGCCGCCATGGTGGAAATGGTCCTTGAGGAAATCTGCGATGCCATCGTCGGGGGCGAGTCGGTAAAGCTTTCCTCCTTCGGATCCTTTGTCATCCGGCAAAAAGGTCAACGCATTGGCCGTAACCCCAAGACGGGCCAGGAAGTTCCGATCCCGCCGCGACGGGTCACCGTTTTCAAGCCGAGCAACATCATGAAAAAGCGGATTAACGATGAGTTGACCAGCGCCAGATCCTCCGGTTCCACCTCAGAATTCTGACCGGATGCGTGATCGAATAACGCCAGCGCGGGGTCATTCATGAAAGCGCCGGACGCGTTCCGAACGATCAGCGAAGTTGCCGGAGATCTTGATCTTCCCCAACATGTGCTGCGCTTCTGGGAAACCCGGTTTCGGCAAATCCATCCGATGAAGCGCGGCGGCGGTCGCCGGTATTACCGGCCAGACGATGTCGATCTCCTGCGCGGAATCCGGCTGTTGCTGTATGGCGAGGGGTTCACCATCAAGGGTGTGCAGCGTCTCTTGAAAGAAAAAGGCATAGGTTTCGTGACCGCCGTTGGCCAGACCGGCTCGGTGGAAACCGTGACGCTGGACGAAACTGGCAACGAAGCTGACGTCAAGGCGGCATCGCAATCCGGCCCGGCGCCGGGGGGCGGGGCGAGCAAGGGCGGTTCGGCCAGTCTGAACTTGTCGAAATCGGGGCAACGCCAGTTGAAAGGCGCGCTCTCGCAATTGATGGAAGCCAAACGGCTGCTCGATCAGGCCCGCTAGCGGCGCAACAATCCGTCGCGCCAACCCGCGGCTGGCAGCCCCGTTTCCAGGCTGAGGCCTTGCCTTTGTATAGGTGACCGCATTTCGATGGCCTGGAAAGATGGTCGGAGCGAGAGGATTCGAACCTCCGACCCCTAAGCCCCCAGCTTAGTGCGCTACCAGGCTGCGCTACGCTCCGACGGGCTGGAATATATTGCCTGGACCCCGATGGTGCAATGGGGCGCTGCCGGGCAAACCCTTGCAACCGGTGCGAGCAGACAATTGGTTCAGGAGCGAGTTTCCTTCCGTGGTTTGGCCATCCACCAGATGATCAAGCCGGCCGGCAGCACCCATAACAGGCCGGCGAGGGCAAAGTAGATCAACTGCACCAGTCCGGAGGTGCCGGGCAGCTTGAAGGCGGCAATCGTCATCGCGCTCAGGGAATAGACGACGACCAGGGCAATCAATGCGAGGGTTCCGGTCAGTTTTCGCAATTTGTCAGCCATGACCGGCGGCTAGCGGAATTGCCTCGGCATGGCAAGGTGGTGTGCCAAAATCGACAGGCGTAAGACCATGCGACGATCCGGTGGTTTGCCGCCAGCAGAAAAACCATTAAATCAGCAAAATGCCGTCACCCTCCGCCGATCATATTCTGTCCGACCATGATGAAAACGCGCTGGCGCAGCGCCAATCGTCCGATGGGTTGCGCGCCGTGCGCCTCTGGCTGGCGGCGATCGCGCTGTTGGTCCTCATCATGGTGCTGGTCGGCGGGGCGACGCGGCTGACCGATTCAGGGCTGTCGATCACCGAGTGGAAACCGGTCGTCGGCGCCGTGCCGCCGCTGTCGCGGGGCGACTGGCAGGCGGAGTTCACATTGTACCAGCAGACGCCGCAATATGGCCTTCTCAATCGCGGCATGAGCCTTGACGAGTTCAAGTTCATCTATTGGTGGGAATGGAGCCATCGCCAGCTCGGCAGGTTGATCGGCCTGGTGTTTCTTGGCGGCCTTGTCTGGTTCGCGGTGCGCCGTGTTGTCGATCTGCGCCAGGGGCTCTTGCTTTTCGCCACAGGGCTGTTGCTGGGAACGCAAGGGCTTATCGGCTGGATCATGGTGGCGTCCGGACTGGAACCGGGCATGACCGCCGTTGCGCCGGTCAAGCTGACGCTGCATCTGGTGCTGGCCTGCCTGTTCTTTGCAGCGCTAATCGCCCTGATTGCACGCCTTGGGCGCGACGATGGGGACCCGGCCTCACCGGGTGCAAGGATCGGCGCTTTTGTGATTTGCGGCGCAATATTGATGCAGATCGCGCTTGGCGGCCTTGTTGCCGGCCATGATGCCGGTCTGTCCTACAACACCTGGCCGTTGATGGACGGGGCGTTCGTTCCCGACGGTCTGGCGGCGTTCAGCCCCTGGTGGATGAATGTTGTCGACAATATTTTGGCGATCCAGTTCAACCACCGGATTGGCGCCTATGGACTGGCCCTGCTGATTGGGCTGCATATGGCTTTTGCCTGGCGCGGGGCGGCGTCGGCGGTGCGCCATCGGCTCGCCGGCCTGACGGCGCTTGTCGTCGTGCAGATGGCGCTCGGCATCGTGACGCTTTTGTATGTCGTGCCTTTCATGCCGGCTCTGGCGCATCAGGGCGTTGCGCTTCTCATGCTCGCCGTTGCCGTATGGCACGCGGCCCGGTTACGCCCGGTTGTCTGACGCTGCGATCGCTTGACGCACCGATTGGTCTCATTAGGCTCAAGAAAGCGAGAGGGCGCAAATGAAAAAACCGGTTTCGATCACGATAGGCTATTCGGCCTGTCCGCATGACTGCCCGTCGACCTGCGCGCTCAATGTGGAAATAATCGATGGGACGCGGATCGGCCGGCTGCGCGGCGCGCCCGACAACGACTATACGGCCGGGGTAATCTGCGCCAAGGTCGCCCGCTATGCCGAGCGCGTCCATCACCCGGACCGGCTGAGAAACGCGCGCAAGCGCAAGGGCGCCAGGGGATCGGGCGAGTGGCAGGTTCTGTCGGTCGGGGCGGCGCTCGACGAGATCGCCGAGGCTTTCGACAAGGCCGAGGCCCGCCATGGCGCGGAAACTGTCTGGCCCTATTACTACGCCGGCACGATGGGGCTTGTTCAGCGCGACGGCATCAACCGCCTGCGCCACGTCAAGAACTATTCCGGCCAGTTCGACACGATCTGCACCAATATGGCCTGGACCGGCTTTATCGCCGGCACCGGCAAGCTGGCAGGTCCCGATCCGCGCGAGATCGCCAGGTCGGACCTGGTCATCATCTGGGGCACCAATGCGGCGGCGACGCAGGTCAACGTCATGACCCATGCGATCCGGGCGCGCAAATCCCGCGGCGCGCGGATCGTCGTCATCGACGTCTATCACAATGCCACCATGGCGCAGGCCGATCTGGCGCTGTGCCTGCGGCCGGGAACCGACGGCGCGCTGGCCTGCGCAATCATGCATGTGCTGTTTCGCGATGGCCATGCCGATTGGGATTTCCTGGAAACCTTCACCGACCGGCCGCGCGACCTTGAAGCGCATCTGAAAGAGCGCTCTCCGCAATGGGCTGCGAAGATCACCGGCCTGAATGTGGAAGAGATCGAGACCTTCGCGCAATGGGTCGGCACGACGCCGCGCAGCTTTTTCCGGCTCGGCTACGGCTTTACCCGCTCGCGCAACGGCGCGTTCAACATGCATGCCGCAGCATCCATCCCTTGCGTCACCGGCGCCTGGAAGCATGAGGGCGGCGGCGCCTTTCACAATAACGGCGCGATCTTCCGTCTCGACCAGACGATGGTCGCCGGCCGCGATCGGATTGACCCCTCGGTGCGCATGCTCGATCAATCCCGGATCGGCGCCATCCTTTGCGGCGAACCGGCCGATTTGAAGGGCGGGCCGCCGGTCACCGCCATGCTGATCCAGAACACCAACCCGGTCTGCGTTGCGCCCGATCAAAGGGTGGTGAAAGCCGGGTTTGCCCGCGAAGATCTGTTCATCGCCGTGCACGAGCAGTTCCTGACCGAGACGGCGGCGCTCGCCGATATCGTGCTGCCGGCGACAATGTTTCTGGAGCATGACGATATCTACAAGGGCGGCGGCCACCAATATCTTGTCCTCGGCCCCAAACTCGTCGATCCGCCGCGCGATTGCCTGACCAATCATCAGGTGATCTGCGGCCTTGCCGAACGGCTTGGTGCCACCCATCCAGGCTTTGCCATGAGCGAGCGGGCGCATATCGACTGGATGCTGTCCAATTCCGGCTGGGGATCGCTTGCCGAACTTGAGAAAAATCGCTGGATCGACTGCCAGCCGCCTGCCGATGAGGCGCATTACCGCAACGGCTTTGCCTGGCCCGACGGCAAGTTCCGCTTCTCGCCGGACTGGCAAGGCCTTGCAGCGCCAAACCGGCCCGTCGAAGGCCCGCTCGGGCCGTGGCGGGATATGCCGGAACTGCCGGATCATTGGGCCGTCACGGAAGAGACGACAGAGGCGTTTGCCTTCCGCCTGGTCACCGCCCCGGCGCCGTCCTTTCTCAATTCGACCTTCAACGAGACGCCAAGCTCGACAAAACGCGAAATCCGGCCGACCGTGCTGATCCATCCCGATGACGCCGATGCATGCGGTTTGCCGGATGGATCTTTGATAAATTTAATGAATAAACGCGGACAAACATCTGTTTATACAAAGAATTTCGCCGGCGTACAGCGTGGCGTCCTGATCGCGGAAGGGCTTTGGCCGAACGCTGCGCATGCCGGTGGCTGGGGCATCAATGCGCTCACCGGCGCCGATGCGGTCGCGCCGTTCGGCGGTGCGGCGTTTCACGACAATCACGTGCGGATCGAGCGCAAAGGCTAATGCCGGCCCGCGTGTTGCAGTGGCAGGTTTAGCAAAAAACGCCCTATGTGGCTGCCTCAGGCGCTTGCTCCGGTTGCGCTTTGCTTGGTTTCGGATTTCCGGCGCAATCCACTCGGCCAATTTGGCCATGGCCCGCTTGAACCGCAGGGCGATGAAAAGCTGCGCTCGCAGCAATGACCAGTGCCTGCCCGGCAGTGTCTGGCTGGTAATGTCCGCCCCGATTGGCAGCGCGTCGCAGATTGCGCGGTGGTCGGCTTCAATCTCGTCAGACAGCTTCTCGATGGTCACACGCCCATAGTGTTGAGCGTGGCGCCACCGCCACCCTTACCCTGCGCCCTGGCAGCCGCTATGCTGGTAAGGTTATCAACGCAATGGCTATGATAATTGGGTCGAAGTGACATACTCGCGGATCGAGTACTATAGCAGAGGCGGAGTGGGTGCCATGAAATGACCGATTTTAAACGACTCCTTGCAGCAAGCTTGTTATTCTGGCACTTGGTTCAATTGCGCTATTTGTCCGGACCACACTTTCTAAATATTTCTGCGTGAAATATAATTCGATGGTGGAAGTCGTAAATGCCACTAATCTTACCTCAAATAATTCCGGTAGCGCTTTTTCTTGTAAGCACACGGTGGGTTCATTTAGGCCCCGCAAGGGCAACGCCTGGTTCATTTACGGTGATCATAGCGATGTAGTATTTCCTTTTAGAATGAAATGGATGTCATGATGAAGATAATAAATATTGTTTTATACGTTGTATTTATAGTGGCTATTAGTGTTTCTGTTTTAGAATTAATGTTACGATATATTTATACGCCTGACGCACTGATGGTGCGTATGAGTGTCAATGAATCAACCTACGAACGACTAAAAGGCCAAGAAAAATCTCCAGCCTTTGACAAAACCAATTACCATTTCTATCCGGGATTACAGAGACGCATCAAGCATACTGAATATGAATACACCGTTACTTATGATCGCCATGGTTGGCGTAACCCATGTTACAGCCCGATTGACTTAAAGGATGTCGATTTATATGTGATCGGAGATAGCTTTATTGATGGGGTGGGCATAGAGGATGACCAGACATTCAATTGCCTTCTCAATAAATACGGGAATAAAGCTTACTATACTATGGGTTTACCCGGTGCTAATCCAACACAATATATACAAATCTATGAGAAAAATATCGAACCTAATCTTTTAGATAATCAGAATGTGCTATTTGCAATATTTTTGGGCAACGATTTTGAGAATTTATTGTATTTGACTGATGTTAATGATGATGGGAAGGGGGAATCATTCAAGCAATCAATATTTTCAGTGGCGAACAATATTCTTCATAAATCGGGGATATACCGGTTGAGTTATCTTATAAATGCAGTGAAAATGTCGATATATAAATTCTACAATCCAAATCATTCAGAAGTATATTTTCAAACTAGCAGCGGAAGCACGTTTTATAAAGATCTGAATTTCGATGATGTCGTGGTTGACCTGATCAAGTCATTAGAATATTTGATTGGTAATACCATTAATGATGTAGACCGCGTATCCTTATTACTTATTCCAGATGTTGGTGAAATATCTATTGAGATGTATAAGCGCTTTGCGGACCTAACCCGGATTATTCACGCCGGCCGCATGATTTGCCCGAGCCGAACGGTATCGGCCGGGTTGACGGCATTATTCGAGGCGGGTTTTCAGAATGTGTTAGAGGTTGATGTTCGAGGTTCATCCGGCGGCGCGTGCCGCGTGGA
>SMVA01146774.1_pt1 | contig 14631 bp, 11 predicted proteins | sample 2456451 | NCBI WGS metagenome assembly SMVA01 (sample SAMN11095933, study PRJNA526329) | marine sediment metagenome | biome: Marine sediment; feature: Surficial sediment; material: Deep marine sediment; isolation source: Hadal surficial sediment | place: Pacific Ocean | collected 2014-05 | depth...
AGCAGGGGCAGTAGGGCATGCCGAAGCCGAAATGTGGACATCAGAATTGGGTTCCGAAACTGAAACTCAACATTTGGTTCTCGTCGAATGGCTCATCCACCACAGCGAAACCGAGATCCAGAACAATCGGGCCGAAGGGCGACAGCCAGGAAACACCGACGCCGGCGGAGACGCGCGGGGTGGCTTCGTCCAGGACGTCCGCATTGGTCTTATCCAGATCCCAGGCCGAGCAAACATCGGTAAAAACCCGCCCACGGACATTGTAGTCGTCCGGCAGGCCCAAGGGAAAGCCCATCTCCAGGGTGCCGGCATAGAAGTTTTTTCCCCCCAGGGCGTCGCCGGTCAGACTGTCGCGAGGACCGACACCCGAAGACTCGAAACCGCGGCATTTGGCACCGCCGAGGAAGTAGCGATCGCTGATCCGCGTATCCTGACCGAGGCCGATGATGTTGCCGATCTCGCCATCGACCGTCACGGTCCACTTCTCAGCCAGCGGATAGTGGTATTCCCCTCCGACCGAGGATTTGAAGTAGAAGACGTCGCCGCCAAGACCCGCCAGCTCGTTGCGCAGGCGCAATGCGAAACCCTCATGCGGATTGAACCGGCTGTCCCGGGTATCGTATTTGAGTTCGTGCGAGATCGCCGACTCCAGCGATTCCCCTTCCTCTTCTTGGACCAGGAGAGAGGCGTCGGAATCGACATTTTCGATTTTCTGATTCTCGATCGTATAGCGCACGACGTGGCGGAGATCTTCATTATATGAAAATCCAGCCCGTACCGATCCGCCGGTTCGCGTGGAATCGAAGGAACGCTGGTCATCATCTCTTTTGATATGATAGAGGTCAAACCCGGCGGCGAGGTTTCGGCCTAGGAAGTAGGGTTCGGTAAAGCTAAGGTCGATCTGGCTCTGCTCGCCGGATAGCGTAAAATTGAGGCGCAAGTCCTGGCCACGACCGAGCAAATTGCGTTCGCGAATGCCGATGCTGGCGAGCGGTCCGGCACTGGTTGAAAACCCTGCACCGAAGGTCAAATCGCCGGTTGACTGCTCCTCGACATTGACCTCGATAAGGGTCTTGTCCGGCGCGCTGCCCTGCCGGGTCTCGACGTTGACGGACCGGAAAAATCCAAGGCTGCGGATACGTTGGCGTGAACGGCGCAACATGGAGGTGTTGAAGGCGTCGCCCTCCACCAGCCGGAATTCGCGACGAATCACCTGGTCCAGCGTGCGCTCGTTGCCATGAATATCGATGCGCTCGACGAAGACTTTCGGCCCTTCCAGAATCTCGAAATTCACGCCGATCAGCCGATTTTCGCGATCTCGCTCGGCGCGTGGCCGGATATCGACGAAGGCATAGCCCAGATTTCCAACCACCTCGGTCAGGTTGTCGATCGTCGTATCCACTTCCTCGGCGTTGTACCACTCGCCTTCTTTGGCATCCAAGTATTGGCGAAGCGATTCGGGCTCCAACCGCGCCAGCGTGGTCGTGATGCCGACTTCACCGAACTTGTAGCGCTCGCCCTCTTCGAGCGTAAAGGTGACGATGAAGCCCGCGCGGTCCGGCAGCAGTTCCGCGACCACCGACAGCACGCGAAAATCGGCATAACCCTCCTGCACGTAAAAACGGCGCAGCAAATCCCGATCGAAGGCCAAGCGGTCCGGATCGTAGGTGTCGTTGGAAGTCAGGATGAGATAGAACGCCCACTCGGCAGTGGTGATCTTGCCTTTTAGTTTTGAATCGGAGAAAACCCGGTTGCCGATGAAGTTAATCGACTGAATCCGGGTCAAGGGGCCTTCGTCGATCTCGAATACAAGATCCACGCGGTTCTGGTCCAGTTGAATGACCTTGGGCTCTACGGTAGCGGCGTATCGGCCGGACCGGCGGTATATTTCCAACAACCGCAGGGTGTCGCTTTGGGCCTTGGTTCGGGTGAACACGATTCGCGGACGCAGGACGATCTCGGCCCCGAGCGTGTCGTCGTCCAGGCGGCCGTTCCCTTCAAAGGCGATGCGATTTATGATCGGGTTTTCGACCACGGTCACGATCAGGGCATCGCCGTCGCGTTGCAGGGTGACATCGGCGAACAGGCCGGTGCTGAACAAATTCTTGAGTGACGTGTCCAGGCGCAGCGGATCGAAGCGGTCCCCCGGATTGACGCGCATGTAGGACCGCACCGTCTCCGGCTCGATGCGCTGCACACCCACGATGCGGATTTCCTTGATGATGCCGCCCGACATCAACGACTGCGCCTGCCCTGTCGCCGTTGCACCGGTCAACAGGAAAAGGCACAGCAGCACCGCACCGCCAAATGTCGAGACTCGCCCCCTAAACAAGCCTAATTCCCCCACTACGGCTCCCGCAGCCCCAGGTCACGAAACTCCCGATATGGTCAAAAAACCATCTGAATCAAATCGTTCAGTGTCACAAATATCATCAAGCTGAAGACCAGGGCAATGCCGGCGCGAAAGCAGTATTCCTGAGTGCGCTCGCCAAGCGGGCGGCCGCGCACGAACTCGATGATGTAGAACAGCAAGTGGCCGCCGTCGAGCATGGGGATCGGAAACAAATTGATCAATCCCAGGGTCACCGACAGCATCACCATGAAACCCAGCGTCGGCACCAATCCCGCTTCGGCATAGGCCCCCGACATCTGGGCGATTCGGATCGGACCCCCCAGCTCCTTGGCGCTGCGGCTGCCGACGATGATCTGGCCCAGAGCTTCGAGGGTCGCCCGTGAAATGAACAGCACCTCCCCGCCGGCGCGCCATAACGACACGACGAAGCCGTGGCGCACATACTCCACGCCGCTGCGGCTTATGCCCAAGAGGCCGATCTTTTGGGTCATGCCGAAGTTGTTGGTCAATTCGCTGAGTTCCGGTGTCGCGGTCAAGGCGACCCGCTCGCCGTCTCGCAACACCAGGATTTTGACCCGCACCTCCGGGTTCGGCTGGATGATCCGCTGGACGTCCTCGAATCGCTCGATGGCCACGCCATTGAGCTCGAGAATGCGATCGCCTGGCAGCATACCGGCTGCCGCGGCGGCGCTATCGGGGACGACTGCGCCGACTTCGGGCGGCGTGAACCGCTGCCCCACGGTGACGAAAAGCCCGACCAGGACCACCCAGGCAAACAGGAAATTGACCAGCGGGCCGGCTGCCACGATCCAGAAACGCTGACCAAGTCGCTTGGTGTGGAAGGCGACCGCCCGCTCCTCGTCGGTCATGCCGGAGATATCTCCGGAGGGCTGGCTGGCGGCATTGGCATCGCCGAACATTTTCACATAACCGCCCAGTGGGATCATGCTGATCTTCCAGCGGGTCTTGTGCTTGTCGGTCCAGCCGAAAATCTCTTTGCCGAAGCCGATGGAGAACACCTCTACCCGCACGCCATTGTACCGAGCCACCAAAAAATGACCCATTTCGTGCACGAACACGAGTACGGTCAAAATCACCAGAAAAGCCAGAATTGAGTTAACGATTTCCATGCTTCAGACACTCGCTTTTGTAATTCACCAACGCCGGAATCGGCACAAACAAAATCTTGCCTACGGTCGGCAATGAGCCCCTCGACTACCTACTACCACCGAAACCCGGGAATTGAAAGTGAACGATTCCAATCGGATTCGGTGGAGTCTAGAGGGTCCGGTTTAACATGCCCGTGGCGACCAGCCGCGCCTCCCGATCTGTCCGCCAGACATCGTCCAACCCGCCAAGCGGTGCGGCGGCTAATTCTTCAAGGGTCCGATCCACGACCTCGGCGATGCCGAGGAACCCAAGTTTCCCGGCCAGAAACGCCGCGACAGCGACCTCGTTGGCCGCATTCAATATAGTTGGGGCCGATCCGCCAGCCTGCAAGGCCTGACGGGCCAGTCGCAGCGCCGGGAAACGCTCGCTGTCCGGCGCCTCGAAGGTGAGCTGCCCGACCTCGGTGAAATCGAGCCGCGGCACCGGGGCGGCCATGCGCCCCGGCCAGGCCAGGGCGTAGGCGATCGGAGTCCGCATGTCCGGCTGGCTCATCTGCGCCAACACCGAGCCATCGGAATAGGCGACCATGGAGTGCACAACCGATTGCGGATGGACCAGGATTTCGATGCGCGCCTCGGGCAGGCCGAAAAGATGATGGGCCTCGATCAACTCGAGGCCTTTGTTCATCATGGTGGCGCTATCGACGGAAATCTTCGCGCCCATGTCCCAGTTTGGATGGGCGACCGCCTGTTCCGGCGTCACCTCGGCCATGGCGGCACGCGAAAACGCGCGGAACGGGCCGCCGGAGGCAGTCAGGATGATCCGATCGACCGCGTCGAGGTGCTCGAAGTCGAGCACCTGAAATATAGCATTGTGCTCAGAATCGACTGGCAACAGGGTCGCGCCGTGATGCGCCACCTCTGCAATCATCAGGGATCCGGCACACACCAGGGTCTCCTTGTTGGCGAGCGCGATGATGGCGCCGCGGCGCACCGCCGCCAAGGTGGGCGCGAGCCCGGCCGCCCCGACGATGGCGGCCATGACCCAGTCCGCCGGCCGGGCCCCCGCTTCGGCGACTGCCTGGGCGCCGGCCGCTGCCTCGATCCCGCTGCCGGACAGCGCTTGCTTGAGGTCTTGGTAGCATGCCTCGTCGGCGACTACAGCGAGCTTGGCGCCGACCTTACGGGCCTGTTCGGCGAGGCGGGCGACGCTGTCGTTCGCGGTCAGGGCCTCGACCGCGAAAGCCTCCGGTTGGCGTGCGATCAAATCGAGGGTGTTGCAGCCGACCGAGCCGGTGGAGCCGAGAATGGTGATGCTTCGCGGCGCCGTCAGGGCGTCGATCTTGGGCGATGCCACCACCATGTCAATTACCGAATCCAGTCAACCAGAGCGCGCCCCCCAGCGCCAATACCGCTGCCAAAATCCCATCCACACGATCCAATACCCCGCCATGGCCGGGGATCAGGGTGCTTGAGTCCTTGGCGCCGAACCGCCGTTTCAGGCTCGATTCGAAAAGATCGCCCACCTGGGCCACCAGCGCAAGCACCATGCTTGCCGTGACCAGTGTTACGACCCGGCCATCGTCGTGCAGTTTCGCCGCGACCAGGCCAGTCAGAGCGGCCGCCCCAACACCGCCCGCGAGCCCGGACCAGGTCTTGCCCGGGCTGATTGCCGGCGCCAGCTTGGGTCCGCCCAGTCTGCGACCGACCAAGTAAGCGCCGGTGTCCGTGGCCCAGACCACGGCGATCAGCCACAACACAAGGGCCCGCTCAAAGTCGGAGCGCAGCCACGAAAAAGCCAGGCAGGCGGACCCCAAATAAGCTGCGCCGGCGCCGTACCATAGCGCACTCGCCGGGCGCTCGTGGCTCGCCGCCAGGATTGCGGCCATGGCGCCCGCCGCCACCAGCCAGCCGCCGACCGCGTGAGCGCCCAGGGCTCCGGCGACCACCGCGGCCACCACCGCGGCGATGACGATCGCACCCGACAGCCCCGCTGTCCCGCCGCCGCAGAGCCGGGCCCACTCCCAGGCACCGATGGCGCCGACGGCAAGAATCAAGATATCGCTGTAGGGGGGGCCGAAATAGAGCGCGGCAAGCGCTGGCGGCGCCAGGATCAGCGCCCAAAGACAGCGAACTCCGAGCGCTCCCAATCCCCTACGCTCCCCTGGATTATCCGGACTTGGCCACAGCGCCGAATCGGCGATCGCGCCGCTGGTATTCCAGGATCGACGCGGCCAAGTCGTCCTTGCCAAAATCGGGCCACAGCTTATCGACGAAGACCAACTCGCTGTAAGCCGACTGCCATAGCAGGAAATTGCTGATTCGCTTCTCGCCGCTGGTCCGGATTACCAGGTCGGGGTCCGGGATCCCATGGGTGGTCAGGGCGCCAGATAGGTGCGCCTCGCCGATCTGGGCAGGGTCCAGTTGCCCGGCCGCCGCCTGTTCGGCCAGTTTTCGGGTCGCCGACAAGATATCCTGGCGCCCGCCATAGCTGATCGCCATGACCAGGAGGAGCCGGTCCAACCCGGCGGTCCGGGCCTCGGCGTCGTCGATCAGGCGAACGATATCGCGGGGCAGGCGCGTGCGCTCCCCGATGACCCGTAGCCGGATGCCCTTTTTGTGCAGTTCCGCGATCTCGCCCTGCAGGTAACGGCGCAGCAGTCCCATCAGGTCCTCGACTTCGGTCACCGGCCGTTTCCAGTTTTCCGAGGAGAAGCCGTAGAGCGTCAGGTAGGATACGCCGAGTTCGATAGCGCCGGTTACCGTGCGGCGCACCGCTTCGGCGCCCTGGCGATGGCCGGCCACCCGCGGCAGCCCGCGCGCGCTGGCCCAGCGCCCGTTACCGTCCATGATGATGGCGACGTGGTTGGGGGCGGCACCATTGCCCGAATGTGGTTGCTTACCGTCCATGGCTAGACTTGGAGGATCTCCTCCTCCTTTTGGGCGAGGGCTGCATCGATCACCTTGATGTGCTCGTCGGTCATGGCCTGGATCTCCTCGCTCCAAAGATGATGATCGTCCTTGGAGATTTCGTGGTCCCGCTCCATGCGCTTGAGCATCTCCATACCGTCGCGCCGGACGTTGCGCACCGCAACACGGGCCTGTTCGGAGTATTTGCTGGCGATCTTGGTGATCTCGATGCGGCGTTCCTCCGAGAGGGCCGGAATCGGCACTCGGATCAGTTGGCCCTCGGACGCCGGATTGAGCCCGAGTTCCGCGGTCCGGATCGCCTTTTCGACGGCGCCGGCCAAGCCGCGGTCCCAGACCTGGACCGTGATCATCCGCGGTTCCGGCACACCGATGGTCGCCACCTGATTGAGCGGCATCACCGATCCGTAGGCATCGACCGTAATGGGCTCCAGCAGGCTGGCCGAGGCGCGCCCGGCGCGCAGCCCGGCGAACTCCCGGCGCAGGGCCTCCCGGGCGCCGTCCATGCGCCGCTGAATATCGCTAAGATCCGGATCGGTCACGGCTCATCCCTCATTCTGGACAATGGTGTAGCGCCCCCGTCCGCACATGACTTCGGCGAAGGCGCCTGACTCATAGATCGAGAATACCAGAATTGGAATATTGTTTTCACGGGCCAAAGAGATCGCCGCGTGGTCCATGACCGCGAGATCCCGGGTCAGCACCTCCATGTAATCCAGCTGCTCATAGCGTTTGGCGTCTGGAACCTTGACCGGATCGGCGTCATAGACCCCGTCCACCTTGGTGCCTTTGAGCAGGGCGTCGCAGCCCATCTCGGAGGCACGCAGGGCCGCCGCGGTATCGGTGGTGAAGAAAGGATTGCCGGTGCCGGCGCCGAAGATCACCACCCGCCCCTTCTCCATGTGGCGAATCGCACGGCGGCGAATATAGGGCTCGGCCACCGTGGCCATGGGGATCGCCGATTGGACCCGGGTCGCAACGCCCAGGCCTTCGAGCGCGCTCTGCATCGCCAGCGAATTGATCACCGTGGCCAACATGCCCATGTAGTCGGCGCTCGCCCGTTCCATGCCTTCCGCCGCCCCCGAGATGCCGCGGAAGATGTTGCCGCCGCCGATCACCAGGCAGACCTCGACGCCCATAGCGAGGACCTGGCGCACGTCGGTTGCGACCCGCGTCACCACCTCCGGATCGAGCCCGTAGTCGCGTGCGCCCATCAGCGCCTCGCCGGAAATCTTGAGCAGTACCCGCCGGTATTTCGGTGTATCGGTCATGCACTCACGCGGCTCCGCATCGCCGGGTCCCCCCGGCTTCAAGGGCCGGAGTATCGCCACCCAGTGCGGCCGAATTTGGGCGGCCAAATTTAGGCGACAGATCTAACCGGGGCCAGTTTACACGATTCGCCGTGCCGGCGCAGCCGCCGCGCCTATTGGCCGAGTTGGGCCGCCACCGCGGCGGCGAAATCGCCTTATTCGCGCTCGATGCCCTCGCCGATCTGGAAGCGCTGGAACCCGGTCACCGCGATCGGCGCGCCGGCGTCCTTGCCGGCGGCTTCGATTGCCTGGCGCACCTTGGACTCGGTATCGATTACGAAAGTCTGATCGAGCAGACAGATCTCCTCGTAGTATTTGCGCAGGCGGCCTTGGACCATCTTTTCGACGATCTCCTCGGGCTTGCCGCTGGCGCGGGCCTGTTCTGCCAGGATGCTGCGCTCCCGCTCCAGCGCCGTGGCGTCGGCGTCCTCGGCGCTGACCACCTGAGGCGCGGCGGCGGCCACATGCATGGCGAGCTGCCTGCCGAAGGCGGCGAGTTTGTCCGCATCACCGGCGGATTCGAGCGCAACCAGCACGCCGATTTTGCCCAATCCAGGGGCCGCCTGATTGTGGACGTAGGACGCGACCACGCCCTGGGAGACCTGGAGCACGCCCGAGCGGCGCAATCCCAAGTTCTCGCCGATCTTGGCGATCAATTCGGTCAACGCCTCCTTGACCGAAGCCCCGCCCGGATAGTTCGCGGCGCCAAGCGCCTCCGGATCCCCGCCAGTATCGAGCGCCAGCCTGGTGACCTTGTTTACGAAGTCCTGGAAAGTATCGTTGCGGGCAACGAAATCGGTCTCAGAGTTGACCTCAACCAGGGCGCCGCGAGTGCCCTCGGTAATCACCCCGACCAATCCTTCGACGGCGACCCGGTCAGCCTTCTTTTCTGCCGCCGTAATGCCCTTTTTGCGCAGCAGATCGACAGACTCTTCTAGATTGCCGCCAGTCTCGGTGAGCGCCTTCTTGCAGTCCATCATGCCGGCGCCGGTCTTCTGGCGCAGTTCCTTGACCAATGCAGCGGTGATCTCGGCCATGTCTCGATCCGTTCCTCAGATTGTCAGTCGTAAAATATCGATCGCGTTGCGCCCAGGGCGGCGCGTGCCGCCGTCTCGGGAATCCGCTAAGCAGCCCTTCATTCGGCGGGCTTGGGGCCCCCGGCAGCTTCGGCTGGAGCGGGCTCCGCCGCAGGTTCGGCTGGAGCGGGCTCCGCCGCAGGTTCGGCTGGAGTGGGCTCCGCCGCAGGTTCGGCAGCAGTCTTAGCCGACGCATCTGCCACTCCCGGTTCACTTGCAGCTGCTTCGGGGGCTGCTTCGGGGGCTGCCGCCGGCGCCTCGGGCAGGACCTCGACCGGGCCATCGGGCGCCGCGCCGGCATCGCCGCCGCTCGCCTCCAGTTCCACCTGGATGCCGTCCAGGACCGCGCCGGAAATCAACTCGCAGTAGAGCGCAATGGCGCGGATCGCGTCGTCGTTGCCCGGCACCGGATGAACCACTTTGTCCGGGTCGGAATTGGAGTCCAGGATCGCGATCACCGGAATATTCAGCACCCTGGCCTCGTCAATGGCGATGTGTTCCTTGTTGGTGTCGATCACGAACAGCACATCCGGCAGGCCGCCCATCTCCTTGATGCCGCCCAAGGCCCGATCGAGTTTGTTGCGCTCGCGGGTCAGTTTGAGCAGCTCCTTCTTGGTGAAGCCGGTCTCACCCTCCCCGAGCTGATCCTCGACATCGCGCAGGCGCTTGATGGATTTGGAGATGGTTTTCCAGTTGGTCAGCATGCCGCCGAGCCAGCGGTGGTTGACGTAGTACTGGCCGCAGCGCTTGGCGGATTCGGCGATCGCATCGCTCGCCTGCCGCTTGGTGCCGACGAACAACACCCGGCCGCCACCGGAAACAACATCGCGGACGAAGACCAGCGCCTGATGCAGGAGCGGCACGGTTTGCTCGAGATCGATGATGTGGACGCCGTTGCGTTTGCCGAAGATATAAGGCGCCATCTTCGGGTTCCAGCGGCGGGTGGTGTGGCCGAAATGAACGCCAGCTTCCAGGAGCTGGCGCATGGAGACGTCTGGGATCGCCATGAGATATGTTTCTCCGGTTGTACCGCCGCAGGCCTGTTGTATCCGGGGAATCCGGACACCGGAGCGACCGCCGGGAATGTCTCTCCCGGAAAAGCCGCGAAACCCGCGTGTGAATTCAAGTGGGCCGGGTGATAGCCCTGGAGCGACCAGAATGCAAGAGATTTTCGCGCAAGATCAGGCTTCCAGGACCGTAACCCCGGGGACCGCCTTGATCGCCTGGCGGGCGGCGGTGGAGAGCCGGTAGCCCCCCGGCAGGTCGAGTTCGACCTCCTGGCCGTCCTCCAGGTCCAGCACCAGCGCGACCCGGCCGCGGCCCCGGCTCTCCCGGTCGAGCAGGCTCTTGAGACTGCCGAGCGGCCCGGGATCGCTGAGGATCACTTTGAGCCCCAGCCCGGCGACCGCGGCCGCACTTTCCAAGGGGGCGATCTCGTGGGCCATGAGCCGCAGGTCGTCGCCATCGCCCCGGCTCTCCGCCGTGATCAGCAGGGGCTCACCGCCTTCCAGGAAGTCCCGCGATTGGGCCAGCAGATCGGCGAACACCACCACTTCGTACACGCCGCTGGTGTCGGAGAGTTGGATGAAGGCGAAGCGATTGCCCTGGCGCGAGGTGCGCTCCTGTTTGCCGATCACGATGCCGGCCAGCTTTTTGCGCCCGGGATGACTGTCGAGCTCGGCCGAAGGCACCACCCCAAGGCTCTTGAGCCCGGCGCCGTAGGCGTCCAGCGGATGGGCCGAGAGGTAGAAGCCGATGGCCTCGGACTCGTGACGCAAACGCTCCATGTCCGGCCAATCCGGACCCGGGGGCAGGACCAGATCCGGCGCGGGCGCCGCATCGTCGCCACCGAACAAGTTGACTTGTGCGCTGTCCCGCTCGCTGGCCGCCGCCGAGGCGTGGCGCACCACGGTTTCCGCCGCCTCGAAGACCTGGCGCCGGTTGGGGTTGAGACCGTCGAAAGCCCCGGCGCGGGCCAGGTTTTCGATCTGGCGCTTGTTGACCGCGCGCATGTCGGCCCGGCCGGCAAAATCGCCGAGGCTGGCGAAGAGGCCGTTTTCGTCGCGCTCGGCAACCAGGGTCCTCATGGCCGCCTCCCCCACGTTCTTGACCGCGGCGAGGGCGTAACGAATTGCCCGGCTGCCGTCATTCGCAGTCTCGACCCCGAATTCGGCGCTCGAGCGATTGATGTCCGGCGGCAGCAGGGAAATGCCGAGGCGGTTCAATTCCTGGCGGAATATGCTGAGCTTGTCCGTGTTGCCCATGTCGAAGGTCATGGAGGCCGCCAGAAACTCAACCGGATAGTTGGCTTTCAGGTAGGCTGTCTGATAGGCGACCAGGGCATAGGCGGCGGCGTGGCTTTTGACGAAACCATAACCGGCGAATTTGTTGACCTGCTCGAATATCTGCTCTGCCTTGGCCGCGGGCACGGCGCGCGCGACTGCCCCCTCGATGAATGTTTTGCGCTGCGCCTCCATCTCCGACTTGATCTTCTTGCCCATGGCCCGGCGCAGCAAATCGGCGCCGCCGAGCGAGTAGCCGGCCAGTTCCTGGGCGATCTGCATGACCTGTTCCTGATAAATGATGATCCCAAAGGTCTCCTTCAGGATGCCTTCCAGGCTTGGGTAGAGGTAATCGGGCGCCTCCTCGCCATGCTTGCGCGCAATATAGCTGGGGATGTTGTCCATCGGCCCCGGCCGGTAGAGCGCCACCATCGCGATGATGTCCTCGAAGCACTCCGCCTTGAGCCGCTTGAGCGCGTCGCGCATGCCCGAAGATTCCAACTGGAACACCCCGACCGTATCGGCCCGCGCGAGCATCTCGTAGGTGGCGGAATCGTCGAGTGGGATCCGCGCCAGATCGATTTCGGGCTCGCGCTCGGCGATTAGCGCGCAGGCACGAGTCAGGACCGTGAGTGTCTTGAGGCCCAGAAAATCGAATTTCACCAAGCCGGCGAGCTCCACGTACTTCATGGAGAATTGGGTCACCGCCATATCGGAGCGCGGATCGCGGTAAAGCGGAACCAGCTCATCCAAGCGGCGGTCGCCAATCACCACCCCGGCCGCGTGGGTCGAGGCGTGACGGTACAGTCCTTCGACTTGGAGCGCGATTCTCAACAGGCGCGCGACGGTCGGGTCTTCGTCGCGCATTTTCTTGAGGCGCGGCTCGCCGGCAATGGCCTCGCGCAGGCCGACCGGGTTGGCTGGATTGTTGGGCACCAATTTGCAGATGCGGTCGACCTGGGGATAGGGCATCTGCAGCACCCGGCCGACGTCGCGCAGCGCGGCGCGCGCTTGCAGTTTGCCGAAGGTAATGATCTGGGCGACGTGATCGCGGCCGTACTTGTCCTGGACGTAGCGGATCACCTCGTCGCGGCGCTCCTGACAGAAATCGATGTCGAAGTCCGGCATGGAGACGCGCTCGGGATTGAGGAAACGTTCGAACAGCAGGCCCCAGCGCAAGGGATTGAGATCGGTAATGGTGAGCACCCAGGAAACTACCGAGCCGGCGCCCGAACCGCGCCCCGGGCCAACCGGAATGCCCTGGTGCTTGGCCCACTGGATGAAGTCGGCCACGATCAGGAAATAGCCCGGGTAACCCATCTGCTCGATCACCCCAAGCTCGTATTCCAGGCGCTCCCGGTAGGTTCGGGCGACATCCTCGCGCGCCACCTCGTCCATCTCCGGGGTGTAGACCCGCTCGTTCAGGCGTGCCTCCAGGCCGGCCTCGCTCTGAGCCCGCAACTCCTCGGCCTCGCTGCGGCCCTCCGCTGTCGGGAAGGCCGGCAAAATCGGGCTGACGACCCCAGGCGCGTAAGCGCAGCGGCGCGCGATCGCGAGGGTGTTGTCGATCGCCTCGGGCAGATCGGCGAACAGCTCGATCATCTCCTGCGCCGACTTGAAGCGGTGCTCCGGGGTCACGCGCCGGCGCTCGGTCTCGCTCACGTAGCTGCCTTCGGCGATGCAAAGCAGTGCATCGTGGGCTTCGTACATCTCAGCCTCGGCGAAGAACACCTCGTTGGTGGCGACCAGCGGCAGGTCGTGGGCGTAGGCCAAATCGATCAGCCGGTCCTCGATGCGCGACTCCCCGGTCAGGCCGTGGCGCATGATCTCGACGTAGAGCCGGCCCGGGAAGATTTGCGCGAGCGCCGCAAGCGCCGCCTCTGCGGCCCCATCCTGTCCCTCGAGCAGGCAGCGGCCGACGGCCCCGGCAGGCCCGCCGGTCAGCGCGATCAACCCGGCGTTCATGGCCTCCAGATCGGCAATTGCAACCTGGGCCGCGTCCCCGGAGGGTGTTTCGAGGAACGCCCTGGATACCAGCCGCATCAGGTTGCGGTAGCCATCCTCGTTCTGGACCAACAGCACGATCGGATCCGGGTCAGGGCGCCCGGCCGGCCCGCCGAGCGGTTGCGAAGCCTCACGTGAAATAGCAAGCTGGCAGCCAATGATCGGCTGCACACCGTGCCCGCCCGCGGCCAGCGCGAACTCCAGCGCGCCGAACAGGTTGCCGCTGTCGGTGACCGCCACCGCCGGCATGGCCTGGCGCCGGCAGCGGGCGACCAGATCGTCGATCTTGATCGCGCCTTCCAGCAGCGAATAAGCGGAATGAACCCTGAGATGAACGAATCCGGCGTGCGGCATGGCTTAAAGATTCCACGCATGACCCCGGCTGTCAGTAGAAAGGTTATCCACATGACGTTACAATGAGTGGATAGCCGGGGAGAAGTTTAAGAATGAAGACACACATCACCCTACTCGACGGCGGCATGGGCCGCGAGCTCAAGCGCATGGGCGCGCCGTTTCGCCAGCCGGAGTGGTCGGCGCTCGCATTGATGGAGGCGCCGGAGACCGTGGAGCGCGCCCATTCCGCTTTCATCGCAGCCGGCGCGGAGGTGATCATCACCAACAGCTATGCGCTGGTCCCGTTTCACATCGGTGAGGATCGCTTCGCCGCGGACGGCCTGGCATTGACAGAGCTGTCCGGGCGTCTGGCGCGCGCTGCCGCGGACGCGGTTTCCGGCCGCAAGGTTCGGGTCGCGGGCTCGTTGCCACCGCTGTTCGGCTCCTACCGTCCGGACCTCTTCGATGCGGCGCGAGCGCCGGAGTTGCTGGCGCCGCTGGTCGCGGGCCAAGCGCCTCACGTTGACCTCTGGCTCGGCGAGACCCTTGGCTCGATCGCCGAGGCCGAGGCGGTGCGGACTGCGCTCAGCAACGACCAGCGCCCGCTGTGGATCTCCTACACCCTGGCCGACAAGGATATCGACCCGGAAGTGCCGCGCCTGCGCTCCGGCGAGCCGGCTGCCGAGGCGGTGCGCGCCGCCGTGCGCTTGGGAGCGGTGGCGGTGCTGTTCAACTGCAGCCAACCGGAAGTCATGGCGTCGGCGGTTGAGATCGCGCGGGAGACTTTAGCGGGATTGGGCACGGAGATTCCGTTTGGCGCCTACGCCAACGCCTTCCAAGCCAAAGACGAAAACGCCCAAGCGAACCAAGAGGCCAGTGCCCTGCGCGACGATCTGGAACTTTCGGAGTATCTCGACTTCGCGCGCGGCTGGGTAGCGCGTGGCGCGACCATCGTCGGCGGCTGTTGCGGTATCGGTCCGGATCACATCGCCGCATTGCGTGCGGAATTCGAGTAGCAGCACCACCATCATTGTCACTCTCGGGCTTGACCCGAGGGTCCAAGCTTCGGCGAAACTCCCTGGATTGCCGAGTCACGCCCGGCAATGACAGTGAGGAAAGCGCGTCAGCTTACGTGGCCGTCCTCGAGATGCAGGGTGCGGTCCATGCGGGCGGCGAGATCCAGGTTGTGGGTCGCGATCAATACCGCCAGCCCGGCGCCGCGCACCAACTCGATCA
>SMVA01446240.1_pt1 | contig 14629 bp, 13 predicted proteins | sample 2456451 | NCBI WGS metagenome assembly SMVA01 (sample SAMN11095933, study PRJNA526329) | marine sediment metagenome | biome: Marine sediment; feature: Surficial sediment; material: Deep marine sediment; isolation source: Hadal surficial sediment | place: Pacific Ocean | collected 2014-05 | depth...
ACCCTCACGGAGGCGTCATTCCCACCATTCGAAATATCGTGGAACACTACGCTCTCATTGAGAGCTCAGACCTGTCTTTTCCCATCATTCTCGATCAATCTGGTCGAGTAATGGACGGCATGCGCCGGGTATGCAAAGCACTCCTGGAAGGTATTCAGAAGTTACCTGCGGTTCAATTCGAAACTGACCCGGAGCCAGACTATGTCGGCTGCTATCCCGACCAACTTCCATATGACGCCTAACAATACGCTGAAGCGAACGTCCGCGCCTGTCACTTCTTTTGCTTGCGCAAAAGAATCGCCAGTCGACAGCCGTCGCTTATCTCGGCGTTAGGCGTCAGGAGGACGGAGATGCAGAGTGTCAGCTGGTCAGACTTTGAACGTTTAGCGCCAGAGATATCACAGCAGGGATACGATCTTCTCTATCAGTACGGGATAGGATTAGGTTTTATAGCGACGGTCCGTAAGGACGGTGGGCCTAGAGTACATCCGTGTTGCCCGATAGTTCATGCCGGTGGTCTGTACGTATTTATCTTGCAAGGATCACCAAAACGTCACGACCTGGATAGAGACGGAAGATTCGCGCTTCACGCCAATCCTTGTGCTGACAATGACGATGAGTTCTATTGTTCTGGTGTCGCTCGGTGTATCGATCAGGGTGACTTGCGAGAGATCGTTTCAGGGTTTGCCAAACATGATGTTAAGGCTGACGAGGTGCTTTATGAACTTACAATTGACCGAGCTCTTCATACGACATGGCGAAATCCTCGTCAGCCGAACACCGAGCCGATCTACACGAAATGGACCGCTGACGCCTAACCAGGCGCTGAAGCGAACAAACTAACCCAATATCGCGCGTTCAAGTCAAGACGGTGTCCAGCTACTTGAAAAGCAGAACCATTTTGCCGATACACAGAGGTTGGCACCAACTATTCATCCTATTTCTGAACAAAGAGTTTTGCCCGGAAGGATTTTGGATAGTCTCAGATACTGGCATTTTTGGAGACAAAGCCGTGATTAAAGGCGCTATATGCAAAGACCCGCAACGACCAACTACGGAATCGAGATTCATCCCTTTCAGTAGCAACACAGTGCAGGAGATAAAGGATGCAATTTCAGCGTCAACTTCCGTCGACGCCTAAACTGCGTTAGGCGAACGCGCAAGATTGACGGGAGGCTAGAGTATGGAAGAAATCAATTTCCTAATACAGGGCTCGGCTCCCGAACCATACGAGGTGACGTTCCTATGGGACGGGTCGAGGCTTAACGCGCTGTGTACATGCCCAGCGGGACAGAACGGGCAATACTGCAAGCATCGGATTGGCATTTTGGAAAATACACCAAGCGACATCATCAGTGACAATTCCAAATCTATCAGTCAGGTACTATCGTGGCTGGACGGATCAGCTCTCGAATCGGCTTTGTCTGAGTACAGGCAAGCGGACGAGGCGCTCGCTGACGCCAAGAAACTGTCATCTGCAGCAAAGAAAAAGCTCGCTCGAATAATGCGTAAATAAGCGTTCGCCTAACCATTCGTTGAAGTGGACCCCAAAAAGAGCCATGCTTTTTGCGTTCGCAAAATCCGCGCCACTTTTCGCGGCCGCTTAACACAGGCGTTAGGTGGCCCTATAATCGTTTTCAAAGCATTAAGTACAAGAAGATGAAGCTTTCAGACGTTGCACATGTGGCGGAAATAGTTGGTGCTCTTGGAATAATCATCTCGCTGATTTTCGTAGGTGTGCAGATTCGTGAAAACACAGCCGCAGCAAGAGCCGCTGCTTCACAAGCGATATTCGATTCATCAAGAGGATTTCTCTTAGACATAGCCCTCTCCGACGAGTTGTCTCGTATAAGAAGGCTGGGCGAAGCCGACGTCTCAAGTCTTACTCCCGATGAGGCGACCAGATTTGGCGGCCTAGTTCTTGCAAACTGGACTTTCTTTGAAAACGTATGGATTCAGTGACCCCTTGGTGCCGTAGATGAAAGAGTATTGGCAAACTACGAGAGGATGTTTTGTAGTCAACTCCATACGGGGCCCGGAACACTATATGTATGGAAGGAATTAACTCCTCTTTTCGACCCAGATTTTGTAGGGTTCGTAAAAGAGCGGTGCAAACTAACAAATGTTTAGCATGCAGGTGCGGAGGATGTGCTTGGCTTCTGGCAAAGGCTCTTGGGACTAGCCCAGAATTTTGGATGAATCTACAGGTGAACTATGACCTCACTTCTACGATTCCGCCGAAGGGAGTTAAACGGCTTGTCGCCTAATGAGCGATAGGCATCACAGCGAGATCATCAAATGGTTCAAGAATCGGATCCAAAAATCGTAAGAACCGAGTCTATAGATTGGACTGCGGAAAAGCACCGAGACCTTGAATATCGATACAAGGACCTGAGCGGTAAACATATCGGTGCAAGGATCGAAGAACTGTCTCCGGGTAGCACCTCAAGCTACCATCACTACCACACCTCTGAGGAAGAACATGTTTTCATTCTTACCGGCGAAGCGGTTCTCTTTTTCGGAGATGGCGAACATTCAGTCGCTGTCGGCGATCATATTTGGTTCCAGGCTGGAGATGAAATCGCACACCACTTCGAAAATAGATCCGAAAGCCCATGCACTTACCTCGTTTATGGAGAGCGTAAGAGCAATGACGTTGTCATGTACCCGGATGCGCAAGTGATGTTAGTAAAAGCATTGGACCGCAAGCAGTTCACTTACCGAGTCCGAGAATCAGATGATTCAAGTGACCCTTAACCCTATGTTGGAGCTGGCGGCCTGACCGTTACTTTTTTTTTTGCATGTCGCTGCGCTCCAGGCAATAACGCGCCGGTCTTGACGGCCGCAGCTCAACTCGGCGTCAGGCGTCAAAATATAGGGTTCACTCAGAAAGGACATCAAAGCAGAATGACTGACGACAGTATTCGAAGGCTGTCGCCTAAACTTCGTCAGGCGTCTACTGCATGACTCACGCACACAATTCGGTATTGGTACGTATATGAGTAATGAAAAGATTCAAGAGCTGTTGGCTAAGCTACATGAAGAAATAGAGACAACTAAGATCGATGCCGATACGCGTTTCCTGATGCAGGAACTGGATTCAGATATCGTCGATCTTCTCGACTCAACGTCGGGAACGGACGATGCGAAATCTGTATTAGAGAGCGCCAAACTGTTAGAGACCAAATTTTCGACCAGTTATCCTGCGGCAGAGCGGTTCCTGAGAGAGATTATCGATACTCTCGCCAGAATGGGCGTGTAAAACTTGATGGCCTTTGTTTGGTGGTTTCTACCAGATGATGCCTGACGTTGCGATGAGGCGGCGTCAGGTGTTGCGCATAGATTTCCAATGAATTCAGAACAGATCATCAGTCGCTTCTACGAAGAAATCTGGAACCAGCACAATATCGTGATGGCAGATGAGATCTGTACCAGCGACCTGGTATTCAAGGGATCGCTCGGCACTGAAACTGTCGGCCTGCCATCGTTCATCGCCTACGTAGAATCAATACATGCAGCCCTATCCGAGTATCACTGCGAAATCGAAGAACTCGTAGGCGAGGCGAATCGTTGCTTTGTCAAAATGCGTTTCTCGGGCCGGCACACCGGCCAATTGCTCGGTTTTGCCCCCACCGGCAAGGTGTTATCTTGGTCTGGAGCCGCGTTGTTTCATCTGATCGACGATAAAGTACAGCGGCTGTGGGTCCTCGGAGATGTTCATGGATTGCAAAGCCAGTTATCCAGCGACGCCTGACCTGTCTATGCAGCATCGGCTGGCAGATTTGTTGATACTTGATCCTCAGTCCGCTGGCTCGTCCGCCTGAAACTGCAGTGAATGCAACGTGTGATAAATACCTTCGTGCGCGATCAGTTCTTCATGCGTGCCGATTTCGGCCACTTCACCGTTGTTCAACACGAGCACGCGATCGGCTTCCTGCACAGTCTGCAATCGATGTGCGATCAATATTGAGGTCCGTCCTGCGGTAAGTTTCCGTAGTGCATCCTGTATCAGCAGTTCGGTCTCAGTATCGATGCTGGCAGTCGCCTCATCCAGCACGAGGATTTCAGGATCAGCCGCCAACACTCGCGCAAATGCCAGAAGTTGACGCTGTCCTTGTGACAGATTCTGTCCGCGTTCCGAGAGCTGTGTATCGTAGCCTTTGGGCAGGGAGCTGATGAAGCCGTGTGCGTTGACTCGTTCGGCAGCTTGTTGCGCTTGCTCGCGTGTGATCTTCGATTCGCCGAGGGCGATGTTTTCGTAAATCGTACCCGAAAAGATATGAAAGTCCTGCAGCACGACTCCGATACGTCGGCGCAGGTCGCGCGTGTGAATTCGATTGAGATCGATGCCGTCGAGAAAAATCTGTCCGTCAGCAAAATCGTAGAATCGACCGAGCAGGCGAATTAACGTGCTCTTGCCAGAGCCGGTCGGGCCGACGATCGCCAGCTTTTCACCGGCCGAGATAGAGAAGCTCACGTCGTGCAGGACCTGCACATCCGCGTCATAGCCAAAATTCAGATTCTTGAAGGTCAGCTCACCGTTGAGCCTGTCGGGCAGGGCAACCGGCTCTGCGGGTTCATGGATAACCTCGTCCCAGTCGAGTGCCTGAAAAATGCGCTCGCCCGAGGCCATTGCGCGGAAGAGTATGTTGGTCTGTTCGCCGAGCACGACGATCGGATGGAACAGCATGTCGATGAATCTCGTAAAGAGAATGACTCCGCCAAGGGACATTTCACTCTGGATGACGCTGCCACCGCCGTACCAGACGATCGCACCGAGTGCGATATGAGCCATGCTGTCCGAGAAGGCGCCGTAGAGCGTTTCGAGCCGGGCGCTTTTCAGCTCATAAGTGCGATTCTCATCGTTGATTTCTGTGTAGCGCTCCAGGTTGTAGTCCTGGCGAACCGACAACTGCACGACCTGCATTCCAGCAAGATTTTCCTGCATGTTCTGATTGAGTGCCGAGAGGCTGAGGCGCACGAGCCGGAACAGCTGCCGGGTGGCCCGGCGGAAGAAATAGGTCACCGTTCCCATAATGGGAAGTGCTAAGAGCAGAATGAGGGTCAGCTCAACATCAATTGCGAGCATGATGCCCAGTGCGACAAAGAACGGCACGAATTCACCGATCAGTGTGCCGATGCCGCGGAGCAGTTCGTAGAGTGCTTCGATATCGTTCGTGACACGGGTCATCACGCGGCCGACGGCTACCCGGTCGTAGAAAGAGGAGGGTCGAGTCTCCAGATGTCTGAAGAGGTCGAGCCGCAGGTCGCGCAAGCCCTTGATCACGGAGCTGATGAGGGTCAGGCGGTGGGCGTGACCTGCCACTGTCCAGCCGATGTAGAGCAACGAGTAGAGCGCGCAGGCTGCGATCAGCGGCGGTATCTGTAATGTGCTCGCCAACCACTCGGTAAGGTCCACCATGCCGAGGTCGGGGGTAACGTTTTCGGTCTCACCGCGGATGATGTGATCGATCACGACGATCGAAACGATGACCGGCAAGAGCACCTGCAACGAAGAAGCCAGAAGAATCAGTGCCGCGCTCGTCGCGAATGTGAGCCGGTAAGGCTTCATCCAGCTCAGCAAACGACGCAGCAGGCTCATGTTCAATACCGCGCCCGATAGTTCCGCGTCGAACATCGAGTAATCGCGTTGTGATCGACGGTTGGTGGCGGATTCAGCCATCAGGTCGCGGTCTCTGTGGGAGAGCCGAACTGGTCGTAATCCGACTCATCGGCACCTTCGCGCTGAATGCGTTCGAGTTCAGCATAGAAACCGCCGGCCGCGATGAGATCCCGATGTGAGCCCATTTCGACGATTCGGCCTTCATTGATGATCACGATGCGATCGGAGTGCCGTGCGGTTGAGACACGATGCGAAACAAGAAGAGTCGTTTGTCCCCGTCGCAGCCGTGTCAGCTCCGAGAGAATGTGCTCTTCGGTTTTTGTATCGACGCTTGAGAAGCAATCATCGAGAATCAGCACCGGAGCGTGTCGAATCAATCCCCGGGCAAGCGTGGCACGTTGTTTCTGCCCGCCGGATAGGGTCACGCCGCGCTCCCCCACGAGTGTGTCGAGCTGTTCGGGAAAACCTTCGATCGTCCCTTTCAGATCTGCCGATGTCGCAGCCTGCCAGATCAGATCGAGCGCGCGATTGGGGTCATCGTAAGTGAGGTTTGCCTTCAATGGTTCGCCGAACAGGAACGGATCCTGTGGCACCAGCGCCACTTCGGAGCGAAGCTGTGCCAGCGGATACTCGAGGACATCATGACCATCCAGGAACACGGTCCCTGCAGGCGTGTCGAGCAGGCGGACGATCTGCTTGAGCAGGGTGGTCTTGCCTGATCCGACACGGCCCATGATCGAGATGGATTCACCGCGCTTTATCGAGAGATTGATGCAGTCCAGCGCCGGTTGCTCGTGACCTTCATAGGTAAAGCTGAGGTTGCGGATTTCAATGTCGCCGGTGATTCGGTGCGGCGTGTCACCCGTTGGGGCATCTGTGATTTCCGGCGAGAGTGACAGCACTTCGAAAAGCCGATTGCTGGCTACTGCGGCTCGCTGGAAGAGACTGATGATGAAGCCGGCAACCCGGAAGGGCTGGACGACCATGTTCACATACATGAAGAAGGCTACCAGTTCACCGGCCGTCATTTCACCTTCTATGACGAGTTGGGCGCCGTAACCAAGGATGGTGACCGAACAGATGGCGGCGAGAGAGGGCATCCAGGCGGTCATCAGCGAGTTGATTCGGGCCTGAGTGTAGAAAGCGTTCGCGTAGGCCTGATTGGTAGTGGCGAAACGAGCAATTTCGTTTTCTTCCTGCACCATCGCCTGAATCGTGCGAATGCCCGAGAGATTTTCCTGCACGTGCGCGCCGAGGTCCGACAACCTGTCTTGGACCTCCTGCGATGCAACGCCCATCTGCCGCGCGGACCATTGCGCATAGAAGAACACGAACGGCATCGGCGGCAACAACAGTACCGTCAGCGAGGGTGACAGGTAGAGCATGAAGCCGAATCCCATCACGCTTGCGTAGACCAGGATCACCGCCAGTATTGTGCCCATCGCGATCAGGCGCTGGATCAGGCTGATGTCGGCGACAGCGCGCGTCATCATGTCGCCAATCGTGTAACGGTTGAAGAAAGACGACCCCTGATATTGCAGAGCGCTGTACAGCGCCTGGCGTAGATCAAACGCAACGTGCATGCCGGCGCTGCGAACGAGGTAGCGGGCTAGGGTTACGATCACAAAACGGCCTGTGACCGCAGCGAATATGGCGACTACCGGAAGCAGCAGATCCGAGTCACCCGCAGCAATACGATCGATGCCGATGGCCAGAGAGATTGGCACAGTGGCTTCAAAAAAGCGGGCGACACCGAATGCCACCATTCCGGAAATCAGACGACCGCTATAGCGTCCAACATACGATTTTAACCGGAACAGCGAGCGAAACATATTGAGATCTTATAGACCCTCAGCGCCGGAGTATGAAGCAGTCAGAAACTTGCATTGTTGGGAACCCGTGGAAAAGGAATGGCATCCCGGATGTTCTCCATGCCTGTGACGTAGAGCACCAGCCGCTCGAGACCGAGACCGAAGCCCGCATGCGGGACGGTGCCGTAGCGGCGCAAATCGCGGTACCACCACAGCTCATCCCCAACGCCGCGTTCCGCCATCCTGGAATCGAGCACATCGAGTCGTTCTTCGCGCTGGCTGCCACCGACAATCTCGCCCACTCCAGGCACCAGTACGTCCATTGCAGCCACCGTCTTTGCGTCGTCGTTCAAACGCATGTAGAACGCTTTGATCTCTTTGGGATAGTTGATCACCACCATCGGGCCCTGCACGTGTTGCTCGGTGAGAAAGCGTTCGTGTTCAGACTGCAGATCGCGGCCCCACTCGACAGGAAACTCGAAACTCTGGCCACTTCGCTGCAGGATCTCTACGGCCTCCGTGTAGTCCAGCCGTTCGAATGGTTTGTTGATCACGGTCTCTATACGGGTGAGCACTTCGCTGTCGATGCGGTCGGCAAAAAACTGCATGTCGTTGGGGCAGGTCTCCAGAACTTCTTTGAGCACCGATTTCAAAAGGCTTTCTGCGAGCGTTGCATTGTCATGAATATCGGCGAAGGCGATCTCCGGTTCGATCATCCAGAATTCGGCCAGATGACGGCTGGTATTGGAGTTTTCGGCGCGAAACGTGGGACCAAATGTGTATACATTTTTCAGCGCCAGACAATAGCTTTCAATGTTGAGTTGCCCCGATACGGTCAGGAACGTCTCGGCGCCAAAAAAATCTTTGCTGAAGTCGACTTCGCCGTTTTCTCGATTGACAACATCGAGCGTCGACACGCGAAAGAGTTCACCCGCGCCTTCGCAGTCGCTCGCGGTGATGATCGGCGTGTTGACCCAGATGAATCCGTTGCGTTGGAAATGGCCGTGCACCGCGTTTGCAATTGCGTTGCGAACTCGCGCGATAGCGCCGAACGTGTTGGTCCGTGGTCGCAGATGGGCGACGGTGCGCAAATACTCGAAGGTGTGGCGTTTCTTTGCGATCGGGTAGGATTCCGGATCATCCACCCAACCGATCACTTCAACACGCTCTGCCTGAATTTCCCGGTCCTGCCCCTTGCCGGATGACTCGACCAGTCGTCCCGATATTCGAACGGCGCAGCCGGTGTTGAGCTCTGTGATCTCGGTGCCATAGTTCGCCAGATCAGCATTGGCGACCGCTTGTAGATTGTCGAGGCTCGAGCCATCGTTCACGTGGATGAAAGAGAAACCACCTTTCGACGTTCTGCGGGAACGGACCCAGCCTTCGATGGTGACGGCTGTGTCGATGGGGATCTCGTGAAGCAGGATGGCGAGAATAGTCTGAGTATCGGAACTGCTCATGAGCTGTAAGGTTGATGTGTCGGATGGAGGTGAATCTGGAATGATAATGGAATTCCACCATCCTTGGATAATTTACGGTTTGCAGCGGTCATAATGGGACATGCGGATCGGCTTTCTCATCGGTGGTCTTCTCGTCGCGGTAGCCGTGATTGCGTTGCTGCGACTGGGTATGCCGTTCGGCCTGGATGAGTCCGATGAGGCGGTAGAGCTGCCAGCACCTGCGCCAATCGTTGAGGTGCCGGTAGCGCCCCGAACGACCGAGCCACCTCCGTTCGAGCCCGCGGTGGAGGTTTTGCGTGAAGATGTGGAGCCGCCGGTCGTTCTCCCGCCGCTTAACGAAAGTGATGACTTCATTCAGGAAGCTCTGGCGCAGTTCGCTATTCCGCCGGCCTGGCTCGACCGCGATGACCTGTTGCGCCGAATTGCGGTGGTGGTCGATAACGCTGCCCGGGGCGAGTATCCGCACCGACAGCTGGGATTTCTGGCACCGGCGGGTAAGTTCCGGATCGTTGAGAACTCAAAAGGAATCTTTGCGAACCCACAAAACTTTCAACGATATGATGCCTACCTTGATGTGCTCGAAGGCATAGACCCGGGCACGCTTGCCAACCTGTTGCGTCAATTCGAGCCGTTGTTGTCTGAAGCACTTGCCGAAATCGGCAATCGCAAAGACGGCGAACGTCAGCTCCTCGCAGCGATCGATCAGATACTTGCCGTGCCCTATGTGCCCGCGAGCGTCGAGTTGGTGCAACCCAAAGTATTTTACGAATACGCTGACCCGAAACTCGAAGGCTTAAGCCCGCTGCAGAAACAGGTGTTGCGTTTCGGGCCGGCCAACGTCGAGCGCCTCAAGCAGTATCTGCGCCTGCTCGCGAGTGAGCTACGCGCAATCGATCCCTGAAACCGCTGAGCGTTGCCGAATCGCCGCTCAAGCCGAGAGCCCGCCATCGATCACCAGTTCGGTGCCGGTGATGTAACTCGCTTCATCGCTTGCCAGAAAGAGAACGCCATTTGCGATATCGCGTGGTAGTCCCTTTATACCTGTGGGAACCGCAACCTCCGCCATGCTATCGAGATCCACTGCGTTCTCGCCTTCCTGCAGAAAATCGAGATTGACCTTTGTCCAGATCGGTGTGTCGATGATTCCCGGGTGCACGGAATTCACCCTGATCGGCCAGCGTTGTTGACCACATTCCAACGCCACGCCCTTGGTGAAGAGCCGCACGCCGCCTTTGGTCGCGTTGTAAGCAGAGAGATTTGCGCTGCCTTTGAGGCCGGCGACTGACGACATGTTGATGATCGAGCCGTTGCCTGAGTCCCGCATCAGAGGGATGCAGTGTTTGACGCCGAGAAAGACGCCATCGAGATTGATCGCCTGCTGACGCTGCCAATCGGCAAGACTCAGATCCAGAATACTGCCGCCGATGCCGATTCCAGCGTTGTTGACGAGTATGTTCAAACCACCATGGTGGGAACGTATCGTTTCTACCACGTTCCGCCAGGCATCTTCGTCGGTCACATCGTGATGCAGATATTCAGCCTGACCACCGGCGTTACGAATGTCGTTGGTGGTTGTCTCACCCAGCGCGTCATCGATGTCCGAGACGACGACGATTGCGCCTTCCTCAGCCAGTCGCAGGGCGCACCCGCGGCCGATCCCCGAAGCACCGCCGGTCACCAGCGCGATCTTGTCCTGTACTCTTCCTGCCATGACTCGCCTCCTGTGGGGTATCTGTGCCTGAAAATATTGACCACCGTGGAGTCTGCCAGCGGTTTTGTCCAGTTGCAGTTGCCATCCGCCTGCCAGGCGAAGGATGATACGGACTGGGGAAGCGATGGAAGAACGCATGGAGCAGGAACTGGACGAATTTCGCGCCGAGACCAGGAGTTGGCTCGAGGAAAACTGTCCACCGGGTGCGCGTGGCAGCGGTCAGATCCCCTTCGGCAGCAGCAAGATAAAACTCGAAGACGATGTCCAGCTGTGGCTTGATCGTATGGCGCAGCGCGGCTGGACCGTGCCGACGTGGCCTGAAATGTACGGCGGCGCCGCACTCGAACGTCCCCAATACACGATTCTCATCGATGAACTGAAGCGGCTCAACGCCCGCACGCCGCTTACCGGTCGGGGCGTCAACTACATTGGACCAACCATTCTGGAGCTTGGCAGCGATGCGCAGAAATCCCGCTGGCTGCCAGGCATCGCGCGCGGTGAAGGTGCCTGGGCAATGGGCTATTCCGAACCGGGTGCCGGTTCGGATCTTGCGAGCCTCGCCATGCGAGCTGTGCTCGATGGCGATCACTATGTGTTGAACGGCCGCAAGACGTGGACCAGCGATGCGATGGATTGTGACTACATTTTCGTTCTCGTTCGCACCGATCCTGACAAGCCAAAGCACGAAGGTATTTCGCTGATCCTGGTCGATATGGCGCAACCCGGTATTCAGGTGCGTCCCATTCGACTTCTGTCGGGGGCATCGCCCTTTGCAGAGACCCTTTTCGAAGACGCGATAGCCACCGCAGACGATATCATTGGCGGGGTCGATAACGGTTGGACGGTCGGCAAGCGCCTCCTGCAGTTTGAGCGCTCGACTCACGCTGGAATCAATATTTCCGGGTCGCAGGGTGGGCGGGTGGTAAAAAGTCGCGTGCCGGAAAAGATCCAGCGGTATCTGCCCAGAGAAAATGGCCGTATTGCCGACCCGGCGCTGCGAACCAGGCTCATCAACTTCGAGATGAATGGCCATGCACAGAGGCTCACGCAGCGGCGGGCGATTGAAGAGCTGCAGACGCGCGCCCCTGGGTTTACCTCGTCCGCGGTGAAACTGACCAACGCGCTGCATGTTCAGGAGGGTGATGAACTGCTGCTGGAGGCCATGGGGAGTCAAGGTCTCGGCGCGGCGGGTGCCGGTTTTTCAGAGGATGAACTCGCGGCTACCCGGGCGTGGCTGTATCAGAAATCGCTGACGATTGCAGGTGGGACAAAGGAAGTGCAGCTCAACATCATCGCCAAGCGGGTACTGGGGTTGCCTGACTGATGCGCGCGCTTGCATCTGCGCGTCAGACGTCGGATTGTGATATTGATTTGCCTAGTGAGAGCTCGCGGATCCCCCGTAAATCGATCGAATGTTTGAACGGGGTATTTTTTTCAACGTAGTCTATGTCCTGCTGCACGTAGCGGCGTTCTTCGCTGAGGAATTGCGCCACTGCCCGGCGTAATCCGGGATCTGAAATCCAGTGCGCGCTGTAGGTCGCCTGGGGCAGATAGCCACGCGCGACCTTGTGACTGCCTTGTGCTCCTGCTTCAACCTTTTTGAGGCCGCGTTCAATTGCGAAGTCGATTGCCTGGTAGTAACAGATCTCGAAATGCAGAAAAGGGTGATGTTCGAGGCAGCCCCAGTTACGCCCAAACAGTGTATCGCCACCGATGAAATTGAGCGCACCCGCGATATAGGTGCCGGATCGTTTGCACATGATCAACAGCGTATGGTCGGCCAGACGCTCGTTGATCAGGCTGAAAAACTCCCGCGTCAGGTAGGGTGAACCCCATTTCCGCGCGCCCGTATCCAGATAGAAGCGGTAAAAAGCATCCCAGTGTGATTCGGTGATGTCCGAGCCGGTCAACCTTTCGATCTCGAGCCCATGCGCCGTGGCATCGCGTCTTTCACGTTTCAGATTCTTCCGCTTCTTCGAGGAGAGATCGGCGAGAAAGTCATTGAAAGTAGCGTAGCCGGCGTTGTGCCAGTGGTATTGCTGATCCATCCGCTGCAGGAAGCCCATTCGACCGGCGGCCTGCCATTGCGCCTCAGGCATGAACGTCATGTGCACGGAAGACACGTCGATCTGCTCACTCACCTGCACACAAGCGCCCAGCAGTGTCTGCTCCGTATCGGGGTCGGGTTGGGCAACGAGTATCCGGCGGCCGGTGGCCGGCGTGAAAGGGACACTCACCTGAAGTTTTGGATAGTAGTCCTTACCTGAGCGATGCCAGGCGTCTGCCCACGCGTAGTCGAAGACGTACTCTCCCTGGGAGTGATTTTTCACGTACATCGGTACCACGCCGAGCTGCTCGCCATCTTCCTCGACAACGAGATGAAATGGCTGCCAGCCGGTTCTGCCCGTGGCGCTGCCACTTTCTTCCAGAGCACTCAAGAATTCGTGAGTGACAAATGGATCAAACGTCACCGTGGCGGGATTCGCACAGCGATTCCAGTCCGCTGCGCTGATCTCGCAGATGCTTTGTAATATTTTGGCGGTTCGGGTAACCAAGATTAGACCTCTGCAGACAGGTTAAACATACCGGAAGCCAATGGGTCACGTCGATGCACGCTGCAGGCGTGATTCTCTGGAGCGTCTGAGATGGTAGACTCCGTGGAACCGAACCAACAATGGACGCGCAGCCGGTGTCGGAACCCAGCGAACGCAAGGCATTGCTGAATGATCTCAAGATCGACCGCACGGCCCCAGCGGGCGATGGCGGAATTCGGCCGCTCAAGTGGTTCGCACTGATTGCGGTCGTTGTCGGCATGGGTTTTACCGGGTGGTTTTTCGACTTTCCGGCGGCTGACGAAGGTATTGTCATCGATACCGCAGTGGCGCAGGCCGCGTCGAGTATCGAGGTCGGCGGTAGCGTGCTGGACGCGACGGGCTACGTGGTGGCAAGACGCCGGGCAACGGTCAGCTCGAAGACGACGGGCAAAGTTCTCGAGGTGCTCATCGAGGAGGGCGTTTTCGTCACAGAAGGCCAATTGCTGGCCACGCTGGATGACAGCGTACCCCGGGCGCGGCTTGCACTTGCGCAGGCGCAGCTGCAATCTGCCAGGGCCGGGCTCGAGGAAATCAATGTCCGGCTGCAACAGGCGCAACTCGATCTCGCCCGGACCCAGGGCCTCGCCGAACGCAATCTCGCAAGCCAGGCGGATCTCGACCGTGACGGCCTGGATGTCAAGGCGTTCATCGCTCGCCTGGATAAAGCCGGCAAGGACATCCTGGTGGCCGAAAGTAGTCTGGCAGTGCAGCGCGAACTGCTCGCGGATATGCAGATTCGCGCACCTTTCGCCGGCATCGTCGTCGCCAAGTCCGCACAACCCGGAGAAATGATCTCGCCGATATCCGCCGGTGGTGGTTTTACCCGTACCGGCATCTGCACGATTGTCGACATGGACTCACTCGAGGTGGAAGTCGACGTGAATGAGTCATACATCAACCGCGTCTATCCGATGCAACCCGTGCAGGTCACGCTCAACGCCTATCCTGACCAACATTTTCCGGCGGAGGTCATCGCCATTATTCCAACTGCAGATCGCAGCAAGGCAACCGTGCGGGTGAGGGTCGCGTTGCTCGAGCGCGACGAGCGCGTATTACCCGATATGGGCGTGCGGGTGGCGTTCCTCGAGGAAAAGAGCAGCCAGACAGAAGGGGCGGCTGCACTGATTGGTGTTTTTGTACCCTACGATTCGGTTGCCCGGGATGACGCTGGACAATTTGTGTTTGTGGTGGATGCGCAACAGGCAAGCCGCCGTTCGGTGACCATCGCCGAACGCCAGGGTTCGCGCGTGCGGATAGTCAACGGCTTGGGCAAGGGTGAACGTGTCGTTGCTGATCTATCCGGTGAACGACTGAACGCGCTGAATAGCGGCGACCGGGTGTCGGTCGTGAACCAGGCTCTATAACTTTAAGGGAAACGCATGGCGATCGTTGAGTGCAGGGACGTCGAGAAGCAGTTTGTGAAGGGTCGG
>SMVA01025400.1_pt1 | contig 14628 bp, 13 predicted proteins | sample 2456451 | NCBI WGS metagenome assembly SMVA01 (sample SAMN11095933, study PRJNA526329) | marine sediment metagenome | biome: Marine sediment; feature: Surficial sediment; material: Deep marine sediment; isolation source: Hadal surficial sediment | place: Pacific Ocean | collected 2014-05 | depth...
CCGTCCTCTTCGCGGTTACTGCGGTTGGCAAAAGGCAAAACAGCAATGGATTTCCTGGTATCAGCCGGTTTGGTGGCTACAGTTTCAGTTGCCGAATCAGTCGGCAAAGCTACCGAATCTGCGCTCCGGTAAAATTTGTCGAAGGCAAAATACCCAAGCGCCAAAACCAGCACCGCAATAATGGTGTAATCCAGCTTGCGCCCGGTCTGAGGCGTAATGGACTCGGATCGATCGACCTCGTATTCCCGCTTGATACCCTCGGGTGTCATCTCGAAAGCCCAGGCAAAAAACACCGCCAGTGGAAACCCAATAGCCAGGCCAAGCATGAAAACCTGGATCACCCAGTCCGGTGCAGCAATGTTTTCCAGCACCAGGTCGACAACCTGTAACAACAGCCACGCGACAATGGTGTAACCAATGGCGACACGAAAGACGTTACGGCGTTTGAGTTCCTGGAAGAGGGTCATGCGGTGACACTATTGTTTTTTAGTTGTGTCTAGGGTACGCAATCGGCTACGACAGTGCCAGTTGGTGAGCCCTTGATTCACAGCGTGGGGGCGATTCGCGATGTGGTCATCGCTCCCACAGTGGTCAGCGCTCCTACAGAAAGAGTAAATCGCCGCTACTTTTTCAGGTGGCCGATAATGCCTTCGAGTTCATCGGCAGAGTTGTAGCTAATCACAAGTTTCCCTTTACCCTTGCCGCCATGCTGGATGCGGACCTTGGCACATAAGGTTTCTGCCAGATCATCCTGCAGGCGCAAAATATCCGGGTCAACAGGGCGCTGTTTCGATGCCGGCGGATTGAGCATACGCCTGACCAGGGCTTCGGTTTTGCGGACTGAAAGCTCTTTTTTAACCACTTCACTGGCTGCCTGGGCCTGTTGCGACTGGTTCAATGACAATAATGCCCTGGCATGACCCATTCCGAGTTGATTCGAATCAATCAACTTGCGCACCTGGGGCGAAAGTTCCAACAAACGCATCAGGTTTGACACCATGGACCTTGAACGGCCCACTGCTTTTGCGGCTTCTTCGTGGCTAAGCTGGAAGTCATCGACCAGGCGTTTTAATGCGCCCGCTTCTTCCAGTGGATTCAGGTTCTCCCGCTGGATGTTTTCTACCAGCGACAGCGCAACTGCAATCTCGTCGCTGACTTCGCGAATGATGACCGGAATCTTATCCAGGCCAGCTTGCTGTGCAGCACGCCAGCGACGTTCACCGGCAATGATCTCGAAATCATTACCTACCGGGCGCACCATGATGGGCTGGATAACGCCTTGTTCGCGAATCGAGGCGGCCAGTTCAGACAAACTTTTCGGTTCAAATATGGAGCGGGGTTGAAAAGCGCCAGGTCTGATCCGGTCGATCGCCAGGGTTTTCAGCCCGCCATCACCCGCTTCCGACCGGGTCGGCTCAACAGCGTGACGTAAAGTGCTCTGGCTCAACATGGAGCTCAGATTTCTGCCCAACACGGGTTTTTTCCTGGAAGTCATATCAGTTGTATCCATTCGTCACGCCGCCCATGATTTTTCGATCCGGTGATTCAAACGCGACGAAGTAGTACTCCCCGTACTTTGAGGAGTGTTTGCGCAATCCGGGCGGAAAATCATGTGTGGCCCAATGGGTTATGGCCCGTTGTCCCGATTGCTGTGTTGGCCTAAGGCCCCCGTAAGCCTTGCTACTGTGACCCTTATGCCGCCTTGCACTCGAACCAACGGGTCGATAACGTGACATATGGATACAACTGATATGACTTCTTTTCATCCAGCCTCTCGTTTTCTTCTGCGGCGCAGCACTTCGCCGGCCAGTCCAAGGTAGGCAAGCGCACCGCGTGAACCGGGATCATAACGTAACACAGGAAGACCATGGCTTGGGGCCTCGGCCACGCGGACATTGCGCGGTATCAGGGTGCGGTAAACACGTTCACCGAAATGTTCCAGCAACTGGTCAGACACGGCATTGGAAAGGTTGTTGCGGCCATCAAACATGGTTCGAACAAGGCCTTCGATTTCAAGCCCCGGGTTCACACTGGCCCTGACTTGCTCAATGGTCTCCAGCAATGAGGCCAAACCCTCAAGCGCATAGTATTCACATTGGATAGGAATGAGCACACTGTTGGCAGCGGTCAATGCGTTCAAGGTGAGCAGGCTTAGAGAAGGCGGACAGTCAATCACAATCCAGCCGTACTGCGGCGCCACTTCTTCCAGTGCTGCCTGCAGCCGGTACTCGCGTTTATCTTCTTGCATCAGCAGCACTTCTGCTGCTGTCAGGTCACTGTTCGAAGGCAAAAGGTCAAAACCAAGATCATCAAGCCGGATGGTTGCATCAGCAACGCTGCATTCTCCGGTCATCACATCAAATGTTGACTTTTCAAGCTCACGCGGATTAACGCCACAACCCACTGTCGCATTACCCTGCGAATCAAAATCCACCAGTAGGGTGCGATAGTGCATGTCCGCCAGGGCAGCCACGAGATTGACGCAAGTGGTCGTCTTTCCAACCCCGCCTTTCTGGTTGGCGACTGCGATTATTCTTGCCATTTGGGCGCAAGATGGATGTTCATGAACAGTTCGGAAGCTCCTTCGGTTCCTTCAAGAGACGGACATAATGACGAGGTGTCGCTCTGCGTGCAAATCGGGAACCAATATCTTTTCAACCGACCGGAGCTTCAGCCATTCGGGCAGTGCCTGTACTTCGTCTTTCGGGTCTTTTCCCTTCATCGCCAACAGGCGGGTTTTACGATTCGCGAGATGCCTCACTGCACTGCCAAAATCAAGCAATGAGCTGAATGCACGCGAGACAATATTGTCAAAACCAGCCTCGCAGTGAAAATCCGAGACACGCGATTGCATTAAATGAATATTGGCCAGCCCCAGGGATCGCTTGATATGTCTGAGGAAACGTATTTTCTTGCCGGTACTGTCCAGTAATGTACAGTCGAGCCCGGGAATCGCAATTGCCAGAGGAAGCCCCGGAAAACCGGCACCTGTGCCTACATCTAAGAGGCTTCCTGGTAAAACATATGAATGAATTGATAAGGAATCCAGTAAGTGCCGGCGCACAACTTCATCCAGATCAGCGGCTGAAACCAGGTTATAACTACGGTTCCATTTTCGAAGCTGCCTGGTATATTCAGCAAGTTGATCAAGGATCAACGCCTCAGGAACCAGGCCGAGGACGGTCATCCCCTGCTCCAGGACCAGCCTTTCGTCAGGATCACTTGGCAACTTCACGTTTTTGGATGGTCAGGTCCAATTCCTCGGCACAGTGGCATGCCACCCAATCCCCGTTTTCCATTCGTCGTAAAGCTGGAACGTCTATCTCACAACGCTTCACCTTATAAGGGCACCGGGTATGAAAAACACATCCCTTCGGTGGGTTCATTGGCGACGGCATATCGCCGGTCAAGCCGGTATCCGGTTGCTGGCGGGCCAGCTTCGGATCAGGAATAGGTACCGCTTTTATCAACGCGCTGGTATACGGGTGAAGTGGTTTGAGATACAACGCTTTACGCTGAGAAATTTCCATGGTCCTGCCCAGGTACATCACCATCACCCGGTCACTGATGTGCTTGACCACAGAAAGATCGTGGGCGATAAAAATCAGGGAAAGGTTTAGTTTCTTTTGCAAATCTTTGAGCAGATTGATGATCTGTGCCTGGATGGAAACATCCAGTGCGCTGACCGGTTCATCACAGATGACTAGTTTGGGGTTCAGCACCAGGGCACGGGCAATTCCGATTCTTTGGCATTGTCCGCCTGAAAACTCATGCGGATAGCGGTTGATCTGGTTGGGCAGCAACCCCACCATTTTCATCATTCCACGTACCCGTTCATCCAGTTGCACACGGGCAAGTTTAGGGTAAAAAGTCCAAAGCGGCTCGGCGATAATATCGCCAACCGTCATTCGCGGATTCAGAGATGCCAGGGGATCCTGGAAGACGATTTGCAGTTCTTTGCGCTTTTTGCGCATCTCCTCTTCGCCAAGTGACGCAAGATCTTCGCCCAGCCACATGACCCTGCCCCGGTTTAGCTTGATCAAGCCGAGTACAGCCCTGGCAAGGGTAGATTTTCCACAGCCTGACTCACCCACAACCCCGAGGGTTTCTCCTGCCCACAAATCAAAACTGACTCCATTCACCGCCTTGAGCGTATGGGTCTTGCTGCGTAACAGGCTTCCCTCCTGAATTTCGAAATGCACCGCCAGATCCTGAACCCTCAGTACCGGATCTTTTGCACTATTGACGTTCACGTGTCCCGCTCCAGGTGACAACGGACCATTTGTTTATCTCCGGTGTCTCTTAGCAGCGGCTTCTCAAGACAGGCATCAAATGCTTCGCTGCAACGGCGCCGGAAGCTACAACCCCTGGGCAATGACAGCAGATTGGGTGGGTTGCCGGGAATGGCATGCAAAGACTGATCTTCCACATGATCCAGCCGGGGCACAGAATCCAGTAAACCGCGCGTGTAAGGGTGTTTTGGCTGGTAGAAAATTTGCTCCACGGTTCCGTACTCAACCACTTCACCGGCATACATCACCATCACCCGGTCACAAAGTCCGGCCACCACGCCAAGGTCATGGGTAATTAACACGATTGCTGTGTTTGAGCTGCGGCGCAGCTCTGCCATTAATTGCGTGATCTGGGCCTGGACCGTGACATCCAGTGCGGTAGTGGGCTCGTCAGCAATTAAAATATCCGGTTCGCAGAGTAGTCCCATTGCAACCAGCACCCGCTGCCGCATGCCACCGGAAAACTGATGTGGATACTGACCAATTCGTAGTTCCGGGTCTGGAATCCTGACTGCACGCAACATTTCAATTGCTTGGTTGGTGGCGTCTTTATGATGCATGCCCTGGTGGTGCATCAACACCTCCGTCATCTGTTTTTCAATCGTCAGGTAGGGGTTCAGGGAGGTCATGGGATCCTGGAAGATCATCGCAATATCGCGACCCCGGTGCTTATTGAGCTCCATTGCATCCATTTTCATCAGGTCTTTTCCCTTGAACAGGGCTTGTCCCGTGGTATGGCCGTTTTCGGCCAGCAACCCCATCAGCGCCATCATGGTCTGGGTCTTGCCAGAACCTGATTCGCCTACGATGGCCAGCGCATCACCGGCGGCGAGTTCGAAATCAACGCCGCTGACGGCATGCACTTCGCCATCGGGTGTATCGAAACTAACGGTCAGGTTTTTGACTTCAAGAATGGCCATCAGAGACGGTCCTTGGGATCCAGCGCATCGCGCAAGCCATCACCGATGTAATTGAAACAATACAAAGTGACGGTCAGGAACGTAGCCGGAAATATCAGGATCCACGGCGCAGACTCCATATCCTGTGCACCGTCATTGACCAGTGCGCCCCAGGAACTCATTGGCTCTTGTACGCCCAGACCAAGGAAGCTCAGAAATGACTCTACCAGTATGACCTGTGGGATCGTGAGGGTGACATAAACCATCACAACACCCAGCAGATTGGGCACGATGTGGCGGCGGATAATATCCCGGTCACTCACACCGCATGCCCTGGCCGCCTCGATAAATTCCGAGTTTTTTAGACTTAGCGTCTGTCCACGAACAATGCGTGCCATATCGAGCCAATTAACTGCCCCGATCGCCACAAATATCAGGATGATGTTTCGCCCGAAGACTACCATCAGCAAAATCACGAAAAACATGAATGGCAGGGCATAAATAATATCTACGATGCGCATCATGATGCGATCGGTAATTCCGCCATAAAAACCCGCAACTGAGCCATAAGTCACACCAATGACCAAGCTGACCATGGTGGCAACAATCCCCACCAACAGGGAAATGCGGCCCCCTTCAAGAGTTCTGACCAGGATATCGCGGCCAACCGAATCTGTTCCGAACCAGTGACCGGTCGCAAAACTTGGCCCGGTTGATGTGTAGTCCCAGTCGGTAAAGTCTGCCTCCCAACTAATCACCATCGGGCCGATTAATACCATCAAGACCATTACACCCATAATCACTGCACTGACTACAGCCGCCCGGTTTTTCAGCAGGCGGTGCCAGGCATCTTCCCATGGTGAACGGCCCCGGATATCGCCCAGCTCCATCGCCGCCTCGAGCGGGTCGAGCTCAGCGTGGTTAGCCGTTAAAGGATCAGCGATCTTCGACATAGCGAATCTTCGGGTTCAGCCATGCATAAAGCATGTCGACCAGGAAATTGAGCATGATGATCAGCAGGCCGTAAAAAATCACCACCCCCATCACCAGCGTGTAATCCCGGTTCAAGGCCCCGGTGACAAAATAACTGCCCAGGCCGGGGATCGCATAGATACGTTCAATGACCACCGAACCGGTGATCAAACCCGCTGTAGCAGGGCCCATAAAAGAGATCACCGGCAACAGTGCCGGTTTCAGTGCATGTCTTCTGATCACGATCATTTCAGGCAGACCCTTGGCACGGGCGGTGCGAATGAAATTACTGTGCAACACCTCGATCATGCTGCCGCGGGTCAGGCGCGCTATGTAGGCGATCAACGGCAATGAAAGCGTGATCACCGGCAATATCATTCTTTGAATCGACCAATCCCATCCACCGGCAGGCAACCAGCCAAAATAAACGGCGAAGATGAGGATCAAAATGGGCGCCACCACAAAATTTGGTATGGATATGCCGAGCATGGCAAAGCCCATGATTCCGTAATCTGTTGAGGTGTTCTGGCGCACTGCGGCGACAATGCCAATGAGCGTACCTACCACGAACGCAAGCAGCATTGCCAAACCACCAATGGTCAGGGAAACCGGAAACCCCTCGGCGATCAACTCATTGACTGTCCAGTCCTTGTATTGAAAAGAAGGTCCGAAATCCAGCACAAGAATCTGCCCAAGATAACGGAAATACTGCTGTACCAGTGGCTCATCCAGATGGTACTTGGCATTCAGGTTTGCCTCGATTTCAGGCGGCAGTGCTTTTTCTGAATCGAATGGACCACCAGGTGCAATCCGGATCAGGAAGAACACAACGGTAATCAGCAATAGAAGCGTCGGCAAAACACCCAGCAACCGCTGCAAGACATGCCTGAGAATGCTGTTTTCCCGGATCAAGTGGACTCCGCCTTCTCTGGCTCAACCATCTCCGGCGCAGCTGTGTTGCTGGAATCGTTGGCGGTTCGGGACCTGAGTAAATACATATATCTTGAATAATGGTGGTCCATTACGTTGTTTTGCCAGCCTTGCAGGTGTAAATCAACCACCCGCTTTGTGACATAGGTATATACAGGAATAATCGGCATTTCGACCAGCAGCATACGTTCAGCTTCCTGCATCAGGCGCCGGCGGCGTGCCGGAATTCTTTCGCTGGCGATTTCTGAGAGCAGTTGGTCATACAACTCGTTGCTGTAACCATAATCATTCTGGCCGTGTCCGGTGCGAAACAACTCCAGAAAACTGTATGGGTCGCTGTAATCGCTGATCCAACCGGCCCGGAATATCTGTGTCAGTACTTTCTGCTCGCGATTTTGCAAAAAAACCTTCCATTCTTCATTCACCATGGTGGCCTGGACACCCAGCACCTGCTTCCAGATGGATGAGATAGCCAGTGAAAGTTTCTTGTGATTTTGGCTGGTGTTGTAGCGAATCTCGATCCGCAAGGGGCGCTCTTGCGAGTACCCCGCCTGCTGGTAAAGACGCCGGGCCTCGATGTTGCGTTGTTCCTGGGTCCAGCCTTCCCACTCCTGAACCGGGCTTTCGTACTCTCCGATACCCGGTGGAACCAGGGTAAAAGACGGTTGCTCTCCGAACTGGGTCACCTTGTCGGTTAATAACTGACGGTCAAGCGCCAGAACCAGTGCCATGCGTAGTTCCGGGCTTTGGATAAACGGCTCACGGGTCAGGTTAAAGCCAAAAAAATAGGAACCCAGCCATGGCGTAACGACCAGTTCATCCGGATAGTGCTTTTGAAGCCACTTAAACTGGTTATTGGGCACCTCGTAAGTCCAGTGCAAGTCACCCGCACGGAATTGCTTAAGGGCCGTAGACTGATCTTCATAAGGGTAATAAAACACCCGCTCAAGAATGACATTCTCTGCATTCCAGTAATTCTCATTGCGCACAAGCTCAATGCGTGAACGCACCACCCAGTCGCTCAGTACAAAAGCCCCGTTAGAAATCAGATTACCGGGGCGGGAAAAGCGGCTGCCGTGCTCCGCAAGGCTGGAGCGATGCACCGGGTAAGTTGAAGAATGGTTTAGCAGACCAAGAAAGTAAGGTGTCGGATCGACCATGCGTATTTGCAGGGTAAACTCATCCAGTGCTTCAACGCCCAGGGCGGTTGGAGGAAGCTCAGCCGCCAGTACTGCTTTCGCGTTCTCAATTGGTAGCAACACCTGGGCATAATTGGATGCAGTCTCGGGGTTCGCGCTGCGCTGGAAAGAAAAAACAAAGTCTTCGGCCGTGACCGGATCGCCGTTTGACCATAAAGCTCCGCGGCGCAAATAAAACGTGTAGGTTTTACCATCGCGGCTGACATTCCAGCGCGAAGCTGCACCTGGTATGACCTTGCCGTCCGGCGATTCGGAAGTAAGACCCTCAAACAGATCCCGGAGAATGTGTGAAGAAGGCACGCCTTCAGCCAGGTGTGGATCCAGGGTTTGGGGCTCTTCACCGTTTGCCCTGTGAAATACCTGCTCTTCAGCCAACACTGATGGATCCGGCAAACCATTGACCAGTACCAGTTCTACCGGTCGAGCACGCCTGCTTTTCTCCTCGGCCTTATCATCCCGTTCGCTGCCACAAGCAGTCAACAGGAGCATTCCCAGCATGAGTAAGGCAATGAGCGGAGTTCGTTTCACCAGGGTAATAATAAAGGGGGATCATCAGGCTGTCGCGTATTAAAGTGTATCCTAATGCCCTGGTTCGTAAGGTTGATGTCCATTGAGTCACGAAAAATCAAAAATAACCATTGAAAGCCGCACTCAACTACTTGAGTACATGGAATCGGGCAACAAGCCAAAATCACAATGGCGCCTTGGCACCGAGCACGAAAAATTTGGTTTTTGCCGGCAAAGCCTGTCTCCTCTTCCTTATGAAGGTAATTGTGGCATTCGTTCTGTGCTTGAAGGCCTGGTGGCGCATTATGATTGGCACCCGGTACTTGAGAAAGGCAAAATTATCGCCCTGCTTGATGACACGGGAGCCAGCGTAACGCTTGAGCCTGGCGGTCAACTGGAGCTATCCGGTGCCTTGCTCGACAATATTCACGACACTTGCCAGGAAGTGAACAAGCATCTCGTTCAGGTTAAAGCCGTTTCCGATTCCTGCGGGGCTTCTTTTCTGGGCATGGGTTTCCAGCCTAAAATGACCCGCGATGATATCCAGTGGATGCCCAAGGGCAGATACCAGATCATGCGAAATTACATGCCCAAAGTCGGCACCCTGGGCATCGACATGATGAGCAGGACCTGTACGGTCCAGGTCAACCTCGATTTCTCTTCCGAATCTGACATGGTGCAAAAGTTCCGCACCTCCCTGGCCCTGCAACCGGTTGCGACCGCCTTATTTGCCAACTCACCCTTTGTTGATGGCAAACCCACAGGCTTTGTCAGTTACCGTTCCCACGTCTGGGAGGACACGGACCCCGATCGCACCGGCATGTTGCCGTTTGTATTTGATGGTGATTTTGGCTTTGAGCGTTACGTGGACTACATGCTCGATGTGCCCATGTACTTTGTGCACCGCGGGGAGGAATATATTGATACCTCAGGCCAGTCTTTCAGGGATTTTTTACAAGGGAAACTGCCTGCCCTGCCCGGTGAGCTCCCCAGCCTGATGGATTGGGAAGACCATCTCACCACGGCCTTTCCTGAAGTCCGGCTAAAGAAATTCCTGGAAATGCGGGGCGCTGACGGTGGTCCGTGGCGAAGACTCTGTGCGCTGCCTGCATTTTGGGTTGGTATTTTATATGACGGGACTGCATTGGATGCTGCCTGGGACCTGACATCCGGCTGGTCAATGGAAGCGCGTGAGAAGTTACGCGCTGATGCACCAAGGCTTGGACTGAAGGCAACTGTTGGTGGCCGCAGCCTGCAGGATATATCAAAGGAATTGCTTGAAATTGCACATCACGGACTTTCTGCCCGCGAGCGCTTCAACTCTGCAGGCGATAACGAGACCGGATTCCTTTCACCTTTGCAGGAAACCGTAGAAAGCGGCATTACCCCGGCTGACAGGAAGCTCGCCTTGTATCATGGCCGCTGGAATGGTTCGGTGGATCCGGTATTTGAAGAATGTGCTTACTGAATCCTGTGAACCAGGTTTAGTCGCAATTGCCGACCAGGGTGCCTGCCCGATCCATATTGAATTCTATGGACATACCGTTCAATTCAGCTTTCATCATCCTCAACTTTCCAGACCACCAGGCGCCAGTTTTCACGTAAGGGTGAGCTGTAATCCAGGCCAACGTAGTAGACCTTTCCTGCTTCAAATAACCATTCAAGCGGAGGTATGTGTGCCGGCTTTCTGCTTCTTTCATCCTTGACAGGGCAGCGTCTCAGATCGAGCTTGGCAATACCATGCATGGTGTGCCAGCCCGGTTCGATTTCAAACCCCAAAGTTGGAAGCATTCGTTGATGACCATCAATCTGCTTGATTTCGACCGAGGCCAGGCAGGCCGTGACATTTTCTTTAAAGGTCACAACCCGGGGTTTGGACAGCTCCACTTCTTCTGCCATTATGCTTGCCGACAAAAAAGACAACACGGCGATCAATAATCCAATCTTTTTCACAAAATTCTCCTGCAACTCCATTAACCGGGCAGACCCATGATCTTTATCCTGCGCCTCCCAGGCTGAACAAAACCTGAATAGAAAGTGAATCTAAAAGGGCAATCGCAGATCAGGTTTCACTGCCAGCATCTGCATTCGAAACGCCTCCTTAATCATATTCAGGGACTCTTCGTTCTCGGCTTCAAAGCGAACCACCAGGATCGGCGTAGTATTGGAGGCCCGCACCAAACCCCAGCCATATTCGTAATCCGCCCTTAATCCATCAATGGTATTGACCTTTGCATCGGCAAAGCGTGCTTTCTCCACAAACATTTTAATAAATTCATGGTTTTCGCCTTCGTTCATTTCGACCTTGAGCTCCGGTGTGCTGACATCGTTTGGCAAACTACCAAGAACCTGTTCCGGGCTACGCTCATCATTGGCCAGAATCTCAAGTAATCGTGCAGCTGCATAGATGCCACAGTCAAAACCGTACCAGCGATCAGTGAAAAAGAAATGCCCGCTCATTTCTGCAGCAAACGGTGCGTCAACTTCCTTCATTCTGTTTTTGATCAGCGAATGGCCGGTTTTGTACATTTCCGGTTCGCCCCCGGCTTCGCGAATGATGGCATCGAGTTTACCGGTGCACTTCACATCGTAAATTATCCTTGCACCAGGGTTGCGCCCACAAATTTCCCGGATGAACAACATCATGATCCGGTCTGAAAAAATGATCTCACCAGAAGGTGTTACTACGCCAAGGCGGTCAGCATCCCCATCAAAGGCAACGCCTAAATCAGCGTCCATCAGCTTTACTGTTTCAATCAGGTCTTGCAGGTTTTTGGGGTCACTGGGGTCCGGGTGGTGGTTCGGGAATGAACCATCAACTTCATCGAACATGGGTAACACCTCAGCACCGATCGAACGTAAAATATCCGCAGCACAGATGCCGCCAATGCCATTGCCACAATCTGCAACCACTTTAAGCGGTCGGCTGAGCTTAATGTCATTTGCAATTCTGTCGCGATAGGCTGCCAGCATTTCCTGTTGTGTGACCTGTCCTTTCCCCACCCGAATCCCGCCGGATTCAATGCGGTTGTATAAGTCCGTAATAGCGTCACCCGCCAGGGTCTTGCCGCCAATCATTGCTTTGAAGCCGTTGTAGTCCGGAGGATTATGGCTGCCGGTAACCATTACACCTGAACCACTTCCGGATTCGTAAGCTGCAAAATACAGTACGCCCGTTGGCACCGCTCCTATATCCACAACATCACAGCCCGTTGAAGCGATGCCTTCGATCATCCCTTTCACCAATGTTGGCCCCGAGTGGCGACCGTCGCGACCCACCACTACCGGAGTTGCCTCCGCTTCAAGAGCGACAGTGCCAATGGCCTGTCCCACCTGTCGGGCAATCTCACCATCCAGGGTTTTGCCGACGATACCGCGAATATCATATGCCCTGAAAATTTCTGGGCTAAGTTCTACCGGAACAGTGGTTGCTCGTTTTTCACGCCTGCGCGCGTCTATATCGAAATGCAATTCGTCCAGAGCTATAGGCGGCAATTCCGGCACTGGTTCCTCGATTTCTAAAAGCCTGTTTTCCTGTTCAACGGTTTCAGCACTTACTTCGGCTGCGCTCACCAGGCTTGCCGGGTCTTCCACAAGCTCTGCAACCGGGTGCAGGGCGCGTCTGCGCATTATGAACCCGATTGCGAGCAGAAATGCTCCGGCCAAAAACGTCAGAAGCCGGCCAAACCCGCCAGAAGACGCCGGCATAGCCTGCTGGGGGACGACGATCCTGAACTTTGAGCCGGCAATTATGATTCTGCCTGCACCCGTCGATATTTCGGAAACATCACCGTAAAAACCCAAGGTTCTGGGTAAAAAGCGTCCGTTATCCTGCTCCAGGGCGATATATCCGCCCAGTGGCATGGTCATGTTGAAAGCGGAAAGGATTAAGTCCTGGTCTGCCAATACCATCAGGAAGCCACTCAGGTTCTCCGGATCACCAACTGCCACCATGCCTGCAACTACGGGCGTGCCTTCATGATCGAAAATCTGAACGGGGGCAGTACCACTTTCCCTGGCGTCCAGAATCATGTCGATGGCAATCCAATTTTTTTCACCTGATTTGCTCATGTTTTGTAAATACGCTGTCGGTCCAAAAAGCCGGATTTCCTTGAACTCACTTGCCCGGCCAGCCAGGTACTGGCTTAACTCCGACCCTGTTTCCGCGTTTTCAAGCGCCATTTCAGCCAGGCTTGTCACTTGCGGGTCTGTTAACAAGCGCTGAAATGCCTGCACGGACTCGCTCAATTGTGTCGCCGCACGTTGTCCCTGCTCATAGGCTTTGGCACCTGACCTTTCCCCGGATGAGCCTGAAAACAATAAAACAGCCATCATCGTCATGAGTGCAATACCAAGCACCATAAAAATCAATGGGTTTTTCAAAAATTCAGGTAAGTGTAAATTGCTCAGGCCTGCAAATTTTAAATTAGGTTTCATGATTGTCCCGTATGCCCGAATCCACCAGCACCCCTGTCACTGGCCTCAAAATTGTTAACTACTTTCCACTTTGCACGTTGTATTGGCAAAAAAACCATCTGTGCAATTCGTGCGCCTGTTTCAATAGTGTACGGAGAATCTGAACGATTCCAGCAGGAGACAAACACCTGTCCCTGGTAATCGCTGTCAATGAGACCCACCAGGTTTCCCAGCACAATTCCGTGTTTATGACCCAATCCGGAACGCGGAAGTATGACTGCTGCAAGCCCCGGATCTTCTATGTACATTGCAAATCCGGTCGGAATTAGCACCGTTTCGCCTGGCACCACGGTTAAAGAACCATCAATACAAGCCCTGATGTCCATGCCCGCAGATCCGCTGGTGGCATATTCGGGAAGCGGGATTTCATTTCCAAGCCGCTTGTCCATTATTTTTATTTGAAAAGAATTCATACCCAGCTTTCCCCGGAGTATTGCGCCAGATTTCACATGAAAACATATAATAACAAGGCACGGCACACAAAGCTTTAAAGCAAACTGCCTACAAAGACCCTGGTTGAAACTTGCTACCGGTTAAACGGGTGCAAAGTCATAGTGTCCGCATGAATCAAATTGAAAAAACAGACAGCCTTTCAGATCAACAACTGCTGGCTTCTTTGTTTACCCTCAACCTGTCACGCAAGGCATCAGACGAAAAGGCCACCAAGTGGCTAAACCGGTTCGGAAGTCTGCGCGGGATGCTGGAGCTGGCAGAAAATGACCGGACTGAGCAGCACCGCCAGGACTTTTCGGGATCTGATCAGCGCTGGATGGAATCCTTCAGGCTTTTTGGTGAGATTTTTACCCGTCAACTGAGCGAAGGCCTGGCACGTGGCACTGCCCTCACCAGTCCTGCGGACACCCTGGACTATTTGCAGCGGAGCCTACGGGGTCGTCGTCGGGAGATATTCCATTGTACGTTTCTTGACACAAGGCATCGTGTGATCAGCCACGAAGAGTTATTCCAGGGGTCTATTGATGGTGCATGCGTCTATCCAAGAGTGGTTGCCGAACACGCTCTACGCCACAATGCGGCGGCTGTCATTGTCGCGCACAATCATCCTTCCGGGGTTACCGAGCCCAGCCTGGCGGACCAGGCTATTACCCGGCGCCTCAAGGAGGCACTGGCCTTATTGGAGATTCGGTTGCTGGATCACTTTGTTGTCGGCGATGGACGCCCGGTTTCCATGGCAGAACGCGGTATGCTTTAATCTGTTATCTATGCGGTTTTCCTTGCAAGCGCGGGTCGCTTGGGGTATAAAGTCCCGCTCGTTTTTATAGCGATAACAACGGAACAATCAGATGGCCAGAGTATGCCAGGTTACGGGCAAACGCCCGATGAGCGGAAACAACG
>SMVA01372849.1_pt1 | contig 14626 bp, 12 predicted proteins | sample 2456451 | NCBI WGS metagenome assembly SMVA01 (sample SAMN11095933, study PRJNA526329) | marine sediment metagenome | biome: Marine sediment; feature: Surficial sediment; material: Deep marine sediment; isolation source: Hadal surficial sediment | place: Pacific Ocean | collected 2014-05 | depth...
GAAAAGTTGGCTAGTTCTCCGAATACTAAGGTTATTATTATCGGATCTGGTAAAGATGGTTTGCCACTAATCCTGGGAGGAAATTAATCCACAGATAATGACATTAAAATGACTTGCTGGTCAATTATTCTCTTGCGTTTTGTATAAAATATTTCTAATTTTCGACTGGCAAGTCAATTTAATAAAAGGTAAATTTAGATGACACCTGTTATTCACTTCTTAAACGTTCTTTTGCCCATTATATACCTGGGAACTTTTTCAGTATATTTTTATGATTTTATAAAGGGAGAAAAAAAATTTGTAAATGTAAAACGACTTTTTATCTTTTTAACACTTATTACTCATTTAATATACTTACTGATTAGAACAAGCGAGTTCGATCACCCTCCAATTACAAATGTTTTTGAAATCTTTACAGTGTTGGCTTTCTCAATAACTTTTTCTTATTTCCTGCTAGAACTTATAACAGACATAAGGGGCACCGGACCATTTATAATAATAATCTCATTTGTTTTTCAACTGATATCATCTCTATTTATTGCAGACCAAATTGTTGTGAAAGAAGTACTAAAGAATAATCTACTTGGAATTCATGTTGTTAATGCATTATTGGGTTATTCGGGCTTTACAATTTCTGCTGTGTATGGATTTTTATATCTCACATTATACAATGATCTCAAACATAATCGTTTCGGTTTAATATTTAATCGTCTTCCAAATCTTGAAGTTCTGGAGAAATTAAGTTTTTATTCAGCCGTCATTGGATTTATTCTTCTTACTGTTGCAATAATAATAGGTGTTATCTGGCTACCGAGTGCGTTTCCAAAATTTTCATTCCTGGATCCCAAACTGATAGGAACGGGCATTGTATGGATGCTGTATGGGGCAGGTATTTTCACTAAATTCTTCTCGAAGTGGCGGGGGAAAAAGCTGATCCTTCTATCAATAACAGGATTTCTTATTGCGATATTTTCTACAATACTAACAAATTTTTTAGCTCATAGTTTTCATTCGTTCTATTAATATTAGATGAACCTTTTAGCTGTATCAATAAATCATAAAACCGCACCGGTCAAGTTAAGAGAATCTCTTTATCTTAGTGAAAATGAAGTGCGCGAATTAATAGAAAAAGTAAAAAGTAAATATTTTACCGAAGGTCTATTAATTTCCACTTGTAACCGCACTGAGATTTATGGCATTCCCGTAAATAAAGATATTACTCATTTACATCTCCAAAAAATAATTACAGAAAGTAAAAATTCAACAAATACTACTGCTGACGATTTTCAAACATTTATTTCTCGTGATTCTCTCTGCCATCTTTTTTCTGTAATAGCTGGGATTGATTCGATGCTTATTGGAGATAACCAGATTTTTAAGCAGGTAAAAGATTCATTTCAGATTGCTGAAGAAATGCAATTTGCCGGATTTTTAATGCGGCGTGTATTTGATTCTGCACTAAAGGTTGGAAAAAGAGCAATATCAGAAACGGCAATAACCGAAGGCGCAGTTACTGTAAGTTATGCTGCTGTTCAATTGATAGGAAAGATTTTTTCAAACCTTAATAAAAAATCGGCATTAGTTATTGGAACCGGGGAAACCGGTGAGATTGCTGCAAAGAATTTAAGAGATAGGGGAATAGGCAGGCTTGCATTGACAAACAGGACTTTTGAAAAAGCAGAAAAACTTGCAACTGATTTGAAAACTGCTGTGTTTCCATTTGATACCTATAAAGATCATCTTCACAAATTTGATATCATAATCAGTGCAACGAGTGCAGAAGGAATAATTATTACGAGAAGCGATGTTGAAGCTGCTATGAAAAAGAGAAATTTTGCTTCAATGGTACTTATGGATATAGCAGTCCCTCGAGATATTGATCCTGCATCGAAAGAAATAAATTATGTTTTCTACCATGATATAGATTCACTCAATATTATTGTTGAGCAAAATGCTGCTAAGAGAAGAGAGGAAATTCCCAAAGTAGAAAAAATTATAGATGAGGAGCTTAATTCTTTTTTTGAATGGTATAATTCCCTGCAATCCGCGCCAACAATAAAAAAATTAAGAGACCACTTCGATACAATACGAGCCGAAGAGGTTGAAAAGAACATCAATAAGTTTTCTTCTGAAGACAGAGAAAAACTTGAAATCGTTACCAAACGGATAATCAATAAAATACTTCATTATCCAATAGTTGAATTAAAAAAAACTAATGAATCAGGTACTGGTGCAGAAGAAGCTGTTACAAAGATGGGAATAATAAGAAGCTTGTTCGGAATCGATACACCCGAATCTAAAGAAAATAAAACATGAACAAAAAATCTAAAATTGTAATCGGTTCCAGGGGAAGTAAGCTGGCATTGTGGCAGGCAAATTATATTAAAAAAGAATTGGAAAGAAAAAACAGGAATATTAAAGTTGATATAAAAATTATAAATACCCGGGGAGATAAAATACTCGATGTTGCTCTTTCCAAAATAGGGGATAAAAGTTTATTCACAAAGGAACTTGAGATACAGTTGCTAAAAAGAAAGATAGACCTGGCTGTGCACAGCCTGAAAGATTTGCAAACTGAAATTCCAAAAGGATTAAAACTTGCTGCTGTTACAAAAAGATATCATGTTGAAGATGTTCTGATCGCCGGTAATAAGGGGATCACTATTGCTGATCTTAAAGAAGGTGCGGTCGTGGCAACCGGATCATTAAGAAGGACATGTCAGCTATTGCATGTTCGACCTGATATAAAAATAGTAGAGCTTAGAGGAAATGTTCCTACACGAATAAAGAAGTTTTTAAAGTCTGATTGGGATGCAATAATATTAGCAAGAGCCGGTGTTGAAAGACTAAAATTGAAAAAGTATATATCATCTTATATTCACACTGATTTAATGCTTCCTGCTGTTGGACAAGGTGCGTTGGGAATTGAAATTCATGAAGATAATTTATTCATTAATGAGCTACTTCAAACAGTTCATCACGAAGATACTTACTGTGCAGTACTTGCAGAAAGATCTTTGCTTAAAGCTCTTGAGGGCGGCTGTCAGGTTCCTATCGGCGCATTAGCCCGGGTAAAAACAAACGGGCTTTATCTCGATGCTATGGTTGGCTCCTTAGAAGGGACGATTACTTTTAGAAAGAAAGTACGGGGCAGCAAAAAAAATCCGGAGCTTCTGGGTAAATCTCTTGCAATGGATTTACTAAGAGCTGGAGCTAAATCAGTATTAAAGGAAATTTATAATTCTTCCGGGAAAATATGAAACAAACATTAAAATATTTATTGGCGGCATTTATTTTTTTGGCAATTGGTATAAACTCATCTTCATGCAGCCCCGATTCCGGAAAGCAAAGAGAAGCCATAGTTCCATTTGAAGTACTTCATAAAGCGAATGTGTTTATCATCTCTAAAACGGGCCTTGAATTCTTTAAAAATTACATTGCTACTAATTTTGCAAAATCTAAATACAATCCACCATATTATGAAGTGGCGTACAATCTTTACATACCGGAAAAACCTTATGTAAATGCGTTAATAACTTTTACTGTTGATGGTAACGGTAATGTTATTAATTATAGGGATATAATCGGAATACCTAATTGTAAAAACAAACCCGCTCAGTGCAATTGGCAAATAGATAAAGATACTGCAATAAATATTGCCGAAGAAAATGACTTTGCAAAAGGTATTAAAGAATGGCAAGTCAAATTTATATGGAACCCGGAAAGACAAATTTATGTGTGGTATATATTATCAACAATCCGCGAATTTACTGGCGATTATGGATATAGGGGGATAGGCAAGGAAATGATCATTGATCCGGCTAATGGTGAAATGCTGGCTCTGAATGACTGGAAGACAGGGTAGAATAGAAAATGTTAGTAAAAGAAAAAAAAGAAATTAGAAGGAAAATTAAAAGAGAACGTATACTTGAAGCAGCTGCATATCTTTTCTCACAGAAAAGCTATCATGTAGTTATGATGGAAGATGTTGCAAAGATGATAGGTGTTGCTAAAGGAACAGTTTATAACTATTTCACATCTAAGGAAGAGCTCTACTTTTCTATAATGAGCGTAAAAATGAAAAATCTTCTTAACTCTCTTACTGAAAAAATAAAAACTGAACACAACAGCATTGATTCTCTTCGTTCATATACCTTACATGTATATATGTTTATGATGAAATATCAGAATTTCTTTCTGATGTATAAAAAGGAATCGCTTAATTCAGAAAGTGACTTGTGCGATGAATTGCGCTTCCTGGAGGGGCAGCTTAAATCACAATTATCTGGAATTATCCGCGAGGGGATAAATAATGATCTTTTTCGAAATGTTGATGAAGAATTTACAGCCAATTCAATATTGGGGAGTATATACGGAACGGTAGAAAGAGATATCAATCGAAAATTAAATGAAGAACAAAAAGTTACCGAAAGAGAAAGGTTGTTTGAATTCATTCTTCACGCGCTCTACTCCGGATTTCAGAACAATGTTGTCCTTCCATTAAAAGAGAAAACCATTGTAATAACCAGAACAGTTGAGCAGTCAGAAGAATCTGCTTCTGCACTAACAAGGTTTGGAGCAAAGGTAATCGTATTTCCTACTCTCGAAATTGTTCCGCCTCTTGATTGGGATGCTTTTGATTCCATTGTTCTAAAACATGATAAAATAGATTTTATAATTTTTACTTCTGCTCACTCAGTTCAGATGTTTAGCGTACGCTGCAAAGAATTAAATGTTAGTGTAAATTTCAACAAGAAAAGAATCGTCGCTGTTGGAAATAAAACCGCTTTAGTTTGTAATAAATATAATATACCCGTGAAAATTATTCCAAAACAATTCAGTGCAAAAGGAGTGATTGAAGAACTCTCTAAATTTGATATAAAGGATAAAATGGTTTTTATTCCTCGTTCTGCAATAGGAAGAGAAGAGCTGCCGAAAGGATTAAAAGATTTAGGTGCAATTATTAAATCTGTTCCGGTTTACAATGTTTCTCTTCCAATAAAAGAGCATATTAAATATAATTTGGAAAAGTTAAATAAAAGTAACCCCGATCTGTTTATATTTACAAGTCCATCAACATTTGAAAACTTTTTACAAATACTTAATATTATTAATCCTGCAGAATACTTTAAAGGATATGATATAGCTGCAATCGGACCAACAACAAAGACCACAATTGAAAACAGAAGAGTAAAGGTTAATATAATGCCGGACGAGTACACAATTGATGGATTAATAAATAAAATAATACACTACTATAAAAATTAACTCACTAAGGAGAGATATTTGGAAGACCTGCAAAACGATCTGTTTTTAAGAGCTTGTAAAAGACTCCCTGTAAAAAGAACCCCCATTTGGATAATGAGACAGGCTGGACGATATCTGCCGGAATACAGAGCTATCCGGGCTAAAACAGATTTTTTAACAATGTGCAAAACACCTGAACTGGCGGCTGAAGTAACGATACAACCTGTTGATATAATTGGGGTTGATGCTGCAATAATTTTCTCCGATATATTAGTGATCCCGGAAGCTATGGGAATGCATCTGAAAATGCATGAAGCACAAGGTCCGGTATTCGATGCGCCTATTAGAACTGAAACAGATGCAAATAAACTTAAACAGATAAGCGCCAATGAAGATCTTAAATATGTGCTCGATGCAATCTCTCTAACCAAAAAAGAATTGAACGGACGGGTTCCGCTCATAGGTTTTAGCGGGGCACCTTGGACATTGCTTACTTATATGATTGAAGGACAGGGGAGCAAAACTTTTTCAAATGTAAAAAAACTTATTTACAATAATCCGGAACTGGCACATAATATACTTTACAAATTAACTGATGCTGTAGCGGATTATCTTTCTGCACAAATAAGCGCTGGTGCCGATGCAGTACAAATATTTGATACCTGGGCTGGTATTTTATCCCCCAGAGATTACTTGATTTTTGCATTAAAGTATGTTAACCAGGTTATTGAGAAAATAAAAAGAACTGGCGAACCAATTATATATTTTCCTAAAGGTGTTCATTATAGAATGAGAACAGTTGCTGATTGCGGTGCAGATGTAATCGGCGTTGATTGGACAATTGACCTTGCAAAAGCAAGAGATAAAATTGGAGATAAAGTCGCGATACAGGGAAATCTTGATCCAACTGTTCTTTATGCTGAACCAAGTTTTATAAAAAGGGAGGCTAAAAAAGTTCTTATTTCTTATGGTCCCGGTCCCGGTCACATCTTTAATCTTGGTCATGGTATCTTGCCCGATGTTGATCCCGATCATGCAAAAGCATTGGTGAATTTTATAAAAGAAGAAAGTGCAGCATTTCATTATAGAGATAGGGTAATTCAATAGAGTTTTTTGTTTTAAAGTAAAATTGTTTATGTAAGGAATAAGGTTATGTTTGAAATAGATTTAAAAAAATATAAGAAGTACGATAAGCCCGGACCGCGGTATACCAGTTATCCAACTGCTCCCCAGTTTAATGAAAAGTTTACACAAGAAGATTACGTTGATGAAATAGTTAAGACAAACTACGGGAACAATCTTCCCGATCTCTCTCTGTATTTTCATCTTCCTTATTGTGACACCCTTTGCTTTTTTTGCGGCTGCAACATGCTTATTACAAGAAACAGAGACCGCATAAAAGAATATATTAGGTATGTACAAAAAGAGATTGATCTACTAAGAACATATCTTTTGCCTGACAGGAAAGTTGCACAACACCATTGGGGCGGAGGAACACCAACTCATTTAAACCCGGATGAAATAGACCTGCTTACTTCGTACATCAGCAAATCATTCGAATTTAAAGATGACTCGGAAAACAGCTGCGAGATTGACCCACGCGAATTAACAAGTGCACATCTGGAAGCATTGCGCAATAACGGTTTTAACAGAATAAGCATGGGCGTACAGGATTTTAACGATAAGGTTCAGAAAGCTATAAACAGAATTCAGCCCGAAGATATAACAAGACAAGCTGTTGAATGGATAAGAGAGTTGGGTTTTCAAAGTATAAATCTCGATTTGATATACGGATTGCCTTTCCAAACAGCTAAAAGCTTTGCCGATACTGTTGATAAAATTATTGATATTTCACCGGATAGAATAGCATTATTTAACTATGCTCACGTTCCATGGTTAAAAAAGCATATGGCATTAATTCATCAGGAAGATCTTCCCATACCTGAAGTTAAGCTGGAAATATTAAAATCATCAATCGAACAGCTTACAGCTGCGGGTTATGTTTTTATCGGTATGGATCACTTTGCTAAACCGGATGATGAATTATCTAAAGCACTTAAAGAGAAAAAACTTTACAGAAATTTTCAGGGATACAGCACAAATGCAGGTACAGATCTATACGCAATGGGAATTACATCAATAAGTCAGTTAAAAAATATTTACGCACAGAATTATAAAACAGAAAAGGAATACTACAAATCGCTGGATGATGAAATAATTCCCACGGCAAAGGGTTACAAACTTAGCGAAGATGATCACATTCGCAGTGAAGTAATAATGCGTTTGATGTGCGATTTCGAACTGGACTTTAAATCAATAGAAGAAAAATTCCATATTAACTTTAAGGATTACTTCGCGAAAGGACTAAACTCCACCGAAGGCGGACTGAGTGAGATGCAAACTGATGGGTTGGTTGAAATGTCAGACAATGGAATAATAGTTAAAGATATGGGCAGACTTCTCATCCGGAACATAGCAATGAACTTTGACGGTTATATTGAAAGGAAAGAAGATAAGGCAAGGTATTCTAGAACAGTATGAAAGTGTAGTTAAATAAAAATGAAAAACGAAAAATTATATACAGATATTAAATGGCATATAGCACAAGCAAAAAGTTTTGTTCTACAGAATATTAACACAACCCTTGTATTTACAAACTATCATATCGGTAAGAGGATAGTTGAAGATGAACAGCGAGGAAGCCAAAGAGCAAAGTATGCCGAAAAGACGCTCAAGAACTTATCAAAGAAATTGACAAAAGAATTTGGGAGAGGATATTCTGTAGATAATCTTCAGAGGACGAGAAATTTTCATCTAACGTATCAAAGCCGGATTTACGCAACATTGTCGCATAAATCTTTGAAAAAATCTGCGACGGCGTTGCATAAATCTTCAAGGATAGAGCCTCAAATCAAAAATGAATTAATAAGTCAGCAGACACTCTTCTCTAAATTTAAAAGCCATTTTCCTCTTAGCTGGTCTCATTATAGTTTACTGCTAAAAATAGAAAATGAAGAAGAAAATAAAACGATTGGTATAGTACTTTGTAAACAAACTAATAAAACTGTTGTAGAATATACACTTCCCGAAAAAAATAATCGAATATTTGCAAGAGAATACAGGCTATATTTGCCCAGCAAAAAACAATTGCAAGACTTATTACTTGAAAAAATCTAATTTATAGGAAGATTACTCATCAGCAACATTGCAGTGAACTTTGATAGCTATATCGAGAGGAAGGAAGATACGGCAAAGTACTCGCACACGGTTTAGTCACTTGGCTTTTCCTTCATAGGTGCAGTTGCAAAAAAATCATTGTAAAATCTTTCGGTATAGCTATCCAATAACTCTTCTATCCTTTCCGGTTTATCGGAACGAATTATCAAACCAGCATGATATCGTTTGTTTAATTTCCATATTACTTCAGGATCATCATAAGCAGTAAGATCGGGCCATTCCTGTTTTGCAAGCGATTGTATTATTCCGGCATAATTGTTTTGCACTTCCGGATACGAATACTCCCCATTGCCTCTTAAAATTTCAATCTTTGCCCATTCACGCCAAAGATTTATTCCAGAGGCTGCCTCAACAAGATCTGCAAGATGCGCTCCTCCAACCCGTGCTGAAGTTTCAAGAAAATAAAATTTGCCGTCACTATCGGCTTCTATAAATTCGGTGTGAGAAACACCCCTAACCAGACCCATAGCTTTTATAACTTTCTCATTCAATTCCAGTAGCTTCTGTTCCGTTTCCGAATCACGCCTGACCGTTCTGCTTGTAAACACTCTGCCGGAATGGGCAACCTCAAACGGCGGCTTTCCATATTGACTTGCAAGAGCAAAACGAATTTCGTTTTCATAAAAAATGGAATCTACATGATAAATATTTCCCGAAACAAATCTTTCCATTAAGAAGAAAGACTGTTCATCACCATGTTTATTAATGCAATCCCATAATTCATCTTTGTTCTGAACTTTTTTTAATCCGTATGCACCGGCTTGCATTCGTGGTTTTATAATGATAGGGAAGGATACTTTTTCAGCAAAGTTATTTATCTGATCGTGATTTAAGACATGAAGAAATTCGGGAACGGGGATTCCAACATCGGAAGCCCTTTCTCTCATAGCTAACTTATCACGGAAGTAACGGGCAGTTGTATCGCCCATACCGGGAATGCGAAGATGTTCCCTTAGCGAAGCAGCTTTCTCCACATCATAATCATCAAGTGCAACAATGCGGTCTATCTTCTCTTCACGCGCAATAAAACTTACTCCATAGATCACATCTTTCATTTCCCAATCTTTGTTTCTGTCATGAATATAAAAGGTTTTATCAATCGATTCCTGAGGCCAGGACGCATTCTTTAGGCTTTCAGAAGTTAAAAGAATAACACGGCAGCCGTTAGCTTTACACTCGCGCATAAAGTCATGCCCTTTTTCATAACTTGAAACACAAAGGAAGGTTAATGGCATCTCTCTCTCTTAATTATTATCACTTGAAATCGCATTTAATATGTCGATTCATAATTCAAAAGTCAACTGTACATTCCTCTGAAAGAATATCATCAGCATACTTTTTTAGCCTTTTAATTCTGAGACAAATTAAAACCTTTTCTCCGATTAATACAGTTAAAGATAGAAAAAGTTCTGTTTTTTGGTAGTATTGATGGTACTATTATTGTCTGCACATACCTCACACGCTTTCTAATATAATCGTAAAGTACTTAACCAAACCATTACATTGCTTTTAAATCTAATGGATTTTAATTGAATTCTAATAATACAAGAAATATAAATAATCGGAGATATAAATTATGAACAAAGCTCAAGCATTGCAGAAAAAGTGGAAAACTGATCCAAGGTGGAAAGATATTGAACGCCCCTACAGTGCAGAGGATGTCCTGAAGCTAAGAGGATCTATTCAGATTGAATATACCCTTGCTAAATTGGGTGCAGAAAAATTGTGGGATCTAATTCATAATGAAAAAATTGTACGCTCATTAGGAGCACAAACTGGTAATCAGGCAGTGCAGCAGGTACAAGCCGGATTAAAAGCAATTTATGTTAGCGGCTGGCAGGTTGCCGGTGATGCAAACAATTCCGGTCAAACTTATCCCGACCAAAGTTTATACCCTTCGGATAGTGTTCCTTCCCTGGTTAAAAGAATTAACAACGCACTTCTTCGTTCCGATCAAATTGCACACGCTGCTGGAGAAAACGATGTTGATTGGTTTGCTCCAATAATTGCCGATGCAGAAGCAGGATTCGGTGGTGTATTGAATGCTTATGAATTAATGAAAGCTATGATTGAAGCAGGAGCTGCAGGTGTACATTTTGAAGACCAGCTTTCATCGGCAAAGAAATGCGGACATATGGGCGGCAAAGTACTTGTGCCTACAAAAGAAGCGATTCAGAAACTTATCTCTGCAAGATTGGCTGCCGATGTTATGGGCGTACCAACAGTGCTTATTGCAAGAACCGATGCCGACTCAGCAGGATTATTAACAAGCGATATAGATGAATATGATCATGAGTTTTTAACCGGTGAAAGAACAGAAGAAGGATTTTTTAAGATACGTAAAGGTTTATCAACTGCAATTGCACGTGGATTGGCTTTTGCTCCGTATGCCGATCTAATCTGGTGTGAGACTTCGCATCCCGATATTGAAGAGGCAAAAATATTTGCTGAAGCAATTAAGAAAAAATATCCTGATAAACTTCTTGCATATAACTGTTCTCCGTCATTTAACTGGAAGCTTAATCTTGATGAAGCAACAATTGCAAAATTTCAGACTGAACTTGCTGCTATGGGTTATAAATATCAGTTTGTTACTTTGGCCGGATTTCATTCTCTTAACTATATTATGTTTGATCTTTCATACCACTATAATAAAACAGGAATGGCTGCTTACTCAAAACTTCAGGAACGTGAATTCAAACTTGAGAAGGAAAAAGGCTTCAAAGCAATAAAACATCAGAGTTTTGTTGGTGCCGGATATTTTGATGAAATAAGTAAAATAATAACCGGCGGTCATACTTCGATCGCTGCGTTGGATGGCTCAACCGAAGAGGAGCAATTTGCTGAAAAAGACGAAGAAAAATTAACAGTTACGATTCATAAAATTGATGGGGTTTCTGAAAAGAACGAGGAACCGTTACCAAAATTATTTGTAAGAAGAAAATTTAACATCCGTTAAATAAATACATTTTTCTACTACAAAATATGAAGCCCCGCCGGTAGATCTGCGGGGTTTTATTTTATCTGGATATGTGATATTTTTTACTTTAACAAAACTAGCTTCTTAGTTTCAACAAAATTTCCCGCCAGAAGCTTATAAAAATAAATTCCGCTAGATTGTTTAGTGCCATCGAAATAAACCTGGAATATACCAGCAGGAGTTTCTTTATCAACTAAAGTTTCCACTTCGTTTCCTAATACATCAAACACTTTTATAGTAACAAAAGACGTTTCTAGAATTTGATATTTTATTATTGTTAAAGGATTGAATGGATTAGGATAGTTTTGGAACAATTGATAATTCTCTAATCCAGTATCTTCTTCTGTTTTAACCTTTGTTATTTCATTAAGCACCATCAAATATGCATTATAAGCATCAATTCTGCCTGCACCATATCTGTCATCATGTCCAGGCTCTCCTTTATCAACGGATGATAACTGAAGTATTCTACTTATATCTGCCGGTGTAAGATTTGGATTAACAGATAATAATAGCGCTGCTGTACCCGCGGCATGCGGTGTTGCACTTGATGTACCATTAAAACTATCGTAGTCGTAACTTCCGTGTTCGCCATATAGCGAGATAGTACGTGCGCCGGGAGATGAAATATCCGGCTTCAATAAACCAATGGAGTTAAAAACTGTTTCGTAAGGATAATCCCAATATTTTTCAGGCATTTTGTATGGGTAGAAGTTATTAATCGAATAATCTTCCTGAGAGGAAGGTCCATATGGTGATGAGCTATGTATTTCATCAGAGTCAGCCAAAACGTTACCAACTGCCATAATAAATGATGTGCCACCGATTAATGTCTGATCCGGATGTAACCAAGGTGGAGGGCAGTTGCCAAGGGTAGAAACATTAAAAGGTATTGAAGTATCTTCACGATGGTTTCCATCATTGCTTATAGACGTAAAATGTATTATGCCGGCTTCAAGTTCCAGAACAGCTAAATCCCTGAACATTGCAACATCCGGTGGGCCATCATCCCAGTGGAAACTCTGAGAATGTGTTATTATATCCACACCTACTTCAATTGAGTACTGCATTGCAAGCCAGCAATAAGTTTGCTGTTGTTCCCAATTCTTTCCAATACGAAGCAGAACTAAGGAGGCTTGCGGTGCAACACCGGTTTTCGTTCCAAGTGTTCCATCACCAACAGCCACACCTGCCGTTTTAAGACCATGTACATAAGGCTTATCTCCATATAAATCGTTATCATTATCTACAAAATCCCATCCGATTAAATCGTCTACATAACCATTGCCGTCATCATCAATACCATTTATATCTCCAGGATCATATACCCATTCATTGCCATCTCGTTCTATTGTACGTCCATCGCCATCAGCATCTTCGCCAAGATTATTCCATATATTATTTACAATATCAGGGTGATCCCAATTGCAGTCTTCATCTATACTTGCCATCAAAACTCCTCGCCCGTAATAGCCCTCTGCCCAGACATCATCTGCCCTTATTAATTCTATTCCGGGGTCAATATCGGTATCATTATTACCGGAAAATTTTTCTGCCATACTCTTATTAGGTTTACCCGTACTGAATTTTCTATCATACCTTATTTCCTTAACCTCTGCAAAATCAACTAGCGAATAAATTACTTTGCGGCAAGCTGAAAGTATGATTGTGTTTGTTGCCCACAGAACATTAATTCTATCGACTTTCTCATCTGTCTTTAAAAACGCAATAATAGATTACTGTTTTTTGCTTGCATATTTTCTCAGAATCATTGCAATTTTTTTTCTTTTTTCTTTTATTGATAGGAAACGAGTTTGTTGTTTTAATGTCCCTAAAGAATAGCGATCTTTTAACATTATATAAACATCAATTAATTCTTCATCCAATGCGTTTACCAATACAATTTGAAGGTCCGGGTGAATCTTAGGAATATTTTCTTGCACAGCAGAACAATTCTGCAAAAAGGAACAGAGTAAAAAAAGAATGAATAAACGTGAAAATATTTTCATAAATATATTGTGTGTTGAAAAAATTAAATACTGCACAATGCTTTTTATTCAGAAAAGAATAATCGATTACATACGCTCTAAAAATTTGCACTCTTGTACTAAGCAATTTTCATTCCTTAATTACTTCAATACATTTCCTTAAATTTGTAATCAAATAAACTTAATGTGCAAAAATGGAAAGAAGTAAAAAAGTAATAATAATAGGTGCCGGCATTTCTGGTTTAACAGCAGCGTATCTTCTACATAAAGAGGGCTATAATATTATTGTTCTCGAAAAGAATGATAAGGTTGGCGGCTCTATAGAGACTGTGATGGAAAACAATTTCCTTTTTGATCGCGGACCAAACAGTGCATTAGAAACAACACCTATCATTGCACAGCTTGTTGAGGAGCTGAACTTAAAGGACCAACTTGTTTATGCAAGCAAAGAAGGTAACAAAAGATATATTCTGCGTAATAACGAGCTAATCGCTTTGCCAATGTCTCCGCCGGCATTTCTTAAATCAAAACTTTTTTCGGGTAAGGCTAAATTAAGATTGATGAAAGAGCCATTTATAGGAAGGTCGCTAGATGGATACAATCAAAGTATTGCAGAGTTTGTAACGAGAAGGCTTGGACAGGAGTTTTTAGATTATGCAATCGACCCGTTTGTTGCAGGGGTTTATGCGGGTAAACCTGAAGATTTAAGCGTAAAATCTGCGTTCCCAAAACTATATGCCCTCGAAGAAGAGTATGGGGGGTTGATTCTGGGAACAATCAGAAGCATACGTAAAAGAAAGAAGAGAAAAGAAAAATCGAAACAAAGTGCAAAGATGTTCTCATTCAAAGACGGAATGAAGGTGCTGCCTGAAGCAATAAAGACATCACTGGGTAATAAGGTAAAGCTTTCAGCTCCCGTTATTTCTATAAAAAGAACCGGTGATGGAAACTATGGTGTTGCTTACCAAGAAGGTAATCAAAGTTTAACCCTGTTAGCAGATGTGGTTCTATTAACAATTCCTGCTTATACTGCAGCAGATTTGTTGGGTCATTTTGAGGATGGAATCAAAAAACATTTAAGTGCTGTTTATTATCCGCCGGTGCTTGTTTTATATCTTGCTTACAACAAAGACGATATCGGGCAGCCGCTTGATGGTTTCGGATTTTTAATTCC
>SMVA01289136.1_pt1 | contig 14623 bp, 19 predicted proteins | sample 2456451 | NCBI WGS metagenome assembly SMVA01 (sample SAMN11095933, study PRJNA526329) | marine sediment metagenome | biome: Marine sediment; feature: Surficial sediment; material: Deep marine sediment; isolation source: Hadal surficial sediment | place: Pacific Ocean | collected 2014-05 | depth...
AAGCCTATGAAGATCTCAAAATTGGTAAAAAATATCCTGATACAGACATTGAAAAAATAAGAAATTCACGCGTATTTTCTGATGAATCTGAAGCTGATGTTAGAAGAAAAAATCAAATTCTAGGTCAGCAATTATCCAAAGAAATGAAAACTGCTGAAGAATGGGCAGCAGCCTTGAATCGATCAAACTCAACTGCAACAAGATTATTTGGATCAAAAACTCTTGGAGAAATTGAACTAGAAAGAAAAGCAAATGGTGCATTATCAATTAAAGGAAATTTTATGGCTGGAAGTCTAATTTATGATGGTCCAATAGTTATGCAAGGAAGTATAACTAGTCCATCATGGACACAGGAATTTCAAACAAACATACATCTCACTAAAGGAGATTTCAAATTTATTAATGCTTTAGAAAACAAATACAAAATTGAGAATGGTGCTAAAATTATCGTGGATCATGGAAATGTTATAGTAGGAAATGTCTTTGGCAGAAAATACAAAGTTGCAGACAAGATACAAGTTGGTGTCTTTCAGATTCAAGAACATAGAACACACATTTCAGCTCCAAATGGAAAAATTATCACTGAAAATCTTGTAAATACTGTTTCACTTGATGCTGATACAATAATTGTTCTTAATGTGGAAGATGATGTAACAATCTCTGCACGTGAAATTTTATTTTATGGAGGAAAACTTACCTATGATTCTACAATTGAATTAAAACAAGGTGGCTCAATTCGATTTTTTGAAAACTTTTCAATACAAGGATTAAGTGGAGATGCAATAATCAAACTTGAAAATGGTAAAAAAATTAGATTGTTTGATCTAAAAACCAAAAAAATCAAAGATTTAGCTGATGAATTTGTGTCTAACAAGGAGAACTATGGGAAAGATGCAACGATGGTTGGATATGGATTTGCAATTACATATGATATGTTAGATAATCTTTCATTGAAACCAACTAAAAACCAAAAAAGTGGTTGGGCATCAAAATTTGGTTTTTCTAAAAACTGATCAATATTCGTACTATTAAAATCTAAAATAATAAAAAGAAATTAAAATTGAATTAATCTAATCGATTAATTCGGTCCAACCTTTGACGAAGACTGAGTCTTTATGGAGTGGAACTGGTTGTCCAACAGTAAAGTCCATTGGTCTCATCCAAAAGATTGCTTTTGTTGGGCATACACCTATGCATGCACCATCAGTAATACATCTCTCTGGATAAAATACAAATGCTTTTCCTCTCTTCCAGCCTTCAACAGGTTTTACTCTGAGGACATCTGGACCAAGTGTTGTACAGATTTCTACACATAGTGCGCATCCGATACACATTTGTTCACTGATGTCAGGAAGTATTGCTACTGGCATAATGAATAATTTTTTAATTTGGCATTTATATAATTTATCTAAAAATATCATCCTATAACGGCGTTTCAAATTGTTGATCGCTTAACTATTCTCTTATTCTATTTTGAAAATCTTTGATTTTACATTGATATTATTTTCAGTAGTAATTATCAAATTTTTTTCTATTTTTTTAAGAAAATATACGCCTGTTTCACTTGATTTTATAATCTGTTTTCCACCAGGTGATATAATCCACTTTTCATCTTTTTTCCTGGCCATTCCAGTAACAATTACTGATGAATTAGTTTCTCTTCCAAATGATGAGAGAAACATAATACATGAATTAATGAATCTGACTGACTCTAAATCATCAAACATATTGTAAACTCCATTAAATGAATCAATTACAACTAATGTTCTCTCTTTTGAAATTTTGGTAATAATATTTGATAATTCTTTTTTCCAATTAGTTTTATCTGGATGAAAAATAATTACGTTGTCATTTTTTTTAATCATTCCTGATTCAACATATCCTGTGTAAAGCAAATCCATATCCACAAAAATTATTTGATATTCAATACAATTGATTAATCTATTAAGGAATTCTGCTTTATGAAAAGGATCTGAACATAACAATATACTTGGAATATTCTTTTCAAATTCATTTTTAATAGATGTTAAATTATTATCTATAACCCACTCAGGATTTTTATCCAACACCATAGTAGCATTTTACAGATATAATAATGAATTTAGTATCAAAAGATATTTTAGATGATTTTCCTAGATCAGATAAAATCTATCTAAATAATGCATCTGTTTCTCTTATGCCTTTACAAAGTATTGAAGCTATGAAAGAATTTCTTATTTCATACAATTCTATTGGTCCAGATTCAAAGGATTCTGAACCATTTATCACTGAAAAACTAAGAAATATACGAAAAATAATTGCAAAAATAATTTCTTGCCAACCTGATGAAGTTGTTCTTACACAAAGTACTACTGATGGGATTAACATTGTTGCAAACGGCCTTTCTTTTAATGATAAATCCAATATTATTATTCGTGGAATGGGACATGAACACCATTCAAATTTTTATCCTTGGATTAAATTAAAAGATAAAATCTTAATAAAAAATCTCCCTATTGATGAAAATGGTTTTTTCAAATTAGATGATCTGGAATTTCTTATTGATGATAATACAAAACTAGTAGCACTTAGTCATGCTTTGTATAATACAGGCTCTATTTTACCTGTAAAAGAAATTGGAAAAATACTTGAAGATAAAATTCCATTTTTCATTGATAGTGCTCAAACTATTGGATGTATAGGAGAAATTGATGTATCAAAAATTAAATGTAATTTTATGTCATTTAATGGATCTAAATGGCTTTGTGGACCAATGGGTACTGGATTATTTTATTGTAATAGAAAATCTAGTGAATTACTAGAACCAATGACAATTGGAGGCGAGTCTGCAATTATTTATGATGATTCAAATCTTGCTTTCAAAGAATTACCAGAAAAATTTCAAACTGGTTTTAGAAATTATGTAGGAATTGTTGGATTAGAATCATCTATCAGATACTTAGTAAAATTTGGAATGAATAATATTCATAAGAAAAACCAATACTTGTCAAATCTTTTTAGAGAGGAATTATTAAAAATTCCAAATATTATTTTATATGGACCTGAAAACCCAAACGATAGAACAAGTATTGTATCTTTTAACATTAAAGGATTAGATTCACAAAAAATTGTGGATAAACTTGAAAAACAAAATATTATTTTAGCTGTTAGAGAAATAATGGAAAAAAAGATAGTTCGAGCTTCTTCTCATTTTTTTAATACTGAATCTGAAATTCTTCAGGTAATTGATGCAATAAAAAAATTATAGATTTTCTTGTTCTTCAATTACCATCATAGTCAAAGTAGATTGAATTTTACTAATTTTTCTAACTTTATTGGTAATAATTCCACGTAGTTTTTCAGCATCATTTGAGGATAATTTTAAGACTATATCATACACCCCATAAACTCCTTGAATTTCATACGTGACATCTTCTTCAACTAGAATTTTTTTTACTTCGTCTATTATTGACTCATCTGATCCCAAATCAGAATTCAATAAAACATATGCAGTAGGCACATGAAAATTTTCATCAAACAGTATTTAACCTTTGACAGTTCAAAAACTGATTAATTACTAATGAATTCTATTGATGTGAAACCAATAGATCTTACTTTAACAATATCCGAATCAATTCCAAGCTTTCCTGGTTCACCAAAACCACAATTCATTTCATGGTCAAATCTAAAAGATGATGGATATAATCTTGAATTATTATTCCTAAGCACACATACTGGGACTCATCTTGATGCACCATTTCATTTTGTTAAAAATGGAATGAAAATTCACCAAATTCCTCTTAATAGACTTCTAGGAAAAGCAATTTTGATCAAATTAGAAAAAACTAAGAATACTAAAATTTCAAAAACAGATATTACTTTATTTGAAAAAAAGAATGGAAAAATTACTAATAATTCATCAGTATTTTTCTATACTGGATGGCAAAAAAATCTGAAAAAAGATAACTATTTCACAGAAAATCCTGGATTAGATATTTCAGCTGCAAAATATCTTTCATCAAAAAATATCAATCTTGTTGGAATAGATTCTCCAAGTATAGATCTTGGAAAAGATGAATCATTTAATGTTCACCATATTTTATCAAAAAATAATATTTTAATTGTAGAAAATTTAACAAACTTGAATAAAATTTTAACAAAGGAATTTAATTTTACAATACTTCCATTAAAACTCAAAGATGCAACAGGCTCTCCAGTGAGAGCAATAGCATCTTAATCTACTCTTAAAAATTTCGTAATGCTAAAAACAGGCAAATTTTGATACTCTACATGAGTAAACCTGGAAATATTTGGAGAAAAGTTCATGGTAAAATTACAAAGAAACCAACTAACTTTTCTTGGTTAATTGAAAAAAAATTGGCAGGTTCAGGTATGCCAACTAGTTCTGATGAATTTGATTGGATTGTAAATCAAGGTGTTAACTCAATTGTAACTATGACTGAGAATTCTCTTCCAGACGAATGGACTCAAAAAATTGATTATCTTCATGTACCAACTCCAGATTTTGCAGCACCTGATATGGACAAAATAGAATCCGCAGTAGATTTTATTCATGAACAAATTAAAAATGATCATCCAGTAATGGTTCATTGTGCAGCCGGATTAGGAAGAGCAGGAACAATTCTTGCATGTTACTTTGTAAAATATAAAAAACTAACTGCAGATAGTGCAATTAAAAAAATTCGAAATGAAAGACCCGGTTCTATTCAATCTGAAATACAAGAATTAGCTATTGGTTTTTTTGAAAAACATGTTCAAAACTAGTTTATACAAATTCTGAAACTAATTTATCATCAACAACTTTGATCTTCAAAGTTTTATTCTCTTGAAAAAATAATGTTACTTCACTACCTGAATCAGAATCTTCTATTTTTACAAGTTCTAACATTTTAAGTTCCTCATATTTTTTCATATCATTTCACCTATTCTGGAATTGACACGGTGTCAATTTTTCCATCAACTGCTTTAACAAATAAAAATCTATTATCTTTAAGAATAAATGTAATTCCACCTTCCTTATCAGGTTCTTCAACTTCAAGAAGTGGTTGTCCTAAAAGACCGTCATATTTTGCCATAATAATTCATTAAAAAAGTTCCTTATATCCCTAATTGATTACAATTTCAATTTCACTAGAACTATTTTTGATACTTCCAGGTTCTGTATAGTCATGTTTTTGCCATGATGCAAACGACTCAGCTCCGATTTTATGATTACCTTTTCCTAAATCTGATGCCTTGAATACAAATTTTTCATTAAAGTCAAATAATTCCTCTCTTACTTCTTCTTCTGTAAGTCTGACAAAAGGCTCAAAGTTTTTAGCTATCTGAACCCAAATCCTTCTGTCTTTATTAGGATTGACAAGTTTTGGATTTCTTGTCCAAAAAATTGCTGCTTTTCTATAGGTATCAATGGTTCTACCCAAATTTTTTTTCCTAAATCCACCTGATGTCAATTTTACACCATATTTCAATTTGAAGCCAACATCATAGTTGTTGTATGATTTTGTCCAATTTGTCTCATTAAAGGCCTCTCTAATGTCGCCTTGAATTGAAAATTGAACGTTAATCTCGATATTTTCATCAGATGTGTATTCTTTCTTGGAATTTACTAATTTTATGTCTGATATTCTACTTTCACTCATTTCTATCTACTCATAATGATTTATATCCGCAATATGTGCTTTTTCTGATTACATGAATGCTCAAGTAATCAGTTTAGAACCAAAAGAAATCAGTTTTTCAATCGCAGAAGCTGATATTGGAATTTTATACATTGTTCAGTATGAGCTTCTAAAGCAGTCAAATGTCAATTTTGCAGGTGTCATTATAAAACATCCTCTTACCAATGAATGTTGGATGAAAATCAATTCTAGTACAAAACCACTCAATGAGATTAAAAAAGCCACAGATACATCAATAAAGATTGCAGGCGATCTCAAAAAACTATTTTATTCTAAAATTAAGGTAAATTAGATTGAAGTTTTGCCCCAAATGTGAGGTCAAATTAAAAAAAGGTATTTCTGGACTTGAATGTTCTAAATGTGGTTACACTGAAGGACAAAAAGTAAAACAAACAAAAAAAATTAATGAAGAAGAACCCGATTTCTCTCTTCTTGCTTTTGAAGGAAATGAAGGAGAAGAATCAATGCCAACACTCAAAATTGATTGTGAAAAATGCGGTCATGATGAAGCAGTTGGATGGATGTTTCAAACAAGAAGTGCAGATGAACCTACAACCAGATTTTATCGTTGTCAGAAATGCAAATACACTTGGCGTGATTACTCATAACGTTTAACTGGAACTTTGAATCAAGAAAATCGATTTGACTTTTGGAGCAAAAACTAATGGTTCAGATGATCTAAAGGCAATAATTTCTGCAATTTCTACACTTGTTGAAGAAGCTACATTTGTTGCAACTGCAGAAGGAATTTCTTTTAGAGGAATGGATCCATCACATGTTGCACTCATTGATATTTCTTGGCCAAATTCTGCATTTGAAAAATATGAATGTGATAGTGATATTAAATTTGGAGTAAGAATTGATGAATTTTCAAAAATTATCAGAAGAGCAGACAAAAAAGATAGTATTGAAATAAGTATTTCTGATGAAAACATGTTACTTGTAACAGTTGGAAAAAATAAAAAATATAAAATGCGTTTAATTGAAAGTTCTGCAACAGACACCCCATTACCAAAAATCCCATATGATTCAAAAATTATTTTATCATCTTCAAAATTTGATAAAATTTTAGGTGATGTCCAGGTTGTATCTGATTATCTAACAATTCAAACAATTGATTCAAAAGCAGATTTTTCAGGCAAAGGTGATTCTGGAGAAGTTGTGATTGATTTAGATAAAGATGATAAAGACATTGAAGAGATTTCTTCAAAAGAAGACAGTGTGGGTACTTACAGTCTAGAATATCTAAACCCCGTAGTAAAAGCTGTAGGAAGTAATGCAGGCATGATTACATGTGAATTTTCAAGCGCAAAACCTTTAAGAATTGAATTCAAAGTAGCAAATATTGGTAGAATTCACTTTTACTTGGCTCCACGTGTGGAAAGTTAAAGCATTTAAAGATTAAATTATTCAGGTATTTTGAATTGAGACTTGTAATAAAATATGGTGGAACATCAATATCTACTACAAAAGATATTCAGAAAATAGCAAAATATCTTAGCTCTTTATCAAAGAATAATCAAATTGTTGTTGTTTGTTCTGCAATGAGTGGAACTACTGATGATCTCATTGAAATATCTGAATCAATAAAAAGAGAAAATAAATCAAAAGCCGAACAACTTGCAGCAAAAATAATCAACAGACATAAACAATTAGCAAAACAAACAATCAAAAAATCAGATATTCAAAAGAAATTATTACAGAAATTAGATCAAGATTTCACAGAACTTCTTGCATTAATAGATGGAATGGTATTGTTAGGTGAAGTAACTCCAAGATCAATGGATTATTTAATTTCATTTGGTGAACGATTATCCATAAAATTAATTTCATCTTCACTTAATGATTATGGAAAAAAATCAACTCCTTTAACCGGTAAAGATGTAGGAATTGTAACTGATTCTAATTTTGGTGAATCAAAGCCACTAATGGATACATCTAGATTAAGAATATCAAAAATAGTTGAATCTCTGTTTGAAAAGAAAACTGTTCCTGTTGTAGGAGGTTTTGCTGGTGCAGATCAACATGGACATGTGACTACTTTTGGAAGAGGAGGATCTGATTATTCTGCAACAATAATTGGTTCTTGTATTAAAGCCGATGAAATTTGGTTGATGAGTGATGTAGATGGATTAATGACTGCAGATCCTAAGATTGTCAAAAATGCAAAATTACTCAAAGAAGTATCATACATTGAAGCAATTGAAATGGCTTTATTTGGAGCAAAACAAATTCATCCACGAACATTTGAGCCTCTACTTTCGAAAAAAATACCTATGAAAATTCGAAGTTCATTTAATGTAAAAAATGAAGGAACTCTTGTATCTGCTACTCCATCAAAAGCTGCAAAAAATACTGTAAAATGTGTGAGTAACGTTCGGAATAACGGATTAATCGATATTAGAGGAGGAAGTATGGTTGGAAATCCTGGAACTGCAGCAAAAATATTTGAAACATTAGCAAAATCTGGAATTAACGTAATGATGATCTCACAAAATCCATCAGAATCAAGTATAACTATTGTTGTAAAAAATACTGATTTAGATAAAGCAACTAGTTCTTTGGAGATGGAATTACTGGGAAAAATTATCAAAAAGCTAGAAGTCACTACTAATGTAGCAATAATTGCATTAATTGGTTCAGGGATGCGAGGTACTGTTGGAGTTGCATCAAGAGTTTTTACTGCAATTCAAAAAAATAAAGTAAATGTATCAATGATTACTCAAGGTTCATCCGAACTAAATCTTGCATTTGTTGTAAAAAATTCTGATACAAATACTGCAGTACGAGCATTACATGATGAATTTACTCTTGACAAAATTAACTAAGACAAAATAATTTAAGGGAATAACTATAATCAAATTTGTTGAAAAAAATTATTGCTATTGTAATTGTTGCAATTTTTGTAACAAGTATTATTTCTATTTCTTCAACAACTGATCAATTCGCTGATGCAGGTTCTAGGAAAAAAATTCATTTTACCCAAACAATTACATCTTCACAAGATCCAGGTCAAGGACATCAAAATCACCAATTAGCACTTATTCTATCACCAAATGATGGAACTCTCTATGATGGTTCTATGACATTTACTTCAAGTGAGCCTGTTCAGATTGTTGTTTTACATGAAATTAACTCACAAGATGCAAAAGGCCAACCTACATGGACTGTTGATGGAAATTCTATCTATGGATTATCTTTAATTGATTTAGATGAAAAATCAGGTTCTTTTGAGTTTACAGGTTCTGCACTTGCATTACATTCATCAACTTCAAAAAAATTTACCACAACCGTTAGTGTTGATGGCTGGATACGTGGGCAACCCACTGAAGTAATTATGCAAAAAATTGAATTAGAAAAAGAAGAACCAGTATCATTGATTGCTCGAACAAATGTTCCAGCTACAATTCCAATGCATAAAGGAATCTATGAAGGAAGCCAAATACTTTACATTATTACTGATGGAAGTGATGAGGATTATACAAAAACCCTTTCAGAAAAACAAGAATGGAATGTCGAACTTTCAACAGTCATTTCAAATGTGCCAGAAGAGGTACTACAAAAATTATTTATTTTTAAAAATGGGATTAAAGGAGACGGCATTTATGGATTCCAAGATGAAGTATTTTCCAGTACTCCATCCCAAGAATCACAATACAGTGCATTAAATTCTGTTATTGAAGTAACGTGGAAGAACGGTCAAAAAGAAATTGTATTTGAATCATCAACTGACATAATTGCTGCAAATGAAAATGGTAGAATTGAATTTAATGAAACAGGTATTGTTCTTAATACACCTCAAATTGTTTGGCCCGATGGCCAGATGAAAATCAGAGATGATACAGAAATTATTGATGAAATGTCCTATAGTGGAGGCCAAATAGTTGAGATTAATGAAGAAGAACTTACTGTAACCTTTGTAGCTCATAGAGGTTGGGGACCTGATGGAAAAACCATTTACTATATTGTAACTGATGCAACTCCTTCAGGACCTGCAGAAACAATGGGAGTTGTTTCATCTCCAAGTTCTGCAAATCTAATAATTAATTCAGCAGCAGTTGATCTTTTCCAATTCAAAAATGGAATTAAAGGAACAGGTCCATTAGGATTCCAACCAGGAATTGCAGCAGCTGCACTAGGTGATGAAAATTACAGTCCTATGTGGAGAATTTATCTAGTTGAATGGAATGATGAAGAATCTGCAAAAATCCTTGAAACAAAGTCTGATATTGATTCATTTAGAGCAGATGATTTGTTAACTGTCAGTATTGCACGTCCAATGAATAGTGATCATATAGTAAATTGCCCTTTTATAGATCCATTCCAATGAATAGTGATCATATAGTAAATTGCCCTTTTATAGATCCATTTCAATGAATATTTCGCTAAACGGATAAATTACTTGATGAAAAATTTATTTTAAAATTGACAGGTAAATTATACATTGTTGGTGTTGGTCCTGGCCATCATGATCATATGACATTTCGAGCTAAAGAAGTAATTCTTGAAAGTGATATAATTGTTGGATATGAAACTTATGTCAACTTGGTTTCAGATCTTATTGAAGGAAAAACAGTTTATCGTTATGCAATGACACAAGAAGTAGAAAGAGCTCATCAATGTATTGATCTTGCAAAATCGGGAAAAATTGTTTCACTTGTATCAAGCGGTGATCCTGGAATTTATGGAATGGCTGGATTAATTTATGAAACACTTGCAGAAGCTGGTTGGAATCCAAAAGATGGACTCAAAGTTGAGATTGTTCCAGGTGTATCTGCCCTAAACTCATGTGCATCTATTATTGGCTCTCCTCTAATGACTGATTTTGCAGTAGTAAGCATGAGTGATTTGTTAGTACCATGGGAAATTATTAAAAAAAGAGTTGAAGCTGCTGCAAAAGGTGATTTTGTAATTGTTATTTACAATCCATCAAGCAAAAAAAGAATTCATCAATTACAAGAAACAAGAGATACTCTTCTAAAATATAGAAAACCTACAACCCCTGTTGCAATTATCAAAGGAGCATTTAGAGAATCTGAAACAATAGTAATGACTGATTTAGAAAATTTACCTAAACATTCAGACACATTAGGTATGACTAGTACTGTAATTATTGGAAACTCTTCAACTTACACTTACAAAGATTTGATGATTAATCCTAGAGGATACAAATCAAAATATAATTTGGAAGAGCAAACTAATCCAGATCTTAAAGTCTAGAAACTTTTCTTTATTGTTTCTTGTAATTCATCACTTAAATTCAACTTTTCTCTTATTGGAGAAATAATTTCTACCAAATAATTTCCAACTGTCTGTTTAAAATATCATGGATGTAATTTCTTTTCAACAAAGTCTGTTTCAAGTTGATTATAGTTAGAATATGATACATTACCACCAAACTTTTCAGGTCTTTCAACTTTCATTTCATTAAATTCATGAAAAATTACTGTTTTTGCAATTTCTAGTAATGGGTTATTTTGAATATTTGCTTCTTCACACCAAGCTTTGCTGATTTTTTTCTTTATTTCCTCATCTGTATTATGAATAAAAATACCTGAATTCGGATCTGATTTACTCATTTTACCTAATATTTGAGACTCACTAGTATCTGCAGGTTTTGAGAGCCCTGGTAGTAATTTGTGATGAACTGATACTGGTACTTTCCATCTCATTTTAGGAAAAATCTCTCTAACTAACATGTGGATTTTTCTTTGATCCATTCCTGCATGAGCAATATCTACATCTAAGAAGTGAATATCTACTGCTTGCATTGCTGGATAGAGTAATTTTGCAACATCAATTTTTTTATCATCTTCAGAACGCCCCATAATTGTTAGAGTTCTCATTGTTCTAGCAATTGACATATGTTTTGTAAATTTTATAAGCTCAGTCCAATATTGTGTTTTTTCTTCATACAATTTTGATCCTAAAACAATTTCTGCATCAGGACAAACTAACTTGAATGCATCTTGATAATATTTTGAAACTTTTGATATTGTTTCCCAATCACCACCTAGTTTATCATTAATCAGAGTATGCCAATCTGCAAGAAATATTTTACATTTAACACCAGCTTTTGTAAAATCATTAATTTTGAAACCCGTACTAATCAAACTACCAAGATGTAAAAATCCTGAAATTTCTAAACCAATGTAATGTTTTGGAGATGAATTTGTCTTAAATAATTCTATTAGTTCATCTTGTGTTACTACTTCTTCAGTTGGAGGTCTTAGAATTAAATCAACTTTTTCTGTAATATCCAAATCAAACCAACTTTTGAGTTGTAAACGTATAAAGTTATTCAAAAATGTAGTAGAATTTGAAATCTTTGAATATCGGTTATGTTTTTAATAATTATGACTCTTGTAGAAGGATTAGAATTAATTAATAATTATCAAAAAGGACTCCAAAAATTTTTAGATTTATTACCCGAACAATCAGTTCAACTAGGCTCTGAAATGATTAAAACTCTAACATTGAATTCTAAAAATGAAATTAAAAATCTAGAAGCAATTGAAAAAGCACTCAAACACCAAGCAAAAAATCAATCCAAATAATCTCTATTTACAATTTTTCTTGTGCTTTCTTAACTCTTCTTGAGTATCAAATTCAGTTCCACAAGCTCGACATTTCTCTTTTTTCTTATTGTGTGCTTTTTCTTGATGTTTTTTTAATCTATTAGAATCAGGAAGAACTGTTCCACATTTTTTACATTTTAATTCATTTTTGCTAGATCCAAACAACCCCATATTGAAAGTAATTCATACTAGAAAAAATAGTTTTAATGTAGAATTTGTAAAAATGACTCAAAACTAGAAATAATTATCTATATTTCTGATTCATCCAAGCTTTTTCTAGGTTTTATGCTAAGATAAAATGCATGAGTACTAATGATAAAACCTGCAAGGAATATTTTAGTTGCAAAAATTAAATTCCATGGTCTATCAGGATCTGGATAAGCAACTGATAACATGTCAATATCTGGAACTAATCCATTAACTACACCTGCAGTAATCTGTGCATTTAACACTGTGAAATTGTATAATACTTCATACAGAGCAATAATTGAAAACCCTAACAACATTAATTGAAGTAATGCCATTCTTGTACCAATAATTTTATCTCCTGCAGTTCTTTTCCAACCTATTCTAGTAACACAATACCATCCAATTATTGTAGAAAAAAATATCCAAGTTGTTACTCTTGCAAAATTTTCAAATGGAATTGTTGTATTATGAATTGCCTCACCCATTACATAAGTTCCATTTTCTAACCATTCTATCATGGTTACATATACTCCAAAAACTAATGATGACACCATAATGAATCCGCAAACATAAAAAATATACAGATAAACTTTGTAAGCTGAATCTGTCTTTTCAAGATGACGTGGCTTCATAATGTCGATAGCCAAATTTTGAAATATAAAAATTCATGTGTCATCAACGAGATTTATAGACTAGTTATAGACAGAATTACTATTGAAAATCGCAATTAACATTCCTCTAGTTGGTAAAGAAGAGATTTCAGTAGTTAATTCTATTCTTAGAGATGGTGCTTTGACATCTGCTGCTAATCAAGGAGGAAAGTATGTCCAAAAATTTGAAAAATCTGTTTCAACTTTTGTAAAATCAAAATATGCTATAGCAGTAAATTCTGGTACTGCTGCGTTACAGGCCTCTCTTTATGCATTAGATATTAAAAAAGGAGACGAGGTTCTATTACCATCATTTACTTTTGTAGCGACTGCAAATGCAGTTGTATCAACTGGAGCAAAACCAGTTTTTGTTGATATTCTAAAGGGAAACTATACCATTAATCCAGATGATCTACAAAAAAAGATCACAAAAAAAACTCGTGCAATAATTCCTGTTCATCTTTATGGAAATGTGGCAAATATAGAAAGACTATCAGAAATCAGCAAAAAAAATAATATACCAATAATTGAAGATTCTGCCCAATCTCTAGGTTCTACCTATAAAGGAAAACATACTGGTACTTTTTTTGAAATGGGTTGTTACAGTATGTATCCAGCCAAAGTAATGACTTCTGGAGAAGGTGGTTTTATTGTAACTAACAATAAAAAATTACGAGATAAACTATTGATGATTAGAAATCATGGAATGGTTCATGGATATGATACAAAAATATTTGGACTAAACTTACGATTACCTGAAATTAGTGCTGCAATTGCAACAATACAAATGAAAAAACTTCCAGGATTTTTGAAAGCTAGAAAAAATAATGCAAAACTTTTATCAAAATTAATTTCTGATCTTAAAATTCAATTACCACAAGAACGAAAAAATGAGAATGTTAATTGGTATCTATATACAATTTCAACAAATAAACGAGATATTCTTTTGAAAGCACTTAACAAAAAAGGAATTGGTGCAGCATCATATTATCCAATACCGGTTCATAAAACACCATTTTACAAACTAAAAACTAAACTTCCTGTTACTGATTGGTCTGCTAAACATGTAATATCATTACCAATTCATCCAAATGTAACCAAAAATAATATTGAATATATCGCAAAAACCATGCGTGATATTTTGTGAATGTTTTAGGTGAGGCAATTGGAGAACTATGTAAGACTATTTTACCCATACCTGAAGAGTCTTATTCAGGAAATCCAGATTCATTTATTGCAGTTTGTACATTATCAAGCATAGATTTACTCAAAAAATTTGTAAATTCTAAAGTTTTAGAGCACATATCAATTGTAGGAAGACTATTTTCAGAGAATAAGGGAATTGACTCAATTATTAATTATATAAATGATAATCAAAAAATTAGTACCATTTTGGTTTGTGGAAAAGAAGTCTGGGGTCACAAAGCTGGACATTCATTATTTCAATTACATGAAAATGGAATTGATAAAAATAATAGAATAATTAACTCATCTAGCCCAGATCCTTTTCTTAATGTTTCAAAAT
>SMVA01201511.1_pt1 | contig 14622 bp, 14 predicted proteins | sample 2456451 | NCBI WGS metagenome assembly SMVA01 (sample SAMN11095933, study PRJNA526329) | marine sediment metagenome | biome: Marine sediment; feature: Surficial sediment; material: Deep marine sediment; isolation source: Hadal surficial sediment | place: Pacific Ocean | collected 2014-05 | depth...
GAATACTCAATATTTCTACCAATTGATTCGGGTATTTGCTTAGATAATATTACTTAATTTTCTACGTAGCGCTTCAACCAGTTCACATTGTTGGTGTAGATCGGGAGACCATGTTTTTTCATCTGGATCACATGAATATTTCTGAAATAGTTCCAGGCGGTGAAGAGCGTCTCTGTGTAACATGGAGTGTAGCTGCTCTACAATTTGTCTGGCTTCAGCAATTTGGTTGTCAGTATTTAGATTATTCATATCGGTTGTTGCATTAGTCTGTAGTGATATATTTAACACTTTTATTTAAGAAATGAACTATTTATGGACAAGCGGTAGAATTTCTCAGATGAAAGGCGTAAAAATTTCTTCTGAACCGTCGTGTGTTAACTGTGTCACATTTTATTAATAAGATAATATAGGTAATAATTACCGGTTAAAGACAAATCATGAAAAAACTAATTGTGTTCGTAATTATAATTTTCTCTCTGGCTATGGCTGCGACATATTATCCGTGGCAACAGACAGAAGAAACTGAATCTGTTTTAGAAAAAAAGACCATTGCGAAACAGGATAATTATCTGAAAATACCAGAGGCTAATAAAAAAACTATCATTAAATATCCTGTTCCGGAGACTACTGTTGAGTCAGAAGGGGAGCGAACAGGTAAATTAGCTGCGATTGAGCAAGAACCAGCAGCAAATACAGTAAGTCCCGATCCTGTAGTCCCCGAGGCTCCGAAACCATTGCCTCAACTGGATGAAAGTGACAGAGATGTTGCAGATGCAATCAACCGATTAACTGATGTTACCGGATTATTTTCTTTTAAGAATTTTATTCGTCATTTTGTCGTTACGATTGATAATTTGACTAATCAGAAAATACCGCAACGGTATATTTTTACACAACGTGTGCCCGATAAATTTGCTGTGGTAACAAAGGATGTTGATACAGCATTGCTGGACACTAGAAATTTCATACGTTATGCGGGGTTTGTGAATTTAGCTGAACGAATTGATACTGGAAAGCTGGTCGCTCACTATGTTAGATTTTATCCTTTATTTCAGGAAGCTTATGAAGAACTAGGTTATCCAGATCGGTATTTTAACGATCGGCTTATTCAAGTGATTGATCACTTACTTGATGCACCAGAGGTCGAAGGTCAAATAAATCTTGTGCGACCAAAGGTGTTTTATCAATTTGCCAACCCTGAATTGGAGGCACTTTCGGCAGGCCAAAAGATTTTAGTGAGGGTTGGTGTCGACAATGCGCAACGCGTTAAAGCTAAATTAAGGGAATTACGGACTGTTTTAACGACGCTTCCACTTCAGTAAAATGTACAAGATTTTCTGATTATTTTCTGTTTTTTTGAGATTTTTCATCTTTTATCGACAAATAAATAATACACTTTACCTTGAAAAATAATGACTTAGGGACTTAACTTTAACTATTTTTGATGTAAGCTTGTATTATGCGTTATTTAAGTTTAATCATATTATTGTTTTCGTCGCTACTATTGACTGCCTGTCCCGCAGCAATCATCGGTGCTATTGGATCTCAGGTGACGCGTACGGCCTATGCAAATGATGCGAAGATTAATGATTATTCCCAGCCAGTTTATTATGGTAATGATTCTGAAATTGCAGTTGCTAATCTAAAGCTTGGAATCGGTTATCTGCAAGAGGGTTTTTATGAAAAGGCACTGGAAAAACTGACTCGAGCCAGGGAGGCTAAATCAGATTATCCACCTATCTACAATGCACTTGGCGTGCTGCATCAGAGACTGGGTATTTATGATGTTGCAGAAGATAATTTTAAAAGAGCAATTAAACTTAATCCTGAAGATTCTTCTACTCTGAATAATTACGGATTATTACTTTGCCATATACAGCGCTACGAAGAAGCAGATGAACTGTTCTTGAGGGCGGTGAATAATCCTTTATATGCCACCCCCGAGCTTGCTTACAACAATGCAGGTACTTGCGCACTTAATAACGGGCAGATTGAGCTGGCAGAAAATTATTTTAATGAAGCCTTAAGACGTAACGCAAGGATGGGGACTACATTGATTCAAATGTCAGCGCTTTCCTATGAGAAGGGGGACTATATGCCTGCCAGAGGTTATTTGAGTCGATATCTCGAATCAAATAACCATTCGGCTACAAGTTTGTGGCTGGGGATACGTATCGAAAGAGAACTTGGCGATAAAAATGCTGTCTCTAGTTATGAGTTATTGTTGCGTAATCAATTTTCAGAATCAGAAGAAGCAAAGTTACTTAGCCAGGTATTATATTAGCGCCCTATAAACAAATTAATAAGGAATTAGATTTTCTCCCAAATTAGTATTTTATTGTTTGCGGGCATAGCGATATCTTCCAGTAGTTTGATCCCGGCTTTGTTCGCCAGTGAAATTAAAGCTTCCAGATCACGAATTGCGCTTAAAGGATTTTGCTCTTTTAACCAGATATCAAAACGGGCATTACTCTCGCTGGTATATGTTCCATCGACATTGAATGGGCCATAGCTGCAAAATATCGCACCAGAAAGCATGACTTCACCAAGCGATTCAATAAACACCTGTACACTCTCCCAGCTCATGATGTGCAACGTATTTGCTGTGAAGACTGCGTCAATCTCTGACACAGGCCAGGGTTGTTGATTGATATCGAGCGTCAGAGGTTTCTTTATGTTTTCAAGTTTCGCTGCATTAATCCATAAATTGATTCCCGGCAAATGAATGGCCTGATCTGAAGGCTGCCAGGTCAGATGAGGTAGATGTTCAGCAAAATAAACAGCATGTTGACCTGTACCGCTGCCAATCTCCAGTACTTCACAGGGGTTGACGAAAACTCGTTTCAGGACAGCAAGAATTGGATCTTTATTATTTTCGCAAGCTTGTGAGAAAGGTTTGTTCATTTTAAATATTTATAAATAACGATTGCTATTATAATACCCAAACTACCTGGAAATGCAGGCTTCAGAGTTAAGGTAGAAAACCAGAGCAAGGCTCCAACTTGCCAGATTAGACTCTATTTATCTAGTAGATAATATGTCCAGTACGAATAGTTAAAGCGAACCATGAAAATATCCCTGATTAATCACATTGATGAAATTTCCCGTGAAGACTGGAACGGGATAACGGGTCTTGAGTATCCCTTTATTCGTTATGAGTTTCTTCATGCACTTGAAGAAAGTGCTTGTGTGAGCGAAGAAACAGGATGGACACCTCAACATTGTCTGGTGTATGACAAGGATGGACTAATAGCGCTGATGCCTATGTACAGGAAAACACATTCACATGGAGAATATGTTTTTGATTTCGAATGGGCACATGCGTACCGTCAGCGTGGGCTTGCATATTACCCAAAATGGTTAACAGCGATTCCCTTTACGCCCTGCGAAGGCGAAAGACTTTTTATTAAAGCAGGCGTTGATAAGAAACTCATCTTTAAATCAATAATGGCTTATCTCATTGGAATTGCTGAGACAGAAAATATCTCTGGCTGGCATTGTCTTTTCCCAACATTGGAGGAAGTTAATTTATTCAAATCTACTGATCTGGCTATCAGGGAAGGTGTTCAATTTAGATGGATGAACAAAGGTTATAGAGATTTTAAGGATTACCTTGATTCGTTTAATTCAAAGAAACGCAAAACACTTTTACGTGAGAGGCGTTTCATCAGTGATCAGGGCATTATGCTGAAGCAGGTTTATGGTAAAGATATTACAGAACAACAACTGGATGTGTTTTTTCAGTTCTACCAGTTAACGTATTTAAAGCGCGGCAACCCGCCTTATTTGAATCTGGAATTTTTCAAAGAGATTGCTGAGACAATGCCTGAACAGTTGTTGTTGATACTGGCGATAAAAGACAATACTTATGTAGGCGCAGCATTTAGCCTGGTGGGTAAGGACAGTCTTTATGGACGTTATTGGGGATGTTATGAGGAATATCACAGCCTACACTTCGAAGCTTGCTATTATCAGGGGCTTGAGTATTGCATCAATAACCAGCTGACATGCTTTGACTCCGGTGCACAGGGAGAACATAAAATAGCCAGAGGATTTGAACCGGTGACAACCTATTCTGCACATTGGCTTTCTGATCCAGAATTTGCTGCTGCGATTAAAGGTTTCACAAACAGAGAAGCCAGTCTTGTGGAGAAATATCGAAGTAGTGTAGCTGGATTACTACCATTTAAAAATAAAAGGCACCTCGATTAATAAGATATCAATGATTATAAAGAGAATATTGTGAAAGATGATGAAAACGAAGCTATTGCTGAGCTGAAAGATGAGCTGCCGAAGAGCAAATCGCAAATTAAACGTGAGATGCATGAACTACAGGCATTGGGCAAACAGCTTGTCGAGTTACCCCCGAAGCAATTAGTCGGTATTCCTATCTCGGATAAACTCAGAGATGCCATCGTTGTTGCAAGATCTCTCAAACATGGGGCAATACGTAGACAACTCCAATACATAGGCAGTTTAATGCAGAAGGAAGATGAAGCATCAATACGGACAATGCTGCATAAATTACAGCAACCATATAAAGGTGAAGTGAAAGCATTTCATCAACTTGAGCAATGGAGAGATCAACTTCTGCAAGGTGATCAAATCCTGCTGGATGAGCTGGTAAACAAGTTCATCAATTTCGATCGTCAATATATCAGGCAACTGATTCGAAATGCAAAGAAAGAACAGGACATGAGCAAGCCACCAAAATCAGCCAGATTATTGTTTAAGTATTTAACTGAAATTCAGATGGTTTAGAGACAGGACAAAATCCCTACAAATACCTTTAATGCCAATTAAACTATACAATTGACCCGTTTAAGTTCATCAGATAATAATCAAGCATAAATGGATAAGTTAATAGATCCTTTGTCGATTGAACAGATTCTGCCCACTTTTCGCATGTGGCTGGGTGAGCACGTCCTGAATAATCAAAATTTCATCCAATTGTGCCTTATCGTCCTGACTTTCCTGATCGCCTGGTACCTCACACCCAAAATAAAAGACTGGCAGCAAGAATTACTTAAAAATAGCGTCCTGAATGATTCTTCGGGGAGATATCGTTATATATACAAGCCACTGATATTCCCCATCGTTTGGCTTTTGATGCTCTCAATTCCGTTACTTATCGCAACTTCAGTGGATTTATCCAACCATGTGATGAAAATTGCCGTGAGTTTATTGATGGTCTGGATCATCATTCGATTAACTACGGGCTTTGTCAGAAACAGAATATGGTCGAGATTTATCGCAATTACGGCATGGACTATTGCCGCATTAAACATCCTGAATTTGCTTGGACCGGTCACAGTAGTTCTGGATAGTCTGGCAATAGAGTTTGGCACCTTAAGAGTCTCTGCATTAACTGTAATCAACGGCATGCTTTCTCTTATCGTCCTACTTTGGTTGGCGGTGATTATTTCCAGATTGATAGAACGACAGATTAGTGCTTCATCAGATTTGACACCCTCTGTGCAGGTATTATTAAGCAAACTGAGTAAGCTGGTTTTAATCATTATTGCCGTAGTTGCCGCCGTTTCCAGTGTCGGAATTGACCTGACTGCATTTACGATATTCAGTGGTGCCATAGGTATCGGCGTCGGCTTGGGTTTGCAAAAATCCATCGCCAATTTATTCAGTGGTTTGGTTTTATTGCTGGATAAATCTATCAAGCCAGGTGATGTGATAGCCATTGGCGATACCTATGGTTGGGTAGATTCCCTGAATGCCCGTTATGTGTCTGTATACACTCGCGATGGAGTAGAACATTTAATTCCCAATGAGCAACTCATTACAGAGGAAGTTCAAAACTGGACACATACAAACAGGTTAATCAGACTAAGATTACCGATTGGTGTGCATTATAAGTCTGATGTCAGAAGAGCTATTGATCTCTGCGTTGAATCTGCAACAGAAGTCGAACGTGTCATCGAAAAGCCCGCCCCGGTGTGTTTGTTAAAAGGTTTTGGTGATAATTCAGTAGATCTGGAATTACGCTTCTGGATTGGTGATCCTCAGGAAGGAACCTCTAATGTAAAAAGTGAAGTATTACTGAATGTATGGGATAAATTCAAGGACAATGAAATTGAGATTCCTTATCCGCAAAGAGATTTACATATTCGTTCGAGTGTTGTAGGAGTGACTGATACATAATACAACATTTTATAATGTTAAAATGCCTAGACCAGCTTGATTTTATCTTCTTCTATAAGTATTAATCTCTTTTTATAAAGCATTCCTATCGCTTTTTTGTAATTTTTCTTACTGACAGCGAAGCATTTATAGATATCATCCGGTGAACTTTTATCGGTCAGAGTTGATTCTCCATCATTCTTTTTCAAATGATTAAGAATTCTTGTGTTTAGATCATCTCGTGCATCCTTCCCCGGGATCTGTAAGCACACGTCAATCTTTCTGTCTTCACGAATGGTTTTGATAAAACCTTTTAATTTTTCTCCATGAGTCAGTGTTTGAAAGACCTCGTTTTTATAGATCAAGCCAATGTGTGTGTTATTAATGACTGTCTTATATCCCAGTTCAGTTTTACCGAATATTAATAAATCGACAGCTTGCCCAGATTTGAAATATTGCGCTTCTTCACTGAGGTGAGAATCCAGTTTTTGCGTGGCCGCGATCCTGTTTGTGTTTTCATCAAGATAGGCAAGTACGGTATAGGATTGTCCTATTTTTAAAGGACTGATTTGCTCACTATAGGGAACCAGTAAATCTTTGGGTAGACCCCAGTCCAGAAAAGCACCTGCCTGATTGATGTCAATGACTTTGAGGTAGGCGCATTCACCAACCATCACAGAGGGTGTTTCAGTGGTTGCTATTAAGAGATCGGCGGAATCCAGATAGATGAAAACTTCAAGAGAGTCGCCAACCTCACAATTTTCAGGCACATATCTGCTGGGCATGAGTATTTCACCCAGTTCTTCACCATCAAGGTAGATTCCATGATCGAGGTTTTTTACTATCTGTAGATTATTTATTTTTCCGATTTCAACCATTTACTTTAGTGCCATTCCATCATAAACAATAAGGTGACGAGTTTATTCGCGAACTATGTTGAGTACTAGCTGAATCTCCTATTATAGATAGTTAAAGGCAATGAGAAAAAATTGAGTGTTTTGTTACAATGCCAGATTATTTTTTTGAGGATGAGTCTGTGCCCAGGGCTAGCGAACTAAAACGTGGGATGGTGGTTGAGATTAATGATGAACCACATGTCGTTAAAAACGATTGAAGTGAGGACCCCATCGTCTCGTAAACAAACTAAATATTGAGGTTGTATGGATGTTGATTGAAAAAGATAAAGTAGTCAGTTTTCATTTCAGGGTAATTGAAAATAGTGAGCTATTGGAAAGCTCAGATGATGGTGCCCCTATGCTTTATATGCATGGACGTAACGGATTAATTAGTGGCCTGGAATCTGAGTTAGCTGGAAAAAAGGCCGGAGAAAGTTTTAGTGTGACGCTGGAGCCAAAAGATGCCTATGGACTTCCTCTGGAGTCTTCTAAACAACGTATCTCCAAAAAACATCTGGTAACAAAAGGAAAATTACTGGTGGGAATGGTTGTAGACATCAATACTACCGATGGCCTCAAACAAGCGACGGTAATTAAAGTTGGTAAATATATTGTGGATGTCGATACTAATCATCCCTTTGCCGGAAAAACACTGACATTTGAAGTTGATGTCGTTGATGTCCGAGATGCCAGTAGCGAAGAAATGATGCATGGTCACGCGCATGGCGCGGGTGGGCATCAACATTGATGCGGGAGTTACTTCTCAGTTAAGGCAACCCCATCGAACTGTATGCCGTCCCAGCCAGATTGCATGAAATTTCTGATATTCGCATGATCAGTATTCTCAGGGTGCGCTAAGACATCGTTTCGATAATAGTGTCCGAAGCAGGCCAGTGTTTGCTTTTCATTGAGATGATTTAATTGGGCGAAGAAAAAGATCTTACATGAGCCTTCATTACTGCCCGCTTCATTCGTTACCTGATCACTACCTTTTCCATTGGTAAAACGAGTGGGTGAATAATGATAACAATCAGCAATAACCTGCATGACCTTGTCAAATTCTATTATCTCGGGTGTGGAGTTGAGTAACTCTTTAAGTTTATCCATTGTTATGTTAGGGGCATCTATGGGTTAATTATTTTGAATTATTGATTGAAAAAAAACTAATATATCATCAACTAATATGCAAAAAATTATAAAATTCAAGAAATGAATATATACAAACCTGGTCAGCGGTGGATAAGTGACGCTGAATCCCGCATGGGATTGGGGACGGTTTTGTCCTCAGAACACAGAACCGTGACGATTTCCTTTCCTGCAACAGGTGCAGTCCGTTCGTACGCAAAGGAAACCGCGCCGCTCACCAGAGTTATTTTTAATATTGGCGATACGGTGACTACTGAGGGAGGCGTTAAAGTTATTGTTGATTCAGTCGTCGATAATGAAGGTTTGATAAGTTATCAAGGGAAAAATGAAAAAGGTGAACAGTTAATCTTCAAAGAGGATTCTTTAGCTAATACAGTCCAGTTAAATCGACCTGCCGAACGTTTGTTTAACGGTCAAACTGATTCTGACAAATGGTTTCAAGCTAGATTCCATACACTTAAACAAAAAAACAGATTGGCACATAGCGATCTTTACGGGTTGGCAGGAACTCGAACCAGCCTAATTCCTCATCAATTATATATCGCCAATGAAGTGGCGCATCGCCATGCTCCGCGGGTTTTATTAGCGGATGAAGTAGGTCTGGGAAAAACAATTGAAGCGGGAATGATTATCCATCATCAGATTTTGACTGAACGTGTGCAACGTATTCTTATCGTTGTACCGGAAAGCCTGGTGCATCAATGGCTGGTTGAGATGTTACGTAAATTTAATTTGACCTTTAGTATTTTTGATGAAGAAAGGTGTTATGCCCTGGAAGAAGGTGATGAAAATATAAACATTTTTCAAACTGAGCAACTGGTTATTTGTAGTCTTGAATTTCTGACTGAATATGAGAAATATTATCAGCAATCTTTACAAGGTGAATGGGACCTTCTGGTGGTTGACGAAGTACATCATTTGTATTGGTCTACCAGTGAGGTAAGCAGGGAATATGAAATTGTAGAACAACTGTCGTATTCGACCAGAGGAGTTTTGTTGCTCACCGCGACACCAGAGCAATTAGGCAAAGAAAGTCATTATGCTCGCCTTAGATTATTAGATCCAAATCGCTTCCCAGATTTCGATTTATTTGTAGAAGAGGAAAAAAATTACCAACCCATTGCTCAGGCCGTAGAGGAATTGTTTTCTGACATCCAATTATCAGACAAGACGCTGGATTTATTAGGCAAACTATTAGCCGATACAGGCATTAAATTTCTGGAGATAATTGATAAGACAGAGCTACATTCATCAGAAAATATTGAAGCAAGAAAGAAAATTATCGATCAATTACTGGATTATCATGGCACTGGTCGTGTTTTGTTTAGAAATACGCGTGCCACAATCAAGGGTTTCCCTGGCAGAGAACTCTATGCCTATCCGCTGCCTTTAGCAGAAGAATACCGGTCTCTTTATACCGAGTCGTCTGATACAGGCATGAATGAGGGCGAAATTAAATTCTTATTATGTCCTGAAATGATTTATCAACAAGCAGGGAAAACACATTGGGAAAGAATTGATCCAAGAATAAGCTGGCTGATTGAGAAGCTTAAATTACTTAAAGGGCAGAAAGTCTTGGTGATTTGTGCGCATGCTGGAACCGCAATTGAAATCAGTAAATTATTGAGAAAAAAAGAAGGTATACACGCAGCAGCTTTTCATGAAGGCTTGAGTCTGGTTGAGCGCGACCGCGCTGCGGCCTATTTTGCTGATGAAGATAAGGGCAGTCAGGTGCTTATTTGTTCTGAGATAGGCAGTGAAGGAAGAAATTTCCAGTTTGCACATCATTTAGTCCTGTTTGATTTACCACTGAACCCGGATTTACTCGAACAACGAATTGGCAGACTGGATCGCATAGGTCAGAGGCAAACTATAAAAATTCATGTGCCATATATCGAAGACACACCACAAGCCATTATGTTTAAATGGTATGAGGAAGGCCTTGGAGCTTTCAAGGAAATTTGCCCGGCAGGCCAATCAGTCTACGAACAGATAGAAACAGAATTAAAGGCTGATTTTCTGGCAAATAAAATAACAGAAGAATTGATAAATAAAACAAGGAAAATAAATCAGCAGCTCAATGATGCGATGCATAAGGGACGAGACAGGTTGTTGGAATATGGTTCTTGCCGTCTTTCAATTGCCGAGGCATTGAAAAATAAGGCGATTATAGAAGATAACGATAATAGATTGCCTGAATATATGGATCTTATTTTTGATTGTTTTGGTATTAATTCGGAATTCCATAGTGAATCATGTTACATACTGCATCCCGGCGAAAGGATGCTTTCATCTTTTCCCGGGCTGACAGATGAGGGCTTGTCGATTACCTATTCCAGAGAGACTGCATTGATACATGAGGATATGCAGTACTTATCATGGGAACATCCGATGGTTGGATTTGCCATGGATATGGTATTGAGTAGCGAACTAGGCAATGCCACAGTCTGTACTCTGAAGTATGAGTCGATAGCCCCTGGTACATTATTGATGGAAGCACTTTTTGTGTTAGAACCAATAGATAAAATCGATATGCAGTTGAGTCGATACTTGCCACCAACAACAATTAGAATCATGCTTGATGAGTGTGGTAATAGATTAAGTCTGGAAAATAATATCATTAATGAAAATCAGGACAGAGTTTCACCTGAAATAATTAAAGAAATTATAAAGATGAAAGCAGATGTGATCAGGATATTGTTAGATAAATCCAGGAATCTTGCAGAGGATGAAGCGTCAACATTAAAGCAACAGGCAGAAGAAAGAAGCATCGATATTTTGCAGAGAGAAGTAGATAGGCTGGTGCATATGAGGAAGGTGAATTCCAATGTTCGACCCGAAGAAATAGAACATTTTAAGAATCAGTTGGAAGTGACTTCAGGATTGATTGCATCAGCATCGATTCGATTGGATGCCCTACGCATTATAATTACTATTTAGAAAACGTTACTTCGGTCAATTGACTTCTTGCTTAAGCTTTCCTATCTCTTCAGTTCTTACGCCTAGTTGTTTGACGTATTTGATAAGGGCATTTGCCTCAGCCATCTGTTCATCAGCCAGTTTAATCTGAATTATCGATAATGTTTTATCAGCCAGTTCATTGAGGCTGTAATTGATATCTTCATTATGTGAGTCTATTTTTTTTGCAAGAAGCAAGAAGTGACTGGCATTATTATTTTCAGGTGAGAAATATTGTTCTGAGTTGTATGATTTTCTCGCTAAGATGAGTAATTCATTAATCTTTTCCTGTCTTTCTATCCGATTCTGAATGATGTCAGAATGCTGCCCAGTTGTGGATATTGGTGCTGTGATCGGCTCAGTATCGTTCCGAGAATTTATTATCGTTTCCAGTTTTGATATGGACTCAGTTCTAACATTAAGTGCTTTAGCTTCCTGCAGAAAATATTTTGCTTTGGAAATATTGTTCTCATCAATCGCTGTATTTGTATATCCTAAAAGCTTATCTGCTAACTCAAGAAGCAGGGGAGATATCCTGTGATTTCCCGGAGCCATTTTTTTGAGAGATAGCAAATAAAATTTCGCACTGTCATTTGCTGGTTTGGTCAGATTGTCACTGCTCAGCCTGAGCTTTACCTTTTTCAGAAGTTCAGTAATTTGACTGGATTGATTTGTTACGGACGAGATGTAAGATTCTGCAGTAGAAATTTCTTCATGATTATGACCGAGCAATATCACTGCATTAGCCAGCGTTGCATTAGCAGCGTCTAGTTCTCTATTGTCTGCAAGCTTTTTTGCCTGGGCAACCAGAATCATACCTTGTTCAGAAAGGTGCCTAAGTATTGGTTCATTGAGAGAGCTATTGGGTAGAGTTTTAACCATGATATTGCTTAATTTAACGGCTTGATGGTATTCGTTAATCTTTAATGAAACATTTATATTATCTACCATTAAATTGAGGACCATTCTTAGTCCTGTTAACGCCTCCTGATTATTTGGATCAAGATTGAGTGCCTTAACATAGAAAAACAAAGCACTATCCTGTTCAGGATCATAATAATGTTCAGTCTTATACTTATCATGTGCATTAAGTAAAATTTGCTCTAAGACGGATGTTGGTTCTATTGGTACCGTAACGTCAGAGTTCTTATGAAGAATGTTGCCTATATTATTGGTATCAAGCTGTTGGTTCTGAGCAAGCACATGCTCTTGCCCATTATTTTCGGTACGGGGATCAATCATTGTCAGCAGAAGTATTAACGGTACGATTACCACTGCAATAGCAGCGAGGTGTCTATTGCGAAGGAAAGAAGGCAGGGAGAAGCTCTTTTTGCCTTCAATATCCTTATTAACATACTGTTTGAGGTATATTTTGACTGCGCTTCTAACACAATTTGCTATCTTTTTATGAGCACAAGGTATTTTTAAATATCGATAAACATCGTATTTCTCAGAAAGTGCAACAAGGTTATGTGTACTTCCTGCTTCAAGAAAAGAAACTACAATCAATTCAGGAAAAAAAGATAACATTTCCAAAACCAGGTCACTATCATCCGATTCTAAAATATTTGTATCGATAATAACTATCCCGATCTGACCATCAGCCAGGATGTTACTTGCTTCATTGGTATTGCTTGCGAAGAAAATATGCTGGTATTCATGTAAAGCAAGCTCAATTTCAGATTGCAGATATTTATCTCTGGTGAATACCAGAATGCCAACAGTAGAGGGTGTTTGTACCGGTAAGAATTTTAATGCCATATAAGTCTAATACAGATTGTATTTAAGGAACCTCTGATTAAGTCTGGGTCGAACAGATTACTGATTATAACATTCTGGTTCAAGGCGTGAAACGCACGTAATAGCAAGGCTATTGCGAAAATTTACAACGCAGAAACAGGATGTTTTAGTCGCAAGATGTCGATTCATGACTTAATTAGAGGTTCCTTAGGTCTGTATCAACAACTAACTTGTCTTGCATCTTTTTAATAACTTTAAGGTAAAAAAAACAAGACCTGAACCTATATTTTCTACAGACTTAAGCCTGTTCCCTGTGTAGAAAGATATAGTCGGAAGGCATATTCTCCCGTTATGGCATTTGAACAAAAATATACAGTAAAATTGCTTCCTGGGGCTTTTGATCGTATGGATGATTCACCGGATGAAACATTTTATGCCATACCCCGGTTTGTGACTCATTTAGATCCGGGTGCCATACGCATAGTCACTGATCTTTACAGAAAATACTTGCCTAGCGGAGGAGAGATACTTGATTTGATGAGTAGTTGGGTTAGCCATCTACCGGAGGAGATAAATTATCGGCGGGTTGTGGGCTTGGGTATGAACGAGAGAGAATTGGACCGTAATAAACAACTAGATGAATGGTCAGTGCATAATTTGAATAAACAGCCCAGGCTCCCATATGCTAATGAAGAATTTGATGGGGTTATCATTTGTGTGTCGCTGGATTATCTGATTTGCCCAGTAGAAGTACTAGGAGAGGTCGGGCGAATCTTAAAACCAGGTGCACCTGTCATCATTACCTATTCAAACCGTTGTTTTGAAACCAAGGCCGTAGCTGCATGGTTGTCGTCGTCTGATCATAATCGTGCTCACCTGATCAGAACCTATCTTTTGGAAGCAGATTTTTTTAAGGAAATAGAGTTGATGGATTGCAGTCCCGACACTGGGGATCCGCTTTACGCTGTTGTTGCCAGGGCGAGGTAACGCACACAGGGTCAAATATTATTTTTTGCCTAATACACGGTGAATTCAAATTCTCTGACCCTTCGATCTCTTGATTGTGTCTTGATTTGGGTAAATTATATTCAAGTTGAGAATAGTCAGTTGCATTGGCTAAGTATCAGCCAATTTGAATCCCTTATCCTTCTGGGTATAGCACTAAAATAACACATCCTGACTCTGATTTTGGCGCATGCGCTGAACCCTTTGGGTTATGGATAAAACTGCCCGCAGGGAAATCCTCCCTGCCATCATTGAACACGCCTGAAATAACATAGACCTGTTCGGGTCCTGACTCATGAACGTCCACACCTGGGAATACTGCCCCCGGGCTAAATTCATACACCATTGCTCTCTTCCCGTGTTCTCCTTCCCAAAGAACTCGTTCAGTTATACCATCTGCACACTCTATGCACTCCACATTATTCCAGTTCGATGAAATCACGCCATCAAAGTTTAGTTCGCTATTCATTAAGATACCTTTCTATATTATTAAAAACTCATCTAATCGATTTTTATTAAAAAAGATTATGGCATGCCAAGCACTACCCTGAAAATACTAAGTCCCTGTTTTTACCCTCGGTACAGCTGCCAACAGCTTTTGTGTATATGGATCCTGCGGGTTGGTCAATACCTCATCGACCGTGCCGTGCTCTACAATCTTGCCCTGATACATGACGGCAACATAATGTGCCATATACTCAACCACGCTGATATTATGCGTAATAAACAAATAGGCCAGACC
>SMVA01432520.1_pt1 | contig 14618 bp, 18 predicted proteins | sample 2456451 | NCBI WGS metagenome assembly SMVA01 (sample SAMN11095933, study PRJNA526329) | marine sediment metagenome | biome: Marine sediment; feature: Surficial sediment; material: Deep marine sediment; isolation source: Hadal surficial sediment | place: Pacific Ocean | collected 2014-05 | depth...
GAGTAGTAAGACGCCGGGCCTCGCAGGCTGGGTGCGCCCACTGGTGTGGAGCGGGTCCCCTCCCAATGGGACAGGCGCGTGCATCGACAGCACGCGCACCCGTAGGGAGCACGCCCGCCTGCGAGGCCCGGCGTCTTACTACTCTGGCAGTTTGCTTCGCAAACTGGCGACCTCAACCTCGTTACGCTTCTTCATGAATAATCCAGGCTAGTGTCCGGGACGGGGCAATCGCCCTTACAGGAAACGCTGGATCAGCGAATCGAGGTGACGGTAGCCTAAGGGCGTGGCGGTGAGTCGCTCCTCGCTTGCGAGGCCCAGATCAACCAACGACTGCCACCGCTCATCGATGACCTCGATCGGAAGACCGGTGCGTTGGGTGAATAGTTCGAATTCCACCCCGTCGAACAACCTCAGTACATTCATCATGAACTCGCCGGGGAGATCACCTGACCGCAATGGAAGTTCTTTCCTCGTTTCGGGGTCTGCCAGATAAAGTCGCGGTTGGCGCGGTTTGCTGGTGCGAATAATGCCTGTGGCGTTGCTTCTCTTGCCGTGGGCACCGGCCCCGGCGCCAAGATAGTCGCCAAACTTCCAGTAGTTGCTGTTGTGCAGGCACTGATGCGTATCTTTTGCGTAGGCGGAAACCTCATAACGTCGATAACCCGCTTCGGCCAGCAATGCGTGACCGCGTTTCTCCATGTCCTCTACCGCGGCCTCCGATGCGAGAATGGGTGGGCGTCTGGCGAACTCGGTCTTGGGTTCAATGGTCAACTGATACCAGCTGATGTGTTCGGGAGCCAGCGCGATAGCCGTTTCGAGGTCGAACATGGCTTCGTCTACGGTTTGTTGTGGAAGCGCATACATCAGATCCAGATTGACGTTGTCGAAACCGCCTTCCCGTGCCTTGGCAAAACTCTCGTGTGTCTCGCAAGCGGAGTGAATCCTACCGAGGCGCTCGAGTTGAACGTCTGCGAAGCTCTGTGCTCCCAAAGACAAACGGTTGATTCCAGCGGCACGATACTCATGGAAATCATGGTATTCGGCGGTGCCAGGATTTGCTTCCATGGTTACTTCCGCGTCTGGGGACATGAGTTCTGACAGACCGTCTAACAGTTCCGCGAACGCATCAGGCGAAAACAGGCTGGGTGTTCCACCGCCGAAAAAAATGCTTTGAATCGATCTTGTGGGCACATCTTCGAGCTGAGCGCTCAAGTCTTGGCGCAAAGCACGGAGGTAACCCGCTTCGTCCAGGGTTCCTCTCAGCGGGTGAGAGTTGAAGTCACAGTAAGGGCATTTACGCACACACCAAGGGAAGTGAATGTAAAGGCTCAGCGGAATCGTTAGATCAATGGGGTTAGCTTCGCGCATAATTCTTGAACAGCTTGTCCTCGGTGACTGATCCGGTTTTTGGCTTCTGGATTAAGCTCGGCAGAGGTGATTCCCAGTCCGGAAACGAGAAAGAGCGGGTCGTAACCAAAACCGTTGTCACCCTTTGGCTCGATGACGATGGAGCCGTGCCACTGGCCTGTAGCGATTATCGGAGCAGGATCTTGCGCGTGGCGCAGGAATACGAGGGCACAGTAGAAGTGTGCGGAGCGGGTTTGACCGTTACCGAGCAGAGCCAGCAATTTGTTGTTGTTGTCCTCATCGGTTGCGTCGCTTCCGGCAAACCGGGCCGAATGAATCCCCGGCTGACCTTGTAAGCAGTCGACAACCAGCCCGGAGTCATCGCTGAGTGCGGGGCATTCGCTCATCGCGCTCGCGTGACGGGCTTTTTCAAGAGCGTTCTCGACGAAAGTCGTCCCGGTCTCGGGGACGCTTGCTATTCCGAGTTCGGTTTGCCCGACCAGGTCCAGCCCGAGAGGCGCAAGTAGCGAGCGGAATTCCTTCAGTTTACCCTCGTTATTAGTGGCGAGAACTACCTTCATAGGTTGTCCCAATACATGGTTTGCTGGAAGGTCAGTACTTTCTCGCCGTCGCCGGGAGGCCGAATCGTTATTCTGAAACGGAGCACCTCACGATCCGTATGCCGTACCGGCGCGAGGTAATAAACCGCAACTCCTTCGCGGATTTCTCGAAATGCCAGAGGTTGCTGTTGGCTGAGTAGATTTGTCATCGTGCCAGCGACTTCGGCACGTACGGGATTGTCGTTCACATCTAGAACTGAAATGTTGAGCAAGGCTCGATCGCGGCCGCGTGTTACCTGATATTGACTTGCGATCTGAGGATTCAGAAATTCGGTTGGAAACAACGAGTAGTGTACTTCCCAGTCACCGAAAGCCTGCATCTGTTCGGCGCGGGTGATTGGGCTGGTCAACCAGAGCACGATCAGCAACCAGGGTGAGAATTGTTTCATACGCTACCGGACCCGAGTCGGTAGAACGCTATCGCGCCAAAAAAATTCGGGAACAAACTCATCAGCGGTCGATTGACATGGTCAGCGTTTGCAACAAACCGCTCGATGATGCGAATGCCTTTGTCTCTACAAAGCTGCTCGAAGTCACGGAACGTACATAGGTGGATGTTGGGCGTGTCGTACCACGAATATGGCAGATGTCGGGCAATCGGCATTCTTCCTCGCAGAACGATGTGCAGGCGGCAGCGCCAATAACCAAAGTTCGGGAAAGTGACAATACACTCTTCGCCTATCCTCAACATGTCGTCCAACATCAAGTCGGGTGCTCTGACCGATTGTAACGTTTCCGTCATTACCACCATATCGAAGCTTTTGCTTGCGAAGTTGTCCAGGCCCTGGTCGAGGTTCTGTTCAATCACGTTGACACCTTTGTTAATACAGGTTGCAATGTTGTCAGCGTCTATTTCCAACCCGTAGCCGTTAACTTGTTTGGTATCCTGCAGATGTGCCAACAATTCACCTTCGCCGCAGCCAAGGTCCAGCACGCGCGCGCCAGGATTGATCAGTTCCGCAATGATAGCGAGGTCAGCGCGCATCGCCGACCTCCAGTTGCAATCGTTTCATGAAAGCGCTCAGTACTTCGAAATAGCGAGGAATTTGCAGAAGGAAAGAGTCGTGCCCACGATCCGATTCAATAACTGCACTCGCTACGTTCTTTTGCGCCTTTATCAACGCATCCACAATCTCCTTGGATCGTGCTACTGGAAACCGCCAATCCGTCGTAAAAGAAATCACGAGGAACTTACATAACGCATTGGACAACGCAACCACCAGGTCGTCCTCGAATGCTCGTGCCGGGTCGAAGTAGTCGAGAGTACGAGTCATGAGCAAATAGGTGTTTGCGTCGAATTGTTTGGAGAACGATCGACCCTGGTGGTGCAGATAACTTTCCACCTGAAATTCTACGTCGTGCCCGAGGCTCAAGTCACCGGACTTGAGTTCACGTCCGAATTTCTGACGCATGCCATCATCCGAGAGGTAAGTTACGTGCCCGAGCATGCGCGCCAACATCAGTCCGATGTCGGGATTTTTCCCCTGCTCACGATACCTGCCCTCATGAAACTCGGGGTCGGTGAGGATCGCTTGGCGAGCAATTTCGTTGAAAGCGATATTCTGTGCGGAAAGTTTTGCGGCGCACGCAATAAGCACCGCCGCGCGAAGACGATCGGGAAAATCGATGGCCCATTGCATGGCCTGCATGCCGCCGAGGCTTCCCCCGATGACGGCAGCGAATTGCGCGATGCCGAGATGATCTGCAAGGCGCGTCTGACTTCTGACCCAATCGCTGACGGTAACCAACGGGAAATCGGGGCCGAACGCCGAACCGGTCTGTGGATTGATCGAGCAGGGTCCGGTGCTGCCGTGACAGCCACCGAGGTTGTTCAGGCTGACGACAAAAAATTGCTGCGTATCGATGGGTTTGCCTGGACCGATGCAACTATCCCACCAACCGGGGCGGCTCTCGGTTGGTTCGTGAAAACCTGCGGCATGGTGGTTGCCAGACAACGCATGACATACGAGGATCGCATTGTTCGCCTGCTTGTTGAGTTCCCCGTACGTCTCGTAAACCAGTTCGAAGCCGTCGAGTGTTTCCCCGCATTGCAGCACGAACGGCGCTTCGTGCCGATACACTTCGGGGATTACTAAACCGACGGAATCGGCTCGAGCCTGATCGGACATCCGTAACAACCGTGGATAAGGAATCGAGTGGACGGCGGAGTCTAAAACACTGGCCAGGCAAGCAGAAGGGTCAAAAAAGAGGTTAGGCGTCTAGGTGGTCGAAAAGGTTCTTGCGAGCAAAGCACGAAATCGGCCCGTTTCCCTGCTCTTTTTCTCCGCGCAGCACCTGGTGCGCCGCTCAGCGGTGGATTTGCGAGGGAACCCGGCCCGGACGATCCACCCGAATCAGCTTGATGCGGTTGTTTGCTCCGTGCTCGATATGAACGGAGCTGGGTGAGGTGGCGAATGATTTAGCCAGGAATTTCTTGAGTGCGGTGTTGGCCTTCCCAGCGATCGGGGCGGCACTCAACCGCACGACGGCATGGCCGGCCCTCGGTTCCCCCCAACCCATTTTTTTCGCGCGGGTAATGACCTTACAGGTGAAGCGCACACTGTCTTCGGCCACCGATTTCAATGTTACAGCACGGTTGCGAACAACTTCGGCACGATGATCTCGATAACGCCGAGGAGCAGGAAGACCAGGATAGGAGAGAAGTCGAGCCCACCCATGGGTGGCAACAGTCGTCTTGCCGGGGCGAGTACCGGTTCGGTGATCTGCCGTAGCAGAGAAAGAATTGGATGCTGGCTGCCGGGGGCGATGAAACTGGCGATGATGACGATGAGGATGATCCAGCGGATGCCGGAGACGAACAACAACATCACTTGCATCAAGCTGAGCAAAATAACCGGAATGAACTCCATGGCTCTTTCCCTAATGGTGGCGATGGATACCACTAGCACGATCTGAGTGATCCACACGGCAACAAAAGCGGCAAAATCCAGATTCTTGTAACCCGGTAGTACCAGCCTGATGGGACGCAGAAGCGGGTCGGTGAAGCGCACGATTCCCTGGGAAATGGGGTTGTAGAAGTCCGCCCGGCAGGCCTGCAGTAGAAAGCGGGCAACGAACAATATCGTGACGAGCTGCAGAATAGCCGTAATCAGATAATATAAAACTTCGTTCATGGGTTTCCGAATTCCTCAGCTAATTCTTCCGCCCTGCGGGTTGCCCCAGCCAGAGCTTGTTTGATGGCGCCATGCACATCGTGTTCGTTAAGTATAGATAGTGCACGTTCCGTCGTCCCGCCGGGAGAGGTCACGTTTTCGCGCAGCGTTGCAGGCGATGGATCGCCGTTGCGAGCCATACAGGCTGCACCATATGCAGTCTCCAGGGTCAAAAACATTGCAGTTTTCTTGTCGAGACCCAGTTCAACGGCCGAGGCGACCATGGCTTCCATCAAGTAGAAGAAGTAAGCCGGTCCGCTACCTGAGACGGCGGTGACGGCGTCCAACTGAGTTTCATCGGTTAACCACACCACCTTACCGGCGGCTTCCATGATGCGTTGAGCGGTTGCGTGCTGATTTGGAGTAACGTGAGCATTTCCATACAGCGCGGTGACACCTACACCCAGGAGGGCGGGCGTGTTGGGCATACAACGCACAATGGGTTGCTCCGGGCTCGTCCAGTTCCGGAGGCTACCAATGGGTACGCCTGCGGCAACGGAGATCAGGAGTTGAGAATCGCCCTGGATCGTCAAGCCGTTGAGCACCGAACGGAGCACTTGCGGTTTTACCGCGGCTACGATGACGTCCGCCCCTTCGATGGCCGGGGCATTATCGGCGTAGGTGGTAACCCCCAGCGCCTCGATGAGGTTACGTTGCTCGACAGACGGGTCACTGGCGCAAATATCGGTTGCAGTATGTCCGCTTGCGACTAATCCGTTGATGAGGCTACGCGCCATGTTGCCTGCACCGATGAAGGCGATCCGGGTGGTGCCAGGATTTGCTTGCTCGGGTTGATCGTTCAAATAAGTGTCCTTAGCTTCTCGGTCCGAATATTGCGGTGCCTACCCTTACATGAGTCGCACCAGCGCTGATTGCGTCGCGATAGTCCCCGCTCATCCCCATGGAAAGTGTATCCCACTGATCCGCCAAGGGACGCAGCGAATCAAAAATTTCCGCGAGATGCGAGTAGCTGTTACCGGGTTCTGAAGATCGATCAAGCATCGTCATCAGCCCGCGAACCTTGACCCTCGGCAGATCCATCAGAACGTTTAGCAATTCCGCTGTGTCTGCCGGAGCAACGCCTGCTTTGTTGGGGTCTCCGTCGACATTTACCTGAATACAAAGGTTGAGCACTTTGCCGTCGGGACATTGTTCGCTCAATCGACGGGCGATTTTGACCCGGTCTATCGTATGGATCCATTGAAAGTATGTCGCAATTGCGCGGGTTTTGTTTGACTGGATCGCTCCGATGAAATGCCAGCGTAACCCCAGATGGGCCAATGATTCGATCTTGGGGATCGCTTCTTGCAGGAAATTTTCACCGAAATCCTCAATACCGGCGGACGCCGCTTTGCTGATGTCTGAGGCGGGTTTGCGTTTCGAGACGGCAATCAGGCGAACCTCCGCAGGGTTTCGATCTGCTGCACGGGCGGCCTCGCTGATAGCGTCTTTTACCGCCACGATATTTTCGGAGATGAAGCGCAAAGTCATAGTGCCAACGGTGTCTCAGATTTCGCACGCCTCCAGAGTAGAGTCGATTAGAGCGTGGTTAATCAGTAACTTAGATAATACTATAGGTAAGTCCGGCGTGAGCTTTACTTCCTTCGGTTTTGATCTGGGGTATTGGCGGGCAACAGAGGTAGACAAGGACAGCCAATGGATATCACCGAACTCCTCGCGTTCAGCGCGAAGCAAGGCGCTTCCGACCTGCATCTCTCGGCGGGGTTACCGCCGATGATTCGGGTGGATGGTGACGTACGACGCATCAATTTACCGCCGCTCGAGCACTCCGAGGTGCACTCGCTAATCTACGAGATAATGAACGATAAGCAGCGCAAGGACTATGAAGAGTTCTTGGAAACCGACTTTTCGTTCGAGGTTCCCGGAGTTGCCCGTTTCCGGGTGAATGCATTCAACCAGAATCGCGGCGCAGGTGCCGTGTTCCGAACAATTCCCTCCAAGGTGCTCACTATGGAGGATCTTGACATGGGCCAGGTCTTCAAAGACATCGCCATGGTGCCCCGGGGTCTGGTCCTGGTGACCGGTCCGACCGGTTCGGGAAAGAGCACCACGCTCGCGGCGATGGTGGATTTCATCAACGACAAACGTTATGACCACATCCTCACCATTGAAGATCCTATTGAATTTGTCCACGAAAGCAAAAAATGTCTCGTGAACCAACGCGAGGTGCATCGCGATACCCACGGCTTCAACGAAGCGCTGCGCTCGGCTTTACGAGAAGACCCGGACATTATTCTCATCGGTGAGCTCAGAGACCTCGAAACTATCCGACTTGCACTCACCGCGGCGGAAACCGGACACCTGGTGCTTGGGACTTTACACACCACATCGGCGGCAAAAACGATCGACCGGATGATCGACGTATTCCCTGCTGAAGAAAAGGCGATGGTGCGTTCCCAGTTGTCAGAGTCGTTGCAGGCGGTTATCTCTCAGACACTGCTCAAGCGGGCCAATGGAGGCCGGGTTGCAGCACATGAAATCATGATCGGGACCCCGGCGATACGGAACCTCATCCGCGAAGGCAAAGTGGCGCAAATGTATTCGGCGATTCAGACCAGTGCCAGTGTCGGAATGATAACCCTTGATCAATGTTTACAGGACATGGTAGAGAAGCGGTTAATCACCCGTGAAATTGCGCGCGAGCAAGCCAAGATTCCGGAGAATTTTTAGAGCGTTTAGGGGACACCGGTATGGAATTCGACAAACTGCTCAAACTGGTCGTGGAGAAAGGGGCATCTGACCTCTTCATTACCCCAGGTAAACCGCCGATGCTCAAGATCAATGGCAAACTCTTTGCTGCGGGTAAGTCGAGCCTGGCCCCGGAGCAGGCAAGAGAGATTGTGCTCGGTGTCATGAATGAAGATCAGCAGGCTGTTTTCCTGAGTGAGCACGAGTGCAACTTTGCCATCAACACCCGGGGTCTTGGCCGTTTCCGAGTGAGCGCCTTCTTTCAGCGCAACCTGGTCGGTATGGTGCTGCGGCGAATCGAGGTGAATATTCCGTTGATCTCCGACTTGGGCCTGCCGGTCATCGTCGAAGAGCTTGCCATGACCAAACGGGGTCTGATTATTTTTGTCGGGGCTACGGGTACGGGCAAGTCGACGTCGCTGGCCGCGATGATCGGACATCGTAACGAAAATTCTTCCGGACATATCATCAGCATCGAAGACCCGATCGAATTCATTCACCAGCACAAGGGCTGCATCATCACCCAGCGGGAAGTGGGCGTGGATACCGAATCCTTCGAGGTGGCGTTGAAAAATACCCTGCGTCAGGCGCCCGATGTGATCATGATCGGTGAGGTGCGTACTCGGGAAACCATGGAGCACGCCATTACCTTTGCCGAAACCGGCCATCTGTGCCTGTGTACGTTGCATGCCAACAACGCCAACCAGGCGTTGGACCGGATCATCCATTTTTTCCCCAGCGACCGACACGACCAGATCTGGATGGATCTCTCGTTGAATCTGCGCGCAATGGTCGCACAACAACTCGTGCCGACGGTCGACGGGCAAAGTCGGCGGGCGGTAATCGAGGTATTGGTCAACACACCACTGATGTCTGACCACATCCGCAAGGGCGACGTCCACCTGTTGAAGGAGCTCATGAGCAAGTCCAGAGAGCAGGGCATGCAGACCTTTGACCAGGCGCTCTACACCCTCTACAGCGAAGGTGAGATTACTTACGATGCAGCGTTAGCCCATGCGGATTCGGCGAATGACTTGCGTCTGTTGATCAAACTCGGCAACGATGCGGACCCGGACCCGATGCAGTCGGTGGAGGGTTTCAAGCTCGAAGACGACCAGGACTCCGTGCTCAGCTACCGACGCTGACCCTGAAAGTAGCAAGATTCAACTGTTGAGGTAGGTTTCGGCGATCAGCTTCGCCGCGATTTCGTGTGCACCCTTGAGGTCGATCCGTTTTGCTTCGAAGGTGGTCAATCTCTCATCGACCATATGTACCGCCAGCGAATAACGTTGTTCCAGCTTTCCAGCGAATCCACGGGCCCTCTCAGCCATTTCGCTTTCGGTGTCGTCCATGTTCAGCGGGAGCCCAACAAGTAGAGTCTGCGGCTCCCAGGTGTCGATGAGTTTACCTAGCTGGTCCCAGTCCGGGTTCCCGTCTCTGGCTGATAGGGTGGTGAGAGGGTTTGCGCTATGGGTGACAGATTGACCAATGGCCACACCGATATGCCGCATTCCGAAGTCGAATGCGAGGACATATCCCTCCGGCATGGATGGGCGCATCAAATAAGGACTCAGGAATGTCCTGCTTGGCCGGACATTAGCCGGAAATCGATCCCAAGCGTGGCCGCGGCCTTGTTGACCCGATCGGGATAAGGAACGTTGAAGAGAATTTCGCGGTTGGCAGGACAGGTTAACCAACTGTTTTCTGTGATTTCCTGCTCGAGCTGACCTTCAGCCCAACCGGCATAACCGAGCGTTACCAGGTACTCGCTGGGACCACGGTTTTCCGCGATGGCTTCCAGAACGTCCCGGGCCGTGGTCAGCATCAAGCCGTTTCCCAAGTCGAGCGAAGCGGGGAAATTGTTGTCGTCGTTCGTGTCATCCGTATATAGAACGAAACCCTGTGCGCCGGAGACCGGCCCACCTTCGAGTACGGGCACCTCATTCGTGGTGCTGCCGGCGTTGATGCCGAGCTGACTGAGTAACTCGGCTAGAGTGATATCGGTTGGACGATTGACCATCAATCCCATCGCGCCCTGTGCGTTGTGCTCACAGATATAGGTCAGCGTGGCGCCGAAATAGGAACCGGCAAGACCGGGCATCGCCAGGAGAAAATGGTTTTTCAGGTTGTCAGCTGCCAAGTCGAGTCCTCGCGCGGGAAAATTTCCAGGTACGAATGATTTCCAGCTGATCGTACGCCTTGCGCATCTCCACAGGGAAGTCTTGAAATGGCGCCGCCTGACGCACGATACGCAAAGCGGCGTCATCCAGGGATTTGTAACCAGACGATTCAAGTATACGCACTTCCTTCAGCGATCCGTCGAAACGAAGGACCACCAGCATGCGAAGATTACCGTCCTTGCCAGGGTAGTTGGCGGTTCCAATACGTTCGACCTTCTTGCGCCAGGTGTTCAGATACGCTGCTTCGTATGCGGATTTGCTCGATACGCTCGTCAAACGTTTTACCCGGGGTCGCCGGGCTTCGGTCTGGCGGGTTTCGGCGATGCGCGCCTCCAGGCTTGCGATCTCTTTGGCGAGAGCTTCAAAGGAAAAATTTTTGGTCCTGATTGTCGAAATAACCTCTTCCACGGGCGCTTCGAGCTCAATGGTTGCCGCTTCTTCGGCGCTTGTCACCGTGGTGAGTAACTCGCGCTTCTGAAATAGCGTGCGAGGGGTCGCCGCCAGCGGCTCCGATATCACTTCGGCGTATTTGTTGTCATGAAAATCAGCCTGTTCATCGGTGGTGGTTTCGAGTACCTCTTCGGCTGTGCCGCTCCCAAGTTGGTTGGCTTGAGCGATGAAGTCGGCGTCCTCGGGTGCCTCGATGTCGCTGTGTTGAACGAGGGTGACCTCAATTGTCGGGCTCGCCTCAAGAGTGAGCTCCGAAGTGAACGTGACCCCTAAGATGACTGCGGCGTGTAGCGAGATTGCCAGAAAAAGCGTAAAGCCCAGTCGATCGCGGGGGGTTATTGTGGCGGCTACCATGGTGTTCGAGGTAAACCTGTTGGTGATCGTTTAGAGTTTAGCGGCAACTGTGTCCATGAGCATACCGCCAATATCCAGCGAAAACTGTGTATCGAGCTCGCGAATGCAAGTCGGACAGGTGACGTTGATTTCGGTTAGATAGTCGCCGATTACGTCGATGCCGACGAAAGTCAGCCCGCGGCGCTTGAGCTCCGGACCGATTTCGGCAGCAATCCAGCGATCTCTCTCGCTGAGTTCTTGGCCAATCCCCGTTCCTCCTGCGGCAAGGTTACCCCGGGATTCCCCTGCCATCGGCACTCGCGCCAGTGCATAAGGGACGGGTTCGCCGTCGATCATCAAGATACGCTTATCACCGGCACTGATCTCGGGAAGATAGAGTTGGCCCATGATCTGTTCGGATCCTCCTTTGGTGAGCGTTTCGAGCACGACGGTGAGGTTTGGGTCGTTTTCCATGATGCGGAATACCGAGGTACCGCCCATTCCGTCCAGGCGTTTGAAGACCACGTTTTTGTGAGTTTTATGGAAATCCCGCAAAACGTCTTCACGGCGACTGACCACCAGCGGGGGGCAACACTGGGGGAATGCGGTAGCGAAGAACTTCTCGTTACAGTCGCGCAGGCTCCCGGGGTGGTTGATTACATTAACCCCAAGCGATTGCGCCCGTTCGAGAAGGTAGGTGGAGTATATGTACTCCATATCGAAAGGTGGATCCTTGCGCATCATGATGATGTCGAGGCTGGCTAGTGGGGTCATCTTAGGCTCGCCGAGGCGGTAACACCCGTCGTGTGCATCTTCAGGAGCAAGTGACTCGGCAAATTTGCCGGTCAATTCGAGGCTGCGAAGCAACCCCCGTGGTTCGCCCTCGGCGAACAGGAGATCGCGTTGCTCAAGGTAGCTTACTTGCCATCCTCTGCGTTGCGCCGCGCGAATCATCGCGAGGGTGCTGTCCTTTTTGATGGAGAGCGTGGCAAGCGGATCCATGACAAAGGCAATTTTCAGCCCATCGCGGTCGGTCACATCAGGCATCGGGGAAACCTCGTCCGAGATCGATTAAGAGGTACCAAAGTACCGATATGTGGACTAGGCAGCAATGTTAATGAGACCCGATTCCCCTTCCTACCGGGTGGTTATAGATCAGTTCTTAACAATCGTGATACAACGCATCACTGAGATTGGCCGCTTAAAAAGAGCGTGATCGATAATCTTGAGTCGCCATGGGCAGTGCCATACGCAAAGGACGGTAGTACGACGAAAGTCGGTGAGGACCTAAGAGATGCAACAGGAACTTCAAGGCGTTAAGGTCTTGGTAATTGACGACAGCAAGACGATACGCCGCAGCGCCGAGAACTTGCTGACGAAAGAAGGTTGTGATGTGATCACGGCAACAGATGGGTTTGATGCGTTGGCGAAAATCGCCGACTGTCGACCGGCAATCATTTTTGTCGACATCATGATGCCCCGCCTGGACGGATACCAGACATGCGCGCTGATCAAGAACAACAGCGAATTCAAGGCTACCCCGGTGGTCATGTTGTCCAGCAAGGATGGCCTGTTCGACCGGGCCAAGGGACGGATCGTTGGATCCGACAGATATATCACCAAACCGTTCAGTAAAGAGGAACTGCTTGGGACCATACGCACGTTAGTGGACTGAATAAGAGGTCGCGGAAACGATGGCACGGATTCTAGTCGTCGACGATTCTCCCACTGAAACGCATCAGTTCGTCAATGCGTTGGCTCGCCATGGCCATCAGGTTTTAACGGCCGCTTGTGGGAGCGATGGAATTAGCATTGCGGCGGCGGAACAGCCGGACGTGATTCTGATGGATGTCGTCATGCCGGGAATCAACGGGTTTCAGGCGACCCGCCAGCTCACCAAGGGCGAAAACACCAGCCACATACCGGTAATCATCGTGTCCTCCAAGAGCCAGGATGCGGATCGTGTCTGGGGCAAACGCCAGGGCGCTTGCGGTTATCTCACCAAGCCAGTGGACGATCGTCTCCTCATCGCGACGGTCAACCAGGCATTGGCGGGTTGAAAAAACCATGACCGCAAGTCAAGCACTCAGCATATTGACGGAGATAAAAACCGCGACATTTCGGCACGCAGCACCTCTGCCGTCGCGCGAAAGCACTCGTTCGGAATGGCAGGGTATCGGATATCAGGTAGGCGGGGTCCGGCTGGTCTCCCGCATGGGTGAGATCGATGAGATTCTGAATCTGCCAAAGCTTGCCCCACTACCGGTCGTCAAGAGTTGGGTACTGGGCGTAACCAATGTGCGCGGCCGACTCATGCCGGTGATTGACCTGCACGATTACCTGGGCATGACCAAGACGCTGCCTAAGTCTCTATGGCGCGTGCTGGTGGTGAGCGACGATGATCTGGTTGCGGGGCTGTTAGTGGAGCAATCACTCGGCATACAGCATTTTCTCGAAGAAAGTTTTGAAGAGACCACGGCAGAGGGTATCGAGCCGCTGAAGCCCTATGTGCGCGGCGCGTTTCGCCACGGTGGACGCTTGTTTTATGAAACGAACTTGAAATCGATATTGAGGGATGAAAAGTTCTTCAATGTTGCGGATGAGAGTAATTAACGGGTTGTAAAGGATTATGAAGTCAGGAAAGTTGTCTCCGTTTATTGGAACGCTGATGTTGGTGTTGGCCGCCACGATGGCAGGTATGGCCTACGTGATCTACACCGAAGAAATAAACATCGTCAGCAATACGAGCTTGCTGCTAGCGGTCGTTGGCATCGTACTGGTCGCGTTGATCGCTGTCGTGATGATCAGCCAGACGCGCAAGCAGCTCACCGAGCAGGCTTCACAGAACGAACGTAACCAGGCTGCAATTCTGCAGTTACTGGATGAGATTGCGGATCTGGCCGAGGGAGATCTCAGAATTCATGCTTCGGTCACCGAGAACTTCACCGGTGCCATAGCCGATTCCATCAATTTCGCCATTGACCAGATGCGTATTCTGGTATCGAACATCAACAATCTGTCCCTGCAAGTATCGAAGGCAGCAAGCGAGACTCAGAGTACCGCAAGTAACCTTGCCAGTGCCGCTGAGAATCAGGCCAGGGAAATCGGCGCAGCTTCACAAGCCATCAATGAAATGGCGATTTCGATCGATCAGGTGTCGTCCAACGCTGCCGAGTCGGCTGCAGTTGCCGAGCGAGCGGTGGAAATCGCCAACAAGGGTGCTGAAGTAGTGCAGGACACCATCCATGGGATGGACACCATTCGTGGACAGATCCAGGAAACCTCCAAGCGGATCAAACGCTTGGGCGAAAGCAGCCAGGAAATTGGCGATATCGTTTCGCTCATCAACGATATTGCGGATCAGACCAACATCCTTTCCCTCAACGCGGCAATTCAGGCTTCCATGGCAGGAGACGCGGGTCGCGGTTTTGCTGTGGTTGCTGATGAGGTACAACGATTAGCTGAACGCTCGAGTGCTGCCACCAAGCAGATCGCGGCTTTAGTCAAGACGATTCAAACCGACACCAACGAAGCGGTCATCTCCATGGAACAGACCACGTCTGAAGTGGTTGGTGGTGCAAAACGGGCACAGGACGCAGGTGTCGCACTGGAAGAAATCGAAAACGTTTCCACTAATTTAGCCGAGTTGATTCAGGCCATCAGTAACGCGGCTCGTCAACAGGCGGCCTCTGCCGGTCATGTATCCAATACGATGAACGTCATTCAGGAGATCACTGCGCAGACCGTACACGGTTCGGAGCAAACGGCTGCTTCAATCGGGAATCTGGCCGGAATTGCCAGCGAAA
>SMVA01062531.1_pt1 | contig 14615 bp, 15 predicted proteins | sample 2456451 | NCBI WGS metagenome assembly SMVA01 (sample SAMN11095933, study PRJNA526329) | marine sediment metagenome | biome: Marine sediment; feature: Surficial sediment; material: Deep marine sediment; isolation source: Hadal surficial sediment | place: Pacific Ocean | collected 2014-05 | depth...
GACAAAACAGCGGCACCCGCCAACAGGATGGCGGCGCAAAGCAGCGCTACTATCAAACCAACCAGCCGGCTACGGACACCCATACGTGTTCCCAGGGCAGACAGACTGAGTGCCATATAGCCAGCAGGGCTACCACCCAAGCCAGCCAAAATATTTGCGACACCAGCCACTTTCAATTCGCGGTTCAGGTCAATGTCCTGCTCCGTAGCCAGTTCCAGGCCGCTGGCATTAAGCAGTAATGCAACCACACCGATCAGCAGAATTGCCAGCATGCTACCGCTCTGTGCCAGGATAATGCCCCAGTTTACTTGTAATAAATCGGCAAAAGGCGGCATTTGCCACAGACCGCCTTGCGGAAACGGGCCAAGCAGCCAGCCTTGCTCGCTGGCGGTTGTTACAGAAGTTCCACTGGCCACCAGTACCAGGTAGAACAAGCCGATTGTGCCGATGATGACGCCCGGCATGATCAGAAAGTGGCTAAAGCGCCGGATTGCTGCGTACAGCACAACGGCAAAGATTACGCCCGGCAACCAGCGGGCAACGATATCGGCCTGCAGCAAATCCGGCAACTGATCAATCGACAATGAAACATCAGCCATCACGCTGAACGACCCGCGAAATAAGAGCCAGCCCGATCCGGCCAGAAAGCCTCCGATGACAGGGTAGGGGATAAAGCGTACAAAACGGCCCAATCTAAATTGTCCGAGCAAAAAATAAAAGAGACCCGAGAGAATTGTTGTGAAAGATATAGCAGCCAGAACCAGGAGATACAATTTGTCTGGTGCAACTACGCCAGAGAAAGTAGCGGCTATCGTAGCGGCCATCACGGCCAATATGGCAACCGGGCTATCTTGCGGCAGTGATATGACGCCAGGAAAAGAACTCAGTAATGATGTCACAACACCCATGACCACGGCGCCAAACAACATCAACCCAATGCCAGCGGCTGCAAAACTGGCCAGCTCACCAGAGAAAATTAATGCAGCGAGAGAAATCTCCACCAAAATGACAATCACTCCAGCGACCAGTCCGGCCATCAGGCTGGGGAACAGGTTGCTGGGATGAAGTTCGCGTGCAATACGTGCGATGAGCGAGCTATCTGTTGTTTTGAATTGATTGGTTTGCATTAAGTTATTCTTCAATTAGAGTAAATTTCACCTATATCAGCTCTAAATTCCGCATATACATCGCTGGCGGTATGCAGGACTCACTCATGCAGTAAGCAAGTGCAACCGAGCCGGCCTTGCCGGAAACGGATGGATTAGAAATGGTGTCTCGTGCTGATCAAAAATTGCGTTTCTTGATCATTATTGATGGTCTTGATAATGCCCCCTTCTAATACCCAGTTGTGATGTATCCGCTGCAAGCCCAAAGTGACCTGGTGATCGATAGCGTTGCCTTCGCGCCATCGACCATTTAATTCAACCACTGAATACCATTCAGTCGGAAACCCCCATTCAGGATATTTTGCAGGACTCAAGCGGTGCTGCCACGAAACATCGTAGCGCCCGTCATCTACACGGGAGCCTGATCCCCAACGATACAAACCATCAATATCAAAACTGTTGCGGTTGCGATAGAAAGTAGCGACCAAGCCCAATTGAATTGCGCCGCCCCTGTCTGAATCTGTTGGCAGCACGCCGCCAGCAAGCAGTGCAAATCGACTGGTTTTGTACTTGCTGTCTTGCTGCCAAAGGGTATGCCTGTACAGTGCGCTGAAATCACCTAAACGATCGCCATCAGACGGCGAAATCCGATAGGGGACGCCCAGCAGGAGTGTGTCCTTGCCCGTTATTCCCCAGGCAACATTGGCGAATGCGAAACCGACATCGGTATCAGAATTGCGAACATATTGAAATCGAAAGACTGCACCGCCCTTATTCACAGGCAGTGCCACGAAACTGCGAAGCCCCATTGCCTCAATTGAGACAGGCAATGCGGCCAATAAGATTAAAACCAATAATTGTGAGAACCTACTGCTTGTCATCACCCAGGTGGCGAACCTCCGATGGTGTGAAGCCGGCATCAATAATCGCGCTTCGCACACGATCCATGTCCAGCGATGGTCCTTTGCTGACGATGCGAACCTTTTTCTGTTTGAGGCTAACCTCTACCAGGGCCACATCCGGCAATTGGGACAACTCATCTTTCAAGCCTTCCACGCAAAAGGAACAGGACATACCGAGTATGTCTACTTCTACCGTGTCCGCCTGGCATGGGAGCGCCAGCATTAACAACATCGTAAATATCAAAGTTTTAGTCATCACCTGTAATCCCAACTCACCATTGGCTCAGTCCGATAAACGACTGAAAATAGGAAATACGAAACTGGTCGAAAATCCGACCAGCCACAGTGCAACCGACAACCACCAGATTCGTTGGTTCCAATTCCTGGCTTGCTGACACTTGGTCGCCAGCACCGGGTCAGCAGGACATTGAAATGGACGGATAAATACGAACCAGCCGGCTATGGACAGTAACAAAAAAGACCCACCAAACATCAGTATCGGGTAGTCAGAAAGTGTCACCAGGAATGGAAACTGAAATGTGATGCTGGCCACTACTGCACCCAAACCCAAGCTTACAAGCATGATCGGTAAGGCGCAGCATATGAGAGTGCCTGCAGACGCGAAAAGTGCCAACCAGGTACTGGGTCGATCCAGTGAATAAGTCAAGTTCATTGGATGATTGTAATGCCTGTAGTAGCTACAAGATCAAGTCTTCTGGCAAGTGTGCAACCGATTTTCCCCGCGACAACCGTCCAAATGAATACCAGTGCAAAGGTAAAGTCACTGCCGTGACCTTGCCCTGCCTTAACCAAGCAAATCCGGACCGGAGGAGAAAGCCATGAAATCCAATCACATCAAATTAAATGTCTTGCGGACAGCAATCGGGGTATGCAGTGCTTTGGCTTTCTCTACGGCCGCGGTGGCTACCGAACCCTGTGGCGATTTTGGCGAGTGCAAGGTTTTGGTCGAAATCAACGCCACGGATGGGGATATTGGTTTTCATTTCCTGATGGACGGCGACGACCTGTTATCAGCCATGATTCATGACCCGGACGGTGAACTGGTTTTTGAAGACACCGCCAGCGGCCCCCTGGCTGAGCAGTATCTCACCGAAACATTTGCTGAGAGCGCCGAACCGCTTTGTTTCGATCCCCTGGGTGACGATGACCCGGAGAATGATGAGGAGGACTTCGTTACGCTGGGTGAGTTTCTGGATCGATGGACACCTGGAATCTATATGTTTACAGGGTTCGGCGATGATGACGAATTGTCAGAAGGGGCAACAGAACTTAAGTTCGAGCTTCCCGCAGCTCCCGCTGACCTGATGTATGACGATGGCGTAATTTCATGGAGTGCTGGTGATGATCTGGGCGAATGTGCGTCCAATGCAGAATTGGCTGCCATGGTTCCTGGCGTGCTTCCGGTACACCCCGAAGATGTGCTGGTCGATGCCTGGGAGGTCGTTTTCGAACCTGACACTGAAGATGGCGACCCCTTGGGCCAGATGAAATTCACCATCAGGCTACCCGGAGATATATCGACGATGGAAGTAACTGTTCCCGAGGACTATCTTGCAGCGCTGCCCGAAAACACCCTGGTAAAAATCGAAGTCGGTGCAATCGGAGCAGAAGATAACGCAACCTTTACCGAGATGTTTGACGTCTGCGTTAATGAAGAAGTGGAAAGGACATTCTTCAGCTCTGCCTATCATTGGCTGGGGACAACGGTTCCAGGCCTGGATGATGATGAAGAAGGCTGCGGTGGTGAAGATGATGATGATGAATAACCAGGAATAATCAGCAGACCGCCGGCACATCCAGTTAGTACTGAAATGCCGATGGGATTACGAGGTCGCAAAAGAACTGCAAAGTGATACACCGCTGACGTTGTGATGGGCTCCACTTACCGGACAGTGCGCACACCGAATAAGGCAACCGCCCATGGACCGATACAACACAGGCCTACAAAAGAGGCAAAAGCACTCAATCCAACTGCACCACCAGTGGTTGTCGCTATGTTTTTATCTCCTTTGCTTTTCACTTAACGGTTGCCTTCTTCAATGCGTCCAGAATTTCCTGCTCGCTCAACACGCCATCAGGACCCGGGTAAATCCTGCAGCAGTTGGCGTCACCCGGTTCAGCCCCGGAAATATCACGGCCATTGAGTAAAATCGTTGGAGACCCCCAGCGCTGCACAGACTCAGTTGTGTCAGGGTGCATCAGATCCACTTGCCTGATTGATACGGTCAATTGTTTTTTTATCCGCTCTACCGCCTGTTCAAGCTGATGAAGCGCTTTGGGTGCCAGTGGACATCCTTCAAATGCCAGAAATTCGACCGTTAGCTTATTCATTTGCCTGGTTTCTTCGGGTCTGATTTCTTCGAGTCTGATTTCTTCGGGTCTGGTTTCATCTGGACCGGTTTCTTTCCCAACGGTCCACCTTGTCAATAAAACCGGGGCAGTAATGTTCCTGACTTCCCTTGCCTGAAATCTTGCCCAGCAGATGGGAAATTGCTCTCATTTCACAACCTGGTGTCGAAAGGATTGCGGAAAGCAGGAAAGAAATCCCCAGGTGGCCATAAATGTAGATTTGGGTGATTTCAATCACCGCCCAAAGAATTTCGCTACGCAACACGCCTTCGATCACAAAACCGGCGATTGCCGCCACCACCCAGAACCCCATGAGAACGTAACGTGGCTTGGCACCACTATTAAAGCCAAAGCCGATATTGACCACGTAAGGTACCAATGAAATTGAGAAGGCAATCCATAAAATAATGAAGGGATTCAAAAAATCGCTGCTGTCGATTATCGTTAGCCAGTCGATGATAAATTTCGCGATCAAAACACCGAGCGCCAATCTAAGCAGTCGGCCCAAAGGGCCTGGTGGAAGCAAGGTGCCTTCGCGATCAAAATGAAATACTTCTTCCATGGACCTTCTTTCAGCCATAACTTCACCTTTGAACCAGTTTTCGTTCTGATAGTCTAGATCCTGTAGTTACTACAAGATCAAGCCCTATTTTCGAGGATTATCAGATGGCTCACTATTCACGTGGCATGCTGGCAAAAAAGACCGGCGTTAATATCGAAACCATTCGCTACTATGAAAATATAGCGCTTTTGCCAGACCCGCCCCGTACCGCGGGCGGTCACCGGATTTATGACCAGGTATTACTCAAGCGACTCAGCTTTATTCGCCGCTGCCGCGAATTGGGTTTTACCATCGAAGAACTCCGCAACCTGCTGGACCTGGTTGATCGTGGTGACTATTCCTGTGCAGATATATTGCAAAGCACCAAGGCACACCTCAATCAAATCAGCGGCAAGATCAAAGATCTGAAAAGGATGCAAAAAACACTTAAATCGATCTCCAGCAAATGCTCCGGCAAAGATGTGCCGGACTGCCCGGTTATCGAGGCCCTGTGGCAGGCCTAGGCTGTCCGGGAATTTCAGCTTGAGCTGGAAACAAAAACAAAAACACGCCAAGGATGGTTTCACCGCTTTCATCATAAGGTGCGAATGACCTGAATAGTTCCTGGTGCATTGCAGTAAACCGATCGACTTCTACGCCGGATACACCTTGAAATGCAGGTGGAACCAGGTAGTAATACCGGCAGTTGAGACCAGCCGGACTGATGTTTTCAAGCGAGTTCCAGGGAGAAGCATAGGCAACTTTGCGTGCCTGGACTGAAACCAGGGCCGGCAGTTCACTGTGAACACAAAAACCCCCGGTATCCACCGCCTTTATTTGTTCCATGTCATCCAGGAATTGCTTTCTGACCTTTAGGTTAATCAAGGCCTCATCCCTGTCGTCCGGGCGCGTCCAACTGCTGTGCCGGGAAAGATAATTCAGTTCCGTACCGGGCGGATCCAGCACCGGTCGTAGGCTTTACCCATGCCATCGGGTATCGAGATAAGCAGCAGTAATCCCAGTGTGAACACCGAAATGGCTTTTCGCTGCTTCACAACCCCCGGCAAGCTCAATGTGGCTTGTGCAGCCATCAGGAACATGGGGAAAAGCACCCATAAGAAACGGCCCATATGGTCAGGGAATGGCCAGACCATCAATATCACCAGGGAGATAAGGATGTACCAGGCATCCGCTTTTGCCTGCACCAGCCTAAGTCCCATCCCCGGCAACACAACAATGGCCGCAAGAATTGCACCTGGCACTGATCCCCACAATTGTTGCCAGCCGAAAACTATTGCTCCAGCCTGGTTTACAAGAAATTGCAAATTGATGTTAGAAAGGTTTTCGTAGAATCCCTGCAGGTAATTATGTGCACCGGGAAGACCAGCTTTGAGGTAAAAAATAAACAGTAGTCCGAACCCCAATCCGGGCAGAAAATAAAGCAACCGACGCGGTTTTGCTTGAAGCAAGATTTGCACCAGCAGTGCCGCAACCAATGCCCAGCCAATGCTTCTTGTTGCAACGCACAAGCCAGCCAACAGGCCGGTGATAAACCAGGCCGTGAAAGTTTCGCGACTCGCGCTTGCAAGGCCAATCGCTATAACTGTGATCAGGATGAATAGTGGTTCCGACATTAGCGCGGGAACATAGGTCAGCGCTATGGGGTTAAACATCATCAAAAAACCACCGAAAACAGCCGCAATTGCCGGCATTCCTTCACGGGTCAGTGTTGTCATCACCAGTAATGTGCCGGTAGCCAGGAACACTGCATTCAAAATCAAGCCATTGCTGGTGCTTTCAAGTACATCGCCTGCCATGGAAAGCATAAACGGGAAAAACGGAGGGTATTGCCGAGCCTGCAACATCGGCAAAATGACATCCAGGTAATCCTGCCTGCCGGAAAACCATTCGGCCATCCAGATATACCAGGTGTCGTCCCAGTCAAAACCCGCAGGTGCTGCTGGAAGTACGATCCAGATCATCAAGAGGAAAAAAGCAGCTCCAGCAGCCAGCAACAGGCCCATCGTTCGGCGATCAACCCGGGTCATGATTTCTCACCCTGTCGGGAATCACTGGATTTAAAAACAAACCTGGAACGCAGGCCGAAATTCCACAAAAACGTCGATGCGGTGGCACATAGCTTGGTGAACAGCATCTCCCATCCAAGAATACCAATCCCCAGGTACAAAACGAGTTGGTTGATACCAAGAGCAATGAAACTGATCAGGAAAACCAGGGAAATTTCCTGACGGAACCTGAACCGCACACCACTTTGGAATACAAACCTGATGCTGAGAAAATAATTTACGGCCGTGGCAATCACAAACCCGATTGCCCCAACCAGCAAATAGTTGTAGCCCCAGAATTTGGCGAAAATGGCAAAGATCAGGAAATCGATAACAGCAGCCGTTCCCCCCACTACCGCATAGCGTATGACTTTCATCGCATCAGGTTATATTTGAGTATGCACCACACCGCATGAACACCGTCTTTCCAGCCGATTTTTTTACCCTCTTCATAAGTCCGGCCAAAGTAGCCGATTCCCACCTCGTAAAGCCTGAATTTCCCGCGGGCAATCTTTGCCGTGATTTCAGGCTCAAACCCAAAACGGTCTTCTTCGATAGAAATGGACTGAATCACTTCGCGTCGAAATACCTTGTAACCGGTTTCCATGTCAGTGAGATTCAGGTTGGTGAACATATTGGACATCGTAGTGAGCAGGCCATTACCTACCCGGTGCCAAAAATACAACACACGGTGCGGCCGATTACCCATGAAGCGTGAACCGTAAACCACGTCTGCCTGGCCGTTGATGATAGGCTCGATCATGGCCGAATAATCACGCGGGTCATACTCGAAATCCGCATCCTGAACGATCACCATATCCCTGCTGGCTGCCTTGAAACCTGTTCTCAATGCAGCGCCTTTGCCCTGGTTTTTGTGCTGGTAAATCACCCTGGCTAGCGAGCGGATTGAATCACGTTCAAGCAATTCCCGCGTGCCATCGGTGGAGCAGTCATCAACGATAATGATCTCCCCCTCATCACCGATGACTTAACTGACGCTTAGCACGACCTGCTCAATGGTTTGAACTTCGTTGTAGCACGGAATAATGACTGAAAGATTCATGCAGCTTGCCCGGGCGCGAGTTTCACAGATGTGCTGTCTAGCCTATCGGCATCGCCAGGCGAATACAATGCTATGCCCTCCTGAGTTGGTCTTTTGCCCTGTTTGGAGTATCTTAACTACGAGATTGTTAGTAACCGCTCTATCTATGATATTGCCACAGGTCATTACAAATTTACTGGTCAGTCCAGGCCACAAGCTTTCCATGCTAGCCCTGGCGATGGCCTTCTTTTTGTCAGGCTGTGCCAGTCAACACCTCAATACTACAAAGCCACCGCCCTTGCTCAATGCGGGTCCTGCAGTTGAAATTTCCGATGTAGACCTGCTGGCTGTTACACCCAAAATGGAACAGTTTCTGACCCAGTACGTGCTGGAATACAACGATACAGACCTCAAGCGTCAATTGTTGTCGATAGCAATCACTGACCGGGCCATGCTGGGTTTCTACTACAACATCGAGCGCACCCTAACGGCCGAAGATGCCTTTGATACGCGCTCGGGCAACTGCATTGCTTTCGCCAACCTGTTTATTGCATTGGCCCGCAAAGCAGGCCTCAAGGCCCGTTATCACGAAGTACTGATAGCGCCTGAATGGGACAGCCAGGATGGCACTTTCATAGTCTCCAAACATATCAATGTTGTGGTCGACAGTCCGCGTGGGCTGTGGGAAGTGGATATCAGCGGTCGGGAAATCAAGGTCAACGCCAAACGCCGGATCATGGGCGACCATGAAGCCGTAGCCATGTATTTTAATAACCTGGGTGTAGAGGCATTATTTAACGACGACCTCGCTACTGCTCACGCCTACATGGTGAAGGCAATTGCAGTAGCGCCCGCAATTTCCGACTCCTGGTCCAACCTGGGGGTTATTCTGGGCCGCAACGGCCAGTACCAGGATGCCGAACTGGCCTACCGCACTGCCCTGCGAATCAGTCCCACCGAACTCACGGCCATGGGCAATCTATACGACCTATATGTACTGGAGGAAAACCGGCAAGCTGCTGATGATCTTGAAAAGCGCGTCGAACGCTATCGGCGGGGAAATCCGTATTACCTGCTACTACTCAGTGACGAGGCGATTGAACAGCGTGAATACAAGGAATCCATGGTTTTGCTGACTAGCGCCATTGAGAAGAAGGGCGACGAGCACCGCCTGCATTTTGCAATGGCAAAAACTCAATTCCTGGCGGGTGAGCGTGACGCTGCACAAACCAGTTTAAGCCGTGCCAGGGAATTGGCACCGGATGACCTGCGCGATAGCTATAACAAGCCCTTGCATGAACTTGTCCAGACAGGGCAATCAGGAGTATTAAACTAGATTGTTCAACATGATGCTCCATAATTGCGGAATTTTTCAATTACCCGGGCCATTTCTTCATCATCGAGGATGACCGGCTTGCCCAGGGCAAGGCACTGGCTATAGGTCTTGGCCAAATTCTCAATTTCAATGGCCAGGGCCAATACTTTTTTCAAATCCACATGCATGCAAACCAGGCCATGATTGGCCATCAGGCAGGCTTTTCTGTTCGTTAAGGCTGCTAGTACATTGTCCGAGAGTGCCTGTGTTCCAAAAGTCGCGTAGTTTGCACAACGAATGTTTTTGCCCCCGGCGACAGCGACCATGTAGTGAAATGCCGGCATGGGCTTGTGCAAGCAAGCCAGGGCTGTGCAGTGTTGCGGGTGGGCATGTAAAACGGCTTCGGCATCTTCGCGTTGCCGGTAAATATCATGATGAAATCGCCACTCGCTGGAAGGCTTTTTCGATCCTTGTGGATCTCCATTCCGGTCAACAAAAACGATATCGTCAACCCGAAGCTCCCCATAGCGTATCCCGGACGGGGTAATCAACATGCCCTCGCCGTTTCGGACACTGAGGTTGCCAGAAGTACCTGAATTTATACCACTGGCGTTCATCGCCAATGTGGTTTCGATTAACTGGCTGCGAAGATCAACGCTCATACGTGGTCTCTTGCTGTTTCGGATACAGACTCAGTAGCCCGGTCTCCGATGCTTCACAAATTCCCCGCTCGGTAATCAGCCCGGTTACCAGCCTTGCCGGTGTGACATCAAAGGCGAAATTTCTTGCGCTTACACCGTCGGGGGTAATTTGAACTGACGATATTTCCCCGCCAGATGCTTTGCCCGAAATCTCGGTAATTTCACGTGGGTCACGCTCTTCAATAGGAATATCTGCCACGCCATCACTAATGGTCCAGTCTATGGTGGGGCCCGGCAAAGCCACGTAAAACGGCAACTGATTGTCATGCGCCGCAAGCGCTTTGAGATAAGTACCGATCTTGTTGCAGACATCACCGCTGCGCACCGTTCGGTCAGTGCCGGTAATAACCATATCCACCATGCCGTGTTGCATCAGGTGGCCGCCGGCATTGTCGACGATCACGTCATGCGGTACCCCATGTGATTTCAACTCCCAGGCAGTCAGGGCCGCGCCCTGGTTACGCGGGCGGGTTTCATCCACCCAGACATGTACCGGAATTCCTGCATCATGGGCCTTGTAAACCGGTGCCAGCGCGGTACCCCAGTCCACAGTAGCCAGCCATCCGGCATTGCAGTGGGTGAGGATATGAAAAGTATCCTGACCCGGCTTTCGCTGCTGCCAAAGATTTTGAATAACGCCCAGGCCGTTATCGCCTATCGCGTTACAAATGGCCACATCCTCATCGCAAATTTCACTGGCCAGTGCATAGGCTTTGCCTACACGATCCAGGCCTGGTGTATCAGCCAACACAGAGTGCGTCCGGTCCAGTGCCCAGCGCAGGTTGGAAGCGGTCGGGCGGGTGGCAAGTAGCTGTTGAAAAGCATTGCCCAATGATTCGTCACTTGAATCTGCCTGCATTGCCAAGGCCATGCCATAGGCTGCAGTCGCTCCTATCAGGGGTGCACCACGTACCCGCATGACTGAGATAGCTTCAGCGGCATCCTCCACGCACTGCAGGGTCTTCACCACGAACTCATGCGGCAACCGCGTCTGGTCGATAATATCCACCGAGTGGCCATCATCATTCAGCCAGATTGAACGATACGGGGTGCCGTCAACTTTCATGGTGATACGATAATCGGGTCAGCCACGATTTAACAGATAATTGTGGGGAAATTGACCACTATGGGGGAATTAACCGCTGTGGGAGCGATTATCTTGCTGTGGGAGCGATGACCACATCGCAAATGCGATAAAATTTGCACCATCCAAACAGATACAATAAAAAGATGAGCTACATCTCCCACCTTCGCTGCACCGCTTGCGGCACCGAGTATGCTGCGGATACCAGGATGAATCTTTGCCCGGCGGATAAGCGTCCGGTAGAAATCATCATGGATCTGGAACGGTTAATGAAAGAGCAACCGGACCTTGCCTGGTACCGGCCCGAACGCAATGACATGTGGCGTTTTGGTGGCTTATTACCGCTGGATATCAATGATCCTGAAGACCAGAAATTCATTGTCAATCTGGGTGAAGGCAACACGCCGGTTCTGGACTACAGCGATCATCCCCTGGCTCAGGCGGGCAAATTTAATTTTGGCGTAAAAGATGAAGGTAAGGCGCACCCGGGGTTTGGCGCAAATCCGACCCAAAGTTTCAAAGATCGCGGTATGGCGATGACGATTGCGATGGCCCGTAAAGCCGGCATCGAAAAGCTGGCAGTACCCACCCAGGGAAATGCCGGTGATTCACTGTGTGAATACGTCCAGGCTGCCGGCATGAAGGCCGTGGTGGCAATGCCCGATAACACGCCCATGCCGATTCTTGGTCGGGTCGCGGCACTGGCCAATGGTTCTGAAAATTTTGACCTTGAACTGGTCAAAGGAACCATCCGGGAAGCTGGTGAACTGCTTAAGAAAAAATGGATTCCCAACGGTTACTACAGCGTTGCTACCTTTCAGGAACCCGGTTGGCGTATCGACGGTAAAAAAACCCTGGGCCTGGAGCTGGCTGAGCCTTCTGCCCCGGGTGAGCCCTGGTCCCTGCCGGATGTGGTGATTTACCCGACTGGCGGCGGTACCGGCGTGCTGGGCATGTGGAAGGCCTGGAGTGAATTGGAATGTATGGGACTGATCGATGAACGGCGTCCTCGCATCATCTGTGTTCAATGTGATGTGACCCAACCCCTGGTTACTGCATTTGAGGCAGGTGCTGATGACACAACCCCCGCTGATGCCGGTGAGACCCTGGCCTATGGCATCAACGTACCGGGCGGTGTGGGGCATTTTCGGGTATTGGAAATCATCCGCGAATCCGGCGGCACAGCGCTTGCCATTGCCGAAGATACCATCAATGCGACGCTTTCCAGGGTCTGGAAAGAAAAGCGCTGGTGGGTATGCCCTGAAGGTGCTGCCTGCATTGCTGCTTTAGAACAGTTGGTCGAAAAGAATTTAATCCAGCCTGGTGAGAAAGTGATCGCCTTTAATACCGGTTCACTCGAAAAGTACCTGCCAGACCTGCGCCATTTGCTCTAACTAGTGGGGCTTGAGGCCCCCATTGCCTGTGTTAGTCTTTGCGGATGCCCGAATCTCTGCCTTCAGAAAATCAATCTTCATTTTCTGCCCTTCTCAGTTTGATTCGATATGCCCGCGGTTACCGGAAAGATGTACTGTTGGCATCCACATATTCCGTACTGAATAAACTGTTCGATGTCCTTCCCGAAATCCTGATCGGCGTTGCCATTGATGTGGTGGTCCGCCGTGAAGAATCCTTTGTCGCGGCAATGGGCATTGTCGAGCCTTTCAACCAGGTGCTGTTACTTGGCCTGGTGACCATTGTGATATGGGGGTTCGAGTCCCTGTTCGAGTTCCTTTCACTGGTTGCCTGGCGCAATCTTGCGCAAAGCCTGCAACACGATTTGCGCCTGGACAGTTACGGACATCTGCAGGATCTGGACATGGCCTGGTTCGAAGATGCATCAACCGGCAACCTGGTTGCTATTTTGAACGATGACATCAATCAGTTGGAACGGTTTCTGGATGGTGGCGCCAATGCGATGATCCAGGTGGTTACCGCGGTGATTGTAGTGGGCAGCGTGTTTTTTTATATCTCTCCTCAAATTGCCGTCATTGCTTTTCTACCCATCCCAGCCATTATTTTCGGCGCTTTTTGGTTCATGAGAAGAGCTCAGCCACTGTATGCGACCGTCCGTGAACGCGTCGGTGCGCTCAGCACCCGCCTGGCAAATAATATAGGCGGCATTGCAACCATCAAGAGTTTTGCCCGTGAGCAGTATGAACTGGATCAGTTGCGCAAAGACAGCGAGTCCTACCGCGAAGCCAATCGGCGCGCGATCAGGGTCAGCTCCGCTTTTATTCCGGTTATCCGCATGGCGATACTGCTCGGTTTTGTGGCAACGCTGGTTTACGGGGGAAAGTTGACTCTTGATGGCCAATTGCAAGCCGGTGCTTATGGTGTGCTGGTTTTCCTGACTCAAAGATTGCTGTGGCCATTAACCCGGGTGGCCGAAACTGTTGATCTATACGAGCGGGCCATGGCCTCGACCAGGCGTATTCTCAACCTGATAAGCACGCCTTTTCGAATCAAGAGCGGGGAGCGAAAACTTCCTAAATCCAGCGTGCGCGGCGAAATCTGTTTTTCCGACGTGTCTTTTTCCTATGCAACGGGTCCACCGGTGCTCGACAACGTAAATATCCGGGTTTTGCCGGGGCAAACCATCGCCCTTGTTGGGCAAACAGGCTCCGGCAAGAGCACCATGGTGAAGTTGCTGCTGCGCTTTTATGAACCTACTGCCGGCCAACTTACTTTGGATGGCGTGAATCTTGACGAGATTTTGCTTGGCGACCTGCGTACAGCCATTGGGCTGGTCAGCCAGGACGTGTTCCTGTTCCACGGCAACGTTAAAGACAACATCGCATACGGCCGCCCCGGAGCTTCTGAGCAGGAAATTACCGCTGCTGCGGTTGCCGCAGAGGCACATGAATTTATCATGGCGCTATCTGATGGCTACGAGACCATCGTGGGTGAGCGCGGGCAAAAACTGTCGGGCGGACAAAGACAGCGGATTTCGATTGCAAGAGCGGTGCTCAAAGACCCGCCGCTACTGATTCTTGACGAGGCGACATCATCGGTGGATTACGAAACCGAAGCAGCCATTCAAAGGTCCATGAAGCAAATTGCTATTGGTCGCACCACCATTGTTATTGCCCACAGACTGTCTACCATTGTTGAAGCTGACCGTATATTCGTTCTCGACAAGGGTACGATTGTGGAACAAGGCAATCATTCCACCCTGATGGAAATGGACGGTTTGTATGCGTCGCTTTGGGAAGTTCAGGCCGGTATCAGGCACTAAGTAAATCCCCTTCCTCAAAAGGGGTCAGGTTGAATTAAATATTTCACTTAATTCAACTACCCCACGAATGGAAAAGGGTCAAAAAGATACGCTCGCCAACTCAGCTACCGCAGGTTGATGAATTTCAGCCCGGAACAATTTGCACGTTGGTACGCAAATACCGCCATTGCCCAGGTTGAAGAGGCTCGTTATTCAGGCTGCCATTTACACAATGGAAAGGGACGATGGACAAGCAACTGGAATGACCACTACC
>SMVA01049085.1_pt1 | contig 14612 bp, 13 predicted proteins | sample 2456451 | NCBI WGS metagenome assembly SMVA01 (sample SAMN11095933, study PRJNA526329) | marine sediment metagenome | biome: Marine sediment; feature: Surficial sediment; material: Deep marine sediment; isolation source: Hadal surficial sediment | place: Pacific Ocean | collected 2014-05 | depth...
GAAATCAATGCGGATATCGTGCTCAAGGCAACTAAAGTTGATGGCATCTATTCGGCAGATCCGATGAAAGATTCGAATGCGACTCGTTTTGATCGATTGACATATGATGAAGTGCTGGAAAAACAACTAGGGGTAATGGATCTTACTGCGATCTGCCTTGCGCGAGATCACAATATACCCTTGCGAGTTTTTGCGATGGATAAAACCGGAGCATTACTCAATGCTGTCGTTGGTGAAAACGAAGGAACACTCGTCGTTAGTAGCTAAAGCCAGGAGTCAGACCGCGGACAATCTCGACCCGTTCACTAAGGAGGGAAGTATAGTGATTGACGATATCAACAAAGAAGCGGAAGAGCGCATGAACAAAACCTTGGCTTCCCTGGATTCAGCGCTGGCTAAGATTCGTACCGGTCGTGCCCACCCGGGTCTGCTCGATAGTATTACCGTCGACTACTATGGAACGCTGACGCCGATTAACCAGGTCGCGAATATCAGTGTCGAAGACGCAAGGTCATTATTGATCTCTCCATGGGAAAAACCAATGATCCCGGTTATTGAGAAGGCGATTTTGAAATCCGACCTGGGACTTAACCCTTCTTCCACCAGCGATTACATACGGCTGCCGATGCCACCACTGAGCGAAGAAAACAGAAGAGATCTTGCCAAAGTCGCCAGGTCAGAAGCTGAAAACGCACGTGTTGCCATTCGAAATATCCGCCGTGACGCCAACAGTGATCTCAAAGAATTTCTAAAAGAGAAAGAAATTACGGAAGATGAAGAGCGGCATGGAGAGGAGATGGTGCAGAAATTGACAGACTTGAAGATCAGGGCAGTTGAAACCTCTCTCGAGGTTAAAGAAACAGACCTGATGGAAATCTAGATCCGTTAAAGCAGATGCTTAAACAACGAATCATTACAGCGCTCATCATTGCACCCATCGCAATCGCTTGCGTGTTCTTCATGCCGCCTGTCGGCTTCTACTTGTTCATTGCAGCAGTGATTACAGTATCTGCCTGGGAATGGGCCAATCTTTCGGATTTCTCCGGGTTACCCAGGTACATCTATGCATTGATCATCGCCGGTCTGCTGGCGGCAACATCGCTCATTCCACCGGAGTGGGTTCTCGGACCCGCGCTGGTCTGGTGGTTGCTCGCCCTGCTGCTGGTGATTCGATTTCCCGGTCTCGAACACTTCTGGTCTGGAAGAATTACCCGATCGCTTATCGGCGTGTTTATCCTGGTACCGGGATTTGTTTCCCTGGTTCAACTCAAACAGAGTGTTGATAACAACTATCTCATTTTGCTGCTGTTTTTCATCATCTGGGGGGCAGATATCGGTGCTTACTTTAGCGGTCGCGCATTCGGTAAAGCGAAGCTTGCGCCCAGGGTGAGCCCGGGTAAATCCTGGGCTGGATTTTGGGGTGGCATGGCGAGCGCGCTTGTCATTAGTATTGCGATGACCTTTTGGCTGGGAAAACCTGACCTGGCGACAGAACGGGGGGTTATGTTCCTTGTCGCGTGTCTGATCGTAGCCGTCATATCGGTGGTGGGTGACCTGACCATCAGTATGTTCAAGCGCCACCGCGGTATTAAGGATTCCAGTAACCTGTTGCCCGGCCATGGCGGTTTCCTGGATCGGCTGGATAGCTTGTTTGCAGCGGGGCCAACCTTCAGCCTGTTTATCCTGACATTCGGCTGGGTTTAGTTTTGGCTAATAACAAGGATACACCGCAAAAACAACGGGTCACTGTATTAGGCGCCACCGGCTCAGTAGGCGTCAGTACGCTGGATGTCATTGCCCGTAATGCCGATCGATTCGTTGCATTTGCGCTCACAGCAAATTCAAACTGGGAACGCCTCGCGGCACAATGCGCTACCTTCTCACCCCGGTATGCCGTCCTGAAGAAGGAAGAAAATGCGGACAGGTTGCGGGAAAGATTACGTGGCAGCAACTGCACGACCGAAGTCCTGACCGGAGCAGATAATCTCTGCGCGGTCGCTGCGGACAAAAATGTGGATGTCGTCATGGCCGCGATTGTTGGTGGCGCCGGGCTGCAAGCAACCCTGGCGGCAGCAAGGGCAGGCAAGAAATTGTTGCTTGCCAATAAAGAATCACTTGTCATGTCGGGTCAACTGTTCATGGAGACGGTCGAACGGGAAGGGGCGACCTTGCTACCAATCGACAGTGAACACAACGCTATATTCCAGTGCATGGCCAATGGTGCATCAGGTCATGCCAATGGCATCCGCAAGATCGTGCTAACAGGTTCCGGTGGTCCTCTTCTCAGGGAACCTGTCGAGGTACTGAGCAGGGTCACACCTGACAGGGCCTGTGCACATCCCAATTGGAAGATGGGCCGCAAGATTTCAGTGGATTCTGCCAGTATGATGAACAAAGGGCTTGAGTTTATTGAAGCCTGTTGGCTGTTTTCCGTTAAACCACGGGATATTGAGGTGGTTATTCATCCCCAGAGCCTGGTGCATTCGATGGTGGAGTATATTGATGGTTCTGTCATCGCCCAGTTGGGCAATCCGGATATGCGTACGCCAATTGCCCATGGTCTTGCCTGGCCGGAAAGGATTGAATCAGGCGTTCCGGGACTGGATTTATCGGCGCTTGCGGACTTGCATTTTGAACCGGTGGACCTGAATCGATACCCATGCCTGAAGCTTTGCCAGGAGGTCGCAAGCCAGCCCCAGAGCTATGCGATTGCCCTCAATGCCGCCAATGAAGTAGCTGTTGCGCACTTTTTGAATGAACTAATTCCGTTTACAGATATCCCAATTATTATTGATTCCGTACTTGAACAGACAAGCAGTGAAGAAGCACTTACAATAGAAGCCATTGTCGGCCTGGATCGTGAAGCCAGAATCCGGGCCGAAGAAACAATTGGGAAAAAATAGACGAACTCATGATTGAAGTACTACAGAGTATATTGGCACTCATCGTGACCTTGTCGATCCTCGTGACTATCCATGAATTTGGTCACTTCTGGGTTGCCAGGTTATGTAATGTGCACGTGCTGCGTTTCAGCGTTGGTTTTGGGAAACCCATTTATATGAAGAGGGGAGCAGCCCCGGACCCTGTTCCGGTTCCCGGTGCCCAGGAAGTTTTAACCCGCAGCAACGAACCCCTGCAAGGGACAGAATTTGTGGTTGCAGCTATTCCGCTCGGTGGTTATGTAAAGATGCTGGATGAACGCGAGGGGTTTGTGCCTGATGACCAGCTCCACCTGGTTTTTAATCGAAAGCCGTTATTGCAAAGAATTGCCATTGTTTCTGCCGGGCCCATCGCAAATTTCCTGCTTGCAATTGTTGCTTACTGGGCGCTTTTTACCATCGGCGTGAGTGGCATCATTCCTTTATTAGGTGATATTGAGCCCGATTCAAAAGCCGGACGGGCTGGATTGAGGGCTGGCCAGGAAATTGTTGCAGTAGATGGCAAAGCCACCAGAACCTGGGCAGACGTTAATTTAAAACTTTTTAATCGAATGGGAGAAAGCGGCGACATCACGATTACGATTCAAGAACCTGGCGCAGTTAATGCGACCACTGATTTCCACATATCTGTGCAGAGCTGGATGTCCGGAGTAGAGGAACCCTATCCGGTTTCAGACCTCGGGCTAACCTTAAAATATCCAGAAATTCCCGCACGTATCGGCGGCATTATCAAAGATGGCCGTGCTGAAGCCGCCGGACTGATGGCGGGTGATGAAATTGTTTCAGCCAACGGCCTTGCCGTGGCGACCTGGATATCCTGGGTAGAGACGATTCAAGCCAGCCCTGAAAAATCGATTGTTATGGAAGTCTTAAGGGACAATCAGATAATCCAGATAACGGTCACCCCGGCGCTCAGCGAACGAAATGGAGAAATGGTTGGCTTTATCGGTGCTTCAAGAGAGGCCATTCAAATACCCGAAGATATGCAGCGCAATATCAGTTACCCCATTTATAGTGCCTGGATTCCGGCATTAAAAAAGACCTGGGAGATAACACTGTTTACATTGTCTTCCATCAAGAAAATGATTGTGGGGGCAATATCACCGAAGAATTTGAGCGGGCCGATTACCATTGCCCAGATCGCGAGTGCGACCGCTCAATCAGGGCTGGTGAGTTTCATCGGCTTTATTGCATTGCTCAGTATCAGTCTGGGTGTATTGAATCTTTTGCCGATCCCGGTATTGGATGGTGGTCACCTGCTGTATTATTTTATTGAGTTGGTGATAGGTAAACCTGTACCAGAACGCGTTCAGGTCTGGGGTTTACAGATTGGAATGTTTTTCATCTTCAGCATAATGCTCCTGGCTTTTTACAACGATTTAGCAAGGTTATAAAAGTTGCCGGGTTTATGTTTGTCTTCACGTTGTTAATTTTATGATGCGATTGTTTAGAAAGTCCCTTCATGCCGCATTGATGGGAATTATGCTGTTTGTTTACTCGGTGCAGGCCCATGGATTTGTCATCTCTGACGTTCGTGTAGAGGGTCTACAGCGAATTTCAGCAGGTACGGTGTTCGGTGCCGTTCCATTCAATGTGGGGGATGATGTCGATGAGTTAGACCTTCGTCTGATAATACGATCCCTCTTCAAAACAGAATCTTTCGACGATGTACAGGTAGGGCGCGATGGGAATGTCCTCGTCATCATCGTCAAAGAACGGCCTACAATCGACTCTATAGAATTTGATGGAAACAAGGCCATCAAGACCGAGGCTTTGCTGGAAGGGTTGAGTCAATCAGGACTGTCCGAGGGACAGATATACAAGAAAGTAACACTCGAGCATATGACGTCAGACCTGGAACGTCAGTATGTGAAGCAGGGTCGATACGATGCGAGTATCAAGACCGAGGTTGAAGACCTTCCACGAAATCGAGTGGCCATTAAGGTCCTGGTTAACGAGGGTAATGTCTCCGGTATCAAACATATCAATCTCATCGGCAACTCAGTTTATTACGATGATGAACTGCGGGAATTAATGGAATTGAAGCTTCCGGGGCTTTTTTCTTTCTACACGAAGGATGGACAATATTCCCGTGAAAAATTGCAAGGGGATTTGGAAAAACTGGAATCCTGGTACCTGGACCGCGGCTATTTGAACTTTGTCATCGATTCCACGCAGGTGTCAATTGCACCGAACATGGAAGATGTCTATATCACGGTCAATATCATCGAAGGGGATCAGTTCACGGTTTCAAAAGTGGAAGTGGCAGGTGAATTACACGACGTTCCCGAGGGAACTATTCGGGCGATGCTGCTATCCAGAAAGGGACAGATATTCTCCAGGGAATTGATGACGGCATCTGAGGAACGGATAGAGAGAGCCCTTGGCAACGCCGGATACACCTTTGCCAGTGCAACAGGCCAGCCGGTGATGGATGAGGAGGGTGAGACGGTTACGATAAAGTTTTTTGTTGATGCAGGTAGAAGGGCGTATGTCAGGCGTATCACATTCCGTGGAAATACCGTAACCCAGGATAAGGTTTTACGCCGCGAATTGCGGCAGATGGAAGGCGGCTGGGCTTCCAATGCGGCAATTGAAGGCTCGAAAGTGAGACTGCAACGGCTTGGCTTTTTCAAGGAAGTCAATGTTGAAACGCCATCCGTTCCGGGTTCTGAAGATCAGATCGATGTGAACTATACTGTTGAAGAGCAGCCTTCAGGATCAATCTCTGCCACCCTTGGATTTTCCCAGGATGTGGGTCTGATACTGGGCTTGTCCTACCAGCAGTCGAATGTTTTTGGCACAGGTAACAGCGTCAATATTGGAGTGAACCGCAGTAGTTTCCAGACGGCCTACAACTTTTCCTTTTTCAATCCTTATTACACCGTCGATGGAGTGAGCCGTGGATACTCGGTGTTCTTCAGAAGCAGCGACTTTGATGAGCGTAATATCGCCCGGTTTTCCACGGATTCTTACGGTGGTTCGGTTAACTTTGGCTACCCGGTCAGTGAAATTTCCCGAATTAATTTTAGTGTGGGTTATGAATATACAAATATTAAGGAAGGTCTTTTCCCGGCCCAGGAAATTTCACAGTTCCTTGATCAGGAGGGGAATGAATTTAATCTGATTAATACGTCCATTTCCTACAGTATGTCAGCGTTGAACAGAGGCCTGCTGCCAACTGCCGGGCGATCCCAGAGTTTGACTTTTGAGATGACGGTACCGGGTAGTGAACTTGAATATTACCGGATCAATTACAGCGCCCAGATATTCTTCCCATTGACCAGGTTGTTCACTCTGCGGCTGCGTACTGATCTGGGTTACGGTGATGCCTATGGTGGTACCGAAACATATCCATTCTATAAACACTTCTTTGCTGGCGGCCCAGGGTCAGTTCGAGGTTACGAAAATAATAGCCTGGGTCCGAGATCGACACCCTCTCCGCTTGACCAATTCGGCCAATCGGATCCCATCGGTGGTAACGTGTTAGTCGAAGCCAGTGCAGAGATATTGTTCCCATTGCCATTCATTAAAGACCAGCGACAGATCAAGTCTGTGCTTTTCGTCGACGCCGGTAATGTTTTCAATACCAACTGCGCAGACGTCAGTACCTATTGCCTGGCGCCTGATGAAGGTGAATTGAGATACAGTGTGGGCATCGCGGTTACCTGGATTACCGGCTTTGCGCCGATTAGTTTTGCGCTTTCATACCCAATCAATGAGAAGCCGTTTGATGAAACCGAGATCTTTCAGTTTGAGCTGGGGCGGACTTTTTAAGGGTTGGCGGTTCAAACTACATTGAATCATGGGGTTGGATGTGACAGTATCTGCGCCCATCGTGAAATACCACCGTATTGCTAGCCGCTTGCTAGTTAATTAGTGCCCCGGAATGGGGCCAGCACCATAGGAGAAAACTGTGCAATTGAAACAACGTATTCTGGCGATCATAGCGCTCTGTGTATTCACATTGTCGTCATCGGTTACCTTCGCAGAAGTAAAGATAGCCGTCGTTGATGTGCAGCGTGCCATCCTGAACTCAGAAGAAGCCAAGCGGCTGATGGCGCAAATCAAGCAGGAATTCAAGACAGATGAAGATGAGATCAAGAAGATCCAGACGGATGCTGCTGCACTGTTGCAACGTGCCCAGAAGGACAATGACGTGATGAGTGAAGCGGAAAAGCGGCGGGTGCAGGCGGAAATTGAATCAAAAAATAACGATTTCGTTTATCTCAGGCAGAAGTTGCAAAAAGAGATTACGGCACGCCAGGCCGAATTGTTCTCAGGCACTGAAGCCAAGGTACAGAAAGCCATTGAGGAGCTTGTGCTGGAGAATGATTACGACATGATCCTTCCGCGAGCAGCAGCTTTATATGTGGGTGACCTGTATGACATCACGCGCAAGGTAACCGAGGCATTGAATGAACAAGACAAACCGGCCAAGCTGGCCAATAAAAAATAGTCGTAGTGACACCCGGTTTTGAAACTCAGCCTGGGGGAAATCGCTGATCAATTCGATCTTGAGGTTATTGGTGATGCATCTACAGAAATTCGCGGTATTGCGAACCTTGTGGATGCTGTGCCGGGTGACCTGACTTTTCTCTTTAGTACATCCTACAAAAAACACCTCGAATCATCCCGGGCATCTGCAGTTGTGCTGCGCGGCTCGGATATCACGGACTGTGAAATCCCGGCACTGATAGCCGGGCAGCCGAGGCTGGCCTGGGCGAATATTGCGTCACTATTTGACAGGACGCCACCACCGGACAAACTGCAACATGAGACAGCCGTTATCGGCAGTGGGGTGAGCATCGGTGAAGGTGTCTCGATTGGTGCTAATTCGGTTATTGGCAATGGTGCTGTTCTGGCCGAGGGCGTCTGTATTGGCGCAGGATGCGTCGTTGGTGCCAGGACAGAGCTTGGTTCAGGTACCCGGCTTCATGCTAACGTCACGCTTTATCACGATGTCAAAATCGGCAGCAGGTGTCTTATTCACAGCGGCGCTGTCCTGGGCGCTGATGGTTTTGGATTTGAATTCGATGGCAAGACAGCCGCCCTTGTGAAGATACCCCAGATCTATGGCGTGCATGTTGGGGATGACGTCGAGATTGGTGCCTTGACGACCATCGATCGAGGCGCACTTAATCACACGGTGATCGGCAAGGGTGTGAAACTGGATAACCAGGTACAAATTGGCCACGGGGCAAGTATCGGCGCACATACTGCAATATCAGGGTGTACTGCGGTAGCGGGCAGCACGCGAGTTGGTTCCTACTGTTTAATTGGTGGTGGAGTAGGAATGATCGACAATATAGAAGTTGCTGACCACGTTGAAATCACGGCAAGAACCCTGGTGACTCATTCGATTACAGAAAAAGGCCGTTATTCTTCCGGCATGCCCTTAATGTCCAGTAGGGATTGGAAGCGAAGTATTGTAGGGATTCGCAAACTGGATGAATTGATCAAGCGAATCCGTCGACTTGAGAAGAAATAGACTAAGCAGAGTATGAACCAGATTACCAACAAGAGTATGAACCAGATTACCAACAAGAGTATGAACCAGATTACCAACAAGAGTATGGACCAGATTACCAACAAGAGTGAGCTAGAAAAAATGATCATGGACGTCACAGAGATCCAAAAGTATTTGCCCCACAGATATCCATTCCTGCTGGTTGATCGCGTTATTGAATTCGAAGAGCACAAACGCATTGTCGCAATCAAAAACGTGACGGTAAACGAACCCATGTTCAATGGCCACTTTCCTGATAATCCTGTTTTCCCAGGCATTTATATTGTCGAAGCGCTCGCACAAGCCTCGGGTATTCTTGCTTTCAAGAGCAGAAACCGAACGCTCGATGACGGGTTTATTTACTATCTTGCTGGTACGGATAAAACAAAATTCAAGCGCTCGGTGGTCCCCGGTGATCAACTGCGGCTCGAGGTCGAAATTATAAACCTCCGAAATCACTGGATGAAGTCCTCAGGTAAGGCTTATGTGGGGGATGATCTGGTATGTTCATCTTTGCTCACCTGTGCAGAACAGCAGGTGTCTTAAGCTAAGAGTATGGTGGAACCTACCCCGGTCGAACGCGCCCCGGTCGAACGCGACCCGGTCGAACGCGACCCGGACGAAAAACCACCCCTAACGATTGCGCTTGTGGCAGGGGAGATTTCCGGGGATAACCTTGGTGCTCCCCTGATCAGGGAAATCAAACGAAAATATCCACATGCCCGCTTTGTTGGCATTGGTGGACCCGCAATGATTGCAGAGGGGCTGGAATCCTGGTTCGATATTGATCGTCTTTCCGTAAACGGATTCGTTGATCCCATTAAACGCCTGCCAGAATTGATAAAGATTCTGTTAACACTTCGCTCAAGGCTATTGGCAACGCCCCCGGATTGTTTCGTTGGTGTCGATTTCAACTTTTTCAACCTGCTGCTGGAAGGTATGCTGAAGCGGCGCGGCATCAAGACTGCTCACTATGTGTCTCCCACTGTGTGGGCGTGGCGATCCGGCCGTGTAAAAGGGATCAAAAAAAATGTGGACCTGATGTTAACGCTTTACCCGTTCGAAAATGCCATCTACGAGCAATATGAGGTTGGCGTGAGATTTGTTGGCCACCCCAGGGCTCACGAAATTGACCCGGAGGCAGGACTTCGAAATCAGCCTGAATCGAGACGATTATTCGGTTACGGGCAAGAGGATTTAATTGTCGCTATTCTGCCCGGTAGCCGGGGAGGAGAGGTAGGCTACTCCGGTCCTGATTTTTTTTCTGCCGCCAGGTTAGTCAAAAAAAACAGGCGCGATGCTAAATTTATAGTACCTGCCGCCAATGCCAGGCGAAGGATTCAAATTGAAAAGATGCTGCAGGAAAGTTTCCCGGATATTGATGTCCAGGTCGTTGATGGACAATCCAGGGAAGTAATGACGGCTGCGGATGTGGTGCTTGTTAATTCCGGAACGGCAACGCTGGAAGCCCTGCTGCTGAAAAAACCCATGGTCATGTCTTACCGGTTGGGTGCGATAACCTATGGCATTGTCTCAAGGATCGTTAAGACTCAATATTTCGCACTACCGAATATCCTGGCTGGAAGAGAGCTGATTCCGGAACTGATGCAGGATGCGGCGACCCCTGAAGCGCTGTCCGAGGCTGTGCTGAATCTGTTCAACCCCGGTATACGTGAGAATCTTGTGCGTGAGTTCGACACTATTCATCGAAAGCTCAGACTTGATAGCGGTAGCGAGGCCTGCGACGCGATATTGGAATTATGCGGTAAGCCGGGTGAGTCTGGAGGTGCAAGTGTATCGCCGTGATTACCTTGCCGGGGTGGATGAAGTAGGACGTGGACCACTGGCAGGTGCTGTGTTTGCTGCGGCAGTCATACTGGATCCGTTTTCTAAAATAGACGGATTACGGGATTCCAAACAACTCAGTGCAAAACGCCGGGAGATTCTGGACGCCTCGATCAGGGAACAAGCAATCAGTTTTAGTGTTGCAAGGGCAGGAGTTGCCGAAATTGACGAAATTAATATCCTGCAAGCCAGCCTTCTGGCAATGCAGCGTGCAGTAAAAGGACTCATTGTCGCACCAGATTTCGTGCTGGTTGACGGCAGCCGGTCACCTGGATTCGATTGTCCATCTGAGTGGCTTGTGAAAGGGGATACTCGCTCTGACGTGATTAAAGCCGCATCGATTATTGCCAAAGTGGCCAGGGACAAGGAGATGGAAGCCCTGGATAGTCGCTATCCTGTCTATGGACTAGCCCGGCACAAGGGTTATCCTACTGCATTTCATCTGGCAGCATTGCGGCAACACGGCCCATCTCCAATTCACCGGATGTCATTTGCACCGTGTCGGCAGGGCAGGTCAGCCTCCTAGAGCCCCATTTGCGTGAGGGCTTCCTTTTCACTTTTCAAGCGATTCTTCACGACATCTGAATTGAGCGTGTAATCCAGGTAACGCTTGATTCGAGGATACTTTTGCCCATCGGGTTCGAAATCCGCGTACTGTGCCTGAAGAAAACAAGTCACCACGGCTATGTCAGCGATGCTCACGCTGCTGCCAACCAGCAACCCTTCTTCAGGGGTGATGGATTCCAGGTAGTCGAGAACCGGCGGTACCAGGTTTTCGAGAATATTTGTCACCTGGTCTTCGTCGGTGGGTTCTCCCAGGAATTTTGGATTCAGGAATCTTTGCGTGAAGAGGCCTGCCAGTGCTTCAACGAGTTTAGTGTCTGCAAATTCTTCAATCCAGGTCGCCCTGGCATCGTCTTTGGGGTCTTCTGGATAGATGGATTTTTCGGGGAATACCCTGTCCAGGTATCGGCAGATGATACTGGAGTCAGGGGTAGTGAATCCATCGTGTTCAAGAATGGGAATTTTGCCGAGAGGGCTAATGGCACGAAAATCAGCCTCATCCGATCCGGGGAAAACTGGATTATTTTCATACTCAAGCCCTTTGTATTCGAGCGTAAGGAGTGTTTTTCGAACAAAAGGGGATAAGGGTACACCGTGAATTTTAATCATATGATTTTCTCTTCTATTAGTGACAGGGTTCTTCCAACCGGGTTCTTCCAACCAGGATCTTCTATCTGGGCTACTACAAAAGGGTGCCTGCTTCCTTGCTGATATCATCCAGGTCCGAGTAAGCGCCTTCTGCCAGGCGTTCAATAAAGTTGCGTTGCTTTGCCGCATTCAGGTGGATCCTTACTCTCGCCCGCACGATCTCAGCGGAGGGGGGCTTGGGTATATAGTCAACCGCTCCGGCCTTGAGACCGACCACCTCGTTGTGTTTATCATCCATCGCCGTAACGAAGATGACCGGGATCTTTTTAGTCTCGGGGTCTACCTTAAGCGCCAGGCATGTTTCGACGCCCGTTATGCCCGGCATAAGATTATCCAGCAATATGAGATCAGGCTGCTTGTTCTTTGCAACTTCAATGGCTTTTAGGCCGTTCGTGGCTGCACAGACATCATAGGTTGGTTGTAGCATATTGCTCATTATTCTGATGACAGTTGCCTGATCATCAACGACGAGTATCAATGGTTTATCTCTGCTTTCCAAGATGGTTGTCCAATATGTATTTTGGTTCATCATATCCCACCCATGAAATTGTTTCGATAGCGGGAGGCAGGCGAGTCAGTAGTCCCCTATCTCCGTCATTCGGGCCTGGTTTACGAGATCACTGACATAGGGCGAACTCAGTGAATTCAGGAATGACATGAGTTGGCGAATCTCTTTATGATCTAATGTGAAGGGTAACATGAGGGGATCGAGTCCTTCATTGTTGATTCCTCCTGACATGTAGAAGGCGATGACTTCTTCCAACGATGAAAATGAGCCATCGTGCATGTAAGGCGCGGTGAGGGCAATGTTTCGCAGTGTGGGTGTTCGGTATTTCCATTTATCTGAGGAGTTACCCGTCATTTCGTAGCGCCCAAGATCATTCAGGTTCGTCTCGAGGCGCCGGTCTGATTTAATCGATAAGGTCTCAGCCAACTGAATGAAACTCGTTTCACGAACAGTTGACTTCATGGACCGCTCAAAGCCGATACCGGTATTGTGAAAGTCATCGTCAGTGAACTGGGCATATTTCTCGCCGACTGTATGGCAATTAGCACAACCGTGGCGGTTGAAAAGCACGAAACCCAGTTTGATGTTCTCATCCACCATTGATTCATCATTGCCGTATTGCCATAAATCAAATGGTGATCCTGCTGCAATCAATGAACGCTCGTACGCTGCTAATGCTGAACCAATTGTGGTGACTGTTATCCCTTCAGGGAAAACCGCCCTGAATACCGGCTCATAGTCATCCAGGTGCCGAAGTCGGTCGATGACGGCGCCGATAGAAATATTGCCCATTTCTGCGCCGTTAAGAATCGGCGACCAGACCTGGATCTCAAGGGTGAATTCCCGACCATCAAAGAAGAGGACTTCTCGATGAGCAACGTTGAGCAAGGTTGGTGAATTCCGCTTTACGGTTCTGCCATTGAATCCAACCGGAGTGGTAAGCTGATTTTGAGCAAAACCCTGCTCCGGAATATGGCACATGGCACAGGAGAGGGTGCCGTTTGCCGACAGTCGACGATCAAAGAACAGTTTTTTGCCCAGTGCTACCTCTTTGCTGTCAGCTTGGCGAATGACCGGCAGACCCAGCTCGGGACTGCCTGTGCCGGGCGCTGAAACCAGCAAAGTGCCGAGAAGTAGAAAATAGCGATATAACATCTTGAACCGGATTCCAGAGGTATTGTTATGATAGGCTTAATGCAACGAGATCACAGCCTTGAGCTGCTTTCATAAACAGCCTTGAGCCGCTTTTATAAACAGCCTGGCGCCGATCTTAGAAACAGCCCTGCGCTGCTCTCAAAAACAGCCTTGGGCGGTTCTCAATAACAAAAAAGTTAAAGGAGATTCCCATGAAGCGAATTCTAACTTTTCTCATCCTGATGTTACCCACTATTGCACTTGCCGACGAGACCTGCTTGTCCCCCTATATGGCGAAAATAGTGGGCCAGGAAGATTTCATTTATGTCTGGACCCTGGGGGTGGAAGGCGTTGGTGATGAGCAGGACAAGCTGGTCACTATATCGGTTAATCCCAACACCCCGTCCTATGGTGAGGTAATCAACAGCGTATCAGTCGGTGGTCGAAATGAAGCGCATCATTCTGGTCTTACGGATGACCGCCGTTATCTGTGGGCCTCCGGTCTGGATACCAGCAAGATTTTTATTTTCGATATCCACTCTGATCCGGCAAAGCCGAAATTGCACAAAGTCATCGATAATTTTGTTTCGAAGTCGGGGGGAGTTGTTGGCCCTCACACCTCCTATGCATTACCGGGACGAATGATGATAACCGGTCTTTCAAACAATAGAGACCATGGCGGTGAAACCGGAATGGTTGAATACACCAATAGCGGTGAATATGTCGCGACCTACTGGATGCCAAAAGATGGTTCTCTGCAGGGTGCGACAAAAGGCGGCAAATTCGCCGATGGATATGGATACGATATTCGCGCATTTCCCCGCCGAAACGTCATGGTGACTTCCTCATTTACCGGTTGGAACAACTACATGATGAACATGGGCACGATGATGTCGAGTCCTGAAGCCATGGCCCAGTTTGGCAACACTGTCGTGATCTGGGACCTGCATGCGCGCAAGCCAAAGAAAGTACTGGATGTGCCCGGTGCCCCGTTGGAGATTCGTTGTGCATGGGGTGCGAAGAATAATTACTGTTTTACAACAACAGCACTCACCTCTGAAATCTGGCTAATCTACGAGGATGATGATTCCGAGTGGCAGGCCAAGAAGGTCGCCGATATCGGTGACGCGTCAAAGATACCCCTGCCAGTTGATATCTCGATCAGTGCCGATGATGACCTGCTGTGGGTTGATACCTGGAACGATGGAATGGCGAGGCTGTTCGATATTTCTAACCCCCATGCACCTAAACAGGTGAGCGAAACGAAAATAGGTGAACAGGTGAACATGGTATCCCAGAGTTGGGACGGTAAAAGAGTATATTTCACCTCGTCACTGCTGGCCAGCTGGGACAAGACAGAATCGACGGGTGCAGATCTGCAATATTTCAAGATTTATGACTTTGATGGCGAAAAACTGAAACACAAGCTCACCATTGACTTTCTTGCTCTGAAATTAGGTTACCC
>SMVA01221957.1_pt1 | contig 14606 bp, 16 predicted proteins | sample 2456451 | NCBI WGS metagenome assembly SMVA01 (sample SAMN11095933, study PRJNA526329) | marine sediment metagenome | biome: Marine sediment; feature: Surficial sediment; material: Deep marine sediment; isolation source: Hadal surficial sediment | place: Pacific Ocean | collected 2014-05 | depth...
ACCAGGCCCAAACAAGCGGGCAACCGTTACGACAAGGTGTATGAAAAGAATGGCGAGGTCACGTATCACCGAATCATCGTAACCAAATCAAAGGATATGACAAGACTTGGAAATCTCTCGAATTTGTATGCAGAATAGTAATTCGCCCCCAACACGTGTCGGCAAGAGAAACGAGGAAAAACCGGGGCTTTATTCCGATATTTACTCGGATCGGGGGCAGACTGCCTTGTCTCGCAACATTACCTTGCTCTCCCCGTATTTTTCCACAATCTCGCTTGCGCCCTTGCCGGGTGGCAGGCCGAGGTCAACGAAAAAGACCGTCGCCTCTCGCGTACGCGGCGTGATGTCGGCAGGCAGACCCATCGATTTGGCTTCGAGCTCTATGCGCTCGGCTCCGGTCATTTCGCCAAACAGGCCCAGGGAGATTTTGAAGCCCTCATCTTCGTCCTCAACCAGATAAGCATCACCCAGTCCCCCGGTACGCAATGTTCGTAACATTCCATTGCCGGTGGCTTTGTCCGGAATTTTTCGAATTTGTACCCAGTGACCTACGAAGACCTGGCCCTGGGTCGTGCGAACGCTGGCGCGCATTCCCTGGCCGTCGTAATCTGCGAATGCGCCGTCGGCTTCTGCATTGGTCTTGAACGGCCCGATCGTCACGCAGGATCGTCCAACGACGGCGGCAAGATCGGATGCCTTGCCCGAACCCAGCACTGCACCGACGCTGGTCGCGGACCCGGCCACGGCCGTGCTCGACACTTCCAATGGGGGGCCCAGCTGCGACTCGTCGACAATTGCGATGCCCGTTTCCGGCGGCTCGTCTGTCAGGAAACCCCAAACGAAGTACAGGATGTTGGCAAGGACCAGCAGTAACAGCAGGTTTCTCATTTTTCGCTCTGTAACATTGTTGCCAGGCCCTGTAGTACCAAGTGTGGGCGATGAATTGCGTTGCTATTCAGTTGCTTAAGAATGCGCGAGGCGTCACCGCCGGTCAAGACGATTTTTGGCCTCATGCCAGCGCCGCGAATGCGCTTTGCCGATCTTTCAATGACACCGCAGGCGGCCGTCAACGCGCCGAATGCGACGGCATCGTCTGTGCTTTTACCGAATATACCCAATCCGTCTCCCGGATCTCTCGACTTTTTTCGCCCGGCTGAAATGCCGCTGGTTTCGCTTCTCAATGATTCGCCCATCAGGCGTATCCCTGGAATGATTTGTCCACCGAGATGCTGACCGGCGCGGTCTACAACATCGATGGTCATCGCCGTGCCGGCATCAACAATGCACAGCGCCGATCGAAACTCGTTCCAGGCACCGATCATTGCCACCCAGCGATCAATGCCAAGGTGGCGCGGTTGTTTGTAGCTAGTGGTCAGGCCATAGGCTTTCCTGTCGCATCGTGCGAATCGCAAATCGAGGTCGCAATGCAGCCCGATTACGCCACTCAATTTTGTCGCAATTGCTGTGCCTGCCACGTTACATGCGAGCGCATGCGTTACCTTCCTGGGAAGGCGGGACGTAAGTGCCGCAAATCCTTTTTCGTGGATTTGCTCGTGCGTCAGATCTCCGGTCTTGCTGATCCTGGCGCCAGACCAGTAACCCCACTTCAAGCGCGTGTTTCCTATGTCGAAAAGAAGTGCCTGAATATCGCTCATTGCTACTCTCCAACGACCTGAGACAACGTCACCGTACCTGAGACGATACGTTCTACCTTGTTATTTCTTTGCAGCAAAAATGCGCCGTCATTGTCGATGCCAGATGCTGCACCATCGAGGTCGCCGTTCGCGGTTGTCACCCGGACCGCTTTGTCTGCAAGCCAGTCGAATTCCTGCCATCGCTCATGAAAGCGGGAAAATCCGCTTGCGGCAAATTCCGTAAATGCAGCAACGGCATGCTCGATAATCGGTATCGCGATCTCCTCGCGGTCCGGCAACTCCGATATCGACTGCCGCAGATCGGAGACACGACCAATGCTTGACGTTATGGAGTCGCGTCGCTCACCTAAGTCCAGATTGATGCCGATGCCAACAACAATCGTTGTCGCGTCTTCACTGCCGCCATAGGCTTCGGTGAGAATTCCGCCGAGCTTGCCGTTGTGTAATATGAGGTCGTTCGGCCACTTGAGCTTACAATTGGCACCGAGTCCGATTAACGCCTCGGCCACTTCGATTCCGATTGCCAGTGTCAGACAAGAAAAATTCGGCGGTGCCGCCGAAAACGTGTAGGCACACGATAGATAAAGTCCGGAATGTCGTGGCGACTCCCAGGTGTTTCCCCTCTGGCCACGACCCGCGGTCTGATGATCGGCAAGCGCGACACGACAACGGCCATTTGCGGGTGCAGGTTGACTTAGTAAATAGCTGTTCGTTGAATCAATTTCCGGGAACACTTCAATAACATCGATTTGCGCTCTGACGTCGTCTTCTACAGCGGCATACAAGCGGTCTCCGCGGGTACTCTCCATCGCCAACCTTAGCTTTTCTTGCGAAAAATCATCAGGCGAGTGTTCTTCGGCTCGGTGCCGCTGCGCATACGAGCTATGTTCGCTCTGTGGCTGTAGATCATGTAAAGCGCCATTGCCAGTGTGTAATAGAACAATGCCTGGTCATGCGGAAGTCTCGTCAGGCCCAGGTATAAAGGCGCAACGATCGCTGTCGTCATCGTGGCGAGACCCACAAAGCCAAAAAGTACCAGCATCCATGCCCATATTAAAAGCAACGGCAATACAATTGCGGGCGCGAGAACGATTAGCGTGCCGATAAGAGTGGCCGCGCCTTTGCCGCCCTTGAATTTGTGCCAAACTGGCCAGACGTGACCTGCTACAACCGCTGCAGCACATGCAAGCACCAGCCATTCCGGAAGCATTGCCGGATCAAAATCCATAAATGGAAGATTGAGTGGCGGAATAATGGCTGTCGCGAATATGCCCTTGCCAAGATCAATGACAATAACGCCGACCGCGAACAACCAGCCTTGCGTCCGGAGCGCGTTGGTGCTGCCCGCGTTGCCGCTGCCCATTGTGCGAATATCCACGCCTCCGCGCAGATAGCCCATGATCATGGAGCCCATAACGGATCCGATCAGGTAACTCAGGAGGATTTTAATGCCCGGATCCAACATTATGAGCTCGCCGTTTGTACAAATAATTGCCAGCATTGTAGCATCGGAAACCATATCCCATGAGCAAATTGCCAATACCACTTTTCGTTAACCCAACTGCCGCGCGCGGCCGCGCAGGCAGAAACATTTCATCCTTGAGTAGCTTGCTGCACAGCAATGAAATCGATCACGAAATTATCGAAAGCCGCAGCCGGGGTGATATCGAAAAACAAGTACGACGCCAGATTAATGATGGCGCAGAGAGCGTGATCGTTGCCGGTGGCGACGGCACTATTCATGAAGCGGTGAACGGCGTGTTGCAGGCAGAATTACCCGCAGCATTAGGCGTGATTCCGATGGGCACCGGAAACGACTTCGCCAAAGCCTGTACCATGGCCCCCCACTGGGAAGATGCTGCAATATTGCTTGCCGATCGCATTCGTAGCAAAGCGCCAAATCATCAGATTGACGTGGGACAGATGAACGATCGCTATTTCGCAAACAGCGCAGGCATTGGTTTCGATGCAAAGGTCACGAGCATTGCTGAAAGCATTCAATTGCCGATTGGTGAGCTGGTGTATTTGCTGGCAGTTTTTAAAGCCATGATCGATGGCGTCAAATCGCCTGAGTTGCGCATCGACTACGGGTCCGACTCCTACTCCGGCAGCCTGACGCTCGCCAGCGTTAGCAATGGTGACTGGGTAGGCGGGATGTTTCAGATAGCGCCGATGGCACGCAACGACGATGGCGAGCTGGAGCTGGTTATCGCAAAGCCGCTAAGCAACTGGCAGTTGCTTCGCTTGATTCCCAAACTGATTCAGGGCACGCACATTGGCCTGCCGGAGATTGTGCATGCGTCGATCAAGCATTGCGAAATTGTCTCTACTGCGCCATTGCCCTCGCATCTGGACGGCGAAGTGCAACCGATGCATTCCGAGTTTTCAATCAAAATTATTGAAAACGGCCTACGCCTGCTTTAGAGACGCTTCAGGGCCAAGCCACGAGCGTTTTTGCTTCTCTTCAGATTCAGAGCAATCTGTTTTCTCGGTCAGGTAACAGGTATCGGCGGGCGGCGTCGTAAGCGTTACGCTGAAGCGGATCAATTCGTCTCTGCGAAATACCGTCAGCGTAACCCTGTCACCGGAATGATACTCCCGCAAGCGGTTGTCAATGTTGCCTGCCGTCAATTGCAGGTTATCGAGTGCGACGGCAAAGTCACCGGCAGCCAGGCCGGCGATTTCTGCGGGGCTGTCCGCATGCACTACCTTGAAAACTTCGCGGTCGCCTCGTGTAACCAGCTCGGCTCCCAGCCAGGTTATCGGTGTTTTGCTCTTGCGTCCCTGTTTGCCGCCGGTGTCGCGTCGTCCCTGTGACTGTCTGAGGTGATACTGAATGCCGGCATCGTTCAGCAATGGACTTAGCGACAAGTCACCGGTGCCACGCACGTAGCGCTCGAAGAAGTCGAATAGATCCAGCCCGGAAATTTCCGACGCTACAGACTCCAGCCCGCCTTCCGGCATACCCTCGCCTGTTTCGCCAAAACGACGCCAGCATTCTTGCATCACGTTATCCAGAGAGATCGCATTGTCACTTTGGACACGAAGTGTCAGGTCGAGAGCGAGTGCGATCAGAGATCCTTTGGCGTAGTAACTGACGATGGCGTTACTGGCGTTCGATTCCTGTTTGTAGAATTTCGTCCACGCGTCGAAACTGGATTCCTCTACGTTCTGCCGGAACCGGCCCCGGCCTCGAATAACGCGGGTGATGGTTTTGCCCAGCAACTCCAGGTAACTCTCCGTTGATATCAGACCGGACCTCACCAAAGCCAGGTCGTCGTAATATGACGTTATGCCCTCGAACACCCACAGCAAGCCGGTATACGATTCGTCACGCAAATCATATGGCGTAAATGCCGACGGCTTCATGCGCTTGACGTTCCACAGGTGAAAATACTCGTGGCTGCACAGCCCCAGAAAACTTCGATAGTCGTCAGATACGCCCTCTTCGCCACGGTGCGGCAAATCTTTTCGGCTGCAGACCAGGCTCGACGACCAACGGTGTTCCAATCCGCCGTAACCTTTGCCATGGACCATCAGTAGAAACAGATAGCGGTCGAGGTCGGCCGGCTTGCCCAAAAGCCTGGTGTGCGTATTGCAGACTTGTGCAAGGTCGCTGCAAATGCGGCCCATGTCGACCCGGCTCTGGCCGTTAATCGCGATTGCATGCGGGATGCCACCGACCTCGAATTCACCGATCATCAAATGGCCGATTTCGAACGGGTGATCAATCAACTCGTCGTAGTCGTCAGCGTAATAAATTCCGAAGGCGTATTTTTCTTCATGCCTGGATCGCATCGAAGATGCTACACGCCAGTCGATGCCAACGGGGTCCGGTGGCGGCAATAACTCGACTTCACACTCGCTCTGCTGCTGTCCTTCAACGCGAAGAAATAAACAAACACCGTTGAAATAGGCGTGCGTCGTGTCGAAATGTGCCCCTCGAACGCTCAGGTCATAGGCATAAATTTCTGCCGTTACGGTAACAGGAGCATCGCAGGGTGCTGCCAGCCACGTGCTCTTGTCTGTTTTATGCAGTTCGATTTCTGCTCCATCTGATTCCGCGCGAATCGATACAACGTGCCGGGAAAAGTCTCGAATCATGTAGCTCCCGGGAATCCAGGCAGGCATCGAGAATAACTGACCGGTTAGATCCGGCTTGTCGACGGTCAGCGACACCTCAATTAAATGTGCGCCGGGATTCTTGAGATAGACGGTATAGCGATGAGGAACAGCCACTGTATTTGCCCCTTGGGATTACTCGCGGACTGGCTCGATCAGTTTCAAGGTGAGACACTTTGTCGAACCACCCGCTTTCAAAAACTCTGAAACCTCTGATTCCACCACCTTGAATCCGGCCAGCATGAGTCGGGCTTTGAGCGGATCGGATGCTTTGTTAAGCACAACAGTTTCGCCAATATTCACGGCATTGCAGGCAAAGTTACCGGCATCCGCTGTATCAACCACGATGCGCTTATGCGGCGGTATGCGTGACTCGATTGCGATCCTTGATTCAAAATCGAATGCGGGCGGATGGTACATCAGAAAGCCGCCTGTCAACGGGCAGAAGCAGGTGTCGATGTGATAAAAACGCGAGTCGGTCAGTCGAATGGAGACCAGGTCAACGTCGAAAAACGCCTGTATATCTTTGTGCGCCTCAATTTCAGTTCGAAACCCGTGCCCGGTCCACATCCACGGACCGCCGCGATCCAGCAAACAGTCGCCGGCACCCTCGAAGCCCAGCTTCTCATCGAGGTCCAGTAACTCGAATCCGTTATCCCGAAACCACTTCTTGAAATGCTGCTCTTCCGGCCGACGTTCGTGCGGCATGAAGTGACTGGCGATCGCCTTGTTACCGTAGACCGCGCCCGCGTTGGCCGTAAACACCATGTCTGGCAGGTCCGGTTGCGGTTGCATGGTTACGACATCTGCCACTTCGCTGATCGTGTCCTTAAGAGCATTCCATTGCTGCTTCGCCAGGTTGATATCCAGCGATGCGTCGTGCCCTGCCATCCACGGATTGATGACGTACTCTACCGTGAAAAAATCCGGCGGGCACATCAGTATTTTGTCGCGAAAGGTATCCAATATTTATCTCTGCAAATTTCACCCAAATAGACACGGGAGCCATAATACAGGGCTCCCGTGAATGTAACGAGGTGCTTTTGAAATAGCAGTTCTAGTTCCTGTTCACCTCACCCAGATGCATCAACGGCAATGGGCTTGGGCTTGATCCGTCCAAGAAGTAGATCTTGCTCGCAGGATCTTTCGAGATCGCCTTCAATGCTTCCAGTGACTGCAGCTGGATATAGCCGTTGTTGTTCGAGATCGCCTTGTTGATTTGAATAATCTCGTAGGCTGTCGCATCGGCGAGCGTCATTATACGCTCGGCTTCCGCCTCAGCCGCCTGCCGACCCGCCTCTGCTCTTGCGACTTGTTGCTGCAGTTCCGTTCTTACACGTTCCAACTCTGCGCGCTCCTGCTCAACCGCCTGCTCGCGCTCTTTCTTTTTCTCAATGGCCTGAACGATGAAAGGCGGCAACGAGATGTCACGAATCAGCACAGCCGATACTTCAATCCCCTTCGGCGCAAGATAGTCTCTTAGTCCTTCCGTGAGCCCAGTTTGCAGTTTCTCCTGAGTCTCTTCCAGGAAAAAGTCCTCTGCTCGCTTGATGCTCTTGCCCTGCTCACGCAGCAATGATCGCAGTTTCGGCTTCAGGTGTACTTCAACCGCTTTAGCGACATTACCGGTCTGCTCCAGGATATCCGGCGCCATGCTGCCGATAATTCGATACTGCACACTCACGTCGAGTTTCGTTTGCAGCTGGTCCTGACTGGGCACATTCGCCGTTTCCAGATGCGTTTGTTGTCTTGCGTCAAATACAGTCCAGCTATAGAACGGGTTAACAGGTATGTGCAGACCCTGCTCATAGCCATCCGGTATTACATTGCCGAATAATGTAGCAACGCCGACATGTCCAGGTGGAATGGTTTTGTAGAAATTGGAACCTACTAACACGAATAGACCGACAACGACAATTATTACCGGCAGACTTTTTTGTACTTTTGGATTTACCACGACTTTCTCCCATCAGGTGAAAATAAAAATCAGGTTTGGATATGCGGTCGATTCAGAAAATATCAATGCGCATTCAAATGTATACAGCTACCGAAGTTGTGGTAGATGAATCTCTGCAAGCATGCAGCGTACACTTCCGCCAGCAGAATCTTCGATCGTATGAATGTCTGTGTCAACAATCGTTCCGTGTTTTCCGATCGTTTCCAGTTGCGGAACGGTAAGCGACTTTCTGGCGCGACTGGACATTGCGATCAAGCGTTCGCCGCAAGCTGTTCGAAGCTCCAGCATATTGCCAGCGAATGCCTCCATTTGCTCGCGCGTCAACATCACTACTTCGTGTCCGGTTTCGGCCAGTTGCTGCAAGACTGCTTCTCGTTGTGCAATGTCCGGAATCGACTTGGCGCAGATTACACTTAGCGATTCCCCAACATTCATCAGGACATTGGTGTGATAAATCGCGGCTCCACTTCGATCCACCGCATCGAAAGCAACGATCTCGTAGTCCATGCGCTGGGCAAACTCGCCCAGAACATCCAGGTGTGTGCGTGATGACAGGCAGGCATAAGCAACACGATTTACACGATCCAGCACCATGCTGCCGGTGCCCTCAAGGTAGTGACCTTCATCTTCATGGGGCGAAAAATCGATTATCTCGGACACTTGAAAGCCGTGCTCCCTGGACAGCATATCAATGATGTCCTGACGCCGCTCAGTTCGCCGGTTCGCTGCCTCCATCGGATACAGCACCACCGTGCCGTCGCCGTGAAAGCTCACCCAGTTATTGGGGAAAATGGAATCCGGCGTGTGCGGCTCCGCCGTATCGTCGATGCGAATGACGGTGATGCCGTTTTCTTCCAGTGCGTCTCCGATCGCCTCGAACTCAGACAGGGCGGCGCGTTGCAGTTGTTCCGGTGTGGCGTCCTGGCGGCGCTGAAAACGATTGGACTCGGCGGTCATCGCATTACTCTCGAATCGTGCCGGCCTGATCATCAGCACCGCGCTTGCCAGTTGTGATTCTCTGTTTGAGGTCATATGGTAGGGCTTCAATTCGGCAACGAGCCGTGTTCCTGCGGAGAATTATGCAATGAATCGCCAGATTCTGAAAGGGTTGATGGCCGGCCTGAAAAACCCGGCGTGGATTTGTTTTGTATGGACAGGATTGACCGTCGGAATTTCCTTCGTTGCAGTGCCAGAGATCTTCACCGCCCCGTCAGTGGCGCGGCCACAAGCACTGGCGGCCGCGAGCACCGTTTTCGCGGCTTTAAGCCGAGCTGAATTGATTGCACTGGTGCTGTTGCTCATTGTTATTAGATTGTCCGGTCGTGCAAGAATTCTGTGGGCGTTTGCCAGCGTACTGACTCTCATCGTGCTGGCGCAGTCGATGTGGCTGTTGCCGGAGCTGGCGGCACGTACACAGCAGATCCTCGCTGGAATCGAGCCCGCACCATCAGCCGCCCATGCAGTGTACGCAAGTCTCGAAATTGTCAAAGTGTTGTTGCTCTTGACGCTTGGATTTCGCACACTCGGGAGTCAGGCTAGACCATAAGGATTATTCATGGCGGGCGTTGGACTCTCGTATCTTCTCAACATATTGCTGATTGTTCATGCAATGAAAACCGGGCGGCCCTTCTACTGGATTTTTATCATCATGACCCCGGTCATCGGGCCTCTTGCCTATTTCCTGGTTGAGCTGCTGCCCGAGCTGTCCAGTGATTATCGCGCCAAGCGGGCCTTTCGCAGCATTCGCAAAACGCTGGATCCTGATGCCGATCTTCGACGCCACCAGAAACAGGACAAGTTGTCCGATAGCGTCGATGCGAAACGACATCTCGCCGCCGAGCTCGCCTCTGCCGGCCGATACGATGAAGCTATCGAGCATTACGAGAAAGCACTAAGCGGCCTTTATGAACATGACCCTGACCTTATGCTGGGACTTGCTGACGCGCTCTTCGGCAAAGGTGAGTTTGAGCAAACTCGCAAGACCATGGACGACCTGATTGTCAATAACCCGGATTTCAAATCCACCGATGGCCACCTTCTTTACGCCAAAGCAGTCGCTGCCTGCGGCGACACCGATGCAGCGATACAGGAGTATGAAACTTTGTCGATTTCTTATCCCGGACCCGAAGCGAAAGTCCGGTTTGCGGTGTTACTGGAAGATGTTGGGCAGAAAGAGCGCGCGCTATCGATTTATGAGGACGTATTGAATGCGGCTGATCTGGCGCCTCGGCATTTCAGGGTTGCGCAGAAGAAGTGGTTGGGTGAGGCCAAGGAAGGGTTGCGCAGACTGAATAGTTAGGAAAAAGGTGCCGGATTTATTTTATGGAAAAAAGAAAAAAGAAAAAGGTGTCAGGTTTATTTATCGAGCGAAAATAAATCCGGCACCTTTGCCCCCTTTTTCCCGATCGCTCGGTAAATAAACCTGACACCTTTTTCCCTTTTTCTCCTCCTTTTTCTCTCCGATCGCTCGGTAAATAAACCTGACACCTTTTTCTTGACACCTTTTTCTTTAGTTATTTGATGCCGGTCGACTTTTTATTTTTTTGTACCAACGATTCAGATCGGGTCTGTCTTCGCCGATTTCAACTTTCAACCAGCCCGCGAATTCTGTTGCTACAAATGCGGTTATGTCGGCCAGGGTGAAAGAGTCTCCTGCCACATATTTTTGTGTGCTCAGGTGGTGATCCAGGCGATCGTAGAATTGCAGGAGACGGGTCATGCCGCGTTCAACCAACGCTGGCAGCTGTTCGAAGTCTTCGGGTCCTGTTAGTGCTCTGCCCTTGAAGCCTTTTGACTTGTTGCGAAATACTTCAGCTACGGCGGCGAGGGCCTGTTGCTCGATTTTTGTGTTCCACATCGTCACCAATGCTCGTTCTTGTGCGTCGCGACCCAGGAGCGGGGGTTCGGGGTGTGTTTCCTCCAGGTATTGGCAGATAGCGAAGACCTCGGACAGTGCGGTTCCGTCGTCCAGAACGAGGACGGGTACCGTGCAGTCCGGGTTTAGTGCCCGAAACGTGTCACTGAATTGTTCGCCACTGCGAAGATCAACTTGCTGTGTGTCTATGTCGATGCCTTTCTCGGCGAGAAATATGCGTACCCGACGCGGACTCGGTGCTGTTTCGCAGTCATAAAATTTCATTTGAGAATCCTGAATTTCCGATGTGGCCACCAATTAGCATAGAATCATCCAAAGACTGAGGACCATCTTATGCTTCCGCTTGAATACTGGATTATTGTCGGAGTAACCGCAATGGCAGTGGTCGCTTGTGTCTCCGTTCACTACGAGGGCCTCCGACTCCTGAATCGCATGCCTATCGGCAGCATCAATGACCGGCACAGGATCATCATCATGATGCTGCATATTGTTGAGGTCTGGATCTTTGGACTGACTTACTACTTCCTGATGTTTGATAGCGACTTCGGCAGTTTCCAGGGCATGTCGATGGTCGGGTTGTTTGACTATATCTACTTCTTCGCGACTGTATTTTCAACGCTGGGTTTCGGCGATATCGTGCCACTGGGGCCGATTCGTTTCGTTACGGGCACGCAATCCATAGCAGGCCTGACACTTATAACCTGGTCTGCATCGTTTACATTTGTCGAAATGATGAGACCTGGAGGCGGCAGCAATGACTGAAGATATGCCCGGTTCCCTGACCGCCGAGAAGCAAAGTCTGCAGGCTGAAGATGGTCGGCGGATACTTGTCGATCTCTGGGCACCTTCGCAACCCAAAGCGCTCATCCATATATTCCACGGACTGGGTGAACACCCTGCCCGGTACGAACGCTTTGCGGCTTTTTGCAACACGCAAGGTGTTGCCGTGGGGATTCACAATCACCGGGGACACGGTGAAAACTGTCCCGTGGACGAACTCGGGCACTACGCAGATGCCGACGGCTGGAACAAAGTTATCGGCGATGCCGCAATGGTGTACGACGAACTCATTCGGCAAGTTCCGAGCGTTCCCGTCATCCTGTTCGGCCACAGTATGGGTTCTTACATAGCCCAAAGCTTTCTCATGAGAGGCCATGGGTCAGTGTCCGCACTCGCTTTGTCCGCTACTTCGTTTAATTCGCGCCTGCAGTTAAGAATCGGACACTGGCTGGCCGCATTCGAGTCAATGCGCGGCGGCAAGCGAAACAAGAGCGCAATGCTTAACAAGATGGGTTTTGGTGAGTTCAACAAACCTTTCGAGCCGAATCGAACGGAGTTCGACTGGCTGAGTCGCGACGAAAATGAAGTCGATAAATACGTAGCCGACCCGTTAAGCGGCGCCGACTCCTCGAGCGGTCTCTGGTTTGATTTGACCGGGGGTTTGCTGGAGGTATCGTCGTTGAAAGCACTTCGCAGAATTCCCGCTGATCTGCCAATACTGATTACCGGTGGCTCGAAAGATCCGGTTGGCGGGCAGAAGGGTCTTACCCGACTGGCGAAGAAATACGAGGAAACGGGTCATGCGAATACCACTCTCAAGATTTACGAGGGTGGCCGCCACGAAATGCTGAACGAAACCAATCGGGATGAGTTTAGTCGCGACTTGCTGTTGTGGATGACCGGGGCCGTGCTCAAGTCCTGAACTTGATCGCTGCCTATTCCGACTCTTCAGTTTCGGTCTGCTGACCCGCTGATTCAAGTGGTCTGTATTTGAAATGGGCGCCCGAATAAGAGAATTCAGCCATTAGTCCGAATCTGTTAACAGCAAACAATGCGACGCCATCGTCATAAGCCGGCGTGCCATATTTGCCGAATGTCGCCAAATCGATTCCGGCCTGACCAAGAAACTGTAACTGACTCTTCTTGTAGTCCTCCAACGCCGCCTGGTCTTTGAAGAATACGATCATGCTGAAATATTTGGCGCCCAGCTGCAAACCGGATGAAAACTGGTAAAAACTGGTTTTACCGATCAGATTATCGCCCTCAACGACAAGACCCCTGCCATAGGCACCGCCGAATCCGATCGCTACGCGCGTAATGCCGGGGATGATTGCGAACCCATAAGCCTCATCGAAGTAGGATTCAATTTGCGGCATCTCTTCGCGAAATCGTACGAGAGCTTTCGCTGCCTTGACTTGTTTTTTGTCTGACGTATCTGCCTGCCATTGTGCACGCGCCGGCGAAGTCATTAAGCTTGCAGCGATCGCAACCAGTGCCAATACTTTCATGCTCATTGTCTTGGTCATCGTCGCACGCACTCCAGGTGAGCCGTAAACCAGTCCGCGCCACCTGACACGTCACCCAACAAATTTGAGGTTCCGAATATTCCGGATCGATGAACAAGAGTCACGCCTGCGTAGCAATCCTGCAGCCATTTTGCTTTCGACATGCGCCGTAGTGGAAAGTCGACTTGCAACTCGAGGTAGTTAAGAAACTGTGAGGTACTGGAACCCTTCGTGTTCAGCTTGCTTTGCTCCGCCAGCGGAACCTTGTCCGCGTAGGACATGCCAAAGCCAAAACCCCAGCGGAATACTTCGTCGCCACTCCAGGGCGAGTAGCCTTTACCCATCGCCATGATATACGCCGCATAGCTGAAGAAATTTTCGTCCGCGGTAAACAAACCATCCGATGTGGTTTCGCCTTCTTCGAAATGCCTGAATATCGCCAATTTGCCGAGGTAGTCCACCCGTTTACCGTCTGTTAGCAATCTGGCCAGGGTAAAGCCGGCGATGTTCGTATCGACGACGTCACTCTTGCTGATATCACCCTGATCAAGAGCACCAATAATGTTTTCTTGTGCCTGGTAACCGTAATTGACACGCCACGACCATTCGCTGACTCTGTCCTCACCGGCAACTGGCTTCAATGCATTACCAAAAACGTAGCTGCCACCGATAAAAGCTTGAGAAAAACGCGGATCCTCCACGAGCGGGCTGTCTGCAATTGCTTTGTCCGCGCCGCCAAATCCGACATTGCCAAATAGCAGGATTCGATCCGTCAACTGCCAGGAAGTATTCAAGCCAATTGTAAAAAATTGCGCATCACCAACAAAATACGCCGGGATCGTTCCCGAAGCCGCTGCCTCGGCCTCGCTAACACCAAAATAATAGTTGGCGAGATTTTCGCTTTGCAATCCCCACGTTACGAACGGAGAAAACGACCAGGCCCCGCGCAGAAAATTGTAGCGATAGGTTAGTTCCATCTCCTGACCATTGTGATTACCCAGCGTATCCGCAACCCAATTGAACGTGAAATCGCCAAATCCGGTTTTGTAAATCACTTCAAAGCCAGCGTCCAGAGTCTGGTGGCGGCGATCCAGGCCATCAAAAATTGAATCTTTAGTGGTGTTCAATTGTTGAAAGCGCCACCGGGCGAATGCGCTGAACGTGAACTTCTCGGTCTTGAAAAAATGGACCCCACCAGCTGTGCCGTGAACGAACAGATACTTTCCCTCGTAGAGATACAAAGGGACGAGGTCCAGCGGGACTTCGTCACTCTCCCCTGAGCTAATGTAGGGATTTCTTCCAAAACGAAAACCAGCGCCGAGACCGGTAGTGCCGTTTGGGGCATTAAAAAACGGGATCCTGGCAATCTCCTGACCTGCCACAGCGGTTACCGAGGCAGTCAGGAGTGCCGCGGCCAACAGCACCTGACTCAGCGATTTTCGGATCATTTCCAATTGTATTCCTATTCGATCACGCGACGCGCAAGGCTAGCACGTAGGCTCATTTTCGATCTACCAAAAATTTGCGTGAATTCGACTTCAGAAAATCAAGCGGCCGGGTCCTGGCTGCAGCCGGTTAATTCAGCTCCGTGGCGTTCTCGTTCTTGCTCCAAACGGGTGTTTGCGAGTTTGTAACCAACGTAGTATTTGTAAATACTGCTTACGTAAAGCACCGTTTCACGACCGATTCGGCGTCCTGCGATAATCTCGACA